>Ga0187860_1000834_pt1 | contig 28664 bp, 28 predicted proteins | sample June2016WEW_10_4_FD_132981 | JGI IMG/M metagenome (GOLD analysis project Ga0187860, IMG submission 132981) | Peatland microbial communities from SPRUCE experiment site at the Marcell Experimental Forest, Minnesota, USA - June2016WEW_10_40 | ecosystem: Environmental > Terrestrial > Soil >...
GTCGACAAGACTGCTACTTCTCCATCCCAGCAGGAGCTGCTAGGGGTGTCGTGCGTCTCGTCTAAGGCGTGCATCTCCGTCGGTGACTCGGATCGTGGGAATCTCGAGACCGTGCTTGTTGAGCAGTGGAACGGCACCAGCTGGGCCGTTCAGAAGGCTCCCAGCCCGCCGGGTGTGCCCTCGAGCGTCCTCAACAGCGTCTCGTGCTCAACAGCGAGATCATGCACTGCCACCGGTGCGGGAAAGGGCACATTGGTGGAGGACTGGAGCGGGAAGAGCTGGGCGATCGAGGCGTCGCCGACTCCTTCGAGCGCCACGGTCTACGCCGGTCTTGTCTCAGTGTCGTGCCCAGCGCGCGGATCGTGTTCCGCGGTCGGATCCTACGTGAGCTCGGTAACGACGTTGCCGTTTGCCGAGCGCTCGTAGGGTCCCGTCGAACACTAAGGGTCCCGGCCGAGCGAGGTGATGTCGTCGGGCTGGGCGATGGTCTCTTTGCCGCCTCTTCGGTCACCGGGGTCTGACGATCGCGAGCAGGTCCCAGTTGGGGCGACCGGCGTAGAGCAGGACGCGGATTCTGTAGTGACGGAAGTTCCGTAGGCCGAAGCCGGTTCCGCTTCACGCGTTTGATGAGGTTGTTGATCGCCTCGGTCGGCCCGTTCGACACGAAAGCCTTGTGCCAGGCGACTATCTGGTCGAACCAGCGCTCGATCGTGCGGCCGAGCTGGTTCACCTCCGGCGGGCAGGTGTGGTCCTGCAGGTCGTGGTAGAGCTCGGTGACGAACTCGGCGGCGAGCTCTGCGTCGGTGATGTCGTAGATCGAGCGCACGACTTCTTATCTGTTAACCGGGTCGGCGACCCCAAGCACCGGTCAGCACCGCGCGGACGCGCCCGACCGAGGACCTACTCGCCCGTTCTATCAAGAGGCGTCAGGAAACTGCACGCCGTCCCGGGGGCTCGGCTGAGCTTGGCGTCCAGCGTGGCAAGCGGAGCATCGAGCAATTCGGCAAGGGCGACGTACCAAGCATCGTAAGTGGTGACGTACGCCCGTAGCTCCCAAACTCGTTCGCCGAGCGGTGCGTAGGGAAACAATTCCATCCGAAGACTCAGCAGGTCGCTGTGAGCGAGGGCTGCGACATCTGCCGAGATGTCGCCAGCGTTCGCCATACGCCTCAATATGTTGGCGGTTTCGACCGGCAAGAGATGTGGCGCGGCCAGGGGACCGGTCAGCAGCACGGACTCTGACCAAGCACCCAACGATCCGGAATCGACCAAACCAGCCGCGACGAGCGAGGCGTCCACCACCGTGGTCATCTTCGGTCGGCGTCCCGGTGGCTGAGGATCTGGTCGATCGTGGCGTGGCTGCGCGTGGCGGACTTGCGTGCGCGAATCGCCGCGAAGAGCGCGTCGGCGTCGGGGCTCTCGGCGAGCTCGATCAGCCTGGCTCTCAGGTATTCCTGCAGCGACCGCCCAGTGGCGGCCGCGCGCGACGCCAACCGCTCGCTCGTCTCGTCCGGAACGTCTCGCACGGTAATGGACTTGGACATGCCAGCATTATACAGGCAGTGCTGTGGAAATGCATGTGCAGCGGACGACCAAGACACGCGCTTTCCGGCCCGGGGAGCTGGCGTCGCTTCTCTACGTACGTGAATCGGCGCAATGACATCGTCGAAGTCGCTCCTCACTAACCGCTATCGCTGCCACCATGACCTCGGCTGCGGTACTCGGTTGATCACCCGCGAGCTGGCCAGGCGGGTCAATGCATGGGAAGGAGGTCGACCTCGTACTTGGAGAACCTCTGATCGACGGTGATGAGAGTCAGACCTTCCATTTGGGCCTGGGCGATGAGAATCCGGTCGAACGGATCGCCGTGATGGGCGGGAAGGAGGCCGGCGGCCAAGGCGTGAGCTGCGGTGATGGCGAGCGTACCGAACGCGTTGGCGTGCAGTGCATCAAGAAGGTCGTCCGGCGCATCGAGCCGGCCGACGGCCTTCTTGATGGCGATCTCCCAAGCCGTCGCAGCCGACACAACAACGGCCGTGTCGGAGTCCGCGATGACCTGACCGGCACGGCGCGGCAGCCCTCGGTCCCCGGAGAGCCACCACAAGAGGATGTGGGTGTCGAGCAGGACCTTCACGGCTTCTCACCGCGGAACGCGGCGGCGGCGTCTTCAGGGAGCTCGTCGAAGTCCGCGCGCAGGTGGACTCGTCCGGCCCAATAGCCAGGCTGCCGTGCCGACCGGGGGCGGGGGGGAACGATTCGGGCCACGACGTGTCCGGCTCGAGCGATTTCGACCTCGTCGGCTTCACCGGCCTCTACGGCGGCTACCAGCCGCGAGAGGTTGGTCTTCGCCTCGTGCATGTTGACGCGCATAGCACTAAGTTAGCTAGTCTAGCTAATCGAGTCAACCCCCTGTCCCAGATCGCCCAGTCGGCGGCCAGCTGAGGGCGCCCGATGCCGCCTGGCTCGGTGCGATCTGACGTGCCTCTGGTGCTCGGCCGCAGCGTCAGAGGTCTGCCCTCCATGGCGGCGAGCGCAACGCCTCTGAGGCTGATACCCTAGGGGGTATGTGCAGAGCAGCGAATTGTCGGACTTGCGGTCGTCCCACCTGGAAGGGATGCGGTGCCCACGTGGAGCAGGTTCTCGGCCACGTGCCGCCGGCTGATCGTTGCCAGTGCAAGGCGACCAAACCGCCTGCTGCCAAGCGCCGAAGGTGGCTGTCTCGGTGAGCTAGCCGCAGTCGGTTCGGACGATTTCGGGAGCAGCGTTACTCCTTGAGCTCTGGAGCTCTGGGGCGTCGTGTTGCCGCAAGCGAGGATCTGGCGCCCGGGTGTGAAGCAGAAGATCTACTTCGATGTCGTGGGAAGGCCCCAATGGCAAGTGTCGTGATTCTCGGTGCAGGTATCTCAGGCCACACGGCGGCTCTGCATCCCAAGCGGCGGCTGAAGGGGCCACACGAGGTGATCGTGGTGTCTCCGAACGCCGACTGGAACTGGATACCCTCGAACACCTGGGTGGGACTAGGCGGATGACCTACGACTTCCGCGTCAACGCCACCGGGCCTAAGCTCAACTTCGCCGCGACTCCCGGGCCGGGACCCGACGGCAACTCGCTGTCGGTGTGCACGCCGCCGCACGCCGAGCAGACAGTCACGTGTTGCTGTTGTCCAGGTCATCGCGCGCAACGACGTACGGTGAGATGATGGCTGCTTCTCTCGAAAGATCCGAGTTGGTCAAGCGTGTCGTGATCGTCGGTGGTGTCGCGGGCGGAATGTCCACGGCCACTCGCCTTCGCAGACTCGACGCTGACGTCAGCATCACCGTTCTCGAACGGTCTGGTCACGTCTCCTTCGCCAACTGCGGCTTGCCGTACTTTGTCGGCGGCCTGATCGAAGAGGAGGAGGACCTCACGCTACAGACTCCGGAGCAGCTGTTCGACCGGTTCCGACTCGATGTCAGGGTCCACGACGAGGTCGTCGCTATCGATCGGGTAGGGCACACCGTCACGACACGTTCGACCGTTACCGGTGCAGAGAGCGTCGTCGCCTACGACAAGCTCGTGCTCAGCACGGGCGCTGCTCCGGTGCGCCCCCCTATCCCCGGGTACGACCGGGTCCGCACGCTGCGAACCGTCGAAGATGCAGCCCGCCTCGCCTCGGACGTCGATATCGCACCGTCGACCGCTGTCGTGATCGGTGCTGGATTCATCGGACTTGAGATGGCCGAGAACCTCGTCGGCCTAAGGATCGATGTCACGATCGTCGAGGCCACTTCACAGGTGCTGCCGCCACTCGATCCTGAGCTTGCCATTCTCGTTAGTGACGAGCTTCTTGCTCACGGCGTCCATGTCGAGACGGGAGCGGCCGTCGCATCGGTTGAGGAACGAACGGTCACCCTTGCCGACGGTCGGGTCCTCGCTGCTGACCTCGTTGTTGGTGCCATTGGGGTACGACCCGATGTCCGGCTCGCTGAACCTGCCGGTCTCGACCTGGGACCGAGCGGTGGCATCGCCGTCAACGAGGCGAACCAGACGAACGACCCTGATATCTACGCAGTTGGTGATGCTGTTGAGAAGGCCGACGCCATCTCGCATGCGACCTCGCTCATTGCGCTTGCGAACGTTGCCAATCGCCAGGGACGCAGAGTTGCGGACCACATTGCCGGGCGACCCTCGCATGCAGTCGCTTCACTCGGGACTGCAATCGTGAAGGTCTTTGATCTGGTCGCTGCAACGGTCGGCTGGAACGAACGGCGCCTGCAAACGGCAGGCCGACCCTTCCGAGCAATTCACTCACACCCCTTCGATCACGCGACCTACTACCCCGGCGCGACACGCATGGCCATGAAGCTGATCTTCGATCCAAACGACGCGACGATTCTTGGCGCACAGATCGTCGGTCGCAACGGCGTTGACAAACGCATCGATGTGATTGCGACTGCAATGGCGAGCGGCGTCACTGCCGACCGCCTCGCTGACCTCGAACTCGCGTACGCCCCCCCGTTCTCCTCAGCCAAGGACCCTGTCAACCTCATTGGCTACATGGCCGAAAACGTGTTGAGCGGCGACTGCGATGTCGTCGACCCGCACGAACTCGACGGGCTGGTCACAGAGGGATGGGCCCTTGTGGACGTGCGTACTGCAGAAGAGCACGCGGCGGGATCGATCGCAGGGTCGACGAATGTGCCGATCGACTCGCTCCGAGACCACCTCGATGCGCTCGGCAAGGGGCCAATCGTTGTCTACTGCGAGGTTGGTCAACGAGGGCACACAGCGACTGCGCTGTTGCACGAACTCGGGATCAATGCACGCAACCTCGACGGCGGCTACCAGACGTGGTCGGCATCGATGCGAGCTCAGGCTCAAGCAGAGGCGACGGTTATGCCAACTCCGTAAAGAGCCGCTGGACCCCTCGAGCGGATAGTTCGGACGCCCTAGCGTCTTCGGGGTGCTCAAGGCAGTACACAGACCGCTCGCGATCAGGGAAGCTCCTACGCGGTCCGGCTCGAGGGTCATACCCGTTCCAACTGATACCCTCGGGGGTATATTCCATCACAGCAAGTGAGCTCCGACGGGAGCTGGGCCGGGAGGTTCTTGTGAATCGAGAGGCGTGGGACGAGCGGTACGCAGCTGAGGAGCTGATCTGGAAGGCCGACCCGAACCGCTTCCTCATCGAGGAGGTGGGCGCGCTCGAGCCGGGCCGGGCGCTCGACGTTGCGTGCGGGGAGGGGCGCAATGCCGTGTGGCTCGCCTCGAAAGGATGGCGCGTCACCGGTGTCGACTTCTCTCGCACCGGATTGGCGAAGGCTCAGCGGCTGGCGGCCGACCGCGGCGTCGAGGTGACCTGGGTCGAGGCCGATCTCGTGGAGTGGCGGCCGCCGGTGGCCTCGTTCGACCTCGTCATCGTGATGTATCTGCACCTGGTCGCGCAGCTACGCCGTCAAGTGCTCGCGAATGCCGCAGCCGCCCTGGCGCCAGGCGGAATGGTGCTCGTGGTCGGCCATGACACCGCCAACCTCCAGGAGGGCACTGGCGGACCACAAGACCCGGCGGTCCTGTTCATGCCCGAGGACATCGCCGAGGATTTGCTCGGACTGGACATCGAGCGAGCGGAGCGGGTCACGCGAACCGTGGTGACCGACGCCGGTGAGATGACGGCAGTGGACGCGCTCGTCAGGGCCGTGCGTCCTCGGTGATTCGAAGCGCCTTGAAGGTGGCGGCGACGTCGATCTCGGTCAGGACGCCGAACCCCTGCGCGGCCAACGCGTCACGACGACGCTCTCAGCTCGATCGATCGGCAGCTCCACGGTGGTCTCGATACAGTCCCTCCTGTCCTTCCAAACGGCCCGGACCTCAGGCGAGCTTCATGAACATCCGCTGCACGGCATCGAGCGGATAGCCGTCAGCCTCCGCCTCCTCCGGGTGCTCCACGCAGTAGGTGAGGCCGGCGGCGACCAAACGGAAGCCGGCCTGCTCGAGCGCCTTCGACGCCGCCGAGAGCTGCGTCACGACGTCGCGGCACTCGCGGCCCTCGTCGAGCATGCGCTCCACGCCCTGGACCTGGCCGGCGACGCGGCGTAGCCGGTTGCGGACGTCGGCGACGACCTCATCGGGAAGTTGCATGTTGCGCTCCTCTCATCGTCCCAGCCTCAGGCTGACACTGCGCAGCGGTTCGGGCCGATCTCGAGCTGCCGCAACGCGTCGAAGGGTGCCGTCGGGCGCCCCATGTTGGCCTTGATGATCTCCTCGTAGTTCGGCGGCCGAGGTGCCGCTCGCTGCGTCGCCCAGGCGACGAAGGTCTCCTCGTCGAAGCTGAGCGGGGCGAGGCTTCGGCGAAGGTCGCCGAGGGTGGCAGCGACGGGATCGCCAGGTCGAACGACCACGGCGTCCCCGTAGTGGCCGGGAAGCACCAACGTGTCGTCGGGGAGGCCGAGGACCTTGTCGTGTAGCGAAGCGTAGAGATTGCGGGCGAATTCCTCAGCCCGATCGGCGAGATCCGGACGACCCACGCTCTCGACGAAGATGGTGTCGCCCGACAGCACAGCCCGGTCGGCGACGACGTACATGGTGGACCCGTTGGTGTGGCCGGGCGTGCCGAGAGCGGCAACGCTCATCGCCGCTCCTTCCGGCAGCTCGAATCGGTCCGAGTCGCTCAGCGGCTCGAACTCGAAGTCGAAGTCGTCGGCCGGGTTGAGGTGAAGTGAGGCACCGTTAGCCCCTGCCAGCGACCTGGCACCACTCAGGTGATCTGCATGCAGGTGGGTGTCGAACACCCTCCTGATCCGCCAGCCGTGCCCTTCGGCGAGCTGCTCGTAGACATCGATGTCCGACGACGGATCCACCACGAACGCCGAGTCGCCGGCGCCTATCAAATAGGACAGACAACCTTTGCCGCGTCGGCGAACCTGCACGACCTGAACGTCACCGAGCTCAATGAGCACCGAGTCATAGGCGATCGCCCACGCCAGCATGCCGCCGGCCAAGTTCGCCACCTGCCGATCGGAGTGCGCCAGTGTGTCGGCGGCCCGCGTCGAGCGATTACCCGAGCGGCACACAGCGACCAGCTCCCGATCGGTTGGCAGGGTTGGCATCCGGGCGGCCAACTCTCCCAGCGGGATGTTGATGGCACCGGGGATCGACCACGCTGCGAATTCGTCCTGCTCTCGGACGTCGACAATGAGGGGTTCGTCCTCGGTGCCGAGGCGGGATGCCAGCTCGGCGACAGACATCTCTCGAACCATCAGTAGCTCCTCGCCTCCGTCTGGCCAAGCCTTACAACACTTGGTGCTGGAGGTATCTCCCCAGTGCGACTATACCCTATAGGGTATTGTCCCAAGGAGCGCACGGGAGAGGAAAGGCTTGTATCACGCGATGTTCGTCGGTCTGCCTCCCGGTCGCAGTTCGGGTGGTGGCAGCAGAATCACCCGGGACGTGCGTACCTGCCTCGTTTCTCGGACCGAGCATGCCGTCTTCTAGCCGAGCTGCTGCAACCTCCGAATGGGTGGTTGGCCCGGCAGGCAAGCAAGCGGGCGGGGCCAGGTGAGGCTCCTCCTCACGCTCCCGCTGGGTGTGCTCATCGGCATCACGCTCGGCGCAGTGGGTGGTGGCGGCTCGATTCTTGCCGTGCCCGTGCTGGTCTATGCAGTCGGCCTCGAGGCGAAAGCCGCCACGACCGCCTCGCTCGTCGTGGTCGGAATCGCTGCCCTCGGCGGCATGGTCGGACACTGGCGAGCCGGGCGTGTCCGGGTCGTCGCCGGGATCACGTTCGGGCTTGCCGGCGTAGGAGGCTCAGTCGTGGGCTCGCTCCTCAACCGGTCGGTGAACCCGCATGTGCTGCTCCTTGCCTTCTCGGCGCTGACGGTCCTCGCCGCTTGGAGTATGTGGTCCAGGCGTCGTCGTCATGCTTTCGTCGACCGCGGCGGCGACACCACGGTGCCCGCGGGTCAGGTCGCTGCCGATGGGGCCACCGTCAGCAGCCCTTCTCTGCCGGCCGACCCGGCGCTGGAGAGTTCCGTCCTTCCAAGCAGGCCCAGGCTGGTGACGATCGGGAAGGTCCTTGCTGCTGGCACCGTTGTCGGGTTCGTCACGGGTTTCTTCGGGGTCGGGGGTGGGTTCGTCGTGGTCCCGGCCCTCGTTCTCGCTCTCGGCTACGCCATGCCCGTCGCTGTCGGGACCTCCCTTCTCGTCATCGCCATCAACTCCGCAGCGGCGCTGCTCAGCCGCATGGCTACCTCAGGTGTCGACTGGCACGTGGCCCTCCCCTTCGCAGGCACGGCCGTCGTCGGGTCCATCGTCGGCAAGCGGATCGCCGACCGGCTCCCGGCAGCTTCTCTCGTGGGTTGGTTCGTCGCGCTGCTGCTCGTCGTCGCCGCCTACATGGCGGTTCAGTCAGCCGTCGCTCTGTGGGGCGTGTAGTCATCGCTGTCGCCTGACCGCTCCGGCGGAAGCGCTTCCCCGGAAGGCGTCTAACCAGGCGAGCACGAAGACCCGTGGGACCGGGCGTCCACGTACCAGGGCGCGACGCCGGGGTCGGGGCTGAAGTCACCGGTGCGCGGGTCCTGCACGTAGGCGACCGGCGACGGCTCCCCGCCGGCTATTCGGGCGACAGCGGCGAGCAGGCGGCTGATGTCGGCCTCGGTCGTGTTGATGCCACCGCTCGCCCGTACGGCTCCGGGCATTCGACTGCGGTCGCCCCGGCGCACGTCGCTCCGGTAGTCGGCGACCTCGGCATCTGTGAGGCCGAGGAGCCGCATCAGGTACGGATGAGCGCAGAAACAGCCGTGCCTCACGCCGATGCCGTCCTCGGCTGACAGTCGAGCAGCCACCAGAGCGTGAGGGACACCTTCGACGGTGAAGGTTGCGACCGGTAGGGTGTCTGTCTCTGGACTCGGGCCGAGAACGCGCACACCCGGGATCCTCGCCAGTCCATCCCGAAGGAGGTGGGCGAGGTGTCGGTCATGGGCGATGATCGCCGGCCAGCCCATCTCACCGAGGGCGTCGATCGCGGCGTGTAAGGCCACCGCCCCGACGACGTTCGGAGAGCCGGCCTCTTCCCGGTCCGGAGGGTCGGTCCAGACGACCTCGTCCAGCCCGACGAGGTCGACGGCGCCACCGCCGGCTAGGAAGGGATCACCGTCGGTGAATGCCTCGCGAGGCCCGATGAGCACGCCCGCCCCGAACGGCGCATACATCTTGTGGCCGCTCCAAGCGACGAAGTCGGCCTCAGTGGAAATGGCACGGTGAGGCGCGAGCTGGGCAGAGTCGACGGCGACCGGGATCGCTCGGCCATGGGCGGCGACGATGATCTCGTCGATCGGCGGGAGCCATCCGGTGATGTTCGAAGCGCCGGTGATGGTGAGCAGTCGGGGCCTCGGGGACAGGTCCAGTGCCGCCTCGATGTCGCCGGCCGTGAACGTCCCGTCGCTTTGGCAGTCGACGTATCGACATTTGGCGACGCGGGACCAGGGGAGGAGGTTGGCGTGGTGCTCGACTACGGACGTGACGACAACGTCGTCGGGGGACAGGCGCAGGCGATAGGCGAGATGGTTCAAGGCCTCGGTCGTGTTGCGGCAGATGATGGCGATGTCATCGCGACCTTGGTGTCCTGCAAACGAGAGGGCGGCATTGCGTGCGCTCTCGTAGGCGGCGGTTGCAAGCTGCGATTTGTAGCCGGCGCCACGATGGACGCTCGAGTACGACGGGAGGAACTCCTGAACGCGATCGAGCACCGTCGGAAGGACGCCAGTCGAGGCAGCAGCATCGAGGCCTACGTACGGCCGTTCATCCCCGTCGACACACGGTACGAGCATCCCGTCGCCGACCAGCGGAACGGGAGGACTGATCATGATTCTCCTATCTCCTCAAATCGAGTCCGGTGACGGGGGCGAATGTTTGGGCACACCCATCCTTACCATGCGGATGGACGCAACTCGCTCGGGCCAGGAGCGACAACACGGCCACCTGTGGCTGACAGTTCCGCCCTCAGGGGTGAGACGCCGTCGGGCGCAGATGGGCGTGGAACAGCGCTGCCAGCAGACAGAGGTTGAGAAGACCCGCCCACGCGCACCGTCGAGTACGTACTGTCCTGTCATGGCCTCCATCTCAGACGAGACACCATGACGGCCGCGCCCGACCCCCATCCCTGGCGATGTTTGTCACGGATCGTGGAGATTCGGTCGCCCTGGTTATCGATGATCGGCGAGCGACTCCTGGACGGCACCGGACAAGAGCTCGACTACTGGCGGGTGGAGAAGCCCGACTCGCTCCTGGTGATCACCGTCCACCGGGGTCGTCTGATCCTGCCCGCACGCTCGTATCGGCCGGGCGTAGGCAGGGTGACTCTCGACTTCGCCGGTGGCAGGCTCGAGAACCCGGGCCTGATCCCGGAGACAGCGCAGGCAATCGTGCGGCGCGAATTCAACTTGAGCGGCGGTGATCTCGTCGGGTCTCAGGTACCGGTGAACCACGTCGGCTGGGATGTCGACAGCTCGTCGTCCAGTCAACGTCTCTACGGAATTGCCCTGGAGCTACGCCCAGAAGTCGTCGTCTCGGACGAGAGCGTCGGCGCCTCCTATGCGGCGACGGGCCAGGGAGGGCGGGAGGCGCTCCGCGATCTGGTCTGCGTGCAGTGTCGCGCGGTCTTGCACGAATGGCTCGAGGGGAACTCATAGCCCGGGCACCAGTTCGCTCGGCTCCCGGGCCGCCTCGGGCACGCCCGCGGTGGCCCGCTGGGTCAAATCGTGACGCCGGTGGGCCGACCGTGGCTCTGCCCTTGGCCGTCGCGCTCGGCGAAGGCCTTCAACAGCTTGCGGGCGATCTGCGGCGAGCTGTCGAGGAGCGAGGAGAACTCGCGCCGGTCGAAGACGATGACCGTCATGTCGCCGATGGCCGTCACTGTGGCTGTGCGGGGTGCGTTGGCGAGCAGCGCCGTCTCGCCGAAGAAGTCGCCTGGGCCGAACGTAGCCACCTTCCGGCCGTTGCGCACGCAGCGCGCCGTGCCGGCGCGGACGAGGAAGAACTCCGATCCCGGCTCGCCTTCGGTCGTGAGCACGCTGCGCGCCCTTATCTCGAGCTGGCTGCCGAGCATGGCGATCGCTCGCAGGTCGCGGCGAGAGCAGGCGGAGAAGAGCGGGACCTGCGACAACTGGTCCAACACGGCGGCGGGGATACCACGGGCCATCGCCGCCCACGCTACTGGCACGAGATCGGCCCTGTCTTTCGGTAGCCGGGAAGATGAACCACCCGCTCAGTAGGGTCTCAGATCGAGAAGTCTTCTCCCGACCACACTCCGGCCTCGGACGGATGCGCATCGCGGTGGTTCGTGTGGCCAGTTACCGCCGTCTCCAACTCGTCGACACGCCGGCGCAGCGACTGCAGACTGGTGCCGACGAGATCAGGCATGAGCCCCTCGTCGAGGTCCGGCGGTGCCGTGATGGGTCGGGGTCGACTCCGCGCGATGACCTGCCCGGGTACGCCGACCACGACCGAGTTCGGGGGCACTGGCTGAACGACCACGGCGTTGGCACCGATGCGGCTGTCGTCTCCGATGGTGATCGCCCCGAGTATCTTGGCCCCGGCGCCGATCGTGACCCGGTTCCCGACGGTCGGGTGACGCTTTCCCCGATCCAGATTCGTGCCGCCCAGGGTGACGCCCTGGTAGAGGGTCACGTCCGTTCCGACCTCGGCCGTCTCGCCGATGACCACACCAGTGGCGTGATCGATGAACAGGCCCGAGCCGAGTACAGCGGCAGGGTGGATGTCAACGCCGGTGAGCGTACGCGTCAGTGCCGAGCACGCCCGAGCCAGGAACCGGTAGTCCTGCTGCCACAGCCAGTGGCTGATGCGGTGACCCCAGAGCGCATGCACGCCCGGGTAACAGATGGCGATCTCGATCAACGAGCGCGCAGCTGGGTCGCGGTCGCGGGCCGCCTGCAGGTCGCCTCGCAGGGTGGCCAGCATGGTCAGTCAGTCAGGCCGGCGAAGAGCGCGGTGGAGAGGTACCGCTCGCCGAAGGACGGGATGATCACCACGATCAGCTTTCCTTCGCTCTCCGGTCGAGCCGCCAACTGGAGCGCGGCCCAGATCGCCGCACCCGACGAGATGCCCACGAGCAGGCCCTCCTCACGGGCCGCCCGGCGGGCGAGGTCGAAGGCGTCGTCGTTCTCGACCGTGATGATCTCGTCGATCAAGTCGGTGTCGAGGATCGCGGGGACGAAGCCTGCGCCGATGCCCTGGATGGGGTGGGGCCCCTTCTGGCCGCCCGACAGCACCGGCGAGGCCGCCGGCTCGACTGCGACGAGCCGTACCGACGGCTTGCGGGCTTTCAAGACCTGGCCGACGCCCGTGATGGTTCCCCCGGTGCCCACGCCGGAGACGACGATGTCGACCTCGCCATCGGTGTCGTTCCAGATCTCCTCGGCAGTGGTGGTGCGGTGGATCGCCGGGTTGGCCGGGTTCTCGAACTGCTGGGGAACGAAGTAGCGCAGGTCGCTCTTCGCGAGCTCCTCCGCCTTGGCTATGGCACCGGGCATGCCCTCGGGACCCGGCGTCAGCACCAGCTCGGCCCCGTACGCCCGCAGCAGCGCCCGCCGCTCCTTGCTCATGGTCTCGGGCATCGTGAAGACGCACGGGTAACCGCGGGCTGCGCACACCATGGCCAGAGCGATCCCGGTGTTCCCACTCGTGGGCTCGAGGATGATCGTGTCGGGCCCGATCAGCCCGGCCTCCTCGGCTGCGTCGATCATGGCGACGCCGATGCGGTCCTTCACACTGTGAGCCGGGTTGAAGAACTCGAGCTTGGCAACAACCTTCGCCCCGCTGCCTTCGGTCAGCCTACGCAGCCGTACCAGAGGTGTGTTCCCGATCAGCTGGGTGATGTCATCCGCGATCTTCATGGTCCTCACACCTTTCTCGAGTCCTTCGGACGAACCAAGCCTAATCGGAAACTAAATTCCATCGTAATGATGGAGAAACTTTACGTATAGTGATTGAGTCAGGGTAATAAGAAACGAGAGGCCCGCCACCTCGCCGTTGTTCCTCCGAACGAGCAGGAAAGCGCGGCACCTAGACCGAAAGGGACCTTGGACCCTGGCGGCACACGCCCCGCACCGGTACGGTCCCAGTCAGAGGCGGCACTGCGGGCATGTGTTCCGAAGGAGTCGAAATGAATCTCTTGGACCTTTCCAGTGGTGTCGAGGTCATCTCCTACGAGGAGTGCCGCGAGCTGCTTGGGAGCGAACGGGTCGGGCGGCTCGGCGTCGTTGTCGACGGTCGGCCGGAGATCTTCCCCGTGAACTACGGGCTCGACGGCGACGGCGTGCTGTTGCGCAGCAATCGAGGGCTCAAAGTGACAGCGGCTCTCGTCGGCGAGGTCGCGTTCGAGGTCGACCGCATCGACCTCGACACTCACTCGGGCTGGAGTGTTGTCGTGCATGGCCGGGCCGAGGACATCAGTCATTTCGACGGACCGGTACTGAGGGCTCGGGCGGAGGATCCGTGGACCGGGCCGAAGGATGCGCTCCTCAGGATCGACATGACGTCGGTGACGGGCCGCCGGGTGACGCCGGCTTCTCGCTAGCCGAACCGAGCTGCCGTCCGGGCCGCCGTGGCCCGTGCCCAGCGCGTCGTGGTCACGAGCCCGAGCAGGAGCACCAGCCAGCCGCAGCCGGTGATCACCCACCATCCGACGTGGCTGGCGGCGGCGAACCGTTCAGCCATCGGCCTGCCTGCGAGGCCGGCGACGGCGGCGGCTCCGACGATGGCGACGCCGAGCGACTGCCCGATCTGGCGGCTGGTCGACGCGATGGCACTCGCCACGCCTGCCTGGCTCGCCGGCATCCCTGATACGGCGGTGTTCGTGATCGGGGCGTTCACGACCCCGAAACCGATCCCGAAGATCACGTAGGCCAAGAAGAGACGCGTAAACGACGTCGCCGCCGAAAGGTCCGTGAGCAGCAGACTGCCGATCCCGATGCCGAGACCGCCGACCACGAGGGAGGGCCGGGCACCGAGATGCCCCACTACCCGGCCGGAGATGGGCGAGCTGAGCACGGTCACTCCGGCCATCGGAAGCGTGTCGAGGCCGGCGTGCAGTGCCGAGAGGTGACGGACCTCTTGCAGGTACAAGGTGTTCAGGAACAAGAAACCACTCAGCGCGACGAACGACCCGACGGCGATGATCGTGGCGCCGGAGAACGGAGCGCTCCGGAAGAAACGCAACTCGATCAGCGGCTCACGCTTCCTGCCCTCGAACACGACGAGCGCGACGAGACTGGCGGCGCTGACGCCGAATAGGGCGAGGATCGTCGGCGAGCTCCAACCCTGCCGCGGGCCCTCGATGATCCCGTAGGTCAAGGCTGTCAACGTGATGACGACGAGCACCTGTCCCATCGGGTCGACGCGTCGGGCGATCGGCGCCCGAGATTCGGGCACGAAGCCAGCGGTCAGCGCCACCGCAGCGATCCCGACGGGGATGTTGACCCAGAAGATCGATCGCCATCCGACTCCTTGGACGAGCAGGCCGCCGAGCACCGGGCCGAGCGCCATGCTGACGCCGATCACGGCGCCCCAGATCCCGATCGCTTGAGCCCGCTCGCGGGGGTTGTCGAAGGTGTTGCGGATGATCGACATGGCAACCGGGTTGAGCATCGATCCGCCGACGGCCTGCAACATCCGGAAGATCACCAGCCACGTGAGGCTCGGGGAGAGGCTGCACGCGAGCGATCCAAGCGTGAAGACGGTGAGGCCGATCTGGAAGACACGGCGCCGGCCGAAGCGGTCCGCCGTCGACCCCGAGAGCATGAACAGGCTGGCCAGTACGAGCGTGTAGGCGTCCACGGTCCACTGCAACCCGGACACCGACGCATGAAGCTGCCTGCCGATCGATGGCAGGGCAACGTTCACGATGGTGTTGTCGAGCCCGACGATGAACAGGCTCATGCAGCAGATGGCGAGGATGCCGGTCTTGCGGGCGCGCGACGTTGTCGTCGTCTTCCGGTCCGATCGCTCGGACAGCTCGTCGGCGGCTGCGCGAGCGACGCGACTGCTCCAAGTCACTGCTCTCTCTTAGCGCCCTCCCGGCCGTCGGCCGGCCACCTAGCCCCTACGGCCGGTCGCGGACCCGACCCTTCGCCGCACGAGCCGAGATCTGACAAGCTCGACGTCGATCGAACAGAGGAGAGCGAGTGACTGGCGTCTCGATCCGGAGTAACCGCCGATCGCCAACGGGCAACCTCGGTGGAATCGTCTGCGCAGGCCGGCTGGCGCTTGCTGCCGCACTGCTTGGCACAGTGGTCCTGCCTGCGTCCGCCGCCCACGCAAGCACGGTCGTGCGACGGACCAGTCTGTTGCTCAACCCCGGGGCCGAGGCGGGTGCCTACTCTGCCAAGGGCTGGGACGCGGTGACGATCCCAGGATGGCAGATCGTCTCGGGGCTGCCGACGGTCGTGAGGTACGGGACGCCGGGTTTCCCGGGGCGATCGGAGATCGACTCGAGTGGTGGGGGAGACCAGCTGTTCGCGGGCGGCGCCGGCGGCACGGCGAAGCTCGCCCAGACCGCGCCGATCCACCCGGCTCATGGATCGGGAGCGGGCGGGATCACCTATGAGCTCTCTGCTCGGCTCGGCGGTACGGGGAGCAGCTCGGCGAGCGTCCACGTCGGGTTCTTATCCAAGTCCGGTCGAGTGCTCGGGAAGGCCGAGATCGGGCCCGTCGGCGGCACCCAGGGCTCGGCTGCACATCTCGCGGAGCGATCCGAGACCGGGCCGTTGCCGCCCGGCACGGTCGCCGCCAAGGTCGAGCTCGTGCTCGCCACCACGCGTCACGACGACGACGGGCCGGGCGCCCCGGTCATCGGGTACGACACGGCCGTCGCCGACGATCTCGACCTGAGCGTCTCGGTCCCCGTCAAGCCTCGGCCCCGGCTCGTGCCTCCGGCCGCGCACGTCCCGCGCTTTGCTCACGTCTTCCTCATCTACTTCGAGAACCAGGACTACGCCCAGATCGTCGGGAACACGGCAGAGGCGCCATACCTGAACAGCCTGATCCATCGTGGGACTGTGTTCTCCGACTTCTTCGCCGAGGAGCACCCGAGTGACGGCAACTACCTGGCGTTCGCCGGGGGCAGCACGTTCGGGATCCCGCTCACTGACCCGCTCGAGGAGAACCCCCACTACACGATCGAAGCCCGCAACGTCGGGAACCTCATGGATGCCGCCCATGAGACGTGGGCCGGCTACCTGCAGAGTGCCGCCGGCCCATGCGACGACACGGTGCACGGCTACTACTGGGACGACGACCTGCCGATGCTCTACTTCAGGGACGTTCGCGAGCGCCCTGAGTACTGCGCGTCGCACCTGCCGCCGCTCCAGGCGCTGGGGCCCGACCTCCGGCGAGCCGCCACGACGCCGGCGTTGTCGTGGATCGGACCGGACGACTGCTCGGACATGGAGGGGTGCGGGATCGCCGCCGGTGACGAGTTTCTGCAGACCGTCGCTTCGGAGATCTTCCGGTCCCCAGCGTGGACGACCCAGCGATCGCTGCTCATCGTCACGTTCGACGAGGACGGCTACGATTACGAGCGCCCGGCTCAGCTCGTGCCCACGCTCATCGTTGGCTCGCGAGACGTGCGCCGCGGCTATGTGTCATCGGTCCGCTACACCCACTACAGCCTTCTCCGCACGGTCGAGGCCGCGCTCGGGCTCGGCACCCTCACCCAGAACGACCGCTACGCGACACCCATGAACGATGCGTTCACCACCGGCTAGACGTATCCGCGCATCGGCGCTGTCATCGGCGCTGTCATCGGCGCTGTCATCGGCGCTGTCGCTGTCGCTGGCGCTGTCGCTGGCGCTGGCGCTGGCGCCGTCGCTGTCGCTGCTCGCCGGGGTGAGCCTTGCGGCGGCGTCACCGCATGCCGGCGCGGGCGCGGGCCAACCACAGCGGGCGGTCACCGCGTACGTCACCGACTCGGCCTCCAACACCGTCACGCCGATCGACACCGCGACCGGCTCGGCGTCGGCTGCGATCGAGGTTGGGTCGGATCCGGACGCGGTGGCGGTCTCGCCCGGCGGAGGGACCGTGTTCGTCGCCGACGCCGGCTCCGACACCGTCACGCCGATCGACACCGCGACGAACAAGGCGAATGCTCCGATCCCGGTGGGGTCGTACCCGGACGCGATCGCCATCTCGCCCCACGGTGGGACGGTCTTCGTCGCCAACGCGCACTCCGACACCGTGACGCCGATCGATGCGGCGACCGACCGCGCCGATCCGGCGATTCATGTCGGGTCGTACCCCGTCGCCGTCGTCGTCACGCCTGACGGTCACACCGCCGTGGTCGTCGACTGGCTCGGAGGTACGGTCACGTTGATCAAAACGGCGACCGACCGCGCCGAGCCGGCGATCCGCGTCGGCTCCTACCCAGTCGCCGTCGCCGTGACACCGGACTCGCACACGGCATTCGTGGCGAACTACGGCTCGGACACGGTCACGCCGATCGACCTCGTGACGGGGCGTGCGGGCCGCTCGATCCGAGTCGGCGCCGCGCCGGCTGCCCTTGCCATCACGCCGAATGGCGGAACCGTCTACGTCGTCGACGCCGACTCCGGCGCGGTGACCCCGATCGACGTCGCCACCGAGCGCACCCGGCCTCGGATCCCGGTGGGCGATTCGCCAGCTGCGGTGACGATCTCACGGTCGGGGGCGACCGCTTACGTCGTCAACACCATCTCGGGAACGCTCACGCCGATCGCCACGGACTCGGACCATCCCGGCACGCCGATCCTGATCGGCACGTACGCGTACCCGCTCGCCATGGCGATCACGCCCGACGGGAGGACCGCGGAGGTCGTCGACAACTACGCCGGGAAGGTGACCACGATCAACCTTGCGACCCGGAGGCGCACCGCCGTCGAGGTCGGCGAGTACCCGTCGGCCATCGTGATCGCCTCGCCGGGTTGACTCAGGCGATCTCGGCAGTGGCGATCCGGTAGAGCGCCGACCCGCGGTCGCTCCGTCTCTGAGCTCTCGAGGCTCTCGAGCACTGCTGAGTGGCATCCAGCGTCGACAGGTCCCGGCGCAGCACGAATCCCCGATCACCGAAGTAACCGGCCACCTCACCGGGGAGGAGCCCGAAGATCCACGGCTCGCCCGCCCGTGCCACCGCACGAACCCAGCGGCGGGCCTCGCCGAACGGGCTCGGGTCGTCGAAGGTGCGGGCGTCGACGTAGGTCACGATGAGGAGGCCGCCTTGGGGGCTCAAGTGGCGGACGGTGGCGAGGGTGGAGTCGACCGCGTCCTTCGACAAGTACTGGGTCACGCCTTCCCAGACGAACACGGTGGGCATCGTCCGGTCGAATCCGGCATTGAGGAGCCGGGCGGCGAGATCGTCGTGCTCGAAGTCGACAGCCACGTAGGTGACGTGATCGCTTGCCAGGCCGAGGCGGTCGATGACGGCGCGCTTGACCTTCTGCGTAGCCGGCTGGTCGACTTCGAAGACGCGCCGGTCCGCCAGCGCCGCCAGCCGGTGGGCGCGGGTGTCGTAGCCCGCACCGAGCAGGATGCACTGCCCGTGGCTCGCAAGCGCATCGCTGAGGGCATCATCGATGACCTTGGTGCGGACGATGGCTGAAGGGCGTGGCCCTGGTCCCCCGAACAGGTCGTAGAAGGCGGTGGTCAGGCGGCGTAAGACGGGGATGCCGCTCCCGAAAGCGAGTGCCCGCAACACAGGTCGCAGGAAGGCATCGGCGTACGGGTCGGTGAACAGGCGCTGGCGCGACGGGCGGTGCGATTCGAATGAGCGCTGGAGGGCGACCGTCTCGGCGGTGAAGCTCGGTGTGTCGGTCATGCCTGCTGTCTAGCGGCACTTCGCTCCCAAGGAGGACATCGTCGACGCCACGATGTCGAACCGCCGCCGACGGCGCGCCGAGCGCGACACTGGGCCGGATGACATCAGGCGATCGAGCCCCACCTGACAGCGAATCCGACGTATTTGGTCGCCGGATGGATCGGCGCGACTTCCTCGCCGCCGCAGCCGCCGCCGGCGCAGCCGGAGCGGCGGGCGCCTTGCTCTCGGCGTGCTCCCCCTCCTCGACGAAGTCCGCCCGCACATCGACGACCATCCGTACGGCCACGAGCGTGAAGCCTGCCGGCTCGGACCTCGGGGCGATCGATCACGTCGTCATGGTTATGCAAGAGAACCGCTCATTCGATCACTACTTCGGGACGTTCCCGGGTGTGCGAGGTTTTGATGATCATCCGGCAGACGACGTGGGTGTGTTCTCGCAGCGTTTCCCTGCCAACAAGACCGTCGCTCCGGTCGGGCGCCTCCTGCCGTTCCATCTCGACACGGCGAACACCGATGCCGAGTGCACGTTCGATCTCTCTCACGCTTGGCCGGCGCAGCACGCCTGCTGGAACCACGGGTCCATGGACGCCTTCGTCACCACGCACACGTCGCCGGAGTACGAAGGGCCGCAGAACGGCGCCCTCACCATGGGGTACTACACGCGAGACGACCTGCCCTTCTACCACGCCCTGGCCGAGGCCTTCACCCTGTGCGACGGCTACCACTGCTCGGTGCTCGGCCCGACTGATCCGAACCGGATGTTCTGGCTCTCGGGCACGAACGATCCCGATGGCCGTGGCGGCGGCCCGATCATCACCACGAACGAGGAGTCGTCGTACCAGTGGTCGGTGTCGTGGCCGACGATGCCCGAAGCCCTCGATGCCCACGGGATCTCCTGGAAGGTCTACAACCCACCGGGCTCGGCTTACGTGCCGAGCAGCGACCTCGCCATGCTCGTCTCGAACAACCGGCTGCTGTACTTCCGGCAGTACCGCGATCGGTCCTCAATGATCTACCACAATGCCTTCGAGTGGACGTTCCCTGCCGACTTCGCCCGAGACGTGGCGAACGACACCCTGCCGGCGGTCTCCTGGCTCGTGGCGCCCATCGTCCCGCAGGACATGTCGGAGCACCCGCCGGCGCCGCCCTCCCGGGGCGAGTACTACACCCACCAGGTGATCCAGACACTGGCCTCGAACCCCAAGGTGTGGGCCAAGACGGTGCTGTTCTTGTCGTATGACGAGAACGATGGCTTCTTCGATCACGTCCCGCCGCCGACGCCACCGCCGGGTACTGCCGGGGAGTACCTCACAGTCGACCCGCTGCCTGAGTCCGCTGGCGGTGTGGCGGGCCCGATCGGACTCGGCATGCGCGTCCCGATGCTCGTGATCTCGCCCTTCGCCCGAGGCGGGCATGTGTTCTCGGGGACCTCCGATCACACGTCGCAGCTGCGATTCCTCGAAACCAGATTCGGTGTCACAGTGCCGAACCTCTCGGACTGGCGCCGGGCGACGACGAGCGACCTGACCGGGAGCCTCCAAGCCGGCGCGGGCGTCGGCGGGCTGCCGTCGCTTCCTGCCACTGCGTTGGACGACGTCGTGGTCGAGCGCGAGTGCTCGAGCGGCCAGCAGGTCGAGGTGAACAGCTCCAACCCACCCGACCTCGTTCCGCGTGTGCAGAAGATGCCGACCCAGGATGCGTAGGGTGGTTGTCGTGGGGGTTTTCGCTGCGTGACTGGTGGTGCACCTCGCACAGATCGGAGCGACCAAGCTCGCAGTCGTCAAGCTCCGCTAACGGCAGATTATTGCCGTATTAGTCGGTGAGCCGCTACGGCACTGGTATCGTTGACGAGGGTGATTTCACAGGACATGGCCGGAAACAGCGCATCGGAGAGACAGGAGCAATCGCTCGTTCGCGCGTTGCGTCTGGCCGTCTCCTCCTATGACGGACTGACAGGCAGACACTCCGGACGCGTGGGTAGTCTGGCTGGGCTGCTTGCCACGCAGCTTGACCTCGCCAGTCCGGACCGCCTCATCGTGGCTCACGCCGGCGTCCTCCACGACCTGGGCAAGCTCGGCCTCTCGCCAGAAGTTCTCGTCAAGGAAGGTCGGCTGACGCCCGAGGAGACAGAGGAGGTTCAGCGCCACCCGATCATCGGCGCAAAGATGCTGCTCGCGATCTCTCCGGCCCTGGCTTCCATGGCGGCCGGCGTTCGCGCTCACCACGAGCGCTGGGACGGCGCCGGATATCCCGATGGGCTGGCCGGCGAGGCGATTCCTGTGTTCGGACGGGTGCTCGCCGTGGTGGATGTCTACGACGCCCTCACGCACCCCCGGAGCTACCGGAAGACGATCTACAGCGCAGGCCGCGCCCGGGCCTACCTTCAAGAGCACGTTGGTACGTATTTCGACCCCGACTGTGTCAGCGCCACCCTCGACATACTCCGGGCGAAGGAGCGCGGTCGGCGCCAGTTCCCCGTCTGACCCCGCCGGCAACCAGGCACAGTGGTTGCCCGGTGGGTCTCACGAGAACGCTCTCACTTGGAGCTAGGGACGTGTCAGCGCGCCCAGTTGTTGCGCGACTTGCGGGATCGCAGCTCGATTCCCGGAGGAGACCCCAAGGGCGAGTCAAGGAGTCGCCGTCGTAGAGGGACGACGTGTGAGGTTAGGACGCACTGCATTGTGACTATTGGTTTGCCAAGTGCACGCTGCATCGTCACAAAAGCCGAGTCATGTTGGCCTGGGCCCCTGGGCTACCCAAATGGAGTAGAATTCGGCCAGTTCATCTTGGGCTAGAGTTCCTCCGCTCTCGGAGGGAGATTGGCGGTCCCTATGGGACCCCGCATTGCTGATCGCATTGCTGATCGATCGACTCCTCCCGTCCCACCATCAGAGATCGAGCGCCCCGAGGACACCCAGCCAGTCCCCCAAGTCGTCCGATTCCCGCGACCTCATGCTCATGCCGCGGCAGCTCATGCCGCGGCCGAGAGGCGACGGGCTGCCGTAGTACTGCCGGCCTCAGAGACCGACCGACCAAGGTGGTCACTAACCCGATTGCAGCACCCGCGTTGGTGGCGGACGTGACGCTGCCGGTGATCTAGCCGGCGCCGTGTCGGGCTCGGATCCCGGCAGCGCCCGCCAGGCTCACGACCCGGCAGGGACCACGAACTTCCAGTTCGCCACCGACGGGACGATCCGACCTGCCGGGCCCTGCCCGAGGAGCCACAGGAGGTTGCCCGTGATCTTCTGCATGATGCCGGCTGAGCACGTCGCCGAGCGCGTCGAGCAAGGGCTGAGCGAGTTGATCCAGTTGTTGTTGCCGCTGTCGAAGACTCCGGCTTTGCTGGAGGCGGTCGTGTAGTACGTCGCGTCCGAGTAGGTGTCCTGCCCCCACTCTCCGAGGTCGGTCTGCACATCGGACAGGGGGATCGGCGAGTGCCCCAGCACCTGGAGATCGGACGGCATCGGCCATGACGAGGCTACGTGGTCGAAGTCAGCCTCGACGACACCGGGGATGGCGGAGCCGTCGTGCAGGCCGGTCCCCCTGAAGATCCAGGCGCTCGCATCCTCGACGACGAACGGGGCGGCTGGCGTGCCGGGCTCGAGGTAGCCGGCGTACATCTCGCCGACGAACCCGCTCTCGGGCCAGTCCGCCGGCGGCGAGAACCAAGCGTTACCCGTGACCTCGAGCGGGTTTCCCTTGCCGTTGAGCGGGTCCTCGCTGGAGTCGCGGTAGTCGACGAGCTCACGATCGGGCCCGAGCGAGGATGACTGCAGGCGGACGTGGCGCAGGACGGCGCTCGCTCCGAAGAAGATCATGTTGACCCCATGGTCCTGCGCTCGCTGGGCAGCAAGGCGCTCGGCCAGCGACCAGCACTCGTCGTGCCCGAGGGAGAGCAGCGTCCGGTGCTGCAGCAGGATCGAAGGGTGCTGCTCGACGGTGAGGTCGTCGGCATAGGTGACATCGAGGCCGTTCTCCTCCATGAGGCGGAGCAGGGGGTACTCGTTGCTGAGGAAGTCAGAGGCGCCCTCTCCTGTGGCCATGGGGCGGTCGAACGACACGACTCGCGCCCGGTTGCACGGTGGGTAGGTGGGGGCACAGGTCCCGAGTCCTTGGTAGAACGTATAGCCGCCGTAGGTGTTCCAGGCTTGTTCGGTGTACACGTCGCCTTTGAAGAGATAGGCCGCGTGGCTCGACGGATCCCAGACAGTGAGCAGGATGTAGCTCTGCTCACCGCCGCTGCCGACGAGCTTCAGGAGGTACTCACCGGGCAGGAACACCGACGTGACCCGGAACGTGATCGAGGGCTTCCAGTTGTCGCACGCCACCATGTTGATCCCGCGAGTCAGCGGGCAGGCTGGCTGGACTCGGCCGGTCGCCTCGGCGGATATCCAGACGAGGCGGCCGCCCTTGCCGCCGTAGTACCCCATGCGGAAAGCCTCGACACGAAAGCTCAGAGCCGTGCTGTCGACGTAGAGCGTCACCCGGTTGCCCACCGAGGCGTAGGTGACGTTGGCAAAGCCCTGGATCGACCCGCTCTTGGGCTGCCTTCCGATCTCCCATGCCGTCGTGCCCGGCAGCTTGTTCTCCGCGATCACCCACGACGCCTCCACACCGTCGGGACCGAGGAACGTGCGGCTGTCGGCCGGGTTGGGTGAGGTGGTTGCCGGCACTGTGCTCGCCGGAACCGACGTGCTGGACGACGTGCTCGTGGGACGCGAAGTCGACTTGCCTGCTCCAAGACCGACTGTGACGAGCGTGACCACGAGGGCCACGACGAGGAGGACTCCGCCGGCGATGAGCAACGGTCGACGCTTGCCCATTGACAGCCATCGTAAACAGAGGTCGGCGCGTTGTCTGATCAGGTCAACAAGTTCGCCTTGCCGCTTCCCGCAGAACGGCGAACGCCGCCGCGAGCTCAGGGAGTTGGTAGCGCGCTTGAACGCCGCTCGGATTTGGCAGCAGCCAGACTCGAGCGGTCGACAGTGGTTCGGGCTGCTCACCGATGCCAGCGCGAGGCCGATCGAAGGCGAGGCGGTACGCCGTCATTCCAAGGAAGGCGACGTAGCGCGGCCGCCACCGTGCCACGGTCCGTACGAGCCGCCTGGCACCCGCCTGCAACTCGTCACGACCGAGCTCGGCCGCCGTGGCTGACGAGCGGGGCACCAGGTTCGTGATCCCGAGGGCGAGCTCGAGCAGGCGAGCCTCTTCGGACGGATCGAGCAGCTCCTCCGAGAAACCCGACGCCTGCAGCACCTTCCAGAACCGGTTGCCCGGCCGGGCGAAGTGATGCCCTACCGCGGCAGACCAGAGCCCGGGGTTGATACCGCAGAAGAGGACGTCGAGATCGGGAGCGATGACGTCGGGCACGGTTCGCCCGGAGGTCAGTTGCCTGAGCCGGACGCAACCGGCTGGCGTGGCGCCGTCGGTTTCTTCATCGACACCTTGCCGCCCTTCATGATCGCGATGCGGGCGGCGCGGCGGGCGATGGCGCTGTCGTGGGTGACGATCACCAGCGTGAGCCCTCGGTCACGCCACAGCCCTTCCAAGAGGCCCACGATATCGTCGCGAGTGTCCTCGTCGAGGTTCCCCGTCGGTTCGTCGGCGAGCAGCACTTTCGGGTTCTTCACGAGCGCTCGGGCGATCGCGACGCGCTGCTGTTGACCCCCGGACAGCTCTGAAGGAAGGTGGGTCGCCCGGTCGCCGAGGCCGAGCTCTTCGAGCGTCTGGCGCGCGGCTTGCTGCCGGTCGGCGGCCTTTTTGTGCAGCGGGACGAGGGCGGTTTCGACGTTCTCCTGCGCGGTGAGCGTCGGGATCAGGTTGAAGGTCTGGAAGATGAACCCGAAGGTCGACGCCCGTAGATCGGCCAGCTCGTTCTCACCGAGCTTCGCCAGGTCGCGCCCGTCGAAGATTACCCGGCCGGCACTCGGCCGATCGAGCCCGCCGAGCAACTGGAGGAGCGTCGACTTGCCCTGCCCGGTCGGGCCCTGGACGGCGAGGAACTCTCCGTCCTCGATCACGAGGTTGACGCCGTCGAGCGCACGCACGTTCCGGCCGTTCTTGTCGAAGTACTTCCGGACATCAGTGAGCTCGTACATGGGGGTGGCCTTCCTTGCTCGCTTGCTTGCTCGGGTGGGGTCGTGTGTTTGCGGGCGTCTCGCTCGCGATCATTCGACCCTCCGGAGCGCTGCAGCCGGGCGGAGCCGAGCCGCTCTCCAGGAGCCGAACGCTCCCGCCACGAGACCGCCGGCGATCGCCAGCGCCACGGCGATCGCGATCGTCCCGCCCTGCAACGGTGCATTGAGGTGGACGGCAACCGTGCGGGCGGCGCTCGTGGCGGCCGCACGACCACCGGCGCCGGCGAAGCCGGACCCGGAGCCGAAGGGCGTGGACCCGCCCGTGAACGTGCTCCCACCGCCGAACCCGAATCCTCCACCGCCGGTCGCGAATGAGGACCCGACCGTTGCCGTCAGCGAGGGCGAGATCGCCGACACGATCGCCCCTCCGGCTATCCCGAACAGGATGCCGATCACACCTCCGGCGAGCCCGAGCGTGACACCCTCACCCATGACCTGTCCGACGACCCGGCGCGTCCGCCATCCGATGGCCTTGAGTGTGCCGAACTCCTGCACCCGCCGGGAGACTGCCGCCATCATCAACAGTCCGGCGATCAAGAACGCCACGATGAGCGCTGCGATCGACAGCCACTTGCCGAGGTGCGTGGCGAGGTTGGAGGCGCTCGAGATCGACCCGGTCACCTCGCTCGCCAGGCTGGCGGAGGTGGTGACGGTGCCCTTCGGGATCGCCGTCTTCACTGCAGCGGCGACGGAGGAGACTCCGGAGGCGCTCGAGGCGCTCACGTAGATGATCGTCACGTCGTTCTTCAACCCGGCGAGCGTCTGGGCGGTGCCGAGCGGGATGAAGACATCAGTGGAGCTGGACGAAGACGCGATTCCGATGACCTTGAGTGTCTTGCCGGCGACATCCACCGTCGAACCGACGCTCAACTTGTTCTGCGTCGCGTAGGAGGAGCTCACGATCGCGACGAGCGCGTTGTTGTCCCCGGCGCTGAAATACGTTCCCTTCGTGATCTGCGACGCGCTGAGCGGGCCAACGGTGCCCGAGATCTGGATGCCGTCGACGGTTAACGAGTTGATGTTGAACGAGGAGCCCGGCCCACCAGTACGCGGGAAGCTGCCCGAACCTGGCGTGAAGTTCGGGATCGTCCCGGAGAAGCTGGTGTCAGTCAGGGCGAGGCCGCCGGTCGCTGCCGCGACACCGTGCAATGTCGCCACCTTGGACACGTCCGTCGCGGAGAACGCCGCCTCTCCAGGCGCTGCCCGGAGCGTGTTCCGCGAGATGTGCGTGCCGGCGGCCGGGCGGGTGCCCGATCCTGCGCCGAAGTTGAACCGCTGTGCTCCTCCGGTGCCGAATGTCGCCGTTTGCGTGACGGTCATATCGGTGCCGACGCCGTACAGCGAGTGAAGCACCTCTCCTTGAGCCGTCTTGACGCCTGCGGAGGCCGCCGAGACGGTCATCACGAGGCCGATTCCGATGGCAAGACCGATCGCCACGACGATCGCCTGCTTGCCGCGTCGCCGGAGCTCTCGGCGCAAATAGGTGAGAAACATTCGGGCCTCTATTCGTTTCGTGCGCGCTTATCGAAGAACTACCTACGTCGCGGTAACGCTGGTCAGAATTATGTTTACGGTCGCAAGCTGAGGAACTGCTGTGAGATCTGTTCGGATCGGCTGAGACTCACGCCGATGCCTCGACACTGTGGCAGGCGGGCGGCGCTCAGCCGATGTTGCGCTGCTCGCCTTCCGAGTACGCCGCCCGGAGCTCCCGCTTCAGAATCTGGAGAGAGGCCGCTCGCGCCGCGCCAGCCCGCGCCAGCCCGCGCCAGGCCACGACGCGCGCCGCGTCGGTCTAACTTGCGAGGGTTGTCGCCGGCCGATTCAGCTCGAGTGCCGGGTTCAGTTCTAGACCGTTCTAGACCCTCTTGGTCACCTTGAAGGTCTGGCTGCTGATCGCCGTGTTACTGGCAATAGTCACTGATACGGGACCAGTGGTGGCGCCGACTGGCACCGTCGTGACGATCTTGGTGGCGCTGTCGGACACGATGGTGGAGAGAGTTCCGTTGAAGGCGACTTGCGTAGCGTGAGAGAGGTTGTACCCGGTGATGACCACCGTCGTGCACGGGGCGCCCGAACGGGGGGCGAGCCTTTTGATGGCGGGGGTCGCAATCCGCCCGATCGAGCCCGCAGCAGGGTCGGTGAACCACACCGTTCCGCGGGGCCCCGCCGTGATCCCGTGCATGAAGCTGAGCCCGTTGCGTTCATAGGTGGTGAAGACTCCAGCGGTGGTGAGACGCCCGATGGAGGTGACGCCGGTGAACCACAGGGCGCCGTCGGGCCCGGCCGTGATGTCGAGGGGCTGCAAGATGCCGGTCCCGGTGTAGTCGGTGACCACACCGGCGGTCGTGATCCGCCCGATCGAGTTGTTGTACTCGTTGGTGAACCAGAGGGCCCCGTCGGATCCGGCCGTGATGTCGACGGGCTGCAAGATGCCGGTCCCGCTGTAGCTGGTCACCACACCGGCGGTTGTGATCCGCCCGATCGAGCTGTTGTACTCGTTGGTGAACCAGAGGGCCCCATCGGGCCCGGCCGTGATCCCGACGGGACCGTCGATGCCGGTCCCGGTGTAGTTGGTGACCACCCCGGCAGTCGTGATCCGCCCGATCGAGCTGTTGTACTCGTTGGTGAACCAGAGGGCCCCGTCGGGCCCGGTCGTGATCCCGACGGGACCGTCGATGCCGGTCCCGCTGTAGTTGGTCACGACTCCGGCGGTTGTGATCCGCCCGATCGAGTTGTTGTCGCGGTTCGTGAACCAGAGGGCCCCGTCCGGCCCGCCCGTGATGTCGACGGGATTGCTGATGCCGGTCCCGGTGTAGTCGGTGACCTTCCCTGCGGTCGTGATCCGCCCGATCGAGTTGTTGTCGCGGTCGGCGAACCAGACGGCACCGTCGGACCCGGCTGTGATCCCATAGCTGTCGCCGATGCCGTGGTAAACCTTAATGTTGCCGACTGGGGAGGCGGCCACTGTGCCAACCGTCAGGCTCAGTGCCAAGACCGGCGACCCCACCATGACTGCGACCAGTCCCCCGAGTTTGGAGATCAAAGGGCGGCGTCTCATTGCCGCCTCGGGTCCCGACGACTGAGCGCGCGCCGCTTCCCACTCCGTGCCGCCACAACAACTAGCCGTCTCCATCGACTCCGCCTTCCCTCGCGCACTCATTCTAGGCGGTCCGCGCCCTGCTGGGAAGTGACGGCGAGGTCTACCGGTACTCGGTCACCACCTGACGCCTAGCGACGAGAGCGCCCGCTGCGCGCCTTCCGCTCTTTCCGGGTTCGTAGAAGCCGGGTGAGCTTTCGAAAGAGAAACCCCATCGGCGCATGCTACGTCGAGGCCCTCGAGGTGCACACTCGCGGAGTCAACCGGTTCCAATACGTCTCGGATCCTTCGCCACCATGTGACTCACGTCGTCGGCGGGCGAAGGCGAGCGGGTAATGCCCCGACGACCAAGTCGTAGGAGTCCACGATCAGGTCGGCGAGCAGCGCGTCGGGCACGTCGCCTCCGAGCTCAACGGTGATCCAGTGCCTCTTGTCCATGTGGTACCCAGGCCCGATCGCGGCGTAGGAGTCCCGAAGGCCGACGGCCGCGTCGGGGTCGCACTTGAGGGTCACTCGCCCCGGGGAGTCGTCGAGACTGACGAGCGCCAGCATCTTCCCTCCCACTTTGAACACAGCCGTATCGTCCCCGAAC
>Ga0187860_1000836_pt1 | contig 28625 bp, 23 predicted proteins | sample June2016WEW_10_4_FD_132981 | JGI IMG/M metagenome (GOLD analysis project Ga0187860, IMG submission 132981) | Peatland microbial communities from SPRUCE experiment site at the Marcell Experimental Forest, Minnesota, USA - June2016WEW_10_40 | ecosystem: Environmental > Terrestrial > Soil >...
GCGTGGCGGTGGAGGATAAACATTTCTTCCGCGTCTGGACCGCTGATGCGGAACTCCTCGCGCAAGTCACCGGCAAGTGCTTCCACGACGCGCGCCGCTCCAATTCAAACCTTCCCAAGGTCGGGGATTGGGTCGCCGTAAAACTCGTGCCCAGCGAGGAGAAGGCCATGATTCAGGCCATCCTGCCGCGACGCACCCAACTCTGCCGCAAGATGATCGGCCGGGGCGGTACCGAGCATATTCTCGCCACGAATATCGACACGGCATTCCTAGTGACCGCCGCGGACTCGAGCTTCGACGCCGCACGTCTTGAGCCCATGCTGGCGGTGGCACATGAAAGCGGCGCTCGCCCAGTCGTCCTGCTCAATAAAATCGATTTGTGCGCCGACCTTGACGCCAGGCTCGCGGACGTCACTCGCGTGGCCGGCGACGCTTTAGTGCTCGTAGCGTGCGCCCTCACCGGCCGAGGCGTGAAGCCATTGGCCGAACTGATCAAGCCCGGTGACACGGCCGTGTTCATCGGCACCTCGGGTGTCGGCAAGTCGAGCCTGATCAACCGCCTCTATGGCGAAGACATCCAGGCAACCGTGGAAGTGCGTGCCAGTGACGCCAAAGGCCGACATACCACTTCCTGGCGCGAGATGATCTTCCTCCCCCAAGGCGGCGTGGTCATTGACACCCCGGGCATGCGAGAGTTCCACCTCTGGATTTCCACGGAAGGCTCGAAGCACGCTTTTCCAGAGCTCGACGCGCTGTCTGTGCGGTGCCACTTCCCCGGCTGCACACATACGAACGAGAGCAGGTGTGCGGTGCTCAAAGCCCTCGCCGCCGGCACGCTCCCGCGCGAGCGCTACGACACCTTCCTCAAACTCCAACTCGAAATCCGCTTCCTGCGCGCTGCCGAAAAGACAGCCGCTTATCAAGTCCGCAAACACAGCGACCGCGTAACCCATCGCCGGGGGAACACGGCTTACCGGCTTTCTTGATTGCGTCCTCACGGATTCACCGAAGGTGGCCGCCTGGGGCTCAGTCCACCGTTTTCTGGTTAAATGGGTTCCATTGCCGTCGATTTGTGCGATAATGGACTGTGCATTCTCCTTCGTGAACATTTCATCCGCCATTTTTGATTGCAGCGCACCGGATTTGGATTCGTGTCCGGACGAGTCTCTGCCGGAGTTTGCTTTCATCGGCCGCTCCAATGTCGGCAAGTCCTCCCTTCTGAACCTGCTCGCCGGCGAGCAGGGATTGGCCCGCGTCTCGACTACCCCGGGGTTCACCAAGCTCATTAACCTCTTCACGATGAACAAATGTTGGCGGCTGGTGGATCTGCCGGGATACGGCTTCGCCCACGTTGCGCGGAAGGACCGGGCCCGGTTCAACCAAGCCGTGAACGATTACTTGGAGAATCGCCCGAACCTCAGCCTGGTCTTTGCGCTAATCGATTCCCGTCTGGCGCCGCAAGCAATCGATCTCGAGTTTGTGGAATGGCTCGTGCGCCACGCCGTGCCCTTCGTCTTCGTCTTCACCAAGACCGACAAAGTAACCCCCGCCACGTTGCAGGCGAACATCGCCGCATTTACGGCTCGCATTTCGGCATGGTTCCAAAAGCTGCCGGCGGTTTTCACCTGTTCAGCCCAGACTCGGCAGGGCCGGCCAGAGTTGCTCGGAGTCATCGACGAGGCGATGACCGCAATAAACACCGCGTCAATTCGGGCACCGGCAGCTAACGAAAGTTCATCCAGCCTAAGCCAGCCAGCGCCCGCTCGGGAAAACCGAAAACGCCGTCCCGACCTCAACCGCCCTTGGTGAGGTCGTGGCTATCAGATTGAGTTGATACCGGAAATCCGGCGGTCTATGCGGCGTTTCTGATTCGCCCGAGCCGGGCGGTCCAAACATCAGGAGATTCGAGCCACTTGAAGCTAGCGGTTCCGCCACAGCTTGATTGGATTGTGCCCGCCGGCTCGTGCGTAATGCCGAACCCGGCATTACTGACACTACGGGATTCAAGGAGCTCCACCGGAAGGCTAGTGTTTTCGAGCCGGATGGGACTATTGCCAACGACACCGCTCGAAAAGGGCCCCGGACTGTTGAATTACTTCGACTTCGCTATCGGCTTCGGGGTCGCCCACCGTTGCCTCGCCCTCCTTCGTCGTGCTCCTCGTTATCAGGCGTAGTCAGGCGTAGCCCGCCCCCCCCCCAAAAAGAACCGTGCACTCCGGCACAAACCGCTGTAAACCTAACCTTGAAAGTCTGTTTGAGATACCTCGGACCCCGTGAAACTCGAAACATCTAATTTAAAGGCCCAACGGAATATTGCGGAACCCAGTCCGCCATGGCTTACCTGTGTGCAGCTCACCCAGCGCAAATAAAGACCAGCGTTCCCACTGAGGATGCAGAACCTTTTCGTCATCCTTGGAACCAATGCCTCCGGAAAGAGCGAGCTTAGCATTCGCCTGGCAAACCACCTCGGCGGCGAAGTCGTCTCTGCCGACTCACGCCAGGTCTATCGCGGCCTGGACTTGGGCAGCGGGAAGATCACCCCCGCCCAGGCCGGCACGGTAAAACACCACCTCATCGACATCGCCGATCTGGCCGACTATTTCTCGTTGGCCCAGTATCAGCGGGCCGCTTACAGCGCCATCGACTCGATTTCCGGAGCCGGCAAAAGACCCCTGCTCGTCGGCGGAACCGGTCTATACATCAGCGCGATCGTCGAAGGTTATGAACTGGTGGATGTCCCCCCCAACGACCCGCTGCGCGCGGAACTCGAGGACCTTTCCCTGCCTCAACTGGTCGAAAGACTTGAAACGTCCGACCCGGACGCCGCCAGCCGCATCGATAAAAGCAACCGGCGCCGGCTGATACGAGCCATCGAAATTACCGCCGCCGGCCGCGCGCACTCGGCAGCCCAACAAAGCTCCCCGCGCTATAACTGCCTTCAACTGGGGTTGACCTGGCCACGCGAAATCCTTGAAGAAAGAATCGAAAAACGCCTCCGGGACCGCTTGGCTAACGGCATGATCGACGAGGTGGCCGGTCTCCGCTCCCGGGGCGTGTCCGACACCCGTCTCGACAAACTTGGGCTGGAATACCGCTATATCACACGCTATCTCCGCGGCGAGTTGGCCACCCTCGACGACCTGCGCCTTGAGCTCGGCATCGCCATCCGCCAGTTTGCGAAAGGGCAGCTCACCTGGTTCAAGCGAGACTGCCGGATTATTTGGCTGGACCCCTTCCGCGACTATTTTCAAGAAGCTTGCGACCGCATCCGGGAATGGGAGGGAAAACCTCCCTGTTTCGAGAATGATTAAGAGCTACAAACACATCATCTGGGATTGGAACGGGACGATTCTTTGCGATGTCGATCTAGGGATCGAAATCATGAACGAGCTGCTGCATCAACGCAGCCTTCCCCTGCTCACGAGTCTATCCTACCGCGACCTGTTTGCGATCCCGGTTAAAGACTACTACGTCCGCCTCGGCTTCGATTTTGCGAAAGAGCCCTTTGAAATCGTTGGGAAGCTCTGGATGGATGAATACGAGCTGCGCAAATTCGAGTGTGGTCTGTACGATGGGGTTGTCGGAGTCCTGGACAGCATCCAACAACTTGGGATCGGCCAGTCCATTCTTTCCGCCTACTCCCAGCACACCCTGGACCAGATGGTAGACCATTATGGTCTCCGGAAGTATTTCACCCATATTGCAGGATTGGATAACATTTATGCCGCCAGCAAGCTTCATCTGGGGCAGGATCTCATCAAACGGCTGGGCATTGGAAAACGGGAGGCGATGGTCGTGGGCGATACCGAACATGATTATGAAGTGGCTCGGGCCATGGACGCCGATTGCATTCTCATTGCCAACGGACATCAAAGCAAAACCAGGCTGCAAGCGCTCGGAGTTCCTGTTTTGGATGACGTCAGGAGCCTGGTCCATTGAACTGGATATCGCCCGGTTGTTCGACCAAGCACCAGACGGAGATTTGGATTTCGAGGATGTGAAAGGGCCGGAATCCGTCAATTGCGCGTTAGAAATCGCCGCCGCCGGTTCGCATAACGTCCTGCTTATTGGCCCGCCGGGCACACGGTCATCCATCTTAGCCGAACGTCTGATAGCCAATGCGCATGCAGGAGGGCTGCTGACCTTACCGCCCGTGGTGGGCCCCTGACGGCAGTCTGTGAACCAAATGAACCGAGATATGCCAGGCGGCAGCCCGTTCCCAACCCCGGGGAACACCCCCCAAAACCGCCAAATCTTGGTTCAGTTGCCGGCTTGAACCTCAGCGGGCAATTGCAGGAGGTTCATAACTTAGGTGACACGAGCCCGCGAGATGCCTTCCCGGGAGGTGGCGCGCGAATCAATCGAGCGAAGTGGCCTTCTCTGGTCAGCGCAATTGAACCGGCGTTTCGATTCCGGTCCGCCCTCGCCCAGCGATCCCCTATTTGGCCGCCCAGGTGATTATCGTTTCGACAATCTTTGGGACCAGGAAAAGCATGACAGAGCCGCCGAGGTTTTTGCCCATAGCTTCCATGTCTCCTGACTTAAATTTGAGGGCGGCAATTCCCATAAAGAAGGGTGTGGCGGCGATTATCATGGCGGGTCTGCTCTTCGCATTTGGAGCAATTCTTGTCATGATGCTTCCGAACGGCGTGGCGGGAGTTATTTTGTAACTGGGCCAGCGGGAGGGGTCTTTCTTCCAGGTCACCCCGGTTGTTGGCACTGCCTCCGCCAAGAGTGGGTGGTATTCCCTGAGGCCAGGTGTCGAAACTTGCCAAGGGCAAGCTTGCCAGGCAACCGCACGGATTCTCAAACATATGCCCATCCTCCACATTATAGTGCTCGAGGTGAGTCTGAAGTTTGGGAAGGAGACCAGGGCTCTAGTGAGATTCGTGAGCGGGCGTTATGGATTGCAGGTGACGGCCGTTATAACAGCCCTCACTGAATCAACGAGGGCTTGAGCAGGTTCCTGAAATCGCAACGAAGCCTTCAAGATGGACATCCAGCACTTGGTTCACACCCAAATCATGTCTCCTTGCGAACCATGCGCTGTCGTTTGCAAGAACACGCCAAGCGCTACTACTGCAACTCGCGTGCATTTCCCTTTTGAATCACTGCCAAATCTGTTTATCCTCCTCCTCATGGCAATGGGCTTTCAGTTGTCCCAAAGGCTGATGCTGTCGCAGGTGCTCGCACCGCAAGCGCAGTATGCCCTGGCTTATCTACATGCCCCGGTTGCCCCGCCGCAAAGGGATTTGTTATGAGCACGCCCACTGCCAGACTGCCTCCCCAGAGTCTGCGTACGCTGCAGGAATTGGTCGGCGGCGCGGAACGCAACGGCTTGGTGTTGTTCGTGGGGTCAGGCATCAGCGCGGAGTTGGTGCCCGTGTGGAAGTCGTTGTTGGGCGGTTTGTTGGACATTGCCCTCAAGGAAGCGGCGTTTCAGGATAACAGCATTCATGGCTGGCCGGAGGCGTTGGCGGGGTGGATGCAATCGCATTTTGACGTCTGCGCCAAGGCTTCTTTGATCAAGCAGATCCTGGGGCCGGAGCGCTACCGCGCGGAGGTGCGGCATGCGCTCTACAAGAAGTGCTTCGATATCCAGAGGCGGATGGAGACGGACTTCGCCAAGAGAGCAGGAAAGGAGAAAGGAGATGCCTGCTTCGATGCAATCTGGCATGTGGCGTCCTTGTGCTCGCGTCCGGCCGTGCGGGCGGTTGCCACCTTTAATTTCGACACGCTGCTGGAGACGGCGATCCTGTGCCTCGGCGAACGCACCCCACGCCCATACTGCGGGGAAGCCGGCGCACGTTTCCCGGGCAGCTCCGGAGAAAGAGATTTGCCAATCTTTCATGTTCATGGCCGGCTGTTGCCTCCGTCCAGCCTGGTGCGCGATCCGCGGGCCTCGCTGGTCTTCAGTTACGACGAGTATTTCGACAAGAATGCCGAGCCGCTGTCGTGGGAGACCGCCACCCCGCTGCACCTGCTGCGCAATTATTGCTCCCTGTGGCTGGGCGCCTCGATGACCGACTGGAACATGCTGCGGCTGCTCTACGGGGCCAACGGCGACGCGGAGCGGCCGCAAGTCTTTTGCCTCCAAAGCCTGGCGGAGGCGGAGAAGGCGAAGCCGTATGCGCCTGCGGCCATGCGGTTTCAAGCCACGCTGCTCAAGAGCGTAGGGATGAAACTGATCGTGGCTGGCGCTGACTACGCCTATATGTGGCGAGTGCTGGCCGAACAGGTCACCCAGGCGTTGCCGCCTTATTGCGAAAAATAGACCATGCACATAAAGGAGAATCCATATGCCCGCTGAAGATTATCAAATCGCACTAAGCAAGGCGTATTCTGGAAATGTGACGTTGAACAAGCTGCTCCGGCACGGCGGCTTCACCCTGCCGCACGACGAGATGTGCGGCCTTGTGGTGCTGCTGCGCGGCAAGCCCGGCACCGGCAAATCCACCCTGGCCTTGCAGATCCTGGAAGGATTGGATCTGAAGGAGAAGGAAACCGAAGGCAAGAAGGCGGCCCCACGCATGCTCAGCAAGTATTATTGCTCGGTGGAGCAAACCGTCACCGATCTCCACTTCAAACGGCTGTGCATGCTGGTGGCTCAAGCCATTCTTGCAGCATGGGAGCCGAAATACGACGCCGACCATGCTGATAAGAGCAAGTTGGTCTGCAATGTCGGGACCTTCAAGCGAAACCTTCCCAAGACTCTGCTGGGGGACATCACCACGAAACCTGACCTGATCAAGTCCGTAGACACCTTGCTTGGGGAGCTTTTCATCCCTCTCTATGACGGGCCTTCTGACAAACACCATGTGCTTCCAAACCAAGCCCGCGAAATCGCGGAGCTGATTTTGGAGAGCCAGACCGCCAATTATCGTAAAGAGGCCAAAGAGAGTATGAACTCGTTCCTGACGGCGCCGGAGGGCAAGGGCGGCGAGAGCGGCGGGAGTGAGCAAGAAAGCGGCACTTACCTCGAGCAGCGCAAGCAGCAGATCCTGCTGGATTGCCGGCTCGGGCGGGGAGGTGAATCCGTCCCGATGGAACAACGCAAAGAAATAGCCATAGAGAAACTGGCTCATTTGCTGTTCGAGTGGGAAATCACTCACAGTGACCATGGCTTGCGTTTTCGAGGGCTGGAAGGCGATGCTGGAGCCCTTTCTCCAGATGAACCTTTCGGTGCGGGGCGCAGTCGGTCGCTGGGCGCGTTGCGCATGCTGGATACTATTGTAGCGGAACTGCAAGGCACGTCGTCCGCACGCGACCGGGAACGCGCCAGCCGGCCGCTGGTCGTGATCGACGGCCTGAGCCTCCTAACCAATTCGGAGCGCGAGATGCTAGAAATCCAGGGCATTGTGGATCGCCTGCGGCAATTGTCCCAAATCGGGATCATTGTCTATGAGCCCAATGAGGATGAATCCGTCAACCTGGATCATCACGCTGACATGGTTATCGAATTGCAGCGAAAGGAGCTGAAAGAACCCATGGAGTATCTGATCCATGAGATCTGCCTCAAAAAGGCCCGCTACCAGGAGACCGCCCTGGGGCAGCACCAATTTAAGATCCGGCGTTCCGGGCTGGTGTTCTTCCCCTCGGTGCATTTCCACATCCAGCATGCGAGCTACATGGATTTTGAAGTTATTCGCAGCACACCCAAGGATTACAAGCCGCAAGACGCTCCGAAGGGCGGGAAGACCGGTCCAGCGAAGGAGTGTTCGCTCATCGACATGATCTTTCCTCCAAAGGAGGGTGGACCGGGCGAATCCATCATGCTGCTGGGTTCCCGAGGGACATTCAAAACGGAATTGACACTGGATTTTCTGTCGCGCGGCAGCATTGGCTGTCCCAACGGCAAAGGGCTGAAAGAGTTCGAAACAGGTCTGCTGGTTTCTTTGATTGATAATTCGCCTGGTATTGAGCGCGGCCTTTGGTGTCCGTGGCGCCAGGCCAGATACGCCAATGACCGCTGCGCCCAGTGCCAGGACTATTTGTTGAAACATGCCCGTCCGTTCAAGCAGCCTCCCGGCTGCATTTCGTCCGCGGAATTCCTGTATTATTTGGAGGAGGTAATCGAGCAGCTACAAAGAACGAGAGATGCAGAGACTCAGCCGCTTTCGAGGCTGGTATTCTGGGATTTAACGCAACTGGATCACCGGTTCCCACTGTTGAAGGCCGACAAGCTTCTGCTGCCGGCTTTGATTGATGTCTTCAAGCAAAAAGGGCTGCGCTCACTTTTCATGGGAGCCGAGAACACCACGCATACCGACGCGGCCTCGGCCATGGCGGATAATGTGCTCTTTTGCTGGCGATCGCACACTTTTGAGGGCAGCGAGGCGTGGAAGAAAGCCGCGCCAGCCGAGTGGAAAGAGAGAAAGCGCGGCTGGAAGCTCCGGGAAATGCTCATGTTGCATGTGGATCGGGCCTCCGCGCCTGAGCGTCCGGGGGACATTCTCTACAGTGTCCCTATCTACACTTCCAAGAGGTCTGAATGTCTGCGATTACCGGAGACGGCAGCGGCGATGAACGCGAGCCCTTACCTGACCGATTGGCGACAGGCCAGCGACGACGATCAGGCTCGTATCACGGGGCTGCGCCGGCTGCAGGGCTTGGAGTAATGCGGGCACCAGGAAAACCGGTCGCACTATGGATAAGTCGATCAAACAAGTTCGCCAACAACTCGAGACCTTGGTTTCCTTCCTGGCGACAACGAATGACGCCCCCTCGGCCGATCTCATGGTGGTGCTCGGCAGCAATTGTGTGGACGTGCCGAACCACGCAGCCCAACTCTACAAGCAAGGTTGCGCGCCCAAAGTGCTGTTTTCCGGAGGGCGCGGCCGTTTATCCGAAGGGATCCCTGAACACCTCACCGAAGCTGAGTTTTTCCGAAACTCGGCGTTGCGCGCAGGGGTTCCGCTGGACGCAATTCTGCTCGAAACGAAATCCACGAATATGCTGGAGAACATCCGGTTCACCATCGAGCCGGTTTCAAAGCACGGCCTGGTCATGCTGGTTACTCAGCCCATGCTGCAACGACGTGCTTGGGCGACTGCCCAAAAGTGGTGGCCAAGTCAACTCGCCCTTTCGAATTGTCCGCCTCCATGGCGACCGGCACTTCAAACGGCCAGGTGGGATGAACTCCTGGGCTTAGCCGATCTGGCCGTTGGGGAAATCGAGCGTTTGCCGAAATACGGTGCAAAGGGAGATTTGGTGCCGCAGATCATCCCTTCGCCCGTCTTTGAGGCATATGGGCTTGTAAAGGCCCTTTTGCCGCCCAAAACCCACGAACCTTGTTGCGCTTGAAGCTGCATTCATGAACGTCGAAAACTCAGCTCGTGGTGCAGGTCATTGGCAGCAGTTGGAACGACTAATTCTAGTGGCCGGCCACGCAGTTTATATTGGTACGGAAAGCCGCACTGCCAGCGGAGATAAAGCTTGGGTGCTGCGCGATTTTCAAAAGGGTGAGCCGCCGCGATATATCGCGCAGATCCGGTTCGGGGTTGAGTTGGCAGCAGCCGATTCAAAGGCGTTGCTGGTGTTCTCTGGCGGACAGACTAGGCTCGATGCTCGGTCAAGAAGCGAAGGCCAAAGTTACTGGCTGGTGGCAGAGCAGTTCGGTTGGTGGCAGAAAGCCGGCGTGCGGGAACGGGCGACCGCAGAGGAATATGCGCGGGATTCGTTTGAAAACCTCCTCTTTGGGATCGCTCGTTTTCGGGAATACATCGGGCAGTATCCCGGGTTTATCGAGGTGGTCGGCTGGGAATTCAAGCGGAAGCGTTTTGATTTCCATCGCCAGACCATTGGCTGGCCTGGAGATGACCAGCACTACCAATATCATGGGGTTAGTAATCCTAACGACCTCGATAGCTCAATGAAGAGCGAAGCCAAGATGCTCGCCGCCTTCATACAAGATCCATTCGGAACGGAAGAACCGCTGCGCAGCAAACGAGAACGCAGGAATCCCTTCAACCAAAGTCCTCCGTATGCGGCGACGTGTCCGGAAATCGCAGGTCTGCTTAACCACAAGACCACAGAGGGAGTGAGTCCCAGAGGAATTCTTCCGTGGCACATCCATGCAACAGAAAACAGGAGGTCAACTTGAGCATCCAAGCCAACGCCAAATCCACCATGCGCACGGCGATCGCCGATTCGCCCGAGCAATTGAGAGAGCGGATAAGAGAAGCCCACCGACTGCTGACGCCAGTGGGTGCAACCGTGTCTGAGTTTTGGTACCGGGGCCATGACCGGGGAACCTACACTTTGACCCCCACCCTGTTTCGCTACGCCGAGCCGGAGGTGAAGGAGAGAGTGCTCTTCGATCTGTACGCACGGCACGTGGGCGACCTTGTGGGCCACGGGCCCAATTCCTGGGCCAGAGCTGCCTGGATGCAGCATTTTGGCATCCCGACCAGGTTGCTGGACTGGACGACAAAATGGGAAATCGCAGCCTTCTTTGCCGTAAAGTTCCTCACGGGCAAACGCCCTCCCGGGGATCCGCCGGGCGACAACCCCTGCATTTTCGTGCTCAACCCGACGCGTCTCAATGAGTTGAACGGTTTTCAGCGAGTGCCGCGAGTCCCGAAAGCCGGCGAACCGGATTTTGACGGCTTGTTCCTGGCGCCTGCCGCCTCACCGCTGAACTATCCGTTGGCGGTAGCCCCGATTGATTCGGCATTGAATTCGCGCCTGAGCGCTCAACACGGTTGCTTCACCGTCCACGGATCTGAGCCTGACCCCTTGGAACGCCAGGTGCCCGAGTGCGTGTTTTGCATCTTCTTAGCAGAGGGCCTTTGTGACGCATTGCGCGACCCAGTGGATGGCAACATCCCCGACGCTCTCGCTCTATTTCCGCCCGTCAACACCCCGGACGCCTTTGGAATCGCCCAATTCATCGCCTCGAAAGCGGACCTGCGGCCTGTGTCTTACAACCAGGCTTTAGCGAAAGCTATTCGTGAACGCCTCAAAACCCTCAATGAACAGCGGCGTGCGCTGGTAAGCCAGCATCCTGGAACTGAGGATTACAGTCGGCAGTTCGGCTCCTGCAACCTCGACCAGGCTTATATTGCCAGGCCGGTCGAGGCGGAACAACTGGTGGCCAGGATCAGCGCCGGCCCACCCTTTGTTTTTGTCACCGGCAAGGCTGGCATCGGCAAGACGAACTTCATCGTCGAAAATCTGCTCTACCATCCAGAACTGAGAAACCGGCCCTCGCTGCTGTTCGCGCTCAAGCTCTGTCGCCCTCTTTCAGCTCCGGGCCTCCCTTCCAGCGCGGACCTGCTGGCGCCCGTGTACGAAATGATGATCGGCAGGACGGGCGCCGCATGGGAACAGAATGTCGCGCGCCAGATGATCCGGGAAGGGGAGGTCGTGCTGGCCCTGGATGGGCTGGACGAGCTGGCCCGCAACCAGGGCCAAGGGGCGGTCAAAGCGCTGGTGTGGGAATTGGAATCGTTGCTTGCCGGCAGCACCAACGCCCACATCATTATTTCGTGCCGCGATCACATCCTCACGCGGTTGCAGGAAACTGGTGCACTGGGCCGTTCGGATGTGGCGGAGCCCATCCGCATCCTAAAGTTCAACTTGCACACCATCCAGGCAAAGTTAACTCAAGAACTGAATTGTGAGTCGCCCAAGCTGGCGGCTTTGGCGGAGACGCCGCTGCTTTACCAAATGATCCGGAGCGCCCAGGAAGACCTGCCCCGATTGTTGGCCGCCAGCGGAAACAGCACGCGCCTCCAGGAGGCCTGGTTCCGCGTAATGCTCAAGGATGACGAACAAGCGCTTGGCAAACTGGGCTGGATTGCCGGGGAGATGCTCAAGGGGCGGTCCGATGTTCTGGATGTCACGCCACTGGCGACAGACTTGAAGACGCTCATCGAGCGCCTTTCCAGGCCGCCTTTCGTGCTGTTTATTGAGGAAGACAAGCAAGGCACCTGCAGCTTCTCGCACCAGTCTCTGCGTGAGTTCGTCCTGGCCTGGTGCGTCTTCAGGGAGCTCCAGACGGGCAAATTCGCTTTGCTCACCTCCAGCCCTTCTTTCGATTACGAGGGCGGAGAATTCCACTCCCGAGTGGCCGATCTTGTCGGGCCGGGCTGCAACTTGGACAAGTATATCATCCAAAGGCTTCATGAGTTGCTGGACGCCCCGAATGACCTTTGTGCGGCCCAATGGAACAACCTGGTGCGGAACCTCTTTGAAATTCTGGGCGAGTTGATGCCCGATGATAAGGCTCTGGCTGCGGGAGCTGCGAACGTCGCTTTGAGGTATCTGAACCCGGCCCCAGCCATCGGACGCTACATTTCCTTCAAGACTCGCTACAATGTTGCCCGTTGCCTTGAGCGCATCCACCCTTCTGCCCCCAGACCGTATGTTTACCACACCCTCACGTTCCACTCATCTTGGAACGAGATTCCCTTGGACGGAAACCTAGTCGGTGGCTGGGCAATCCGTGGGTTTCACCTTACGAAGCAGGAACCACGGCCTGTTCCTCCGACCGTGTTTGTCGTCCCCCCCACTCCCCCAGGGCTGGGCCAACTCGAAGACAAGGTGCCAGATGCGCTGATGCATGCCATCGAGAGTCTGGATACACCAGAGCTACCCGAAGACGCCGCCTTCTTGGGGATCAACTGCACGCATGCGCTGATCCGCTGGCTGCCTGCGAAACCGGACCTAAAGCGAATCCAGCGGATTCTCTTGCATCGTCATGCGTCCGAGCCAATGAAGCAAAATCTCTTTTGGGCGCTCTACCGGCGGTTTCAGTCAGACATTCTTGCATGCTTTAAGGGACAAGGATCGTTTGCCGGATGCGGGCCGCTTTCCTGGTATGACGGCAAGTGTTGCGCCAGCGCTGAGGCGCTGCGGGTCTATCAAGAGCTGGTTGAGGCGGATTCGAAACTCCAGAAGAAGGCTCCTCGTGGCGGTCTTGCCGTAGCCGGGCTCCGCTGACACAGCCGGACGGACCGCCGCTCCAAGGGGACATCAGGGACTTGGGAGCAGCGGGCGAGCGCTTGCCTGGTGCCTTTCCGGCTTTTTCCAGAATCCGCTACTTGGCCGCCCAAGTGATGATCGTCTCGACGATCTTCGGGACCAGAAAGAGCATGACAGAGCCGCCGAGGTTTTTGCCCATCGCTTCCATGTCTCCTGACTTAAATTTGAGGGCGGCAATTCCCATAAAGAAGGGGGTGGCGGCGATTATCGCCTAGGGCAAACTGGCGCCAGCGCTCAGATTCTCCATCAGATGCCTATTCTCCATTGTAAGTCTTCAAGGTTTCGACGTGACGCAGGGTCTATCCTTGCCAGGGTGCATAGAGCCTCTGAGCATAGTGGACGGTGGCTAATCCCGGGATACCGGGCAACGTAAAGCTCGGCGATGTCGCTCCACCTGTCAGTGGGCGGTGGCAACAGCCCGAAGAAGGGGAAGTGCTGCATGCAGCGAACGCCAGTCCGGACCGGTGTGGCGCCTTACACCAGGGTGTACTGGACCGGGGCGCTGGGGATGCGGAGCCTCAACGTAATCTTGCCTCTCGTGTTGGTAATCACCAACTCAGCCAAGGCCGCCTCACGCCGCGGCAGGCCGCCCATGCAGTGAGCCTTGCGCGCGTTGGGCCAGCTCCGCGCTCAAGCGCCCCCCGCGGGGTGGAGGTGCGGAAATTCTGTCCTGGCCCCGACCACTTGTTGTCGGGCCTCTGTTTGCCGGTACAATCTGGTGTTCGGACCAGCGGTTTCATAAGCTTCCGATCAGTTCTTAGCTTTGTGCGCGACGACTTTTCTCAAAAAATCAAAAGAACGCTGGAAGCCCGGGCCGGGCACCTTTGCTCAAACCCGTTGTGCCATCGCCCAACTGCGGGGCCGGGATCAGAGTCGCATACTGCGGTTAATATTGGCGTAGCTGCGCATATCACGGCCGCTTCGCCAGGAGCACCGGAGAACCCCGGGCCTCGTTATGATAAGTCGCTTAGTCCGAATGAACGGAGCGATATTTCTAATGGCATTTGGCTCTGCCAAACGTGCGCCAAGCTGATTGATTCTGACGTCCCGCGATTCCCCGCCGACCTGCTGCGAAAGTGGAAACGGGAGACCGAACAACGAGCGTTTCTGGCGGTGTCCACATCCGCGAAGCACTTCACACTGAGCTTCACCCAACTTGATGAAGCCGACAGGCAGTTTCTGAACAGTCTTGCCCTGCCCAAGGAGGAGGATGTCGAAGTCGTGACCGAACGACTAAAGAGTGCCGCCCGTGAGGACCTGGCTGCATTCCGCAGCACAAGAGCTTGGCCAGCCCATGCCGTTGAGCTTGGCTTGATACTGAATACAGACGGGGAACGAAATGCAATCCCACTGACGGGAGTTGCCAATGCAATTGGGGCTGTCGACAGGCTGTCCATTATTTCGCCACCCGGGACAGGGAAGACCACAACGTTGATTCAGCTCGCGGACAAAATCATCGACATCGGTCATGCCGTGCCGCTACTCGTGCCGCTCGGTGAATGGTTCGGCAACCGGGAGGGTTTCTTCGAGTTCGTGGCCCACCGCAGTGCTTTTCGGAATTTTCGCGAGCAGCATTTTCAGCTCTTGGCCTTTTATGGTCGTGTTGTCTTGTTAGTTGATGGCTGGAACGAAGCCGATGGCGCATCACGAAGCCATGCGATCCGGCAGCTCAACGCCTTAAATCGCGATTTCCCGCTTCTGAGTATCGTCATCGCCACGCGGCAACAAGCGGTCCCCACCGCCGGCACGATCATCGAAATCACCCACCTCACCGAGGAGCAGCAGCTCCATATAGCGCGACGTTTTCCAGCCGGGAGCAGGGTAACAGTGGTTGAGCGGGCTTGGCGCACTCCGGGCATCCGTGAACTAATCGCCACGCCACTTTATTTCAACGCTCTACTGGCTTGCACCCAGGAAGGCTCATTCCCCCGAACGAGGGAGGAATTGCTGAGCACATTCGTGGCCGAGCACGAAAGCGCGCCTGAAAAGGCAGAGAGGCTGAGAACAGAGCTATTCGGCTGCCACCAACAAATGCTCATCGGCTTAGCCGTCGAAGCAAATAAGTTGGGCAGCACCACGATCACTGATGAGAACGCTCGACGCGCAGTCAGCCAGGTCGGTGCACAGCTCGTGTCCACGGGACAAGCGTCAGCTTGTCCTCAACCCGCCGTCGTTTTGGACGTCCTGGTTGACACGCATTCATTGGTGCGAGCACCCAACGGAAGCGTGTCATTTCAGCACCAACAATTCCAAGAGTGGTATGCGTCTTTTGAAGTAGAGCAACTGATGCTGAAGGCTGCCCGGAGCGATGCAGAACCGAAAACAAGGCTGCGAACAGACGTTTTAGACAGGCTACCGTGGGAGGAATCCATCTTGTTTGCTTGCGAGCGCTTATCCCGGAAAGGTCCGGCCGGTGCAAAGGCGGTCGGTGCCGCTATAGCCGAGACGCTCGGTGTCGACCCAATGCTGGTCGCCGAAATGATCTTCCGCTCCGGTGACATGGTCTGGCCGGAGATCAAAGACCGGGTCGTTCATTTTGCCGAGCGATGGCATCAACCTGGACAGGTGGATCGTGCGATTCGATTCATGATTACTACTGGGCGCCCCGAATTTGCTCCAGAAATATGGCCTCTTGTTTCCAGCCCAGACCGCCAGATTTACCTAGCTGCTCTTCGCAAAGCGGATCGCTTTCGGCCTTCGACGCTGGGCCCAGAAGCCGCCAAGCGATTAGGCGATTTGCCGGACAACATTCGTGCGGATATTCTCGCATCGATAGCCCATGAAAGCGGCTTCGATGGTTTGGAACTTGCCACCCAGGTGGCCAAGGCGGATCCCAACCCCGAAGTCGTTGTCGAAATAATTCATGCCCTTGTATTTCGCAGCGCCTACCGTCACGTTACTGAAATCCTGGCGACTGCCCCTGACGCCGTTTGGAACCGGCTCGCGAATGCCGGCTATGGCGTCGAACTGATTGACCAAACTCAGAGGGCCCGACTTGCTGCTCTGAGGACAGCTCAAGGTGCCGGGCAAACTGATCCCGTTCGGGCTGTCGTCCGTTTGGCTGACACTTTGCCTCCGGAAGAAGCCGTAGGCGAGCGAATCGCCAACCTGATCGAACAGGCTTCCTTTCCAGGCAAAACTGAGCAGGGGGCGTTTGCGATCAAGAGGGCATTCGAAACTTATCCTAACCATGCAAGCCGCGCGCTTTTTAATCGGATTCAGGCCGGACTGCCGGTGCCCTATGGGATAGAAGACTTGTTAAAAGATGCCCCGAGTGTAGACGAAGGCCCCCTGGCTGCTTCTGTACTGGACAGCGCCGCCCCTGAGCCACTGGCCCGTTTCGCGCCGACCTTCATCGGAGCTGAAACCATCGGCAAGGTCATCGACAAGCTTTTCGTCGTTGATGACAAGGGCCGCGCCGAGGATTGGCGTGATGAATCGAACAGAAAAGAGTATTGGCGATTGAAAGGTATCCTTGCTGCCACGCGTCAGGTGCCTTTCGTCCAGGCGTTGGTAAGGCGTGCTGGCTCTGAAAACCCGCACCGTATCAAGGCGATGGCTGACCTTCTTGCCCACCGCGGGAAACGTGGACTGGAAATGCAGGCGCTCCCTGCAGATCTGCATCAAGCACTGACAGAGGCGATTGAGCGCTGGTTTTCGATCCTGTTGTCCTCACCGGAAGCCAATCGGCACCAATTAGCCGATGTTGCTTGTGCGATCGAGCAGGTGCCGCAGCCGCGGTTTGCTGGCGCTTTGGCGAGAATGCTGGAGCGCGATCTTGCTGATTGGGCGCGTGCACGCGAAGAGCTCAGGAGATCGCCGCGACGCGGGCCCATCGGTCCGGACGTTACGATGAGTTACACGCTTCAGTACCAAAGGGCATTTGCCGCGATCGGCGGTCCAGAGGTTATCGAATTGATGAAACACTATTTGCCGGACAAGCGGTTCGGCATTGATGCTGCCCTCGTGTTAGGTGCCATCTGGGCTAAAGCAAATGGGTCCCTCATTGATCCTCGGTTTGGCGCATGGAACAATTTTGCTAACGCAAAAACGAGCCGAGTGTCGCGGCAGGACAAGCAGAATCCGCCGCCGAGTTCAGATTCCGCAGAAGCAATTTTCGAGGTGGTTAGAGATTTAGGTACGGACCAAAGTGACGGTGCAACGCAGCAGCATGCCATCCAATTGGCAATGGTGGCTCTCCGGATACCGCATGGTTCAAAACGGGCCGAGATCGATGGGTTAATGAGACTGCAGCTCCCATTTGCCCTAAAAAGAGGATTGTTGACTGCGGCAGCCGAAGCCGGAGAGGTACTTCGGGTCGAAGACCTTGTTGGAGGAGTTAAAGAGTTATTGGAACTGGCGAAGAAAGAACCCTGGCGTCTGGATAAAAACACCGGGGAGCTTTTGCCTTGGCTCACGCTGTTCCCGTTTTCAGACCGGCCCATGGTGGTCATGGAGATCCTGGAGCTTGTGTCGAGACAGAATTGCGAACCTTGGGATTTGGACCGTCTTTTAATCGCGCTTGCCAATAGTCCTCACGAGGAGGTTCTACTGGTGTTCAAAGCGTTGGTGGATTGGGACCAGCGAATCCTTAGCAATCATCACTGGTTATACTCGTTGCTGAACATCGGGACTGAAGCTGCCGCGAGCCTGATAATCGACTTGATTTGCGACGGCAGATTGCCCGCTCGAGATGGTTTCCCGGAACGTCAATTTGCAGACTTGGCAAGGCGATATCCGTCGACACGCCTGCTGATTCTACAACGGTACGCGATGTTGCAGCCAGGCAAGCCCCAGGCGACGCTCGAATCGATACTGTTGGAAATTGCAGATCCAGAAGTCGTATTAACTCTCGTCCGCGCCTACGCTCGAAACAAGCGCTCGTTCAACGGCAATCTCTCGTATGCCATCCGGCAAACGGCAGTAGGCAGGTGTCCGGCGCCAGATTGGTTTGGTGCGTATTACGAATTTAGTGTCCCACTGACTAAGCTGCGAAAAGAGCTTTTTGCTATGGTTCTTTCCAACAACTTGGAATCCGCGCTGGCTTCCGCCTGCCTGAGCGAGATTGAAGAACTGCGCGACGAGCACGGCCGAGTGAATGATGAGCCGCGCCACCCGGATATTGACTCGGGCCAGCCATGGCCGCTAGAACCAGCACACTCAGAACGTGTGGCGCTTGATTTGCCTTGATTCATGCACCGAAAAACCCGAAACGCGCTGCTTGGGTATGGTCTGACAAGCGATCTAATAGAGAAGATTGGCGACCGAGGGCACACACTGACGGAGCTTCGCGCGCTTAGGCGTCAGAAGCTTCTGGGACAATACACGAGCGAAGAGGTCGATCAAATCAAGGCCAGTATCGACCGGATACCCATTCCTGAGGAGGTCATTGCCCTAGTGGTTGCAAAAGCCGGAGGTACATGCTGCTATTGTGGAGACGGAAACAACAGTCGGCCATTTCAGATCCATCACGTTACCCCCTATTCGGAAACGCAGGATAATTCAGAAGAGAACCTCCTCTTGGTATGTCCTACGCACCACGTCACGGTTCACGCCAATAACGTCAGCTGTTCTGATCAGAAGAGTGTGAGGCGCCGATGGCACGCTACCGTCAAAGTCGCGTCGGATTTTGCCACAAAAGGCTTACCGTTTCCTTTTGGAACGTTTCAGGCGCTCGATTACGAATCCGATCCAAAGCCCGCTGAACTTATCGAGTTTGGACCTCTATCACCGAGCACGGCGCTCACCTGCTACCCATCGGAATTAGCTTCGGAGGCACGAACTCGTCTCGACTTATCTTCTTTCCTGCTGGTGTTGGGCGCCAGCGGTTCGGGCAAATCCACATATGCGGCCGCAATGGGGGGCCTCTATGCGAAAGATGGCTTCATGGTTTTTCAGCACCGGTTTGGAAAACCGCATCATGATTCCATGAAGCAGGTTTCGTTATTCGTGTCCACCTGCGTCCGGGAAGTCGCGATTATTCTGGACGACGCCAACACCTGGGCCACCGCCGCGGATCTACAGCTAATACGAAAGCTCGTCTCTGGTCGCGGGAACATACGGATTATCGCAACGTGGACGTCGGATGATTCCGATGACGGCTCCAAGCTCCAAACCGCCGATCTGCCAAAGCAAATACTGACCTGGGCAGACCTTCGCCCGACGGTAGTGGAAACGCTGCTCAAATACGAAGGTGAAATTGTCGAGGCGCTTCAGAAGTTCGAGCGTGATCATTCTGTTGGTTCACTGGGCTTAGGGTCGCTTCATTCACGGCTCCAAGACCGCATTCTTGGGTTGGGCGATACACCTAAAACGGTTTACGAGTTCATATTTGGATTGCGAGGTGATGCGGCTGTGACGGAAGAATTCCAGCAATTAGTGCAGGACGACCGTGCAGATGTTCCAGTGCTTCACGTAGCGCTTGAACAGATCGCTGGTTTTGAGCGGCCAACATCCCTTGAGGAGACTGTCGCCGCGTGCCTCCGCGTTGAGCACGGAACTCATCTTCCTTCAGCTTCACCGGAATGGGTGCAAGCCGCCCTGTGCCGTCAGGTGAGATGTAAGCGGTTGGTGCGCGTCCGTGACCGGTTCACGACCATTCACCGAAGGTGGGGTGCACGGCTTCTCGCTGCTGGGCTCGCTTCGACAATCGCAAAGTCCACAACGGAACTTCTTCTCAAGCCTGATTTTCAAGTCGGGTCAGCTTCCCCTGAGCGACTGCTTCGCCTCTGGAGTTGGCTTGAGTCTTTGGATGGGTCCCGCTCCTTCATCAAAGGTTGGGAAAAGTCACTATCTCCCAGTGAATGGACAGTTTTGGTGAGAAGGTCTGCTGAGAGAGGTTTGATGGAGGTTGGCTTCCTAGCGCGGAAGATGCATTTGCTCTTCGACACCACGGTCTGGACTCAAATCATGGCAAACGCGTTTGAACAGAATGTCTCTCAGATTGAGTCCCTCGTTCATGGAGCCTCGCCAACTGATTGGTATTGGCTGCACCAGTTGTCGATGGCGATGGAACACGCCTGTCCCGATGCGTGGAAACAAATCCTCCAAGATTGGGATCGCAAAGCTGTCGCGCGTATGCTGATGCAAACGCCGTTGGACCAATTCGAAAACCTTTGGTGGGCTCTTGGGAAGGCCAAAAGGCTTTTCCCCGGTTGGCTGGAAGAGGTGGGCAGCTATTTATCCTGGGAAGAGTTTTCCCAGCGGTTATCCATCGTTGAAGTCGGCGATTTAAGAAGCTTGGCCGAAGCATTCGGCGTTTTCTGTGCACTCGGGCACAAACTCAAGCGTTCCATGCTTAGAAGATTGACTGAAATCATGAGAATGGCATTAGCGCCTGCATCTATCGAAGACCTGCGTATACCAATGCTGGATTCAACTACGATGTTGTTGAGCATGTTTTTCCCTGACGACGCTCGAAGCGTCTTCAGTGCGCTTGACGTTCAGAAGATCGGCCGTGCTCTTGGACGAAGTCTTCCCAGGCATTGGCGGTCACTTTCTGAAATGAGCTGGTTGGCACATGGATGTGCCTCGGCGGTATGCGAACAAATCATCGCGGCCTGCGAGCCTAAACAATTACTGGAGCAGGTTCGCCGTTACGGGCCGGGCAATCGATACGAGTTACGCCTGCTTCTGCACTTCCTCTGTAGCGCAACTTCAGAATATCGTCATTCCTTTGCCATCGAAGTGAACGACGTTGTTCGAAATGCTTGTCAATGTAGGGATTCAGAAGCCAAGTCGATTATTACGGCCTATCACCGTCTGGATGCCGAACTCGGAGGGGCGCTCGTCATGAAACTTGGTATCGCGCTGGAAGAGCTCAACGAAAAAGCGGAGCGGGAATCCTTGGAGAAGGCACGCCAAGAGTTCAAGGCCAAAGACGCCACCGGCGCTGACTATGAAATCGATTTGGAGTCCGGAAGGCCCGCGAGTGATCCACGTGATGGTGAATCACTAGCGCCTTCGGGCACAGGAAGGGCATGACATGTTTTCTCAACTTTCAAATCCGCCTTCGCGAACGCAAGTGCGTATTTGGATTCCTCGGCGGCAAAGGTCTCAAAGGCGACGCCGATCTCGTTTTACCGCCGCCCCTTCCACCGGATACACCGCCCAGGACTTCGAACCGCCGGGTTCGCCCACCCACGCTGCTTGGTGCATGGACCTCAGACTTTCGACTTGCCAGTCACCCTGCTGGGCCGCCCTGAAGAGAGACTTGGATTCAGGCGACATCGGGTGCTCCGCTGCCCTGGTTTCTGCGCGTAATTGCGCGCATTTTTCGGCAATGAACCGCTTTAATTCGGCCGAGACGTCCGACTCTTCCAATGACCAAAAGGAGGTCCTCATAGCATATCTCCATCAAGAACAAACACCGCACCTCCCATAACTGTATGCGCTTGGCGGTGTTGGTTTCAACTTGGAGTGGAACGGCTCACCCCTGGATAAACATGTATCTTGATGCCGCTGAGCGTACAACTCCGGCTGTCGTCGAAGCCAACAAGTCGTGGGGGCAGGGCTGCTCAGGTCCTCGGCCAAAGCCAGCAGGAGACGGTCCGGCACGATGAACCTGGCGGCCGGTGAGGCGATCACCAGCAGGGGCGGCACGTGGCGCGACGGGACCGGCGAGAGGAACGGATCCATATAGCTCGCCTTTGATCCGGCCTTGAGGACGGAGCAGTGTGAGGCCAGCCAGCCACCAGATGGCCGGATACCTGCCCGCGACTGGCATGAGTCGAGATCGACGATCTGGTCTTTGCGGGTACGTGCGTCGCTCACCCCTGAACCTGCCAAAGGAACTGAGATTCGGTCCGCTTTACAAGCCACTGATTGCTGGAAACGGTCACCGGGGTATCGATCGGATAGACCCGCAGATCAAAACTGGTGGTTGTCGGCATACCGAGGTCGACCCATCGCTGGATGTCCTGCAAGAGACGTTCTTTCGCACCCGGATTGCCGTAAGAAATAAGATAGTCGTTTCTGGCAATCACCAGAGAACCTTTCTGATTGTCCCAAAGCCCGAAGTAGTGCTCTTCATGCGGCTGCTCTTTCGTCTTGCCAGTCTTGAAAGCCTTGAAAAGAGGTTCTGTTACCCCAAGAAAGGAACGGAGGCCCAACGTTCGCCACATGAACGACGCTTTGCCTTTGCCTCCCCACCAGAAAGGCGTTCTCGAGGTTTCCTGGCGCTGCAGGTCGGGCCACCCTGGCAGCGTCTCCAGGCAGATGGGATCCAAGCTGTCAAGATGATACTTGCCGTCCATCTGGACGAAACCACACTGCATCGCATCCAGCGACACGAAATGGTCTGCTGCTTTCCTCAGAACGAACAGGGTGTCCCCTCCTCCCTCGCACTTTATGACGACCACCAAAAGCCCGCCCTCCGTGATCTGCTGGTAAAACTGCCGTGGCAGATCGTAGGCGCCGGCGGTGAAGATGGCCCTATCGTAAGGGCCACCCGGCACATAGCCGTCCCCACCATCCGCCTCGACGATGGTGACGTTACTTCTGCCAAGAGCGTCAATTATCGCAGCGGCCCTCCTGGCAACTTCGGGAATGATCTCAAGGCTGTGGACATGGCCTTGCGGGCCGACGAGGTTGCCCATTAGGGCGGCATTCCAACCGCTGCCGGCACCAAGTTCAAACACCTTGTGCCCCGGCGCCAGTTGCAGCATGTCCAGCATCCGCAGCACAAAAGACGGTTGCGAAATGGTGGAGGGAACGTTCCGGTCGTCGTCTCCAAACAGAATCAGGGGCCTGTCTGCATAAAGGATAGGCAGATGTTCCATCAAATTGTTCGCGGTAACCTCTCTCCACTCCTTGACACCCCACTCCCGGTAAGGGGGCACAAAGAGGTGCCGCGGTGTCGCCAGGTACGCATTAGCCGTTGCCTGGCTAATAGGGGTGTCGTGGAACAGGTATTGGGCTTGTTGTAGAAGCTGCCTTTGATGTTTTTCTGCGGGTTCCATGTTTCCTCCTCGCTGGATTGGGCCTTCACGATCGCGCTGCCAATGCAGACCAGATGCACTGGCAGGAATTGGCTGTTTGCGCGCCCCATTTTACTGAGCGCTGTGCAGGTGAGGGAGAATTGGTTCCTGGTCTCACGAAGCCTGGCATGACTCTGCCCAATGCGAGCCGAGGTGTCAACTTAGGCAAGTTTTTCGGTTCTCGCGGGGGAGCTTGGCCAGCGCTGAAGATGCCGCCGCCAACGTGGAATGATGAGATTCTTCTCTTTCAGAGCACTGCTCCTTTAGGCGCCTGGGGCCTTCTCCTTGCGCGGGAGATAACGGCCAGGAGCAGCGCGGCCAAGAACCACAAGCCACGGGTCAATCGACCCAACTTGCGTGGGAGGCGCGGTGCGGTGGTTGTGGGAAGAATAAGGGATGGTGTGAACCTTTCGCGGGGTTCGTTGACTTAATCACTTGAAGGGCTGGCCAGAGCCGCAAATGATAGCGCCGAACCTTCAGATGGACGCCCAGATGCAAAGGCAGAGCGAGTGCGACGCGCGGAGCGATCTCGAGCTCGTTGCCGCTGTGAATAGCGGAGACGCAGCCGCGTTTGAGGTCTTGTACGTGCGTTACCGTGATTGGGTAGTGGGGCTGGGCTATCGGTTCACGGGGGACAACGACGCTGCGCTGGATGTACTCCAGGAGACGTTCCTGTACTTTCTGAAGAAGTTTCCTGGTTTCCGGCTGACCGCAAACCTCAAAACGTTCCTGTATCCGGCCGTCCGTAATCTGTCGATTGCCGCCCGGCGGAAGGCAGCGCGATTCCAGGCCAGCGAGCTCGAGTTAGCGAGGATTGAGCAGATGCCGGCACCCGACCCGCCAGTTCCCCCAACAGCCGAGCTTGCGGCGGTGCTGGCTTGTTTGCCGGAAGAGCATCGCGAGGTGCTCTTGCTGCGTTTTGTGGACGGCCTGAAGCTCGCCGAAGTTGCCGAAGCGGCAGAGATCCCTCTTGGCACGGTCAAATCGCGCCTGCACAACGCCCTGGAAGCGTTGCGCCGAGACCCTCGAACTCGGACTTTTTTCAGTTCGTGAACCTTTCGACCAACTCGCTCACTTAAGGATCTAGAAGATGCGAATATCGCATAACCACGAAGAGAAGGATGATGCGGACCTGCAAGCACCGGCAGAACTGGTGTCGGCACTGAAGCGGCTTGCGCAAGAACGTCCGTTTGTTCCCCCGACAGTGGATGAAGTGGTGTTCCGGGCGGCGCAGCAGCATCTGGGCAAGGTTCAATCCAAGAGGACGGAGGACGGAGGACGGGTGCCCTTTATCCAATTCCTACGTTTAATCCCGCGCTGGAAAGCTTGGCTGGCAGCAGGCACAACAGTGATCGCAATCGCGTTTCTGGTCTATCAGTTCTTTCCGTCGGAATCGAGGCGGACGTTGGGCGTGGGATTCAGAAATCCACTTGATTTCGCCAGGGGTGGGCCGGTCAGGGAAGGGGCGGCTTCAGATCGAACACCGGCACCGATGCAGGGGGGCCTCAGTCATGAGAGGCGCTTGGACATTCTCGATGCGTTCATTCTGGCCAAGCGACTGCAGGGAGGCCCTGTGCAGGAACGGCGCTGGGACGTAAACGGGGACGGGGTGGTGGATGAGCGCGATGTGCGAGCGATTGCGGTCGAGGCGGTCCGGCTGGACAAGGGGGGCCGCTCATGAGGCCGAGAATGGCTCAGATTCTTTGCCTGGCAGCCATGGTCTTTGGGCTGGCGGCGGGGCTGTTCGCGCAGTCAGCGGCTCCCGAGGAAGGCCGCAGTCGTTTTTGCGCGGTGGACATCTATGTGGATTCCAAGGCCACGCCGCTGGCCGCTTATCAGCTCGAATTCGTGGTGACCAATGGTGTGGCCAGAATTGTAGGCATTGAAGGTGGTGAACACGCGGCGTTTCACGAGCCGCCATTCTACGATCCCAAGGCCATGCAACACGAGCGCGTCATCCTGGCGGCCTTCAACACGGGGAACAAGTTGCCGTCGGGCAAAACGCGCGTAGCGACGATTCATCTCCAGGCTGCCGACAATGGGCCGCTCCAGTGCGAATTGAAGCTCCAGGCTGCAGGCAATGCCGCGGGGGTGCGGATTGCGGCCGAAGCCAGTTTTGAAGAAAGGAAATCGCCGTGAAACCATCCGCTTGGACCTGTTCAGCCCTGATCACATTAGTGCCAATCGGCTTGAGCATTGTGCTGCTCTCCGGGTGCGCGGAGAACAGGTCAGTGCGTACTGCCTCGGTTGCCGAGGCGCCACCAGACTCCGCAGCCATTCTAGCTCCCGGGGGCTGGGGAAAAGGGGTGCCAAATTCAGTGCCACCCAAGCATGGGATGGGTAGCGGCCTTTCATCCCGAACTGCCGGCGTTGTCCCTGTCTCCAGCGAGGAACTCTGGATTATTGCGCGCGGCAGCGAGCCAATGATCCAGCCGGAGAAAGACACGCCAGGCAGCGGGGAGTTGATGGCCGAAATCGGCGATCAGGAAGTCCCGATGCCGCTTAAGCACACTGACGTCCATGCTTCGATCAGCGGCTACATCGGCGTGGTGCAGGTCACTCAGCAGTTCCTCAATCCTTATTCGAGCAAGATCGAGGCGGTGTATGTCTTTCCCCTGCCGCACAATGCGGCCATTAACGAGTTCATCATGACGATCGGTGAGCGGCGGATTCGCGGTATCATCCGCCAGCGCCAGGATGCCCAACGGATTTATCAGGAAGCAAAACGGCAGGGCTACGTCGCTTCCCTCCTCACCGAGGAGCTCCCCAATGTCTTCATGCAATCCGTGGCCAACATTGAGCCCGGCAAGGAAATAGACGTGGACATCCGATATTTCCAGACATTGGCATTTGCCGACGGCTGGTATGAGTTCGTGTTCCCGATGGTGGTCGGTCCGCGCTTTAACCCGGCCGGGATGAAGGCGGGGATTGGCGCTGTGGCGCGGGGCGCGAGCGGGCTGTCGGGCCAAAACACCGAGGTGCAGTACCTCAAACCTGGTGAGCGGTCCACGCACGATGTCTCGCTCACGGTCGAGTTGGATGCGGGCGTGCCGATTGAAGAATTTGAGTGCAAGAGTCATCAGGTGACCCACGAATCTGCTTCGCCGGAGAAGCTAACGGTCTCACTCGGCTCGGCTGACCGCTTGCCCAACCGGGATTTTGTCCTGCGGTACCGGGTGGCCGGCGAGCAGATCAAATCTAGCCTGTTGACCAGCCGCGATGAGCGCGGGGGCTATTTTACGCTTATGCTTTATCCGCCGAAGGACTTAGGGCCCCTGGAGCGCCAGGCGCTGGAATTGGTTTTTGTGCTGGATTGCTCGGGCAGCATGTCCGGTCGGCCAATTCAACAGGCCAAGGCGGCGGTGGCGCGTGGTTTGCGACTTCTCCAGCCAGGGGACTCGTTTCAGATTATCAACTTCTCGGTGACGGCCTCCCAGCTTGGCCCGGCGCCGCTGGCGGCGACGCCGGAGAACGTGGAGCGCGGATTGGAATACTTAAGTGCCGTCGAAGGCGAAGGGGGCACGATGATGCTGGAAGGGGTCAAAGCGGCCTTGGACTTTCCACATGACCCGGAGCGGTTGCGTTTCGTTTGCTTTCTTACTGATGGCTACATCGGCAACGAAGCGGAGATTCTGGGCGAAATTCACAGGCGCCTGGGTCCGGCGCGGATTTTCAGTTTCGGCATCGGCTCGGCAGTCAATCGTTACCTGCTCGACCACATCGCCCAACTCGGGCGCGGGGCGGTGGCGTATCTCGGGCCGCGAGACAACGCGGCGCAGATCATGGAAGACTTTTTCGTGCGTATCAGCCATCCGGCCCTGACCGACTTGGCGATTGATTGGGGTGGATTGCAGGTGACCGAGGTGTTTCCGCAAAAGCTGCCTGACCTGTTTGTGGGGCGGCCGGTGGTCGTGACGGGCAGATTTGCCGGGAGCCCAGACGCCACCATCCGGGTTTCGGGAAAGATGGCCGGCGAAATGACTCAGGTGGAAATTGCCGCGCCGGTTAATGATTTAACTTCCACTCATCCCGGGCTGCCGAGCGTCTGGGCGCGGATGAAAATTGCCGAATTGGCTAAGCGCTCGCTCTACGAGCCGAATCGCGAGTTGCCTGAGGAAATTAAGCAGGTGGCGCTGGATTACGGGCTGATGTCGGCGTTTACCGCGTTCATCGCGGTGGACTCGAGTCGGCCGACCGCCGGGAGCGAGGGGACCACCGTGCCTGTGGCCGTGCCGGTGCCGGAGGGGGTGAAATACGACACCACGGTCAAGGAGAAGTGATTATGAAAAACTGGAAGTTCTGTCTCTTAACGATTTGTGCCTGTGCTGTGCTCGCCGGCTGCGCGAGAAGTATCCATTCCATCTCAAACTCCGGTTACCAGGCAGATCGGTCTTATTGCGGTTACCACCCTGCGGACGCCGGTTCAGACCCCGCCTTTACTTATCGTGGTGAGCTCAGCGAGTTTGATGTGCTGGGCATCACGCGCGGCCAGACGACTTCGGAAACCGAAATTGCTCAGGCCCTCGACAACGCCAAGCGCGTCAAGCTGGGTCCAGGAAGTTCCATCCTGCTCATCCAGTCAGGGGCCGCTTTCCCGGACGCGCCGATGGTGGCCGAATTGAGCAAACACTTCCGGGTGGTGCCGTTTTCGGGGCTGCCAGCGTGCCCGGCGCCGACCTCCGCCTGGCACAGTCGAGAAACCGAGCCGCAGAGCTATGCCAAATCATTACGCCTGGCCGCCGCGCGCGGCGGCAATGACATCATTCTCTGCTACTGGGGCATTTTGGAATCGGAGAAAGAGAATCTGCCGACCAAAACCATTTCCTGGGTGCCCGGGGTCAATTGGCTCGTGCCGGATGAAACGCAGTACAAACGTATCCGCCTCAAGCTGGCGCTGATTGATGTTCGGTCGGGCAACTGGACCGTCTTCAGCCCGGAGGCCTTTGAGGATTCGCGCATCAACCGCTCGCCGCGTCGGGCCGTGGCGGACCAGAAGCTGGTTGCGTCGCTGAAGCAAAGGGAGTACGCACGTGGCGTCAGGGAGTTGGTCCGGCTGTATGCGCAGAATTGAGAGCTCCTTTGATATGAAGTTGCTGGCGTTCAAATTTTGCATCGGGCTCGCTGGCGCGTTCGCAGGATACTATCTACTCTTCCTCTCGGCTGTGTTCTACGAGCTGTATGGCCCATCAGCCCGGTTCTGTGCAACGCCTCAAGCCTGGGCACTGGAAGGCGGAGCGCTTATTCTCGCGCCCAGCGCGCTGGTTGCGGCGGCGGGGCTTTGGCTTGTGGCGAGGACGAGAGCGCCCCTTGGCAGCCTCTTTCCTGAGATCAGCAAAGTGTCTCGGATAGTTTTGTTCCTATGCGCGCTAGTCAACCTCCTCATCTTTCTGCCGGTCCATTGACACCACACGAACCCGCGTCCAGCGGGGGTAAGATTCGGTCCCCTGGAGGCCGCACCCGGGCCGCTCCAACACAACGCACTTTGGCCCGGAGGCGTGCGCTCACTGTGCGTGTGGCGGGCGGACTGTTGATCGGGCAGGCCCGGCGGCTGTTGGTCTTCGCCTCTATCGTCGTGGGTGTGTTGTCGGCGGGCCGAGCTCGGGCAGATGGATGTTTTCTGAAACCCGTTTGGAACAAGCAGATAGACATCAACGAACCGAC
>Ga0187860_1000839_pt1 | contig 28572 bp, 21 predicted proteins | sample June2016WEW_10_4_FD_132981 | JGI IMG/M metagenome (GOLD analysis project Ga0187860, IMG submission 132981) | Peatland microbial communities from SPRUCE experiment site at the Marcell Experimental Forest, Minnesota, USA - June2016WEW_10_40 | ecosystem: Environmental > Terrestrial > Soil >...
ACAGTCCTGTGGGGGGGATGCTGGTGTTGAGTTTCACGGATGCGGCCGATGCGAGGCAGACGGCGTATGTGCAGGTGACATTCAAGTCGGCGGCCGCAGGCACGTACTTCCTCAGTTCGTTCGACAACACCGGCACGTTGACCGATCTGATCACCGGCCCGTTCACTTTGAAATAACAGTTGGATTGAGGGTGACGTGAGAGCAGGGCACGACTCAATGCTTGAACCCGGCGTTTGCGCTGCGGAAATTTGAGTTGGCAACCGGTTGCTGTCAGGGCTAGAACTGGCTCCATGAAAGTACTATTCCTTGGCGGCACCGGCTTCATCAGTTCGGCGGTCAGCCGCGTGGCCATCGCGAAGGGGTTCGACCTTTACCTGATGAACCGGGGTTTGCGCGATGTGGAGATTGCGGGCAGCCACAGGCTGGTGGTTGACATGCAAAAGCCGGAGGAGGTGCGCGGCGTTTTGAAAGACCTGCAGTTCGACGTCGTCGTGGACTGGATCGCCTATGCGCCGGAGCACATCGAGCGCGATCTGGCGCTGTTCCGGGGCCGGGTCAAACACTACATCTTCATCAGCTCCGCGTCGGCCTATCAGAAGCCGCCCGCCCATTACGTGATCACGGAATCCACTCCGTTGCACAATCCGTTCTGGAGCTATTCGCGCGACAAGATCGCTTGTGAGGACCGGTTGACGAGGGCCTATCGCGAGGAGGGGTTTCCGGTGACCATCGTGCGCCCTTCGCTCACATACGATCCAAACTTCCCGATCGCGATCGGCGGCTGGGGTTGCTACACCCTGGCGGATCGGCTGAAAAAAGGCCGGCCGATCATCGTCCACGGCGATGGTTCGTCCCTGTGGGTGGTGACGCATGCGGAGGATTTTGGACGCGGCTTGATCGGGTTGTTCGGCAATGGAAACGCCCTGGGTCATGCATTCCATATCACCTCGGACGAGGTGCTGACCTGGAATCAGATTTATGAAACCATCGCGGGGGCACTGGGTGTGCGGGCGAACATCGTGCATCTCCCTTCGGATTTTCTCGCGCGCATGGTTCCGCGGATGACCGGAAGTCTTCTGGGGGACAAAGCCTGGAGCGTGGTCTTCGATAACAGCAAAATCAAAGCCTTCGTGCCCGGGTTCCAGGCCGTCATACCGTTCCGGGAGGGCATCCGGCGGACGCTGGCGTGGTTCGACGCGGACGAAAGGCGGCGGCGTGTGGATGAAGCGGTGAACAAGGAGATGGATGACATTCTCCGGGCCTGCGCGCTTGCCAACCCCGCGTGTTGAAATTACCTTGCGCCCGCTTATGGAAAAAGTCGTCATCATTGGCACCGGTTGCGCGGGCTTGACCGCCGCACTCTACACGGCGCGCGCGAACCTGAGCCCCCTGGTCATTACCGGCAAGCAACCCGGCGGCCTCCTCACCACGACCACCACGGTCGAGAACTTTCCCGGATTTCCCGAAGGCGTCGATGGTTACGAATTGATGGTGCGCATGCAGAAGCAGGCGGAGCGATTCGGGGCTCGCGTCCGGTTCGGCACGTTGGAGACGGCCCATCTCGGCGCGCGACCGTTCGCGCTCACCGTGGACGGCGAATCGGTCGACGCGCAAACGCTCATTATCGCCACGGGCGCGAGCCATCGCCATCTCGGCCTGGAAAGCGAACATCTGTTGGAAAACAAAGGTGTGACATACTGTGCCACCTGCGATGGCGCGCTGCCGACGTTTCGAAACCAGCCGCTGGTCGTCGTTGGCGGCGGGGATTCGGCCTGCGAAGAGGCGCTCTATCTGACCCGGTTCGGCTCCGAGATCCATCTCATCCACCGCCGGAACACCTTGCGCGCGTCGAAGATCATGTCCGATCGCACCCTTGCACATCCCAAGATCAAGCCGGTCTGGGATTCCGTGGTCACCGAAGTCCTGGACACGAAACAGGGCAAGGTCACGGGCGTGCGCGCGAAGGATCTGAAGACGAACCTGGAAACGGTGATTGCTGCCGCGGGAGTGTTTGTCGCCATCGGCCACATTCCCAACACACAGCTTTTTCAGGGCGTCATCACCATGGACGCCAACGGCTACATCGTGCCCCGGAAAGGCGCTGCAACGAATGTGCCGGGTGTTTTTGTGGCCGGGGATTGCTCGGACCCTGTTTACCGCCAGGCCATCACGGCGGCCGGGACGGGTTGCGCCGCTGCGATCGAGGCGGAACGCTTCCTGGAATCCCTGCAACAATAGGCAATCCTAGGGCAGCCCCTTCACCTGGTAGAATCGCTGGGAGCCCGCCGCGAGTTCGGTGTCCGTCCAGTCGGTGCCGCGGATATCGCGTTTGAGCAAGGTCCAGTTTTGCAGGTCGGTCGAGGAGTAGATGTTATAGTGAGACGCTCCATGGCCGGATTCCCAGCGAAGGTTCACCCGGGCATAAGTGGCGCTCGGATCGACTGAAACCTTGACGACGTGGGGCGAGCACGCGCCGAAGATGGCATCCAGTCCGGATTTGATCTCGGGATTCTCCGCGGTCAATTCCCACAGCAACCGGCTCCGGTAATTCTCTATCGCCAGCAGCATCGGACCGACATTGATTCCCATGACCATATGGTTGATCCACGGGCCGTTCAGGTAATCGGCGAACCGGACGGTTGGGTTTCCTTCCGTATCATACGGCGACCCCAGATAATGCGGGTCCAGGCTGAAGGCGTCCCCGAAGCCGAACAGGGGACTCCACAGGGCGGGGATTTGAAAATAGTGTCGCAAGGCGGCGAGGGCGGTCTGGGGGACGAAATTGATCGAGCTGACCGCGCCATACACCGCGAGTGTGCCGGCCTGGGGAGGTTTTGTCCCGAAACGGATGTTTTCCTCCGTGGGCAGTGCGCCGAAGGAAAAGTATTCGCTGGGGAGACCGGACACGGGAGGAACGAGATTATCGCATGCGGTCAGCCCCCAGGCCGAGTCGCCATAGGTCAAGTAGTGGTCGTCGAGGCCGCCGCTGCGCCGGCCGGCATGATCGAGGCAAAACCTGCGATTGGCGAGAATGGCCAGTTTGTCGTTCTCCCACAAGTCGCGCGGCCCGCTCGGGTGCAGATCCAGGCCCCGATCCTTGAAGTTCAGCCAGCAACTGGCGAAGAAATAGTTGAACAGCGAACCCCTCCAGGAAACCATGATGCTTTGAGGATTGGCCGGCGGATACGAACCGTACACCCGGTTTCGGGCGATATAGGTTTCGAGCGAGGTCGGATGCGTTCTCGAACCCATGGCCAGGACATCCACCATGAAGGCCTCGTCGGTCTGACCGTCCACGTGTTTCAGAAAAGTCCCCTGCCGGTTCGGACCCGGTTGCCACGCGAGGTAAAAGCGGTTTGAATTGATCCCCGGGGTATGATCCACAAACCAGTCCCACTCGACGCGATCGTATAATTGCTGGCTGAGAGTTTGGATGCGGGGGTTGGCGCTGAAATATTCCCTGCAGCTCAACACGCCATACATCAGGAGCATGGTGTCATAAAGGGACAGCTCCACATGATCGTCCATTCTCCGGCCTGAATTCGCCTTCAAGAAATGATAGTAAAATCCCCGATACCCCGCCCGCGACGTTCCCTCCTCGGGGCCCATCGGCAGATCGTGCAGATTCTGGAGAATGGTCACCACCCGGCTTTCCAGATCCGCCCTGTCGGCCCAACCGCGCCGATGCCCGATGCAATAGGCGGTCAGTTGGAAGCCAATCGTCCCCACGCTGACCATGTCCGAATACGTGGAGCGATCCAGCGCGAAAGCGGAATCATCGGTGAACGTCAGGAAGTAAAAGAATGCGCGTTGGGCCACCAGATCGAGCATGGCGTCGTCCGACCACAGCTCGGGATTGCATGCCGGCTCATCGGTGGTGAACGAGAGGTCATCGAGGTAAAGGTGCCCGGTTCGATTGTTGTTCCTCCAATCTTCGATGACAAAAACCACCTCTTTCATGCGCGACAGGTCCGCAGACCCGAGCTGGCTGATCGGGAAATCGAAGCGGACCCAGTTGGTACCGTTCGGCACGGCAAACACGGCGCTGCCCAGCACCCGGTCCGGGTCCTTGAATTCAACCTTGATCTCATGGTCGAATTCTCCGTTGCCATCGCCTCGCGCCCAGAAACTGAACGTCTTCACCCGGACCTGTTCGACCCGTGAAGGATTTCCAGCGCTGTTCTTCAAAGGGCCGTAGAGGTTTGTAAAATTCAACGTGTATTTGGGAAAGCTCGCCTTGCCGAGCAGGGAATACCACACACCGCAGAAACCGGCGGGGACCGCGTAGTCGAGCCGCAACGACGCCCCGTTCGGGCCTCGAAATATTTGGTTATCAAACGCGGTGGCCAGGCTGGCGCCTTTGCTGGCGAAGTTTCCGCTGTCGCCGGAAAAGTTGTTGAACGGACCCTGGCTGTTGAAGTCAACGAAGCTCAATTCCGTGCCTTCTCCACGGGCCGCGCACGGCAGGAGGCAACAGAGCAGGCACAGCACCAGATTCTTCACTGCCTTGGCGGCGTCCCAGCGCCAAACCCGGTCCTGGGGCGCGTGCAACCGTAGCGCATCCGGGCCGTTGCGTTGAGGGTGCGAAATCATCTACAGGCCCGGTTCTTAAGCACGTTTCAAGCCAGTCCGGGACGAATAGCCGCCTCGTCCGTCAAATTTCTTCGGCTGAATCATTGCATTCTTGCAGCTTGGGAGACGGCCCTTGTTCTTGGCAAGCTTCCAATCCCAAAAGATCGGGAGCGCGTGGGGACCTTGAACCCTTGCAGCCGCCAATGTGAATTGGCGGCCTCCGCCGGTTTACAACGGCGGCGACGGAGGCTCGGTTCATGGCAAGGGGAGTTGACCCGATTAGAAAGAACTTGATCGCCGCTAAGGCGCCCTGCACGCTGTTTGCGAATTTGAGTCCAATGATGACACGAACTCGAGATTACATAGAAAAGCTGCTCTTCCCGGGACCCCACGGGCAACGGCGGCGTCACATGAGATTTTTCCTCCTCGCGCTGGTGCTGGCAATGCTTGTGTGCATCGGCATTGGCGTCATCCTTTTTGCTCTGAATTACCGGGCGAAAATCTGAGGTTCCGTCGTCCGGCCCCGCCTGTAGTCCGCCATCCGCCAGCGCAAAAAGGCCGAACACTTCTCCGGCGTGCCCTTGTTCCGAATGGGCCACAGCGCATTGAAGTCCTCGCCGATTCCGCGGAGATCGCGGATGCCCTTTTCGGCGAGGCGTCTGGCCTGCCCGCGTTTTCCGGAAGCCACCGCCTGCTGCCAGAGCATGAATTTGCAGGAATGCGCCGCCATCCGCGCGGCCATTTCCAATTCCCGGGCAAGGATCCCTCCGGTCCGGGTCCCGGGCCGTGATCGCCTCAGGTTCACCCTCTGTCTTTCCACTGCAGACAGGGCGGCACGTACATTTCCGGCCAGGATGCGCGAGTGATTCTTCAGTCCGTTCCGGCAAAACAATTCGCGCGACCCGCACGGCGGCGCGGCCAATGTGGTCCCGAAGGGCGTTGCGTTGGGTTCGGTGAAGCGGAATCTGCGATGCGCCAGGCCCAAAGCCAGCGCCGCCCAGGCCAGTTGCCCGGTCGGATCGCAGAAAATGTCGCGGTTCAGGACGGGCACCATCAAATTCTCGTCAAACGATTCCGCGCACCATGCCAGGGAAGCTCCGGCGAGGTAAGGCAGGTAACTCACGGCCAGTGGCTGCGGATGCCCGCCGTCTCCCCAATCGGTGATGAGATATCCCGCCGCGCCATGCCGGCGCCCGGCGGCTGCCGCGGCGCGCAGGTTCGCCAGGGCGTTATCGTGACGTCCGATGAGCGTCATCCAGGTGGAGGTTCCGGGACACACATAAAAGCGCGGAAGCGACCTTGAAAACAAGGATGCCTCCCGATCGAACGGATGCGCCGCCTCGTAACCCCAGTCGAGCGCGATGACGTCCTTTGGCAGTTGGCCGATCAACTCCGGGTAATGCAGCACGATGTCGCCCCAGAACATCATCTGCCGGCCGCGCGCGAACGTTTCGCGATGGATTGTTTTCAGGAAATCGAGATACACGCGTCCTTTGCCTTTGCGCTCGCACAACGCCTTGCTCCGGCCGCGGCCGAGGTCCCACGTCTCATCGCACCCGACGTTGAAATAGCGGCTCGAAAAATTCGGCAGCAGCTCGTCATACAGCCCGCGCAGAAACGGAAGTGTTCCCGGATGATTCGGGGCGAGCGTCGAGGGATAACGCAGGAAATCGCCGTCCGCGCTCTCGTACGGCGCGGCCACCTCGGCCAGCGCCTTCAACGGCGGGTACTCGAGCCACTGGCGCAAGTGGCCGAATGAATTCTGGTTGGGCACCAGATCGATCCCCAGTTCGCGGCAGCGGGAATCCAGTTTCACGATTTCGCCCGCGGTCAACGCGCCCCACTGCTTCCACACCGGACGAAAACCGCGATAAGCGAACGTATGCTCGAGGTACAGTTGAAACTCATTGATTTTGAAATCGGCAAGGTGATCCACCAGGCCGAGCAATGTTTCCAGCCGGGGCACCCGGCCTCTCGAAACGTCCAGCATCACGCCCCGCCGCGGAAAGTCCGGCCAGTCCCGGATCTCCAGGCACGGCAGGCGGCGTCCATATTCGCGAAACAGTTGACGCAGCGTGGCGATGGCGGCGTGGAGTCCTCCGATCTTCCGGAACACGATTGTGATGTCTCCGGGCTTGATGGTGAGGGCGTACGCTTCGGCGGCGCCCGCAGCAGCGGACCGCGGCGCGAGGGCATGACGGGTTTCGACCAATGAGATCGAAGCCGCCACGCGCCGTCTCCTGCGGGTTGGGGCCAGTTGGACACCGATTTCGTTCGCTGCGGATCGCAGCCGCCGGACAATGCCGCGGACAGCCTGCGGTGGAAGCGAATCGTCCAGGCGCAGCGCGGCGCGTTTTGGCAGCAGCAACCAGCCTGCGCCACGCTGCAAATGGCGAGGGCAGGGGAGGAGATTCATTCGCAAGTTCGCCGCCGGAGGTTCGGGGTGCGGATCGTCGATCGCGCCTCAACCGGGTCCGGGATTCAATTTCGTTTGGCGATCATCCCCGTCTTTCGCGCGTAGTTGAAGAGGCCGCCCGCATCGACCACTGGTCGCACGTCCCCGAGCGGTTTGAAGTGGCACACCTTGCCGGTAGTCTTGACCGTCACCGTCCCGGCATCGAGGTCCACGGTGACAACCTCGCCGGTCTTCAAGACGTCACACAACCGCTCTGTGAGTTCACACGGGTAGAGTTCGCCGGTCGCAACGCTGTTTCGGAAAAAGATCCGGGCGAAGCTCTCTGCCAGAACGACCCGGCATCCGGCCGACCCGAGGGCGATGGGCGCGTGCTCGCGAGAGCTGCCGCACCCGAAGTTTCTCCCGGCGAGAATGATGGGATAGTCGCTGTCCAGTTTTCCGTCCCGAATGAAGCGGGTCGAATAAAGCGATTCCGGCAAACCGGAGAGGGCGTAACCGCCCAGTTTCTCGTATTCGTCGGGAATGGTCGGCACCAGGTTCAAGTACTGCGCCGGAATGATCTGGTCGGTGTCGATGTTGTCGCCAACGACGTAAACCGGTCCTGAAAATACAGATTGCATGACCGGGAGATTGGCGGCAGCGCCTGCTGTTTTCAATCAGATTGTGGAGCTCCCGGATTCGTTCCGCCTTGCCCTGCGGCAGGCCCATTTTATAATTCGTCGTGCTCGACATCAAACTGATTCGCGAGAAACCGGATCTGGTGCGCCAACGCCTCGCCACACGCGGGGCGGGGGATGAATCGCTCATCGACAAAATCCTGCAGGCGGACGAGCAGCGCCGGAAATGCCTGACGGAAGTCGAATCCCTGAAATCCCGGCGCAACCGCGTCTCAAAGGAGATCGGCGCGCTCATGGGCCTGAAAAAAATCCAGGAGGCCGAAGACCGGAAGCGGGAGACGCGCGAACTGGGCGATCGCATCGCGGAATTGGATAAACAAGCGGCCGGCGCGGAGGCCGTGCGCGACGGCCTGATGCTTCAGACGCCCAACCTGCCTCATGAATCAGTTCCCGTGGGCAAAACCTCGGAGGACAATCCCGTCATCCGCACCCATGGCGAAAAGGCGCAGTTCGGTTTCAAGCCCAGGACCCATGTCGAGATCTGCGAGAGTCTGGGGCTGGTGGATTTTGCGCGCGCGGCCAAGCTTTCCGGCAGCGGATTCATTCTCTACACCCACTGGGGCGCGAAGCTGGAGCGGGCGCTGATTCAGTTTCTCCTCAATTTGCATACGAACGAGCACGGTTACACCGAACTGTCGCCGCCGTTCATGGTGGGCCCCCAATGCCTCGAAGGCGTCGGCCAGTTTCCCAAGTTCAAAGATCAGTATTACGGTGTTGCCGAGGGAAACGACGCCGCCAAACTGGGACATTTGTATTTGATCCCCACCGCGGAGACCCCGGTGGCAAACATCCATCGCGAGGAGATTTTGAAGGAAAGCCAGTTGCCGATCCGATACTGCGCCTACACGCCCTGCTTCCGCGGCGAGGCCGGCGCGGCCGGCGTCGGCACCCGCGGGATGATCCGCGTGCACCAGTTTGACAAGGTCGAGCTGATCAAAATTGTAAAGCCGGAAAGCGGTTACGACGAACACGAAAAAATGCTGGCAAACGCGGAGCGTGTCCTCCAGTTGCTCGGGTTGCATTATCGCGTCGTGCTGCTGTGCACCGGGGACATGGGGTTCGCAAGCGCGAAAACCTACGACATTGAAGTCTGGGCGCCGGGGCAGGGGAGTTACCTCGAAGTATCGAGCGTTTCCAATTGCGAGGATTTCCAGGCGCGCCGCATGAATCTCCGGTTCAAGACCGAAGCCGGGGACAACCGATTTCCGCACATCCTTAACGGCAGCGGTACTGCGCTCCCCCGACTCTTCGTGGCATTGGTCGAAACAGGCCAGCAGGCGGACGGAAGCGTGCTCGTGCCCCAGGCGTTGCAGCCTTATCTGAAAGCCGGGCGCATTGCTGTATGAGAATTCTGCTGGCGAGCAGCGAAGTCCATCCCTATTCCAAAACCGGCGGATTGGCCGACATGGCCGGCGCCCTTGCAAAGGCCCTGGCGCGCGAGGGCCACCACGTCGGCCTGGTGACGCCGCTCTACATGGGCATCCGCGAGCGTTTTCCGGGCCTCAAACACTTCGACCGGAAACTCAGCCTGCCGCTCGGCTCCCGTCAGGTCCAGGGTGAAGTCTGGACGCTCGAAACCATGGAACGCCTCACGTTTTATATGATCGAGCAGCCGGATTTTTACCTGAGGCAGTCGCTGTACCAGAAGGACGGCATGGATTATCCCGACAACGCCGAGCGGTTTGTATTCCTGTCCAAGGCGGTCGTTGACCTGGCGCGGCATTTGCCCTGGCAGCCGGACCTGGTTCACGTGCACGACTGGCAGGTCGGACTGGTCCCGCTGTTCGTCCGGCACGAGAAGCGGGTGACAGGGTGGGGGAACGCGCCCCGGACCTTCCTCACGATTCACAACCTCTCCTACCAGGGCGTCTTCCCGTCCGCCCTGTATCCGCTGACAAATCTGCCCTGGGATTACTTCACTCCGGAGGGCGTGGAGTTTTACAAGCAATTCAACTGCCTCAAGGCAGGCATCGCTTACGCCGACGCCATCACAACCGTCAGCCCCCGATACGCGCGGGAAATCACAACCGAGGAATTCGGCTGCGGACTCGACGGCCTGTTGCGCAGCCGGTCGGCATCGATCACGGGAATCCTGAACGGGGTCGATTATGAAGAATGGAACACGACGCACAACCCCTACATCCGGTATCCCTACTCCAGCGAGGATTTCAGCGGCAAGACCGCCAACAAACTCGCTCTCCAGAAGGAGCTGGATCTTCCCGTGGACGCCGCCATCCCGCTCTTCGGCAGCATCAATCGACTGGTCGAGCAGAAAGGCGTGGACATTGAATTGGGCGCTCTCGAGGAGATGCTCAGCGGCAAGCTGCAATTCGTCCTGCTCGGCGCCGGCGCCACTCCGTTCGAACGCGACTGCCGGAATCTGGCCCGGCGATACCCTTCAAAAGTCGCCGTCCGCTTTGGATACGATCAGGCCCTGGCCCATCGCATCGAGGCCGCCTGTGACTTCTTCCTCATGCCATCACGCTTCGAACCCTGCGGGCTGAATCAAATGTACAGCCTGCGCTATGGGACGATCCCGATTGTGCGCGTGACGGGCGGTCTCGACGACACCGTCACCGACGTCTCGGAAGATGCAAGGACTGCGGACGGGATTAAATTCGTGGAATATTCGAGCCGCGCGCTGGCCAAAAGCATTCGCAAGGCCCTCGCGCTGTATGCCGAACCCAAAGTCCTCGAGCATTATCGCCTGAACGGCATGGCCGTGGATTTTTCATGGGACAGAACCGCGCAGGAATACACGAGGTTATATCAGCGGATACTCGACACCTGAATCCAATGCCTGCGGCAAGCGCTTCTGCCGCCGGCTCACTAATTGAATATAACATACATTGTGCGGCAATAAATAAGCCAGTTGTTTCGGCGTATCTGTCAGGCAATGAAGGAGCAATCCAATCCCGACTTCCAGTTTTACACCGTTGCAGCAGTTCGCGCCCGAATCTCTTCGGACCACCGACGGCAGTCCGGCGCTCCACAATCGCGAATTGGGACCATGAACCCTTTTGGCGAAGGAGCGGGGACGGCCATGTCCGCGGGGTCAACAGGATCGGTTCGCGCGGACAAGGCTGACCGCACCCCGGCTGAAGCTTCACGGGAAGCAAGTCCCGGGAGCCTTCCAATCCCCTGCCCTTCGCCATTCCAGCCAGCCCTGTTCCCAGCGGCCCCGCGACATCAACCAGGGTTCTCCATAGTGGGGGTCCAAGGAATTCCCCGGTCAAATTCAGTAGTAACTGGAATTGCAAGAATTGGTTGCCGCGGTGATTATAAGGCATGATTTTTCGTAGAAAAACAGCGCCTATTGTTGCAGGTCAAAATCCGGCTCGGGTGACGGCGGAGTCCGTGGCCGCCCCCGAACCGCGCGAAGCCTCCAAGACCAAGAAGATTTTGCTGGTCGATGACGACCCGGTCATCCTCGGAACTCTGTCGCTCAAACTGAAATCCAAGGGTTACCAGGTAGTCACGGCCAGCGACGGCTCCCAGGCGATCGGGGTCACGCGCAAGGAAAAGCCGGACTTGATGTTGCTGGACGTTTGTTTTCCGCCGGACGTGGCGCACGGCGGGGGCGTCCCGTGGAACGGCTTTCTCATCATGGAATGGCTCCACCGCCTTTCGGACACCAGCAGCGTTCCCGTCATTGTCATGAGCGGCGCCGATCGCGTGGAATATAAACAGCGGGCATCGGCTGCGGGCGCCGCCGCGTTTTTTCAGAAGCCGATTGACAACGACCAGCTCCTGACGGCCATCGATACCGCGTTGCTCCACAAGGGCAGTGTCGGAGCGGTGAAGCCGGCTCCCGTGGTCGAGATTTGACAACTCCGGCAGCGTCGCCGGCGAACGCTCGAGAGGTGTTGCGAAGAGTGGGAGCGGTTCGGCGGCGGGAAGATTTCAGAGGGGTAATGCGAATGAGTCTGGAGCGGCGAATCCTCCCGCCGCTCCTTTTTCTTTTCCCGGTTCCAGATCGTCAGGACGTTCTAGTGGCTGATGCAGCCCCAGCCGAAGCGGTCCGTCACCGGCCAATAGACTGAGAAGGCCCTGCCGATGACATTGGCGGCTGGAAAATCTCCCCAGGAACGGGAATCCAGGCTGTTCATCGTGTTATCGCCCATTACCAGCAGGTCGTCCGGCCTGATTTCGTATTCATTTCCGGGGCTGAACAGCCACATCAGGGCGTGGCCGAAGTAATGGTTTTCCTGGTAAGGCACGATGCCGGAAACCCCGGGTGCGCCGTAAACCGAGTAGATATTTTCAAAATGGGGTGTCGCGGCGGTCACGGGCCGGCCATCGACCACGAGGTGTCCCACCGGCAGCGTGCCAAATCCTGGAACACCGGAGACGACATAGTCCTGGCGAAGCGACAGCGTCTCGCCACCGAGTCCCACGAGTCGTTTGATGTAAAAGGTATCCTGTTGATCGGGCGGCAGGCGGTAGATTCCGTGCGTTTCGAAAACGATGATCTCGCCCCGCTTGGGCGGGCGAAAATTATACGTCAGTCGATCCACAAAGAGATGGTCGCCCGCACTGACCTTCAATTTGATGATAGCGTCGCCTTTGTGGAAAAACTGGCCCCGGTGGAGTTCTGCGCGGGCTTCCAGAGTCCCGTTGGGAGGCGCGCCGAAGTCCGGCGGAAACCAGATCGGGTAGGATTCGCCTCCGACCAGGATTGTTTGCCTGATATTGAAGATCAGGAGTCGCAGCGGCCGTCCAACCCCCTGGATTTCGCCGTCACGGTCGGCCACAATATGGATGTAGGAGGTTCCCTGAAACCACTCTTTGATCCGCTCCCAGCCGCCGGGAATTTTGAAGTCCGGCTTGTCGATCAGGTTCTCCGAGGTGACGCCGAAGAGCGTGGGTTGCATGGACCCGGTGGGGATTTTGAAGGGTTGCAGGAAGAAAGTGCGGACGCCCATGGCGACCGTCAGGGCGACGAGCAGCACTTCGACATTTTCGCGCCAGGCGGCATCGGGATAGGTTTTGAAGCATTTATTAGCGACGGCTTCCAGGCTTTCCAACTGCTTTTCGAGTGATGCCTTGTCGGCGTTGGCGGCCAGGGCGCCATCCATTTGCAGGAGTGCCGCATCGACTTCCTGGATTGCCTGGGGTGTCAGGACGTCGCGCTGATGCGAGAGGATTCTGCGGACGTGTTTGCGCATGGCGGCCGCCCTGCGAACCGTCCGTGAAAAGAGCCATTGCAGGATCATAATGTCATGCTTTCAGGACTTCGATGAAGGCTTCCTGGGGAATGTTCACGGAGCCGAACGATTTCATCCGCTTTTTGCCTTCCTTCTGCTTTTCCAGGAGTTTGCGTTTCCGGGTGATATCGCCTCCATAACATTTGGCAGTGACGTCTTTGCGGAGGGCGCTCACGGTCTCGCGCGCGATGATTTTGCCGCCGATGGCGGCCTGGATGGCGACGGCGTATTGCTGGCGCGGGATGACCTCCTTGAGCTTGGCGGCCAGGGCGCGTCCCCTGCCCTCCGCCTTGTCGTGGTGGACGATGCATGAGAACGCGTCCACCGACTCCGTATTGACGAGCATGTCGAGTTTGACCATGTCGGATGTCTGATACCCCGCGTGTTCGTAATCCATCGATCCGTAGCCGCGCGTGATGCTCTTGATCCGGTCGTGAAAGTCAATGAGGATCTCGTTCAGCGGCACGGCGCTGGTGAGCATGACGCGGCGCGCGTCCAGAGTCTCGGTGTGGTCCACGTTGCCGCGTTTCTCGGAGATCAACGCCATCATGTCACCGATGTTTTCATTCGGGCAGATCACAAACGCCTTGACCATGGGCTCTTCGATCTTGCCAATGTAATTCGGCTCGGGCAGAAAGGCCGGGTTATCAACCTCCTTGACGATTCCGTCGGTCATCGTGACCCGGTAAATGACGCTTGGATACGTGGCGATGATGTCCATGTTGTACTCGCGCCGGAGCCGTTCCTGGACGATTTCCAGGTGGAGCAAGCCAAGGAATCCGCAGCGGAAGCCGAAACCGAGCGCCACCGATGTTTCGGCCTGGAACACGAACGCGGAATCGTTCAATTGGAGCTTGGCGAGGTTGGACTTGAGGTGTTCGTAATCCGCGGTGTTGATCGGGTAAATCCCGCTGAACACCATCGGATGAATTTCCTTGAAGCCCGAAAGCGCCGTCGCGGGGTGGCGCGCGTCCGTGATCGTATCGCCCATCTTCACTTCCTGGGGGCTTTTGATATTGGCGGTGATGTATCCGGTCTCGCCGACCTCGAGTTTGGCCCGGACGTACGGCTTCGGGTTGAAGCTCCCGACTTCCTTCACCTCGACGTTTTTGCCCGAGTGCAGCAGTTTGACCTGCATTCCCGGCTTGAGTTCGCCGCTGAAGACGCGAACGTGGATGACCACTCCTTTGTAGGTGTCGAAATACGAATCGAACACCAGGGCCTGGAGCGAGGACGGCACGTTCGTTTTGGGCGCTGGAATCCGCGCCACAATGGCTTCGAGGATCTCATCGATGCCGATGCCTTCCTTTGCGCTGGCCTTGATGGCGGTGTCGCCGGGTATCGCCAGGATGTCTTCGAGCTGCTGTTTTGCCTGGGCGACATCGGCGTGAGGCAGATCGATTTTGTTGATGACGGGGATGATGGTGAGGTCCTGCTTCATGGCGAGGTGCATGTTGGCGACCGTTTGCGCCTCGACACCCTGGGCTGCATCGACGACGAGCAGGGCGCCTTCGCAGGCGCTGAGGCTGCGCGAAACCTCGTAGGAAAAGTCCACGTGCCCCGGGGTGTCGATGAGGTTCAACTCGTAAGTCTCGCCGTTCGCGGCCTGATAGAGCATCGTGACGGGATGTGCCTTGATCGTGATCCCGCGCTCCTTCTCCAGGTCCATGGAATCGAGCAACTGATCTTCCATCTCGCGCGTCGAGATGGTGCCGGTGCGATGCAGGAGCCTGTCCGAGAGGGTCGTCTTCCCATGATCGATGTGGGCAATGATGCTGAAGTTTCTAATGTGCGCTGCGTCCATTCTGCAAAATCATACGACGAGCGCCGGGTGCAAGCGACCCGAATCATTCCGCGAATCGTCACCTCTCACCTGTCACTCGCCAGGTTTGGTTCTCCAAGATAAGGGCATTCCGGCTGATGAAAAGGAAATTTACACAAGCGGGATGGTACGGGGCAGGCGCACCACCTCCGTTCCGGCGATTTTGTCGTGCCATCCCTGTTTGCTGTTGTCCCACGCAATCCACAGGAACCCCAGGAAAAATACGAAGACGGAAAGACCCGCAGCCAGGCCGCGCACGAGGGCGACGACGAAGGTCAGAGGCGCGCCATCCGTGCGCACGACCTGGAGCTTGAGAATAATGCTGCCGATGGTGGTTCCTTTCCACGTCCACATTCCGACGAAATAGGCCAGAGCGACAATGAAACCGAGAGGCAGTCCGCCGACCATGGCGCTGAGAACACCCACGATGACGATGTCAAGAACCGCGGCGCCCATGCGTTCCCAGAAGCCGGCCCGTGGAAACGACAGCAACTGGGGCAGGAGCGGCGGCTGGAGGGGAGGCGTGCCCCCCGCCATCCCGGGTTGTGGGGCAATCAGAGGCGGGGCCGGGCGTTGGACAGCCGCGGGATCAGGCACGGGTGCAGTGCCTGGCGGCGGGGCGGCGCTCGATGGGAAGACGGGCGCGGTTACAGGCTGAAACGGAACTGGAGCGGGCGTGGCGGGTGGCAATCCAAACGCCGGGGCCGGTGTGATTGGTTTATCGGGCATTTCCCTGCGCAGACGGCTGAAGCCGGCGGTGACGGCGCAACCCAGGCCCCAGACGCCGGTAATGGCATATGCGATCAGCCCCAGAATGGGCACCATGTAGAGCAGGGTGAGAAGAATTGAACCGATCAGAAAGGCCACGAGCGGCTTTTGAAACACGCCTCCCCGACGGCCTCCCACCCTCAATCCCAGCCATTCAAGGATGGCGACTTTGCCGATCACCGCTCCGAAGCAGACGGCTGCGATGAGGAATGGCGCGACAATCAAGCCGATGCCTGTGGCTGCGAGGATCAATAACACCACCGGCACGAGCAGCTTTGTCAGCAACCCCAGGCAAAACGTGGTGGCCGGACGCCGGGTGAGTTCGTCCACACACACCTGGACCGGTCCCGGGAACACGGCGGCCACCAGGAGATAAACCACGAAGAACACGGCCGCGACAATCCAGACCCATCCGACCTGCGGGGCCAGCGGGCGAAGTTCCAGGACGCAATACCTAAACCACTTCCGGAGCCATTCGAGGCTGGGCCACGCGATCGGCGAGCGCAGATTCACCCTCTGGCCATGAACCACCGCCCCTTCGGCGATGTCGAGTTTGCCTCCAACGGAGACGGCATCATGTTCCACCTCCGCTCCCGGGGCGACCGCGACACCGCCCAGTACCGCGACGGCATCCCGGTGCAGGAGGGCTCCCTTTCCCACCCTGACATTGCCCAGAACGGCTACGACCGCATCTCCCACCTCGCCGTCCACTTCGAGAGTGCCCCCGATTACGACGACGGCATTCTTGACTTTCCCGTGGATTTTTGCCGAGCCTCCGATGACCACTACTTCATCGGCCGTTTCGCCGGCTTTCAATTCCGCGTTCTGTCCCATGAGCACGATCTGGCGCGGCTCGTCCGTCGTCTCGCCATCTTCGTTCGCAGCCGGCTCGTTAGTGACCAGCTCAGCGGGCGCTTGGCCGGGCGCGGGGCTATTTGTCGAAACGTTTGCATTTGCGTCCCGGGCAGGGACAGCCGGCGCGAGCCGGAGGCAGCAGGCGGCGGCAAACAACACCAACCAGATTCGCTTTGTATTTGTCATCATAAAGCCTTTTCGTGTTTTGCGAACGCGAGTCGCAGATAAATTGCGCCGGCCCCAAGGCACAGAGAGCAACCCAGGGCCAGCGCCACCGAGCAGGAGATGAGAAAAACCGCGCCAAACTTCTTCAACACCAGGACCCCCGAACCGGCGAGCGCCTCCAGCGTGTTCCCGATCGTGGCAAGTCCCGAAAGAGGCTCCTCCATTCTGCGTATGGCGAACAGGATTGTCCGGGAATGCGCCATTGCGGAGCCGGCTGCGCAAAAGCCGGCAAACAGCGCCAGGAGGACAGTGAAACATGCCCAACGCAAAGCCGGAGGCCATGTCAGCCAGGAACGTCGGTACCACGGAAATCGGGAGCGCCGATCGAGGGCCGACATGACCCTGGTCACGAGTGAATCCGGCGCGGCCAATTCCGGCAAACGCTTCAGCTCCCGGCTGATGCCGGCTTCCAACTGCTTTTCGTAATCCGCGTTCATTCGGACAGGGTCAGGGCGCTTCCGATCCCAACTTGAGGCGGAGCTTCCTTCGCAAGGCTTCGCGTCCGCGGAAGATGTCGGTTTTCACTTTGCCGAGCGATACGCCGAGCTTTTCGGCGATTTCATCGTAAGAGAGTTCATCGAAGTGGAAGAGCACCAGCGGGACACGTTGAGGGGCGGGCAGGGCCTGCAGGGCCCGTTCGACCAGGGCGCATCGCTCGGCCTTGTCCATCTCTTCTTCCACATTTTTTTCATCCGCGGGGAATTCCAACTCCCGGCTTTCATCCCGGCCGGAGAGCGGCAATTCCGAAAAAAAGCTCCAGCGCGACCGATAGCGAGTGAGATGATTCAGGCTTAAATTCGTGGCCACGGTCTTGAGCCAGCCGGCGGCGGTCGGACTGGCGCAGATCCTGTCGAAGTATTGGTATGCCTTGAGAAACACCTCCTGCGTGACATCTTCGGCTTCGGTTTGGTTGGCGAGCAGGCGCATGGCGGTGCTAAATACCATGTTTTGGTAGCGTCGCATGAACGCCTCGAACTGTTGCACATTGGTCATGGACAAACCGTGGCGGTTCGCGACGGATTCTAGGCGCGGAGGGTTGGCGAATGCAAAACTGTTGCATAATAAGCTGAGGGGATGCAGCGCATCATATCTCAGAGGAATAACCCGGTGGACGGTGGTTTTGTTTCAAGAAAACCCCTCCTGGTGTCGGTTCCTGGGAAGCCCTCAATCCTGAATCGGGAACACCAGCGCAGAAAAAAGGAAAGGCCGGACTTTCGTCCGGCCTTCTCCGAGAACAAAGCGCTTCAGGGCTTTTCGAGTGGCTTGCGCTGGCCACTAACACCCGTCATTCGATGCGGCGCCACAGACATACGCCGTTCCATCACACACGAACAACTGCATTTCTGCATCGCAACGACGTCACCACAATACCAATTTCCGCATCCCCAACCAGTCACCAGTACTGGTGACAGGGCAATATTGCTATAAGCAGCCCAGTATAAATTAGTTACAACACACATCACAAAGAATTCTCCTTGAATTGCAGGGCGTTTTGACTCTCAGCGGGTCTCAGCGTCCGAGGAATTTCGCTACGGCTTCCGTGCGTGTTCGGACCTGGAGTTTCTCGTAAATTCGGCGGATGTAGGTGTGGACCGTTTCGTAGCTGATGCCAAGTTTCCCGGCAATTTCCTTGTAAAGAAACCCCCTGGCCAGGCAATCGAGCACTTCCTGTTCGCGCGGAGAGAGGATCTCGGAAGGCAGGGCGGTCGGCGAAACATGTTGAAGGGCCTGCACGACTTTGCGGGCGATGTGGGTCGTCATCGGCGAGCCTCCGCGATGCACTTCGCGGATGGCTTCGAGCAATTCCGCCTGCGTGGTGCGTTTGAGCATGTAGCCCGTCGCGCCGGCCTTCAACGCGTTGAAGATGTTATCGGTATCCTCGTACACCGTCAGCATCACGATTTGTGTTTCAGGCAGGATGTTTTTGAGGCGACGGGCGCATTCCACCCCATTCATGCCGGGCAGGTTGATATCCATGAGGACCACATTCGGAGGGTCCTTCGGCATCTCTTTCAGGGCGTCCTCGGCATTTGCGAATTGGCCGAGGCAGCGGAATTCTTCCGTGCGATTCAAGGCGCGAGCCAGTGTCTCGCGCAGCTTGTCATTGTCTTCAACAATCGAGACCGTGAGGCTCATTTTTTATTCAGGATTTCTCGATCGGCACGCTGAGCCGGACTACCACACCGCGTTCCGGCGCGGGGCCGATTGAGAAACTGCCGCGCACATCCTCCATCCGCTTCCGCATATTCCGCAATCCATTTCTTCCCGATTTTTGATCCACGCTCCCAAGGCCGAGGCCGTTGTCCTGGATTTCGATTGTAAAACCGCGGTCCTGCATCACGAGCCGGATCCAGACTTCGGAGGCATGCGCATGATTCACCACGTTATTGACCGCCTCTTTGAACGCGAGGAAGACATTATGCCGGAGTTCCGGGGGAATGTCGATGGGAGGGAGCTCCGTCGGCACATCCAGTCGATAGCTCAATCCGGCCATGGCGAAATAGTCCTGGGCATATTTGCACGCGTACGTGATCAATCCTTCCAGCGTATCGTTCATCGGGTTGGCGGCCCACACGATTTCATCCAAGGCCCGGGTGGTCTCGCGGGCCGTTTGCGCGATTTGTCGGGCATGTGCTCCGACTTCATCGGGCAGGTGCCGGTCGGCCTCGGCCATTTCGCTCAGGAGCGTCACCTGGGTCAGATTGGCGCCGAGTTGATCGTGCAGGTCGCGCGCGATCCTGGCGCGTTCTCTGTCCAGCGCTTCCTGCTGCCTGAAGGTGGCCAATTGGCGCTGCAGTTTCTGAGTCGATGCGTAACGGACGACGAGGACTAAAACGGACAGAAGCAGGGCGGAATTCAGACCCAGAAACCACCAGGTTCGCCAGAAAGGCGGCAGCACCGTGACGGCCAGTGCAGCGCCCGTCTCGTTCCATTTCCCGTCTTCATTCGCCGCGATGACGTGAAACCGGTAGTGGCCCGGCGGCAGGTTGCTGTAGCGGGCCACGCGGGTGCCGCCGGCGTCGGTCCAGGCCGTCTCGTGTCCTTCCAGCCGGTATCGGAACTGCGCCCGGTCCGGAGAGGCAAGATTCAGGCTGGTGTATTGGATTTCCAGCCGCTCCTTGCTCGCGGGCAGCGTGACGGGCGCCAGGCGCTCGGGACAGAGTGCATTGGTGCTTTGCTCCTGATCGTCCACCAGCACGGACTCGATCACCACCGGCGGCAGGAACGGGTTGGGCTTGAGTTCGGACGGATCGACGAAGACCAGACCTTTGATCGTGGCAAACCAGAGTCTCCCGTCCAGTGTCCGGGACGCGGCGGGTTGGGAATCTTGTGCGCACTCGCTTGTTGGCAGCCCATCCGCTTTTCCATAGACGCGGAACGGGACGTCGCGGATCAATCCTTCGGCAAAATCGTTCAACGACTTCATTGAGGCCCGCATGAGACCCACATAGGATCCGATCCAGAGATAACCCTGCCCGTCTTCGAGCAAATAACCGATCCGGTTTTTCAGGAGGCGGTCGCGCGCCGTGTTGCCGTAAGAGGTCCATCTGACTCCGTCGAAACGAACCAGGCCGCCGGAGGTTCCAATCCACAGGACGTTTTTATCATCCACGAACAACGAAGAGATGCTGTCATTCGTGGAAAGGACATTGGGTTGGCTGACGGAAGCATAGTGACCGTCCCGCAAGCGGTTCAATCCTCCGCCGACCGTGCCGATGAAGAGGTCGCCTTTGGAGTCCTCCGCGATGGCGCGGACATCATTCGCCGTCAAGCCGTCACGGGTGGTGAGAATCTTCCAGGCATGTCCGTCCCAGCATCCGAGTCCTGCCTGGGTGCCGGCCCACAACCGGCCGTCGTGACCCTGCCAGAGGGCTGAGACGAATGGATTGACAGGGGCAGGCTGGCCGAGGACCTGCCGGAACACATTGTCATGAAGGCTGAAGATGCCCCAAAAGGTTGTGCCGGCCCAGACATTGCTCCCGTCTGCGAGCACAGACCGTATATTTGAATCCAGCAACCCTTCCGTGACGCCATAGTGTTCGAGACGGCCGTCGTTGAGATGGGTGAGCTTCCCGCCGAAATTGGCGAACCAAAGCCCGCCCTGCCCGTCGCTTGACACCGAACGTATGTTCAGGCCCAGCGAGCCGTCCTGGACGCTGAAGAGTTTGCGTCTGACGCGGTTCAGCCCGCCGCCATCGGTTCCGACCCACAGATCTCCTTCACGATCCATGCACACGGAGAGCACGGTATCGTGAGACAATCCCTGAGCGCCGGAGATGTGGTCCGCTTTTCCCTGCGAATCATACCAGAAAACTCCGTCGCCCTGAGTGCCGACGATGAGGTTTCCGTCATGATCTTCGCAAGCGGCGTTGACGAGCGCGGACGTCCACGGATAGGGGCCGAGATCGCGGTCCAGACGTCCGTTCGTCCACTTCCGGACCCTGCCGTCTGCGAAGCACCAGAAACCGCCGCTCTTGGCGGCCAAAAGATAATCCACCTTTCGAACCGGCAATTCGCGCTGGAGGGCGAACGTGGAGCTGTTGGAGAGGCTGGTAATGCCCGACAGGCGTTGTCCCCCGTCCACCCACACGCTGAGCCACAGGAGCCCGGATTTTTCGGCCGTGATGGGTCTGGCGCGCGCGGACAGAACTTCGAGTTGATTGTGTTGATACCGCGCCACCTGGCCGTCCACCGTGTTCAACCACACGGTGCCGAAGGAGTCCTCGAAAATCGATGCCAGACGTGCGTTCCCGTCCGCGCCCGACGCTTTCAAGGTTCGGACCGACCCGTCACTTCCGATGAGGGCGATGCCTGCGGACGAGGTTCCCACCCACAAATTGCTATGGCTGTCTTCATGGAGACAAACGATCTGGCTGCTGTTCAGGCCCGGGGTGTTCGCCTCGGTAAACACCGTGCACTGCATGCCGTCGAAACGCACCAGGCCGTTGAGGGTTCCGAGCCAGAGATAGCCGTCGTGGGTTTGCGTGATCGCAATGACGGAACTTTGCGGCAGCCATTCCTCGGGCACCCGCTCGACGACATACGGAGAATCAGCCTGCGAACCCACCCCGGCGCCGGCTGAAATCCCCAGGAGCCAGCCGCCCAGCGCCAAGCATGCGACCGTCCAGCCCCGAGAGTTCAGCAGCATTCCGGAAGTGTTCGAAAGAACCGGCACGGAGTAAAGTTGATTAAGGCGGGGCAGGCGAACCGAATCACCGTAGCCGCCCCTGTGAAAGGGCGGAGATCGCCACAGGGGAACCCATCCGCCAATTCACGTGGCGGCTAAAGGATCCGGCCTGATTTCAGGGCCGCGTATCGGGCCGCGCCGATCAAAGCGGTCTTGTCGTTCATGATAACGCGCACCGGCATTGCCGAGAGGAGATTCTTCATGCGGCCCTGACCGACAAACGCTTTGAGGAATGATCCGTCCTGGATTTTCTTGATGAGTTTGGGCGCGATGCCGCCTCCGACATAGACGCCCGCCGTGGCGAGCATTTTGAGCGCGAGGTTCGCGGTTTCGGCGCCGTAGTAAGCGATGAGAAGATCGAGGGTTTGGATGCACAGATCAGATTTGCCTTCGAGTGCGGCACGGGTGATGGCGACCGGGGGGTCCATCGTGCGAAGTTGTTCGGCGAGCCAGGCCGGTTCCTCGCCCCGGCCCGTGTCGCGCAAGAACTGGTAGATATGGAAAGTGCCCGATCCGGAGAGAACGTGTTCCCAACTCACCTGGCCGAAACGCGCCCGCAGATACTGCAGGAGTTCGATATCCAGGTCGGTCCGGGGAGCGAATTCGGCATGGCCGCCTTCGGAAGCGATCGGAAGATGGCGGTTGCCGTCCCAGAAAAGCCCCGCCTCGCCCAGGCCCGTGCCGGCGGCGATGATCGCCGCGTTGCCAACCGCGTCCTTGTCGCCGGGATTCAGAACGACGAAATCCTCGGACGCCAGCCCGGCGATGCCGTTGGCGTTGGCTTCGAGGTCATTGATGAGCCAGACTTGTTTGAGGTTCAATGCGCGTGCGAGTTCCTGAGCATCGACGATCCAGGGGAGGTTCGTCACCTCCGCCCTGCCCTTTTTCACCGGCCCGGCAACGCCGAAGCAGGCGTGCTTGGGTTTGACGCGATGTTCGGCGACGAAGCGGAGGGCCATCTCCTCGAGGCTTGCGTACTCGTGGCTGGGATACGTGCTCAGGTGTTCGGGAGCGAGGCGGAGATCCTCCGCGTTGAAGGATGCCAGGTTGACTTTTGTGCCGCCGATATCTCCAGCCAGAATCATCAGGCATTCTGATTTGGCCGACGCGATTCTGACAAGAGTTTTTTGGCCATGCTTTCAAGCGGGCACGGCTGGGGGCGTCGCTGCTAAAAGTGTCGCCTTGGGCCGAGCCAGGCATTATGGATTAGGGATGTTTGCGAAGTTGTTGCCGGAACAGGGATCCGCTCCCCGCGCCGAACAGATGAGCGGCACCATGGCCCCGAGACATGAGAAACCCGCCTCGAACCCCGAAAATGGCGCGCAGAGGACCCTTGCGCCGCAAGGGATCTGTTGGGGGCATTATGAGGTGGCATTCGGGGCGTTTGTTGCGGTCTCAGTGCTGAACCTGTGGCTGCAGAAGTGGATCGGCTACCAGGCCATCGCCCTGGTTTATCTGCTCGCTGTCGTTCTGCTCGCGCTGTTCCTGGGCCGCGGCCCGATTCTGTTTAGCGCCGCATTGACGGCCATAGGCTGGAGTTTTATCTTCGCCCCCCCGCCCTATTCGTTCCACATCGCGGGATCCTACGACAAGATGATGCTGGTCACCTACTTTGTCGTTGCGTTGACCGTCGGCCAATTGACCGCCCGATTGCGTGCCCAACGCGAAGCGGAGATCAAAGCCAAACTCCTGGTTGAATCCGAACGGCTTGGACGGACCCTGTTGAATTCCGTTTCGCATGAATTTCGCACCCCGATTGCAACCATCATTGGAGCCGCCGAGGGCCTGCGTGCCACGGCCGGACTCTCTGTCGTGCAAGAAAAGCTGGCCGCCGAAATCGAGTCCGCAGGCGCCCGGTTGAACCGGGTGGTCCAAAACTTGTTGAGCGCGAGCCGCCTTCAATCCGGCCAGGTACAACCCAACCCGGACTGGTGCGATGTTTCCGACCTTCTCCGGACGGCGCTTCGAGACGTCGAAAACCTCACTGCGGGCCATCCGATCGAAGTGCGGAAGGGGCCGAATCTGCCGCTGGTGAAGCTGGATTTTGTGTTGATGGAGCAGGCCCTCGGAAATCTGTTGACGAATGCCGCCATCCACACGCCGCCGGAGACGCCCATCGAAGTGGGCGCGCGGATTGAAGGAACGGATCTGGTGCTGGAAGTTTCCGATCGCGGGCCGGGGTTGCCGGCGGACCAACTGGAGCGTGTTTTTGACTTGTTTCATCGCGCGCCAAATGCCAAACCGGGCGGCACAGGCTTGGGACTGGCAATTGTGAAAGGATTCATTGAGGCTCAAGGGGGACGTGTCCTGGCCGCGAACCGCCCTTGCGGGGGCGCCCTCTTCGCCATCCGCATGCCTGCGACCGACACACCCGAACTGCCGGAAGAGACCTTGTGAGTGCAGCGACAACTGAAAGGCCGATCTCCGCGCTGCTCATCGACGATGAGCCGCAGATTCTACGGTTATTGACTATCACATTGGAAGCCAATGGGTATCGGGTAGCCACCGCCGCCAGCGGGCAGGAAGGCATTGCGGCCGCCGCCCAACGCCGGCACGACGTCATTATTCTGGATCTGGGGCTGCCCGATTTGAATGGGATTGCGGTTTTGAAACAACTGAGGGAATGGACCCAGACCCCGGTCATCATCCTGACCGTCCAGGACGAGGAAGCGGACAAAATCGAGGCCCTGGACAGCGGCGCCGATGATTTTATCACCAAGCCTTTCAACACCGGCGAGCTTCTGGCGCGGCTGCGCGCTTCGCTGCGCCGGGCCGATCGGGGCCGCGCGGAGGAACCGGTCTTTCGCGCCGGCAACCTCGCCGTGGACTTCAGCAGCAGGCGGGTCACGAGAGACGGGCAGCCCGTCAAGTTGACGGCGACGGAATACGCCCTGTTGCGGCTGTTCATTCAGCATGCCGGCAAGGTCCTGACGCACCGGCACATTCTGCGTGAAATCTGGGGGCCGGAACACGAACAGCATACGCAATACCTGCGCGTTTATCTCACACGCCTGCGCGACAAGCTCGAGGCGGACCCGGCCTCCCCTGCCCTGTTGCTCACGGAGCCCGGCGTGGGATATCGTTTCGTCGAGGTCTGAATCCTCAGTGCTTCCGGAAGTGTCGCATAAACAGGAAAAAGAGGATGATCTGCAGCAACACAAAAGCCAGGATCATCGGCAGCATCCGGAAGCGTGACTTCCACACCTGCGGAGCCTGCAGCCGGCTGTGACGGCTCGTCATCTCGACCGATTCGTAGTTGTCCAATTCCCCCTTCATGGCGGCGGCAGAGGGATACCGGCGCTTGGGATCGCGTTCCATCGCGTGGAGAATGATCTCCTCGAGCACCGGTGTTAGCTTGGGGTTGGCCTTCCGCGGCGCGACGGGATCGCCCGTGACGCGCGCGTTCATGATCACGTAAGGGCTGTCGCCGCCGAACGGCGTCTCGCCGGTGGCCATCTCGTACAGGATCGCCCCGAGGCTGTAAATGTCCGTCCGCTCGTCGCCGCGGCTGCCTTTGACCTGTTCGGGCGCCATGTAGTCCGGCGTTCCCATCGTGGGCGTGAAACCCACGAACGTCAGGCGCCTTGCCTTTTCCGCCTTGGCGATCCCGAAATCCATGATGCGGATGGTCCCGTCGTTGCATAGCATCACATTTTGAGGTTTCAAATCGCGATGGACGACGCCGTTTTTGTGCATGTAATCCAGGGCCTCACAAATGCGGCTGGTGATTTTCACCGCGTCGGGTTCGGGGAGAGGCCGGATGCTTTTCAACAGCTCGCTCAGCGTCTGGCCTTCGAGGTATTCCATCGCGATGTACGGCCGGCTCTTTTTCTCGACGGGCAGTATTTTCAGAATGCCCGGATGGTTGAGTTGGAGCCCGATTTCCTCCTCGCGCCGGAAGCGGTCGAACCCGGCGGGGTCGCTCTCGATCTGGAGCAAAGGCACTTTGAGCGCAACCGCCTTGCCCGTCAGCCGGTCGTTCGCCTTGAACAACGAAGCCATGCCGCTCTTGGCGATGATGTCGGTGATCTCGAACCGGTCGTCAAGCAGGCCGCCCACGTTCAGGTCCTTCCCGGCCGGCCGCGTCGTTGCGGCGGGACTGGCGGCCGCCGCCTGGTCCAGGTCCCACACTTGAATCACCTGAACGGAGACATTGTCGCTGACCTGGCGTTTATCGGCGAGGGCGATCAGGCGTTTGCAGGTTTCACCGGGATGAAACTTGACGGCGATGTCCAGGATTTCATCATCGAGAACGTAGCCGTAGAGCCCGTCCGAGCATTGCAGGATCAGGTCTCCCTTCATCAATGCCTCGGCTGAAATGTCGTAGTGGCAGATGGGCTCGGTGCCGACGCTGCGGGTCAGGGTGGAACGATGGGGGCTCGTCATGGCATTGCGCTCCAGCAGCAGTCCCAGCCTCACCTGCAGCGAGGTGTAGGAGTGGTCCGTCGTCAGCCGCTTGATTTTCCCCGCACGAATCAGATAGGCGCGGGAGTCCCCCACGTGGGCGATCGTGACCTTGTCATGCCGGAAAATCGAGGTGATCAAAGTCGTCGCCATCCGCCCTTGCTTCTGGGCTGCCTGGAAAACCCGGCTCGTCGTTTCGTCGTAAATCTCGCGAACGAGGTCGGCCGGCGATGTTTCGGGCTTGGATTTACGGAAGATGGACAAGGCCGTTTCCGCCGCCAAGCGGCTCGCCACCTCGCCGTTTCCCATCCCGCCAACCCCGTCCGCCAGGATCGCGATGCTTCCGATGTCTTTACGCACATAAAAGTCATCCGGTTCCCAGAAGGCGATGAAATCCTCGTTATGTTCCCGAACGGCACCAACACTGGAGAGCTGGTAGCATTTGATTTTCATTGGTGGGTATGAAGTTACGGGTATCGGGTGGGAAAAGGAAGACTGTATCTGCGGCTAAACTCATGCCGCCAAAAAAGGCAGGCCCGGCCATCTGCGAGAATGGCCGGGCCTGTTTGTGATTCCCCCTAAATCCAGGTCCTAAGCAGGCCTCTCGGTCAGGAGTATGGCCTTGCCGGCTTTCGAACTCTTCCGCGCAAAGTAGATGCCTCCGTAGATTGCCCACAGGGCGGCGACGCCAAGTGCGATGTAGGGTTCATGCCAGCTCATGCCGCTGACGCTGAAGGGTCCCACCAGGTAGAACAGCATGCAGGCCAGGTTGGCCAGCAACCCGAAGATCGGAATCAGGAAGTGTTTAACTCCGTGGAAACTGTGGTGCTCTTTGAAGGCCACGATGGCGACGATGTTCGTCGTCATATAGAGCAGGAACGTGCCGAAGTTGCTGATCAGAGTGATGATGACCAGCGAGTTCGGCAGCCACGTATAGGCGTGCGGCGAGAAAATGCCGAAGCTGTACCAGATGTTGTGCTTGTCCAGCGGCGCCATATCCGAGCCTTGGGCGCCGAGGTAGATTGAAACCGAAATGATGGCGATGATGATCGAGATGAAGGTCAGCGTCCAGATCGACCGGTGCGGCGACAGGGTCTTGCCGTGCAACAGGCCGAAGTGCGAAGGCACTTCATCATCCTTGCCCATCGCATAGGTCACGCGAGCGCCGGTGTTGATGCAGGCAAGGGTGGTGCCGATCAGAGCCAGAAACACCGTGCCGGCCTGCACCAGCATGAACGCCCGGCCTGCCGCCGCGCTTCCAAACAGCCACGTGCCGACCAGCACCATCATGTCGCCGATGGGAGCGCCGGACGCACCGGCGTTTGAAAGGGTGTATCCGCTGTTCAGGAAAAAGTTGGCGCCGAAGTACTCGAACATGTAGCAAAAGGCGCCTTGAATCGCCAGCGACAGCAGGACCGCGCGAGCAATATCCTTCTTCGGATTCTTTGCCTCTTCACCCAGTGAAGTGACGGACTCGAATCCAACGAGCAGGAGAATGGCGATGCACGCCTGAACGATCACGTTGCTCAGTCCATGTGGTGAAACCACGGATCCGGCGCTGCCATGAAAGTTAAAGGTCTGAGGATCCTTGGCATCTCCTGCCTTACCAGTGACGGCGTCCTCGGGCTTGTAGCTCAAAACGAACGGATCCGGAGTCGCGTGGCCGTCTTTGTCCAGCTTGAGCTTCCCGGCGTCGTCCTTCTGCCAGACCGGATAGGGATCCCCCACGCCCAGTCCAAGAGCGGTCAGCGTGCCCAGCACCACTGCGTCCGTGTTCTTGGTTTTGTCGAGGTCATCCGCAGTGACCTGGCGGTCTTGCGTCTTGTAAACCGGCTGCCCTTTGTCGTCGGTCTTCGGCGAGTTGTCGGCCCACGTGTCCTGAACGGGTTTGCCCTTGTCGTCGGTTTGATTGACCTGGTCCACGTTATAGTTGACCGGCGCTCCGCCGGACAGGTGATAGCCGGTGGATCCTGTCGGATGATGCATGCGGTAGCCGATGGCGATGAGCGTGAAGGTGATCAATGCGGCGATTTGGATCACGTTGATGGCCATGTTGACCGCGGTGCTTCCATTCACGCCGCGGTAGGCGATGTAGCCGACCAGCAGCGCGAACACGATGCTGAACAGGATCATGAACAGCGGACTGTTATAGGTGCCGCTGAATGTATCCGGCCAAAACTGATTCGCCAGATACCCGCCCAGGATCGCCGTCACGCCGACCATGAGGCCTGGATAGACCCAGTAGTAAAGGTGGCTGGCCCAGCCGGTGAAGAACTTGGCGACCCTCGCAAACCGATATGCTTTTGTCTTGGACAAAAACGCCTGTTCCGCGAAGAAGTATGAAGAACCGGCTCCGGGATACAATTTGGACAGTTCGGAATAGCTCACGGCGGTGGCAAAACACAACGCCAGCGCCGCCAGGAGACCGAACCACATGG
>Ga0187860_1000852_pt1 | contig 28291 bp, 32 predicted proteins | sample June2016WEW_10_4_FD_132981 | JGI IMG/M metagenome (GOLD analysis project Ga0187860, IMG submission 132981) | Peatland microbial communities from SPRUCE experiment site at the Marcell Experimental Forest, Minnesota, USA - June2016WEW_10_40 | ecosystem: Environmental > Terrestrial > Soil >...
AAAACGCGGTGCGCATCGCGGACACCAGCGGCGGCAGCGGCGCGGCAAAATATTTGTATTCGCCGAGGCCGTAGCCGAAGCGCTCCATCACGACGCGATTGCGGAAGACCTCGCGGCAATCGTAAAGCGCGATCAGTTCACGGCACTCGGCGGGCGTGAGCAGCGCGGGTGTGGTGGCGTAACCGCGATCGTCGATCGACGCGCGGATCGCGTCCCAGTCGAGCCGGGCAATTCGGGTCTCCACGTTTGCCGGTGTCATCGCTTCACTGCTCTGCTCTTCTTATAGCGACTCTGCGAAGTTCTAATTTAGAATCGAGTCCGATCCGTGCTATACTGATAGTAGGAGTCTGCTACGACTTGGCCGCATACCGAGCAACGCGAGCAGTCCGAAAAGTCAGGTCAAGACTGTTGGGCTCTTCGTCAATTACTGAAAAAACCTGCCGCCAAAATCCTTTTTTACAAAACAAAACCATTTTTCCAGGTAGCACAAGCAATAATGCCGGGCCGCAGCCACTATTCGGAGCTTTTCTGATGCTTTTCAACCCCGTTAACCCCCCCGAACGTGAAATAACCGCTGCGTTGTGAGGTCGTGGGCGCTTAGCCTATCATTCTGCGGTACACGAATGGCTGACAATCAACATAGCGGGCAGGCGCGCGTCTGGCTCGAGACCTACGGCTGCCAGATGAACGTCGCGGACTCGCAATTGGTGACGGCGGTGCTTCACCGCGCGGGTTACGTCACCGCGGCCAAGCCCGAAGAGGCCGACGTCATCCTGCTGAACACCTGCGCGATTCGCGAGCATGCCGAGGAACGGGTCATCGGGCGGCTCGGCGATCTCGCGCGGCTCAAGCAGGCGCGCCCGGAGGTGAAGCTCGGGCTGCTCGGATGCATGGCGCAGCACAATCGCGCCGCGCTAGTCGAGAAGGCGCCGTGGCTTGACCTGGTCGCCGGCCCCGACGCCTATCGGCGCCTGCCGGAGATGCTCGGTGAGAGCGGTTTCGATGCGGCCGTCGACGTGCGCCTCAATCGCGCCGAGACTTACGCCGACATCTCGCCCGAATACGGCAGCGGGGTGCGCGCCTATGTGACGGCGATGCGCGGGTGCGACAAGTTTTGCGCCTTCTGCGTGGTGCCCTATGTGCGCGGGCGTGAACGTAGTATTCCACCCGCCGACCTGATCCGCGAAGTTCGCGAGCTCGCGGCGCGCGGAGTGCGGGAGGTCGTGCTGCTCGGACAGACCGTCAACGCGTACCACTTTGAGCAGGTGGGTTTCGGCGAGTTGCTGCGGATGGTCGCGGCGGTGGATGGAATCGAACGGATTCGCTTCACCTCGCCGCATCCGAGCGACATGGCGCCAGCCGTGATCGACGCGATGGCGTCAGAGCCGAAGGTCCAGCCGTATCTGCATTTACCGTTGCAATCGGGGTCCGACCGAATCCTCGCGGCGATGGACCGCGGTTATACTTCGGCCCGGTATCTCGACCTGGTCGCGCGGGTGCGTGCGGCGATTCCGGGAATCGCGATCTCGACCGACATCATCGTCGGCTTCCACGGCGAAACCGACAGCGACTTCCGCGCGACTCTGGATCTGATGCGCACGGTCGGCTACGACTCGGCCTTCACATTCAAGTATTCGGTGCGCGAGCACACGCGGGCCCATCGCCTGGGCGACACGGTAAGCGAAGCGGAGAAGTCGCGGCGGCTGAGCGAAGTGATCGCGCTGCAGGAAAAAAGCTCGCTCGAGCGTTATCGCGCGCTGGTGGGGCGCGAGTTCCCGGTGCTGATCGAGGGACCGGCGCGGCGCGGCGTGGGGATGCTGGCGGGCAAGACCCCGCATTACAAGACCGCGATATTTCCCGCACGCGAGGGCCTCACGGCGGGCAACACAGTCACCGTCCGGGTCACGTCGGCGACCGGACATACGCTCTCCTGCACGCTCGCTTAATCGACCATCTCGGATAATTTGAGCGCCCGCGCAAATCAGGCGCGCGATGAACCGCGATCGCGACTGCTATTGCTCTGTTGGTTCGCCTCCTCGGAAGCTTCAAGAGCGGCGATCGCACGGCCGAGAAAGCGGATCCCGTGCGTGACGTCTGCGGCGGAAATTTCGGTGATGAGTCTCCGCAAGAAGTTTCGTCCCTCGGCCAGCATCAGGCTTTGAAAGTGCTTCCCCCGGGCGGTCAGAACGACGCGCTTTTCCCGCGCTGAATGCGGGTCTTCAACCACCGAGACCAGGCTTAACGGCGCGCGCGCCATCCCGCGCAGCGCCTTGGTGATGGCGGAGCTGGTGATTTCGAACCACAACCTGATGCGGCGCTCGATATCCTTGCGGCGCATGATGGCGCCGGCTTCGCCCTCGGCGCGAATCAGCCACAGAATGGCGACCTGCGTGCGCGTGAGCTGGCCGCGGCGCATGGCGTCCTCGAGCGCCATGCCGGCCTTGTAATGAATCGGGTAGAAGAACTCGAGGAGCTGGCCCGCGGCCGTTTCCGCCGCCCTAAATTTAACCGCCTTCCGCGCCGGGAATTTTATTGCTTTGGGCTTGCGGCCTGATTTCGCGGGGACTGGGAGATCGTTTGACAAATTATGGGCTCCGTTCTATCGCTGTCCTGAGGACACTTTTGACTCAGGACACTCATTCGCTTCCCAAGGCTGTCCGCAGGATTCAGGAGATCGACCATGGAATTCAATCCGTTTGCGCCTGAAGTCAAGCAGGATCCGTATCCCTATTATGCGCGTCTGCGAAATCATAACCCGGTGTACTGGGTTGAGTCGCTCCAATCGTGGGCGGTCAGCCGTTACGAAGATGTCGCCTATATCTGCAAGAACACGCAACTTTTTTCTTCGGCGCCGATCATCCCGGCGATTCTCGGCGAACTGAATCCGGTGCCCGAGGTGAAGTGGCTGATCTCGACCGACCCGCCCGCGCACATGCCGCTGCGCAAGCTCGTGAACAAGGCCTTCACGCCGCGGATGGTCGCGGGGCTCGAGCCGCGCATCAAGCAGATCGCCGCGCAATTGCTCGACCGGATCGAGGATGGCGGCGATTTCGACCTGGTACGCGACTTTTCGACGCCGCTGCCGGTGATGGTGATCGCGGAAATGCTGGGCGTCGAGTCCGAACGCTATCGGGACTTCAAGCAGTGGTCCGATGACCTTTTGCGCATGACAGGCGGCGCGGTGGCACCGGCCGAACTCGAACGGCTGCGCGCAAGCGTCGCTGACCTCTCGCGCTACTTCGAGCAAGTGATCGAGGAGCGTCGCCGCAATCCGAAAGAGGATCTCATCACGGCGCTGGTGCGGGCCGAGGAAGAGCGCCAGGCGCTGACCGCGCGTGAAGTTCTCGCGATGTGCCTGTTGCTGCTTATCGGCGGCAACGAGACCACCACCAACCTGCTCGGCAATACGGTCATCACGCTGCTCTCGCATCCCGCGCAACTCGCGCAGGTTCGCGCCGACCTCTCGATCGTGCCGCAGATGATCGAGGAGATGCTCCGCTACTTATCGCCGGTGCAGGCAATCTTCCGGCTGGCGACGACCGACGCCGAAATCGCGGGCAGCACGATCCCGGCCGGTAGCCGGGTGCTGATTCTCTATGGCTCGGCCAATCGCGACGAGCGCCAGTTCCCCGATCCGGACACTTTTGACCTGGCGCGCAATCCGCAGGACCATCTGGGCTTTGGCTTCGGCATCCACTATTGTCTCGGCGCTCCGTTGGCGCGTCTTGAGGCGAGCGTCGCAATGGACGCTTTGCTGCGCCGATTTCCGCGCATTCAATTGCGCGAACCGCGGCCGACCTGGGTTGATTCCTTCGTCGTGCGCGGGCCGAAGATTCTGCCGCTTGAATTGCGAGGCGCCTAGGCCAACGGCGCCGCCGCGATCGCGCGGACTGCTCTCAGGTGTTCGAGCGGCCCTGGGCGCCATCGACCGGAATCGTCGCGCCGGTGATCCAGCTCGCGCGCGGCGACGCCAGCATCACGACCGCATACGCCACCTCGTCGGGGCGCCCGAGTCGTCCGGCGGGCAACTCGTGTCCGACGAAATCCTTTTCAAATTCCGGACTCTGCTTGAACCGTGCTTCCCATACGCTACCCGGATAATTTATCGACCCTGGCGCGATCGAATTGACCCGCACGGATTTCGTCGCGAGTTCGCGCGCGAGCCCCTTGGTAAACGAAATCATCGCGGCCTTCGAGGTGTTATAGGTGAGTGGACCGCCCGCCTCGCGGCCATAGATCGAGCTGATATTGATGATCGAGCCGCCACCGCGTTTTTCCATCTCGGCCGCGCACAGCCGCGAAAGCCGGACCGCCGAAAAGAAGTTGAGCTCGAAGGCGGCGAGCCACGCGGCGTCGTTGACTTGCTGCAAGCTACCCGGACTCGCGCCGCCGGCGTTGTTGACCAGGATATCGATGCCGCCGTGAGCCTTGACCGTATTCGCGGTCCAGCGCTCCATCGCGGCGGCGTCGCCGATGTCGGCGGCTTGCGCGATCACCTGGTGTCCCGCCGCCTTGAGTTCCGCGGCGGTCGAATTGAGCGCGTCGGCGCCGCGCGCGCACAGGCTGAGGCGCACGCCCTCGGCGGCCAGCGCCATAGCCATCGCGCGGCCGAGGCCGCGGCTCGCGCCGGTGATCATTGCAGTTTTTCCGCTGAGTCCCAGATCCATCGTCGTCTCCTCGCCGGTTCGATCGTTGCTGGACGGTTAAATAACACGGGCGGGCGGCATTTTCACAGTTTCGCGACACTACCCACAGCCGGCGGGCGGTTGACAGTCGGTGGAGGCGCCCCTATTGTCATCTGTCTAGTTCGAAGGCGAGCGGAGGATTATGGAAATCAGGGTCGAAGGCTCCCTTGACCAGGCGATGCGAGTGCTCAAGCGCAAGCTCGCCAAGGAGGGGGTATTCAAGGAAATGAAGAAGCGGGCTTTCTATGAGAAGCCCAGCGTGCGCCGCAAGCGCAAACGTTCCGAGGCGCAGCGACGACGGCGCAAGGAACAACGGCGGCGGCGGGCGTCAGCGATCTGATTTTCTCTCCGCGAGCGTGCGCCGACAGCGTCTCGGCGCACCTCATCACGAACGTCTTGACGGCAGGCCCCCGACGGTGGGCCGCCCTCTCCGATCACATGCAGAGCTTCGGAAAGCCCCGACTCCTTCGGCGGCGAGCGCGATAGTGCGCAAGGGGCCTGAACTACTCGACCGAGCGGGTGCGGGCAGAATCCAAGGGCCGCCACGAAAACATAACGCGGCGATTCGTCACGTAACAATCCAAATCGAAATGTGAGAGGCCGAAGGCTGCGCGCATCGCGCGGAACTCCTCGATCAGACGCTGGAGGCGATCCGAGATTGGCGACGAGGAGCGGCTTGGGGAACGCTCGCGCTGCGGACAAGCCGGCAGCAGATTCACCGACAGGCAGTGCGGCCCGGTATGCGCGTCGCGGGCATCCGCACCGAACTCCAACCGGCGACATTCGAGGCATAGCGTGGCCGCCGGCGCGGGGCTCGCGTCAGCGCGCTCAAAATCGGCCAGCGTTACGGAGCATTCGGCCCAGGCTTCGCGCGCGCGACTGGTCGAATAGCGGCGAATCGCGCGTGCGATTCGGCTCAACGTCGCCTCGTCGGCCTGCGCGGCCATGTCAAGAATTGAGTCGTTGTCCGAGTCGAGCAGGGGATCGAAGTGCTGAGCGAGGAACTGACGCAGATTAATCGGCAGTTTACATTCGACGTGCAGACACGATGATTCAATGATGGGTGACGGTAAGGAGAGGTCTTCTAATTCCGTAAGATTGGATATTCGAGGAAACAGGGTCCGCCGCACCGTTGCTGGCGCTCCCGGGACGACTCGCGAGACGTTAGCGCCTCTACGCACCAAGGGTCCGGTCCGCAAGGTGACAACCTCCTTTGGTTTTCGGCGTGGCGAATCGCGATGCCAGCGCAAAAGGTAAGCGCAGTCCACCGGCTATCGCCGTGGAGTCGGTTTGGAGAAAAGCGCCCGTCCGAACCCGTAACATGCGTGGCCCTTTCCCGCACACATCAGCCCCGCTCGTCATCAGCGATTCCCGCAGTCCGCCCGCCCATGTCCCCCGCGCGATGATCCCAAGCCCTGGCTGGCAAGGCGCGCCGCCTTGACGATCCGTCCATTCAGTAACGGTCGCCGAAGACCGCGCGGCGTCCCGAAGCACTAAGTCACAAGATGACTTTCACTACCTTCAACTGTGTTTAGCGCGTGGTCAGCGCTTGAGCAACGTCCCGCGACACGCCGGAAACCCGATGATCATATTGACTTCATATTGCAATCGTGCAGATCGCGGAATTGTCGCGCACGTGACCAAACCGCAGATTATGAGATTGGCTAATGGATATTGTTCTAATCTTGATTAGGCGGTGATTTCGGATCGGCACGACCGTAACGTTGCGTAACGCAAGCCAGCATGGGAGTTCCGACATTCCGGGGACGCGGAGCGCTTCCCGCGGACGGCGATGTGGCGGCCGGGGAACTCCCGGCTTCGCCAAACGAAGATAGATTAACAGATTGAATTTTATCCACAGCCTGTGGATGGCGTCGGGTGGCGCACAAGGCCAAAAAAAATATTTTCGATCGGCTCACTCAAGTAGCTTGCGCCGCCGGTGAAAGATTTGTTTATGGCTCAAGGCGCTCCATCATGCGGGGGAACGGCACCGCCTCCCGCACGTGATGAGTCCCGCAAATCCAGGTGACCGCGCGCTCGATTCCCATGCCGAAGCCGGCGTGCGGCACGGAACCATAGCGGCGGAGGTCCAAGTACCAATTGAAGGGCTCCAACGGCAGGCCCTGCGCGATAATGCGCTGTTTCAAGGTATCGTAGTCGTCCTCGCGTTGGCCGCCGCCGATGATTTCGCCGTAGCCTTCGGGCGCGAGCATATCGACGCATAGCGCCAGGTCGGGACGCTCGGGATCATGCTTCATATAGAAGGGTTTGGAGGCCGCTGGGTAGCGATGGACGAGGACCGGCGTCGCGAAGTCCGAGGACAGCGCGGTCTCCTCGTCGGCGCCGAGATCGTCGCCCCAATTCACAGCGAATCCCTTGCCTTTGAGCCGCTTGATCGCCTCGTCGTAGGTGATTCGGGGATACGGTTTGCCGGTCGCCAGTTCAAGCTTCGCGGTGTCGCGTTCGAGTACCTTCAAGTCCTCGCGGCGCCGATCGAGCACCCGCGCCACGATATAGGCGACGAAATCCTCGGCCAGTTGCATATCTTCATCGAGCGTAAAGTAGGCGACCTCCGGCTCGACCATCCAGAACTCGGTCAGATGGCGGCGGGTCTTGGATTTCTCGGCGCGGAAGGTCGGACCGAAGCAATAGACCTTGCCGAAAGCGAGCGCGCCGGCCTCGGCATAGAGCTGCCCGCTCTGCGTCAGATACGCCTTGCGTTCGCCGAAGTAGTCGATCTCGAAGAGATTGGTCGTGCCCTCGCACGAGGTCGGCGTCAGGATCGGCGAATCGAAGAGCACGAATCCGCGTTCGTGAAAGAAGTCGCGGCAGGCGGCCTCGACCTCGCTCCGAATCCGCAGGATCGCATGTTGACGCGCCGAGCGGACCCACAGATGACGCAGATCGAGCAGAAAGGCGGGGCCGTGTTCCTTGGGCGTGATCGGATAATCGATCGAAGGCGCGTGGACCTTCAGGCGGGTGATCGTTAGTTCGCGACCGCCGGGAGCGCGCTTGTCCTCGCGCACGAGGCCGGTAACTTCGAGCGAGGTCTCCTGCCCCAGATGGTCGGCAGCCGCGAAGGCCTCGGGACCGAGGTCGTTGATCGACGCCACGCACTGGCACACGCCGGTGCCGTCGCGAATCAGCAGAAAATGAACCTTCCCGCTGGAGCGCCGGTTGTAAAGCCATCCTTTGAGCGTGACTTTCTCGCCGAGATGGCTCCCCAAGTCCTCGATATAGACCCACGACATGCGCTCAAGTTTAGGCGCTTGCCGGCGGATTATCGAGCGCCCAGTCCCAGCGGAGTAGAATACGCGTCGTGACGACAGCAGGAATGAATGGCCTCGATTATGCGATCCTTGCTTTGATCGGTGTGGGTGCGTTTAGCGGACTGACGCGCGGAGCGCTCAGGATGGCGACTTCGATTCTGTCGCTGGTCCTCGGGATCTACGCGGCATCGGTGTACTACGGACGGGCCGCGGCGATCGCGCACAAGTACCTGTCGACGAGTCCCACGGTAAGCGCGGTGATCGGTTACGTGGCGGTTTTCGCGATCGTGTTCATAGCGGTCGAGTATGCCGGCGCAACCGTCGTCCGGCTTGCGCATATAATCCATCTGAGCTGGATCGACCGGCTCGCCGGTGCGGTCCTGGGCGCATCGATCGGCGCGATAATCGCCGGTTTCGTGGTGCTCGGGATGACGGCGGTGCTGCCGCCGAATCCGGCGCTGCTGCGCGACTCGCGGCTCGCGCCCCAGGTGCTCGGCTACAATCAGGTGCTGATGGCCTATGTGCCGCCGCAGGTGAAGAAATCGTTCGAGGAGAAGCGCGCGGAACTCTACCGTCAGTGGGTCTTGAAAGCCGAAGGTCTCAAAAAGAATGCGGGCCCCGAAAAAGTCGAAGACCCCGAATCTTTACCGTCACCGGCAAAGTAGTCAGGGCCCCCGCTAAAGAGATTCGAGGTGAGAGGATCGGCGCCGCTTACGCGATCGCGTTGTTGACCGCTTCGATTAGATTCCGCTTTGGAACCGCGCCGACGATCTGCTGCTTTACCTCGCCACCCTTGACGATTACGAGGTTCGGAATGCCGCGCACGCCAAAGCGCGCCGGCACCTGCGGATTGTCGTCAACGTTGATCTTCACGACCTTGAGGCGGCCCTCGTACTCGGTCGCGAGTTCATCGACCATTGGCGCGATCGCGCGGCAGGGCGCGCACCAGGGAGCCCAGAAATCGATCAGCACCGGCGTCGCAGACTTCAGAACTTCCTGCTCGAAGCTGGCGTCCGTTACGTGCAAAACTTTATCACTGGCCATTACGTCATTTCTCCTCGGCGGCGCGTTACCAACTCAACTTAAGGTCGCAGGCCGATACAGTCAAGGCAATCCCGGAGCGGCGCCGGGCCGGGGGATTCCTTGACAGCCCCCGCAGCCTCGTGGTCTATCCACGGTCAGCGGAAAAGCGGCGATCGCCGTTTGAGAACGCTCGCGTGTCCGGACGCAGGACCACGATGGTTCGCAGCCCGGCTGATGAAGGCCGGTGTGGTTTCGCGGTAGCAGCCGGCAAGCCACCCGGAGCATTCAACATTTACATTACAAGGAGTCCCGCGATGAAAGCCGCCGTATTTCATGGGCCCAATCAGCCTCTTTCGATTGAAGACGTCGAGATTGACAAGCCGCGCGAGCGCGAAGTCCTGGTGCGCACCGTCGCCAGCGGCGTATGCCATAGCGACCTGCATTTCGTCGACGGACTCTACCCGTTTCCCGCGCCGGCCGTGCTTGGTCACGAGGCCGCCGGAATCGTCGAGCAGGTCGGCAGCGAGGTCACCTACGTCAAAGCGGGCGACCACGTTATCTGCTGCCTCTCGGTCTTTTGCGGCTACTGCGCGGATTGCATGTCGGGCCATCCCAACCGCTGCACCAACAAGCAGGCGGTGCAGCGCGCCAAGGGCGACACGCCGCGGCTGTCGCAAAAGGGCAAGATGATTCGCCAGTTCGCGGACCTCTCGACTTACGCGCAGAACATGCTGGTGCACGAGAACGCGCTGGTCAAAATCACCCACGAGATTCCGCTCGACCGCGCTGCGCTGATCGGATGCGGTGTGACCACCGGCGTCGGCGCGGTGTTGAATACCGCGCGGATCGAGCCGGGCTCGACGGTCGCGGTTTTCGGCTGCGGCGGAGTCGGCTTGTCGGCGATCCAGGGCGCTCGCATCGCCGGCGCGCGCCAGATAATCGCGATCGATCAATTCGAGAACAAGCTCGCGATGGGCAAGAAGCTCGGCGCGACGCACACCGTCGATGCCTCCCATTCCGACGCGGTCGAAGCGATTCGCGAACTCACTGGCGGCGGCGTCGATTATGCCTTCGAAGCCGTCGGCATGAAGAAGCTCGCCGAGCAGTGCTTCGAATGTATCAAGCCCGGCGGCACGGCCACGATCATCGGCATGATTCCGGTCGGCCAGAAAGTCGAAATCGACGGCGCCAAGCTGCTCACCGAACGTAAGATGCAGGGCAGCAACATGGGCTCGAACCGCTTTCGCGTTGACATGCCCCGTTACATCGACTTCTACCTGCAAGGACGGCTCAACCTCGACGATATGATCAGCAAGCGTGGCAAGCTCGAGGACGTTAATGACGCTTTCAGGGCGATGAAGAATGGCGAGGTCGCGCGCACTGTACTGATGTTCGAATAGCCATTGCCGGGAGACCTTCGCCATTACTCAGTTGTGCAATTGTCAATCGCGGGACTTTAAGGAACGATGAAATTATGAAAGCAGCAATTTTTCACGGACCCAAGCAGCCGCTCACCATCGAACAGGTCGATATCGACGACCCGCGCGACCACGAAGTACTCGTGCGCACCGCGGCCAGCGGCGTCTGCCATAGCGATCTCCATTTCGTCGACGGCCTTTATCCCTATCCCGCGCCCGCGATCCTCGGTCACGAGGCCGCCGGCGTGGTCGAGAAGGTCGGCAAGGCCGTCACCTACCTGGCGCCGGGCGACCACGTGATCTCGTGCCCGTCGGTCTTTTGCGGCTTCTGCGAGGAGTGCATGACCGGCAATCTCCATCGATGCTCGAATCGGCGCGCGACGCAGCGGCCCAAGGGCGACACCCCGCGGCTCTCGCAGGGCGGCAAGATGGTGCGGCAGTTCTCGGACCTCTCGACCTACGCCGAGAAAATGCTGCTGCACGAGAACGCGCTGGTGAAAATCACCAAGGACATTCCGCTCGATCGCGCGGCGCTGATCGGATGCGGCGTCACCACCGGAGTCGGCGCGGTGCTCAACACAGCCAAGATCGAACCGGGCTCGACGGTCGCCATTTTCGGCTGCGGCGGCGTCGGAATTTCGGCGATACAGGGAGCGAAGCTGGCGGGCGCGCGGCAGATCATCGCGGTCGATCAATTCGAGAACAAGCTCGCGATGGCCAAGCGCTTCGGCGCGACCCACACGATCGACGCGTCGCACGCCAACGCGGTCGAGGCGATCAATACGATGACCGGGGGCGGCGTCGATTACTCGTTCGAAGCGGTGGGCGTGGCGAAGCTCGCCGAGCAGTGTTTCGACTGTATCAAGCCGGGCGGCACGGCCACGATTATCGGGATGATTCCGGTCGGGCAAAAGGTCGCGCTCGACGGCCCCAAGTTCCTGACCGAGCGCAAAATTCAGGGCACCATGATGGGTGGCAACCGCTTTCGCATCGACATGCCGCGCTACATCGATTTCTACCTGCAAGGGCGGCTCAATCTCGACGATATGATCAGCAAGCGCGGCCGGCTCGAAGACGTCAACGACGCTTTTGCAGCGATGAAGAAAGGCGAGGTCGCACGAACTGTACTGATGTTTGATTAGGCAAGCTTGCGCGCCGAGTTCACCAATTGAGCGAGGCGAACCGAGCTACGGAGTCCGCGACGTGCGTACGTAGTTTGAGTCTGCGCGGTGCGACGATCTGGCGAAAGCATGTTCAGCGGCTCCATGCGAGCCAACGGTCGAATAGCCACTTGACCCGCGGCGTCAGGCGCGTCCGATTGTACTGGTCGCCGAGTTTGCGGAAGGCTTCGGCCTGCGTGGGATACGGATGGATCACGTCCGCGATTGCGCCAAGACCGATCCCTTTGGCGATTGCGAGCGTGATCTCGGAGAGCATTTCGCCGGCGTGGCTCGCGACTACGGTCGCACCGACCATACGGTCGCTGCCAGCGGCGACGTGGACTTTGACGAAGCCGCCGGTCTCGTCGTCGAGGATCGCACGATCGACCGCGGCGAATTCCTGCACGAAAGTTTTCACCTTGATTCCGCGCGCCGCCGTCTCGGTCTCGGAAAGCCCCACGTGAGCGATCTCGGGATCTGTAAAGGTACACCACGGAATAGTCAGATCGCTCATGCGGGCGCGGCCGTAGAAGAGCGCGTTGCGAATGAGTATTCGGGCCATCGCGTCGGCGATGTGAGTAAACTTGTAATGCGAGCAGACGTCGCCCGCCGCGTAAATCTTTGGGTTGGTGGTGCGCAGATAATCATCGATGGTCACGCCGGCGATGCGGTCATAGGCGACGCCCGCGCTTTCGAGATTGAGTCCGGCGACGGCGGGCGCGCGCCCGACGCCGACGATTATCTCATCAACGGCAAGTTCGGCGGCCGTGCTGTCGCGCTCGAAACGAAGCACTTTCTGGCCGTCGCGCCGTTGCGCGTCGAGAATGTTGGCGCCCGTAAACAGTGTGACCCCGTCGCGCGCGAGCGCCAGCTCGACCCGAGCGGCGGCGTCGCGATCCTCGCGAATCAGGATTTGCGGCGCGACCTCCAGAATCGTGACTTCGGCGCCGCAGCGGCGCAGCGCCTGCGCCAGTTCGCAGCCGATCGGTCCACCACCGATCACCGCGATCCGCGGGGGCAGTTCGGTCATTGAGAAGACCGTCTCGTTGGTGAGATAGCCGGCCGCCTTGAGTCCCGGGATCGGCAGCTCCACGGCGCGCGCGCCGGTCGCGATCGCGGCGCGCTGAAAGCGCAGTGTCGCGTCGCCGACGACCACGGTGTCAGGGCCGCTGAAATGCGCGTCGCCGATAAAGATGTCGACGCCGAGGCTCTTGAAGCGTGCGGCCGAGTCGTTGACGCTGAGGTCGGCGCGCAACCGGCGCATCCGTTCCATCACGACGCCGAAATCCACCCGGACGCCATCGGGCACGTGGATACCGAAACGGGCCGCATCGCGAATTTCAGCGGCGGCGCGCGACGCCCGGATGATCGCCTTGGAGGGGACACAGCCGAAGTTGAGACAGTCGCCGCCCATCAGATCACGCTCGACCAGCGCGACCTTGGCGCCCAAGCCGGCAGCGCCCGCCGCGATTACCAGTCCTGCGGTGCCGGCACCAATCACGACCAGGTTGTAGCGCGATGCCGGTGTCGGATTTGCCCATCCGGCCGGATGAACGTGTTCGGTCAGGCGCCGATTGTGGTCGTCCGCGGGCGCCAGTGGCAGCATTGATGGCGGCGCGTCCATTTCAGGTCTCCGCGGGCCCTTGAGCGAGCCTTTTCTGGGCGAGCGCGCGGCGCGCGATCCGCGCCGCGTAAAACGCCACCCCGACCGTCGCCGCGAAGCCCACGACATTGAGAACCCAGAACCCGGCCGGCCGCGCCGTCGGAGTATTGCCCAGCCGCGTGAGGTCGCCAATCAACGATCCGATATAGGTATACATCACGGCCCCTGGGAGCATCCCGATCCACGACGCGATTATATAGTCGCGCAGACTCACGCGCGTCAGTCCGTACGCGTAATTCAGCAGGTTGAAAGGAAACACCGGTGAGAGCCGGGTCAGGCCGACGATTTTCCATCCTTCGCGGCCCACCGCCGCATCGATTTCGTTGAAGGTCGAGTTGCCGGCGAGTTTTGTCGCAACCCAGTCACGCGCATAGTAGCGTCCGATCAGAAAGGCGAGGGTGGCGCCAATAGTCGCGCCGATCGAGACGTAAATCGAGCCGCGGACGACGCCGAAAAGGACGCCCGCACCGATCGTCATGATCGATCCCGGAATAAACAGGACGCAGGCCACGATGTATGCGGCGATAAAGACGAGCGGTGCGATCGTACCGAGCGACGAGATCCATTCGAGCAGGCTGCGTAACGCGCCACCGACGCCGAGCCATCGCGCGGCAGCCAGAAGCACGATCAACGCGACCAAGCCGATCGTGATTTTTAGCGCGACGCGCATCAAGGCGTCGTCAATTTCGCGCCGGACCGCCATTTACCCCAAACTGACATTGTGAGGTCTTGCTCGCCGGCTAGTGGAGCGTGCAGTGGGATGTCTGGGTGCAAGCGCCATGCTTATAATAGACGCCGCGATGTTGTAAATCTGAGACCATGGCCGTCAACGAGCATCATCGTCACAGTGCGCACACCCATCTGAAGCTGGGCGTGATCACGGCGAGCGATACGCGCGACGCCGCCAGCGACGAGAGCGGGCGGTTGATTCGGGAATTGCTGGAAGGCGCGGGTCATCGGGTGGCGTATTACGAGGTGCTGCCCGACTCGCCGGAGCAAATCGCTGAAGCGGTGCGCCAAGGCCTGCACGATCTTGACGGCGTCATTATCAACGGCGGTACGGGAATCGCGGCGCGCGACTCGACGATCGAAGCGATCCGGCCGTTGATCGACAAGGAACTCGAAGGTTTTGGCGAGTTGTTCCGCGCGCTCTCGTACAATGAGATTGGATCGGCGGCGTTCCTGAGCCGCGCCCTGGCGGGAATCAGCGGCGGCAAAATCGTGGTTGCGCTGCCGGGATCGCCCAACGCATGCCGGCTGGCGATGGAAAAACTGTTGCTGCCCGAACTCGGCCACATGGCGCATCTGCTGGGGTTGGCGCCGCGCGGCCATCAACATTAATTGACGGCGATCGTCATTGATTAACCGAATATTGTTCTCACTATGAATCGGCTAACGATTAAACTATTTGCGACGCTGCGCGAACGGGCGCGTGCCGCGGAACTCAGCCGCGAGTTCCCCGACGGAACGACCGTTGGCGAAATCTGGAGTCGCCTGCTCGGTGAATTCCCCGCGCTTGGCGGCCATCATGACGGCGTGGCCTTCGCTGTCAACCAGGAATACGTCAACGAGGGTTTTCGCCCGCGCAACGAAGACGAGGTAGCGTTCATCCCGCCGGTCAGCGGCGGTATCGACGAGCCCTCAGCAAATTATAAGTGGATCGGCCCGGTCAAGATTGGCCGTGAGCCGGTGGATATTGAAGCGCTGGAACGTGCCGTCGCTGACCCGTCCGCCGGCGCAACAGTTACGTTTGCCGGCACCACACGCAACGGCAATGCCGGGCGACGCGTCCTGCGGCTCGAGTACGAGGCCTACGAGCCGATGGCGCTCAGCGAGATGCGCAAGCTCGCGCGCGAGGCCGGCGAGCGCTTCAAAATCGTGCGCATCGCCATCCAGCATCGCATCGGCTTCGTCGATATCGGCGAGACCTCAGTCGCGATCTCGGTTTCGGCGGCCCATCGCGCAGAAGCTTTCGACGCCTGTAGGTTCGCGATCGATCGCCTCAAGGAAGTAGTTCCGGTCTGGAAGAAGGAATATTTCGAGGGCGGCGAGGTCTGGATCGGCTGTCAGACTTCGCATCCGCCGGAATTGCACGGTTGACGAGATCATGTGAGCCGGGTGCGGTTCTCCGAACTCACGAGCTGGGATCGTCAGGGGGATATGTGATTGACCGAGCGGCCAGTATCGATTATCTAACCCATATAGCATGCTACCCACCGAAACATCGGTTGAAAAAGTAATTCTCGCTGAGCCGCGCGGATTTTGCGCCGGAGTCGACCGCGCCGTCGAGGCGGTGCGAGGCGCTCTGCGCGCCTATGGGCGGCCGCTCTTCGTGCGTCATCAGATAGTTCACAACCGCTTCGTGCTCGAGGCGCTCGAACGCGAGGGCGCGATCTTCGTCGATACCCTCGATGAGGTGCCAGAAGGCCACCGCGTCATCTTCAGTGCTCATGGGGTGGCGCCGAGCGAATGGGATCGCGCGGCGGAACGCAAACTACGCGTGATCGACGCCACCTGTCCGCTGGTCACCAAGGTGCATTCGGAAGTCGAGCATTACGCCGAGGCGCACAACACCGTAATCCTCGTCGGTCACGCCGGCCACGAAGAGGTCAAGGGGACGCTCGGTGTAGCGCCGGGCAAAGTGCTGCTGGTCGGCACGCTCGAAGAGGCCGAGGCGCTCGAGGTTCCCGATCCCGCTCATGTCGCGGCGGTGACGCAGACGACGCTCAGTGTGGACGACACCCGTGACATCATGGCTACGCTCAAGCGCCGCTTTCCGGCGATTGCGACGCCCAAGACCGACGACATCTGTTACGCGACGCAGAATCGCCAGAATGCCGTCAAGGAACTGGTTGACGTTAGCGACGTGGTGCTGGTGGTCGGATCGAAGCAAAGTTCCAACGCCAACCGGATGGTCGAAGTTGCGCGAATGCGTGGCGGACGCGCCTTCCTGGTCGATTCGCTGGCCGACGTCGAGCCCGACATGATCGCGGGTGCGCGGTCGCTGGGATTGACCGCGAGCGCCTCGTCGCCCGAATGGCTGGTGCAGGAGATTATCGGCGCTTTTTCGCGCCGCGGCGCGGTCGTCGAACTGATGAAGATCAAAGAGGAGCGGATTCATTTCCCGCTGCCCAAACCGGCCGACGAATGATCTATCGGGCGCCGTTCGGCGTCAGCGGTCCGCGCGTGTAGCGGCCGCAATATCGTGCGGGCGGTATGCGCGCCGTCCACCTCAGGGGAGGGTCGACCCAAGCGGCTAGATGCAGCGGCGGGGAGGCTACATCGCGATCGAAGGCCCGATCGGAGTGGGTAAAACCAGTCTGGCGCGGGCGCTCGCGAAGGAACTCAACGCGCGGCTGGTGCTCGAGGGGGTCGAGGACAATCCGTTTCTGGCGCGTTTTTACGACGACCCCGATAAGTACGCCCTTCCGGTTCAACTCTATTTCCTGCTCACGCGCTACAACCAGCAGCGCGAACTCGCGCAGCAGGACCTCTTCGCGCAGGCGACGGTGGCCGATTATCTGTTCGGCAAGGATCGCATCTTCGCGGCGCTCAATCTCGCGCCCGACGAACTCGCGCTATACGACAACGTGTACCGGCTCCTCGACGCGCAGATGCCGCTGCCCGACCTGGTGGTCTATATACGCGCGAACGTCGAGGTGTTGATCGAGCGGCTGCGCAAGCGCAAGCGCGATTTCGAGCGGCATATCAGCGTGCAGTATCTCGAGCGCGTCTCGTCGGCGTTTCGCGATTTCTTTTTCTATTACGACGAGACCCCCTTGCTGGTGGTCGATACGACGGAGCTCGATTTCGTCGAGGATTCGTCCGACTTGAAGGATCTCATTCGCGAGATCGACCGCGCCGGCAAGGGCGTCCAGTACTTCGTCCCCCGCAAACGCTGACCGCGGCGCCATTCGAAATTCCTCTTTCAATGCGCAACCAAGTTGATCAACGTTGTCATATCTGACAACATCACTCAATGAGAGACACGCGGCCGATCTCGTGGATCAAGGCCGCCCGAAAGGACTTCGAGGACTTCCCCGGCGGCGCACAGATCGAAATAGGCCACGCTCTCACGATCATTGCCGAGGGCGGGATGCCGGACGTCGCGAAGCCACTGCGGGGGTTCGGCTCCGGGGTCCTGGAACTTGCGCTCCGCTATCGCGGCGACGCGTTCCGGGTCGTGTATGTCTTACACGTCGGAAGAGATATTTGGGTGATCCACGCCTTCCAGAAAAAATCGAAACGCGGAATCAAAACCCCGAAGCGTGAGATCGATTTGGTGCGTGAGCGCCTGAAGCACCTGAAGGAGGTCGCGCAATGAACAAGAACAATATCGAAATCCAGCGTGGTAGCGGCAATATATTTCGTGACCTCGCTGTTCCGAACCCCGATCTTGAGCAGCTCCGAGCGATCTTGGCCGCTCGAATCATCAAGGTACTGGACCTAAAGAAGCTGACCGTACGTAACGCACATGGATTGACGGGCATTGCGGCGGCGGATTTTTCGCGAATTCGCCGGGCCAAAATCGGTCGCTTCACGATCGACCGACTGATGTCGATTCTCAACCGTCTCGATCAAGACGTGGTCGTTTCAGTCAGTGTGCATCCGCGCGCCAAGCGCAAAAGTCGGCTGGATCAACATCCATCCGCGAGTCTGTAATTGAATTGCCCGTAAAACCGCAATCACGGCACCATCGATTGCGAGCAAACGGCGCTGCGGTCAACCGGGATGAGCCGTGAACGCCCGCTCGATCTCGTTGGCCAGCGCGAAATCCTTTTCCGTCACGCCGCCGGCGTCGTGCGTCGAGCAGATAAAAGTGACGCGCGTGTAGTTGACCAGCATGTCGGGATGATGGTCGGCCTTCTCGGCTATCTCAGCGACCCTGCCGATGAAGCGGATGCCATCCATGAAGCTCTTGAATTGAAAACGCTTGCTGATAGCGTTGTCCTTATACTGCCATCCGGCCAGTGTTTTAATTTTGGTCGCGATTTCATCCGCGGTAAGTTTCGCCATCGCCATTTCCTCCCTCCGGCAGGTAGCGCCGCTTCGCTTGTCGTGCGCCTGCATCATATATTAGACCAGTTGAACGCAGCCGGCGCATAATGGCAATCCGCCGTCAGGACATTCGCAGCGTGGAAAAAACCGATACCCGAAAAATCATCCGGATGACGCCCGCCGAAGCTGACGCGATGCTGCAAGGCACGCCCAACTGCTCGCTGGCGACGCTCGATCGCGACGGCTATCCCCATCTGGTCGCGATGTCGTTCGCACTCGACGCCCAGGGCAATATCGTGATGACGAGCTTCGGCAAGGCGCAAAAGGTCATCAATCTTAAGCGCAATCCGCGCGTCGCCGTGATGGTCGAGCACGGGCTTGCGTACGACAAGATCAAGGGCGTGATGATTCGGGGGCGCGCCGAAATCGTCGAGGATACCAACGCGGTGCTCGACGCGATGCGGCTCGTCGTCGGCAAGGCGGCGCGCATCGCCGGCAGGCCGGTTGAGCCGGGCAGCGTGGTGATCACGGACGCCTATCGGCGCCAGGCGGAGAAGCGCGTCGTAATCAGGATCCATCCGGAGAAATGGGCGAGCTGGGACCATTCCAAACTGTCCGCTGCGGCGGCCGCCGGTCCAATGAAGGCCGCTGGAGAATGACCGGCGCAAGCAGCAAGTAACCCCGCGGGTGCACGCAGATGGCGAACAAGTACGTTACGGAAGAAGCAATCAAGCAGATTGGCAAGGTCGGCGAGACCCGCACGATCGAAATCGAGCGCGGTGCGATTCGCCGCTTCGCCGAGGCGATCGGCGACGCCAATCCGGTGTTCAACAGCGAACGTGAGGCACGCCAGTCGCACTTCGGCGGGATGATCGCGCCGCCCACCTTCGGGCGATCGCTCTCGGCCGCGATCCCTGACGTCAAGCTCGACATGGGTGAGTCGTTTCGCGGGCTCGACGGCGGCTCCGACTGGGAATATTTCGAGCCGATTCGGCCGGGCGACCGCATCACGGTGCAGACCAAAATCGCCGACCTGCGCGAGAGCGCCGGACGGCTCGGCCCGATGGTCTTCATCACGACCGAGACCAGTTACACGAATCAGTTCGGTCAGGTCTGCGCGATTCAGCGGTCAACTGCGATTCGTTACTAGCGTCGTGATTTGCAAGGTGGTTTCCGCATATCGCTCGCCGTCACCCTCCCGCGGGACTTGGCCCCCGATTCGAGCAACGCGAGCGTCAGGCCAAATGGGAAGTTTGAAACCTCACTGAGGTTTCAAAAGGAAAACTAAAAGTTCCTTGTTCTTTCACAACTGACTTTGCCCGCTCTCTGGAGATTCGACCATGGCGCACAAACAATTCTACTTCGAAGACGTTGAAGTTGGCTTCGCGATTCCAGCGCTTGAGAAGCATCCGACGACGCAGCAACTGGTCAAGTATGCGGGCGCTTCCGGCGACTTCTACCAGATTCATTACGACAAGGATTTCGCGCTGAAGAACCATCTGCCGGGCGTGATCCTGCACGGCGCGTTGAAGAATGCGTTTCTCGGCCAGTTGATGACCGACTTCGCAGGCGATCTCGGATGGCTGCGCAAGCTCTCGGTGCAATATCGCGGAATGGATCAGCCCGGCACGCCGGTGGTGTGCAAGGGCAAGGTCGTCAAGAAGTACGTCGATGGCGGCAAGCCCTCGGTGGACTGCGAAATCTGGCTCGAAAACTCCAAGGGCGAGAAGACCACGCCCGGCACCGCCACTGTCATCCTGCCCTCGCGCAACGCCGGCGGTTGAGCATGCCGCGGCCGCATCGGAGGCATTTGTGAAGCGCCTTTACGCAACCGGTGCGATCGAAGCCGCCGACGTGATCGAGGGCCGCGTCGAACCCCATTACAGCAAAATTCTCATGCGGCTGCTGGCCGCGCATGCGCTCGCGGAGAAGCTGACCGCGGTCGGCTATCAACGCGCGCTCGAAACCATCGACGACGCGAATCTGCGCGCGACGATCGAGAAAAACCTCGCCGAGGAGCGCAAGCACGCGCGTCTCATTTACCAAATCCTCGAGCAACTTGGCATGTCGGAAGTTCACGCCGACCGCTCGATGATCCCCGCGATGAAGTCGCCCTCGTTCGAAGCGCCGCGCCATTTCGCCGAGCACGCCGGTGACGCGCTCGAACTGCTGATGGCGTCGCTCAGCCTCGACGTCACCGGCCTGCTGATGATCGGCGTCAACTACCGCGAATCGAGCTACGCGCCGCATCAACGCGCCGCCCAAATAATCCTCGACGAGGAAGAGGACCACGATACGTTCGCCGCCGATCAGTTGCGCGAGGCCTCCAATCGCTTCGGCACCGATCGCGTGAATGCGGCCTCGCGCGAATGGCTTCCGCGCGCGGTCAACTTCTTTGGACCGCCGGGCAGCGGCTTCACCTTCGACTGTATCCGCTACGGGCTCAAGGCGCGCGACAACGGCGAACTTGCGGAGATGTATCTGGCGATGCTCGAGCGGCGCTTCGATCAGGCCGGACTGGAGATGCCGCGCCTCACCTCCGTCTATCCGCATACGCTCGTCTGATTCCCGCCGTAGAGTTGCCATACGCGAATGGCTTCCGCCGAAACTCCAACGCCTGCCGACGCGCCGATTCGAATCGGCATCTCGGCCTGCCTGCTCGGGCAGGAGGTGCGCTTCGACGGCGGCCACAAGCGCAGCGATTTTCTGGTTGACATTTTCGGTCCTTTCGTCGAATTCGTTCCCGTCTGCCCCGAGGTCGAAATTGGCCTGGGCGTTCCGCGCGAGACGCTGCGCCTGGTGCGCGACGGCGATGAGGTGCGGCTCCTCGGCAACAAGAGCGGCGCCAATCAAACCGATGCGATGCGCCGCTACTCCGATCGCCGCACGGCGACCCTGGCCAACGACGACCTGAGCGGCTACGTGCTCAAAAAGGATTCGCCAAGCTGCGGGATGGAGCGCGTGCGCATTTACGCCGCCAGTGGGATACCGGCCCGCGACGGCCGCGGGCTTTATGCCGACGCACTGATGCGCCGCTTCCCAAATCTGCCGATCGAAGAGGAGGGCCGTCTCAACGACGCGCGCCTGCGCGACAACTTCATCGAGCGGGTCTTCGCCTATCGTCGGCTCCGAACATTTTTCGCCGGGCGCTGGACGACGGGCGGCCTGGTGGCGCTGCACACGGCTCACAAGCTGCAATTGCTCGCTCATGCCCCGCGCGCGTATGCGGAGCTGGGCCGGATGGTCGCAAACGCAGCGAGCGTCGGGCGTGGCGAACTGCGCGATCGCTACGAGACCGAGTTCATGGGCGCGCTCAAGAAAATCGCGACGCCGGCCCGCCAGGTCAACGTGCTCCAGCACATGGCCGGTTATTTTCGCGATCGCCTCGACCCGGAATCGCGCCGCGAGCTCGCCGCCGTGATCGAGGACTATCGCGCCGGACTGGTTCCGCTGATCGTACCGATCACGCTGGTGCGTCATCACGTCCGCACTCTCGACATCGGCTACCTCAAGGGTCAGGTTTATCTCGAACCGCATCCCAAGGAGTTGATGCTGCGCAATCACGTCTGATTTTCGCTTTGCGCTGGTACTGACGCCCCCCCTGCGCTAATCCCCGGCGCGCACGGCTTGTCATTCCCGTTCGCGCCGTAGTAATGGTCGCCGTGACCGCATCTCACGCAGGCGCACCCGGAGAACGCTAATGAAAATTGGACTATTCGCGATGGGAACCAACCGGATGGCCGGCGGCGCTCTACTTCGATCGGTTGCCGCCAACGCGGAGCGGCTCGGCGTCGCGACCCTCTGGGTGCCCGAACACGTCGTCCTGATCGATCAGTACGCGTCGAAATATCCGTATTCGCAAAATGGACAGTTGCCCGCAGCGACTAATGCGCCAATCCTCGACCCGTTCCTGGCGTTGATGTGCATGGCGTCGGCGACCTCGAAAATTCGTCTCGCCACCGGTATCTGCCTGGTGCCCGAACACAACCCGCTGGTGCTCGCGAAGGTCACCGCCACGCTCGATTACCTGAGCGGCGGGCGCTTCGCGCTCGGTGTCGGGATCGGCTGGCTCGAGGAGGAGTTCGTCGCGATGGGCATCCCGTGGGAACATCGCGCGAAACGCACGCGGGAATATATCGAAGCAGTGCGCCAGCTTTGGGGCAACGATCCCAGCAGCTATAGCGGCGAATACGTGAATTTCAAAAATGTTCGCAGCAATCCCAAACCGGTACAGGGCGGCAAGCTGCCGGTAATTTTCGGCGGCGAAAGCGCGCCCGCGTTAAGGCGCGTGGCCGAGTATGGCAACGGATGGTGCGGCTTTAATCTCACGCCCGACGAAGCCGCGGCCAAAATCCGCAAGATCGAGGAGCTGCTCAAGGCCAACGGGCGCAAGCGCTCCGATCTCGAAATCGCGGTATCGCCTTATTCGAAACCGATCACGAAGGACGATCTCAAGCGCTATCGCGATGCCGGCGCCGACGAGGTTGTGCTGATTACTCTGAGACCGCCGCGCGCCGAAGCCGAGACGGTGGCGGACCTCGAAAAGATTGCGCGCGAATGGGTTGAACCCGCCGCCGCGCTCTGAACCTCGCGCAGCCGCGTCACGGGTCGCGACATAAACTACGAACCGCAGGAGTGGAACAGCCATGAAAGTCGGATACTTCGCCGTCGGAATTGGACCATTAACCGAACCAGCTCTGATCAAGACCGTCGCGCTTACCACCGAGCGGCTCGGCTTTTCGACCTTGTGGGCGCCGGAACACGTCGTGCTGCTCTCCGAATATGCGTCGCGCTATCCATATTCGGCGGGCGAATTTCCGATGCCGATCGACACCCCGTTCGGCGATCCATTCACGACTTTGACGTATGCGGCGGCGCTGACCTCGAAGATTCGCCTCGCCACCGGCATCTGTCTCGTGCCCGAGCACAACCCGCTGGTGCTCGCCAAGACGGTTGCTACGGCCGATCGTTTAAGCGGCGGCCGCTTCATTCTCGGCACCGGCATCGGCTGGCTCGAGGAGGAGTTTCAGGCGATCGGCGTCACCTGGGAGCGCCGGGCCCATCGCACGCGCGAATACATCGAAGCGATGCGACTGTTGTGGTCGGGTGAGCAGGCCTCGTATAGCGGCGAGTTCGTCAACTTTCGCGGCGCGTTGAGCTATCCGAAGCCCGCGCGCAATCGCAGCGTGCCAATATGGTTCGGCGGCGAGAGCGGTCCCGCACTGCGGCGGGTAGCGGAGTACGGCGATGGCTGGATCGGCTTCAACCTCTCCGTCGACGAGGCCGCGCCGAAGATCAAAAGAATCGAGGAGCTCCTGAAAACCGGCGGGCGCAAGCGCTCAGACGTCGAGATCGCGGTCTCGCCCTATATGAAGCCAATGAAGCCCGACGATCTCAAACGTTATCGCGACCTTGGCGTGGACGAAGTAGCGCTGGTGAACTTCGACATTCCGGCGAGCGAACGGGAGCTCGTCGCGAAAATCGAAAAAATAGCCCGCGACTTCGTCGAGCCGGCGGCCAAGCTCTAGGTCCGTCGCGTGGTTTAATTCAGGCGCTGCCCGCGGCCCGCTCGGGTCCGGGCAGCCTCTCGTCCGGCGCTGGTATCGTTCGCATTGACGGACTCTGCGGCTTCCCTCGCCGCCACTGACAGCGACCAGCTTTCATAGAGTGCCATGAGTATCAGCGCGAATATCAGAAAGACCAGCAGCAGCGACTCGCCGAAATCATGATGCACGTCGAGCTGCCGCAAGCGCGTCTAGCACACTGACGCCGATAGAACCACTCGCTGGTTCTATCGGGTACACCCTATCAAGCGTATCGGCGCGCCCGCCGGATATCAGCGGGAATTCGGACGCCCAAACTTCGCGGAAAAAGATCATTCGCACCCGCGGACGATCGGCACGGTACTTGCCCTACCTCGATGGGAGACTCATTCAGCACTGGTACCAAAATAATTAGTGGAGGAAATGTCTTATGTTGATTTTGATTATTCTGCTGATTCTGCTGTTCGGCGGCGGCGGTGGTTATTACGGATATCGCAGTGGCTACTATGGCGGACGTGGAATGAGTGTACTGACCATCGTGCTCATTGTCCTTGTGGTCTGGCTCCTGATGGGTGGTGGGATGATGCGATGAGCGATCTTCGATCTGAAAGAAATATCCTGCACCAGCCGTCGTGGATGTGGATTTGGTCTGGCGCACTCGCCCTTGTGGTGAGCCTTGCGTTGGCCGCTCCGGCCCGGGCAGCGACTTCGGATGCCTGGATTACCACAAAAATCAAGCTGGCCCTGTTGACCACAGACGGCGTCAGCGGCACCGCCATTAAGGTGGACACCGTTGTCGGCCAGGTCACCCTCTACGGCAAGGTGCATTCCGCCGAGGAAAAGGCGAAGGCCGAGACCGTCGCTCGGAAAGTCGATGGCGTTCAAGGTGTTCGCAACTTGTTGCAGGTGGTCGCCCCCGAGCACGAGCAGGCGCTCCAAGTGTCCGATGACGCCCTCAAGCAGCGGGTCGAACAGGCGTTGGAGGCCGATCCTTCGCTCAAGGCCAGCAGTATCGCCGTGCAGTCCGTTAACCAGGGCGTGGTCTTATTGAGCGGTACGGCCAAGACCTTGAGTGCTCATCTCCGCGCCGTCGAGGTGGTGGCCGCGGTGCCGGGTGTCCACCGCGTCGCCAGTGAGATTCAGAGTCCCGATACCCTCGCGGATGCGGAGATATGGCGCGAGCCCGCGCGGCATGATCGTACGGAGAAATCCGGAGTTTGGGACGCAGCCAGTGACATATGGATCACCTCAGCCGTGAGGATGCGCTTGCTGGCCGATAACCAGGTCCCGGGGCTCGAAATCGACCTCGACTCGTACGACGGGGTGGTGACGCTCTTCGGGATTGTATCCTCGCACGAGGCGAAATCCGCCGCCGAGGACGATGCCCTCAAGGTAAGCGGAGTAAAGCGCGTAGTGAATGAACTGCAAGTGGTGCCGAGCGCGAAGCAGGAAGCGGTGAGCGCGCGCGACGAAGATCTCCAGCGCGAGGTCAGGAGAGCTCTCGACGAGCATGAGTTCAGAGATGTCGGCCTGGAGGTGAGGAACGGTGTCGTGCGTCTGACAGGGCGCGTTGCAACCGGGGCGCGGAGCCTGCAAGCCGCAGTGGTAGCGCGCTCGATCCCGGGTGTGCGCGCGGTCGAGGACGATCTCCGCCTCGGGTAGCCGAGCACTAAACTTATGCGGCAGCGCCCCGACACCAAATGCATCTCCCTAAGCGGAAGCAGTCCTCGGCAAGCTTACAATCGGTTCTCCGAGGCACCAATTCTCAACTCGGGACTTGGCCGCGCTCGTTCCGAAACGAGTAACAACGAGTAACATTCAAGGTGTGGATCCAGCCGCAGTTTGAACAGGAACGAAAATGCCGAGGCGGAATTTACGTGAAGTGACCTGAGTAGTCGCATTTATCGTGACTGAACGAGCAGCGCAGATGAATTTGGTTGGTAAACCTAATCGCTGGCCGACCAATGGCTTTAACCAAGTGGAGCACAGAGCAATGAGCGGAACGAGCGACAAGATCAAAGGCCGTGTGAAAGAAACCGTTGGCGTTTTGACAGATGACCAACGTTTGAAGGACGAAGGGAGGCTGGACCAAACCACCGGCAAAATTAAGAAGGCCGTGGAGCGCGTAATCGACAAGGCAAAGAAAACTGTAAAGGACTCCTAACAATGGTGCATTTCCCCGATTACCGCACTGGCCGAACATGGCCGATTCAAGGTGGGGTACACAAGTCTATACCTATTACGGTCGGAAAACCTTACTGGATATAGCTAGGAAGTGCTGCTCGGGCTGAGTGTGATCACAAGTGTCCGTGTGGTTCGGCTAAGGCCTATAACGATTGATGCGTGCAAATCAAATAGGCGCAACTGCTGGAGCAGGTCCAGTTGACCTGCTCCAGCATTTAATTTGTGCGCAAACATCGATAGATAAAGTGATTTTGTTTCCGCTTGCATCGAACCGCTCGAAGTAGAGCTAACAAAGTGCCTACCAAATCATCAGCCACCGAGGAGGAATCAGCATGGAGCATGTATCTTTGACTGTCGCCGAGGGTCAACTCGGATTTGCCGATAATTTCGTCAGGAACGAGGCATATTCGTCCGGTGTGTCATGGGCCGCAGTGATTGCTGGCGCATTTGTAGCCGCCGCATTGTCGCTTATCCTGCTCGCGTTGGGCACCGGGCTCGGTTTATCCTCCGTCTCGCCCTGGTCGAACGTGGGCGCATCGGCCTCGACCATCGATAGGGCAGCCATCGTCTGGCTGATTATTATCCAAATCATCGCTTCGGCTATGGGCGGCTATCTGGCGGGCCGACTCCGCACGAAATGGGCCACTATTCACACGGACGAAGTGTATTTTCGTGATACCGCGCATGGATTTCTGGTGTGGGCAGTAGGGCTCGTAATCACCGCATCTTTTTTATCGTCCGCAGCCGCCTCCATAGTTGGTGCGACACAACGGGCAACTTCGTTTTCGACTGCCGGCGGGAACGGGACGGTAACAGAACTGCCAGGAGGTCAAAACCTTGATCCGAGCGAGTATTTTATCGATACATTGTTCCGTTCGGATCATCCCAGTGCAGACCGCAACGATGCTCCAGTGCGGGCGGAAGCCGCACGCATTTTGTCTCATGCCCTTCGGCAAAAAAATCTCTCTGCGGCAGACGAAACCTATCTGGCCCAACTGGTAGTCGCGAAAACGGGACTTAGCCGAACAGACGCTGAGAAACGGGTGTCCGAAGTTTTCGTGGAGCTTCAGCAGTCGCTAGAAATCGCCCGCAAAGCCGTGGCGCACCTGTCCCTGTGGATATTTGTTGCTCTCCTGATTGGCGCGTTTTGCGCGAGTTATGCCGCGACCATCGGAGGTAGCCAACGGGATCATGTGGAGCTTGTTTAGCGATTCCTCGCTTCTGCCCGCGCATTTGGACGGCTATAAAACTAGTTGAGGAGGCTTTACTATGCGTTCAATTTTGCTTTTCCTGCTGGGCGTGCCGATCCCCATCATCATTTTGATCGCGCTTTTCAGCCATTGTTGATACCACGCTGGGACTATGCCGATGGTGCCGCTCGGCTCGATCCCGGGTGTGCGCGCGGTCGAGGACGATCTGCGCATCGGCGCAGATCGCTAACTCGACGCGCGAATTGGTAGCGTCGCCGCCGTCGCGATTATCGCCAGACGTGCAGCGCAGATGTATTGGGTAATGCTGATCGCTCGTCGCGCAATGGTCTTAACCAAGAGGAAGACATTCTAATGAGTGGAACGAGCGACAAAATCAAAGGCCGCGTGAAAGAAGCAGTTGGTGTTTTGACGGATGACCAACGTTTAAAAAATGAAGGGAAGCTGGACCAAACCACCGGCAAGATTAAGGTGGCCGTGGAGCACGTGATCGACAAGGCAAAGAAAACAGTAAAAGGGCGCCGCGGATAATCAGTCATAAGGTTACTTCGCTGAAATCCGTAATGACTAATCCCGATCGGGTTGAGGGTCGGCTGTGCGAATAAGAATGATTCTGATGGTCGCCGCGATAGGCGGTGTCGCAATGCTCGGCGCCGAAGGGTGTTTCTATCAATCGCATGGGCCCGAGTATGGATCGGGCCGCATGGTGTGCGACGCCAATGGCAATAACTGCATGGTTTGCGATGCCGACAACCGGAATTGCAGGCGCGTCGATTCACAATATCAATCGAGTCAGAGGCGCAGCTGGGGATTCTTGTGGTGAGTCCGCAGCAGCTAGCCGGCGCAGCGCATCGAGAAGCTATCTGGTAGGCGCCCTTAATAGTTCCGCAGGCGGGGTCGTCGGTGCTGCGGGGGAACTATCGCGAATTGCGGGCTTCGGGATTCAATTGCATCCCGCGAGCAGAATCGTCACGTCGGCAAACATGAGTAGCATGCGCGAATATGCCGCAAGTTCCCCTCTAGCAGGGTGTTGAGAAACCCTGAAAATTACCAAGGGTACTAAATTTCAACTCAACACCCTGCGTGAAAAATGGCTTCTTTCCTTATCTTCTCGCCCCTACTGGGGAGAGAGCGAGTGAG
>Ga0187860_1000855_pt1 | contig 28223 bp, 22 predicted proteins | sample June2016WEW_10_4_FD_132981 | JGI IMG/M metagenome (GOLD analysis project Ga0187860, IMG submission 132981) | Peatland microbial communities from SPRUCE experiment site at the Marcell Experimental Forest, Minnesota, USA - June2016WEW_10_40 | ecosystem: Environmental > Terrestrial > Soil >...
GAAGGCCCAGGTCGTGTCCTGCGGATTGACCACGTCGCCCACGCGAAACGCCAGCGACTGGCCCCACACCACGATCTGGTTGCCGACGTAGGTGGTCAGCGGCCCGGTCTTGTTCTCCCACCACGCGTCGCGAACCGTGTATTGATTGTAAAATTCGTTCGCATACTTGCCGAAGCCATTGGCGCTGTTAAACGCATACGGCGGCTCGTAAACGAACCACTCGCGCATGAACAGGTTGTTGTTATCGTTGAGCCGCAGGTTCTCGTCCACCTGTAGCCACGTGCGCGACACCGCCAGGTCATTGCGGCTGGTGGTGTATTCCCGCAGACCCGACGGGTTCTGCCACATGCCGAAGGTCTGGCTCAGAAACCCCGACACATGGAATCCGCTCAACCATGAATTTTCCGGCGCGCCGCCGCCCGCGGGCGTTTCCGGCAATACCGATGCCGTTGCCCCGGTTATGTTTAACCCCTGCGTCGGTTGGGCCGTAAGATCGCCCGCCATTGATTTCCCGGCGCAGAGTCCAACGATCGCCAGCGCTACTCCCAGCGCAACGATCTTTTTCCTGACTCCCCCGGACGAACACCCCACGTGCACTTCAGTCTCCATACGAATTCCTCCCTGCCTGACTGACACTGGAACCTCTTGGAGAGCGCGACACTCGGCCCCCAGTTTGATGATTCGAGCCCCTTGAACCTGATTGGACCCCGGCTGTGCCCTGTGTAGCTGATCGCGTCTTTTTGTGCTTGAGCGACGGAACTGCGGTTGCTCGATTGATCCCGCTTGGCGATCGGATTGGCTTGCTTCGGTCAACCCCAGGCCCCAGCCGCAATGGCTGGTCAGGTTTTGAAACGTCGGCCTATCTATTGAAGATCAGAACCTGAACAAATTGGACAGAAACTGATCGGACCCGAAGAGCCAAACTTATCTCGCCGCGGAAACTACCCTCGCGCCGCACCTCCCTCCGCCATCCTCACAAACGACTACTGCACTCCATCATCCGACTAATCCAACCGTTCTCGCGCGGCCCGCAGACTGAAATCCGCACGCACAACGGTTGCGCCCCGCTCCCGCATATAAAGTAAATCTCACGCACGGTGCGCAAGCGCGTCAGCCTATCTAGCAAAGATTAACCAGAAGATCAAATGTGCTTCATGCAACCGCAACTGGGTACTCGCGATGGCTTCGCGCCGTCGCACCCACCGACCCGCGGGCCGCAGCCCATCATCGATCCACCGCCACCTTGCATGTGGACGAATCGCCAGCCGCAGGCGTGCACTGCCAGGACCGTTTTGTTAGCTTTCCGCATGTGCTCGCAATGGGGAGGTGGATGTAGTGCGCATCGTTCTGATCGGCCAGGCCGCGTTCGCCGAGAATGCCCTCCAGGCGCTCCATGATCGCGGCCAAAAAATCGTGCAGGTCTTCGCCCCGCCCGACACTCCCGGCGCCCGCCCCGATCCGCTCAAGGCCAAAGCGCTCGAACTCGGTCTGCCGCTGAGTCAGCCGGCCTCCTTCCGCGCGGATCGCGAGTTCGATCAGTTTCGCGCGCTCGACGCCGACCTCGCCATCATGGCCTTCGTCACCATCATCGTGCCCGAGCGCATTCTTTACGCGCCGCGCTTCAAGACTATCTGCTTCCATCCGTCGCTCCTCTCGCGCCATCGCGGCGCCAGCGCGATCAACTGGGCGATCATCGACGGCGACGCTGAAACCGGCGTGACCTGGTTTTGGCCCGACCGCGGCATCGACACCGGCCCGATCCTGATCCAGCGGCGCGTCCCGATTGCACCCGCGGATACCACCGGCTCGCTTTATTTCAATTCGCTCTTTCCCCTCGGGATCGAAACCATGCTCGAGGCAGTTGACCGCATCGCCGCCGGCAACGCGCCCTCGACGCCCCAGGATGAGAGCCTCGCGACCTACGAGGCGCCCTGCCGCGACGAGCACGCCGCCGTCGATTTCAGCCGCCCCGCGCGCGCCGTCCACAATCTCGTGCGCGGATGCGATCCGCAGCCCGGCGCTTTCGCGACCCTCGCCGGGCGCCGCCTGCGCCTTTACGACGCGCTGCTCGAAGCCGCCGGCAGCGCCGCCGTCCCCGGCACCATCGTCGGCATCGATCGCGACGGCATGCGCATCGCTCTCCGCGACGCCTCGATCCTGGTGCGGCGCGCCCGCTTCGATCCCAGTCCGAAAAAGGTCGCGCCCGCGGAACTCGCCGCCGCCAACGAAATCGCCGCCGGCGCCAGGCTCGAATAGCTTGCGCGCTACGTCGTAGAACTGCCGATGCGTCTTTGTATCGGCACCTCCAAGGGCATCGTCATTCTCGACCCCGCCCGCTCAGGCCCGCCGCTGATGGCGCTGGCCGATCCCCCCTCGGTCTGGTGTATGGCGCAAGACTCGTTCGATCCCGCTCTGCTCTATGCCGGCTCGGTTAATAATGCGCAGGCCGGCAGCGCCCGCGGCCGCGGTGCGCTCGCGCGATCCGACGACGGCGGCCGCAGTTGGCGCGACATCACGCCCGGCGCCGTCCGCGACGAGGAAATCTGGTCGGTTACCGCGCCCCCCGACAGCCGCGGCGAGGTCTTTATCGGCACCTCCCACGCCCGCATCCTGCGCAGTCTCGACCGCGGCCACACCTTTGACGAATGCGCGGCGTTCCTGAAAATTCCGGGGCGCGAGCGCTGGGGCTTTCCGCCCCCGCCGCATATCCCCCACGTCAGATCCATCGCGTTCGATCGATCGAATCCGCGGGTCATCTATGTCGGCGTCGAGGAGGGCGGCATCTACCGCTCACCCGACCGCGGCCGCACCTTCGAGCCGCTCGGCCGCGGCATCTATTCCGATATTCATTGCGTTGCTCCCGATCCGGCCGATTCCAGAAGCCTGTTCGTCACCACCGGCCGCGGCTTTTATTGGTCAGACGACGCCGGCGCCTCGTGGAAATATCTCAAGGGGCTGAGCCGCTCGTACACCGTGCCGCTGCTGGTGGCCGACGGTGCGATCTTTATCGCGGCCGCCGCCGGTCCGCCGCCGCTCTGGCCCATGAGTCCCGACGGCGCCGATGCGCTGCTCTTCCAAAGCGCCGATCGCGGCCGCAGCTTCGCGCCCATGACGCGGCCTGACGGCTTCGTCTATCCTCTGCGCGGAATGGCCATGCGGCTGATTGCGAATCCGGAAAACGCCGATGAATTCTTTGGGGTGCTGACTGACGGTTCGGTGATCCGCGGCGATCGCGCCGCCGGCGTCATCCACACCATCGCCGAGAAGCTCCCGCCCGCTTACGACTTCGCCGCGATCCCTTGACCCGCCGGCGCGCTCCCGCGGGCCAGTCGTTAACTCGTCGGCGCGCCCGCAGTCCTGCCGTTCAGCTTGCCGCCTCCGGCTGCAACTGCAATTGGGCAGCCTTCTGCTGTGCCAATGGAGTCAGCGTCAGCACCGCGCAGGGCGCCGTCCGCAGCACCTCTTCGGCCACGCTGCCCAGGATCAGATGCGACAACCCTTTGCGCCCGTGCGTCTTGAGAACGATCAAGTCGGCGTCAACTTCGCGTGCAATCAAGACCACCGCCTGCGCAAGTCCGTGCTCGGACGCCGCCGCGGTGTGAATCTGGTGCTGCATTCCGGCCAAGTGGCGCGCGGCGATCTCCTCAAGCCGCGCCCGCGCCTTCTCCTCTCCGACCGAGTGTTCGTCCTCGGTCACCTCGGGCTCGCCGAGCGCGGGAAGCCTGTACGCGACGTGCAGCAAATGCAGAGTTGCGCCGTGGTCAGTTGCGATCTGCTTGGCAAGGCCGAGTGCCAGCAGTGACGGATCGTCGAACTCAATCGGGCACAGGATCGAGCGATAGGGATAAGCCATGGCTGCTCCTTCTTACTGATATCGAACTCATTATAGTCCTTTGGGATGGTCACCAGGAACGCGGTCGCGACCATCGGTGGGACCTGATTTTGGCCGCGCTCACGTGAGCGTGGAATCCACTCGGAGTCTCCGACTTGGGCACAGGGATCTATCCCTTCGGCGGTCGCCGCGGCCGGCACTAGAGCGACTCGCTCCCACAGGGGCACGCGGGGCGGCTGCTCACGGGAGAGGCGTTACGCCTCGGCTACCAAGTCGTTCTTACACCTCTCCAACCCGGCGCCCTAAGGAGGATTTTTAGGGTAGGCACAACCTTCCCGCGCCCTTGGGCGCGGGGCTTGCAATGTCGCTTGAAATGTGGGGTACCGCTGGTTAGCGGATTGAGCGGATGAGCGATTGCAAGATTTTGGTCAGCAGCGCGGGATCCACGGGTTTGGACAGATAATAATTCGCGCCGCTCCTTCTGGCCTGCGATTCGCTTTCGGGGCTGTGCTGTGCGGAGACGTAAAGAAGCCGGCCATCTGGGGCCCATCTGCGGACCTGCGCGAGTAGCCAGGCTCGTTCATTCTGGTTGATTTCGGAGTCATCTATCAGAACCAGACGCACATTGGGCTGCCGGAGGCGGCTTCCATGGTCCGCCGTGCCGTCGCCCCAGATTTCGGCGCTAAGGCCCATGTCTTTGATAACGGCATTGGCGGGGAGTAGTAGCTGGGGATCGCTCGAAAAGATTAAGGCCTTGGAAATCAAGGGGTTTTTGAGGGCTTGGGCCCTATTGTGCGCGCTGGAAGTCATTTTCTTCGAAGGTGATCCATTAGCTAGAACGCGTCGCACAAACCGTGCCGTTACTGCGCGGCGGCGAATCGTATTTATAATTACGCCGGGCATTTCCGTCAAGGAGTTACCTATCGCGAACAGCTTAGGAGCCCGCCTCAAGCCAAAAAGGCTGCGAACGGGGCTCATGGCTCAGGTCAGCCCTCTGTGAGCGGGTTGCCAGGTGTCGCGAAGCTATCTTCTCGCATCGTTAAGACCTACCAGCAGTCGCCTGAAGCTTTTCCGGAACTATGACGATCCTGGTGCGCCCTTCCTGAGTGATCGCGTTCTGTGCCACAAGCTGCCTGAGGCAGGTGCTGACCTTTGCGCGTGATCCCATCACAAGATCAGCCAAATCCTGATGAGTCATGTCGATGCTTAAGGTCTTTTTTCCGCGGTGTTGCACACCGACTTCAGCACCGAGATCGAGTAATGCAAGAATGACGCGCTCCTTGAGGCTTTGCTCCATGAAGGCGGAATGGCGCACCAAAAGTTGCCACCAGCGACCGCTGGTGAGTGCTAGTGCATGCCTAAAATTGCTGAATGGCAGGCCTACGATATCCTGGACCAGCGTTTTAGGGTTGAGCAGTCCGATTCGGCAATCCGTGAACGCTCCGAATCGAAGATGGGTGCGTGCGTCGATGAGCAGAGGAGGAATCGCCACGATATTGCCAGGCCCCAGAACCTCGAGCAGAACCCGTTCGCCCTTGCGATTAAGGCAAGTCAGCCTCGCGATGCCGGATAGTAGGACATATATGTAGCCCTTTGAGTGGCTCTCCTCGTAAATGACGGAGTGTCTCTCAAAGAGACGAACCACTATCCGGTCAGCCAGAACATGCAACCTGCGCAGAGGCAACCGGGCAAGACCTTCGAGCGTGGCCAAGCTCTCCACGACTTCGTCCCGCCTTGATTGCCGTGGTTCGGCCGGAGCGCGTTCGATAGATTTTGCACGTTTAGCGGAGACGCGTGATGAAACCATGAGTCATCATAGTCCACACCGAGCTGTCCGACTAACGGCGGTCAACTGCGCAGCATGCGAATCATTCTGGCTCATTGCACGATTGAGGCGGGCCCGGTAAGCGACGACTTTCCACTAAAGCAGGCAGCGGTACGAGAGCCAATCGCTCCGGTTGTGCCTGAACGCCGCAGTGTCCTATAGTCGCGAACGACCATTGTGCCACAGGGAACAATCGCGTGCACGCCGAAGGTCGGAAGGTTAATCACATCAGTGATTAGTGAGAGCGCAGAGATGATAAAGAGGCCTGGATCACCGACGAGTGCTCCTCGTCACTTCCATTTGCTATGGGAGGATGATCTGGAAGATCTGCGTGAAGTTCTGGAAGCGATTCTCAAACGTCGCGACGAAGTTGTCCGCCGCTGGTACCAGCTTTATGTCCTGCATTTTGGCGACGCGCGGTGCCTGTCCGAGGCGGAATTCACAAGGATTTTCGCTCCCGCCATCGAACGCAACAAGTCAGCTCTGCTCGAAAACGACATGGAGAGGTACGCCAGCGAGGTCATCGGTTTGGGCGAGGCGCTCGCCCTGCGGGGCGTTGCGCTTGAGGAGGTGATCGCTTCGCTTCATCTGTTCGAGGAAAGCGCGCACAGCGTGTTCCCTCAGGACCCTCCGCCGCCCACCCACATCTACACTCTGTTCGACAAGCTGAGCCATGTGCGAATCATCCTGTTGGTGAGCGCCTATTTCCGTCTGCGCTCGGCGATAGCCGGGGAGCGCATCGCGGCGCTGGAGCGCGAAGCGGCGCGGCTCCCGATTGGCAGCCGCGTTAGGTTTCGCGGACTGGTGGGCGCAACTCACGCCATGCGCGAGCTCTACGATCGAATCGAGGCCACCGCTCGCACCCGCGGGACTGTTCTGATTGTCGGTGAAAGCGGTACCGGCAAGGAGCTGGTGGCGCACGCGATTCATGACAGCGGACCAAAACAGGGGCTGCCCTTTATCGCGTTGAACTGTGCCGCCATCCCAAAGGACCTGATTGAAAGCGAGATGTTCGGCTACAAGCGCGGCGCCTTCAGCGGCGCGAACGTCGACTACGCGGGGCTGTTCCGCGCCGCCGACGGCGGGACCCTTTTTCTCGACGAAGTTACGGAGATGAGTCCCGAAACCCAAAGCAAGCTGCTGCGCGTGATTCAGGAGCGCGCGGTGCGTCCGGTGGGCACGACGCGCGAACTGCCGGTCAATGTCCGGCTTATCGCCTCGACCAACCGTGACCCAGAGCAGGCCGTGGCGGATGGCCAGTTGCGTCCAGACCTTTATTATCGCTTGCAGGCGTCGGTGCTGAGGGTTGCACCGCTGCGCGAGCGGCGCGAGGACATCCCGCTTTTGGTCGAACATTTCATCGCGGTCTTTAACGAAAGATTCGGGCGCGATGTGGCGGGCATTGAACCCGCGGCGCTGCAAGCGATTGAGCACCACTCCTGGCCGGGCAACGTCCGCGAACTGTCCAACGCGTTCGAAGGCGCGTTTACCTTCGGCAACGGCCGGTCACTCAGGTTGGAGGACCTGCCTGCGGCGATCAGTGCGGCGGTCCCGGCCCCACTGATCGCCGACGATCCCAGGGATGGCCGTGGTTTGGCGTCGGGCGCACATCCGGCCAAGCCCGTTTCAACCTTTGCTGAGGCGGAGCGCGACGTGGTTCAGCGCGCCTTGGAAAGCACCGCCGGTAACCGGCTTCAGGCGGCCAAACTTCTTCAAATCTCACGCAAAAAGCTCTATGCGATGATTGAGAAACACGGCTTGTAACAGCAAAGCCGAAAAGCCCATCGTGCTGGAATGCCGATCAGGGCCTCATTCCACCCGAGGCTGGCCCGGCAATCACGAATTGCACTGATTGGCATGTCACCAAAGGGGCCCTCCCCCCTTTTTGTGTCCCCAAAAAAGGGGCAAACGTCCATAGCGATGGGAAAACACTTTGTTTTGTGCTTGGCACGGTCGATGCTGAAGAGTTCGGGGCGCCAGCAGACGGTTCTGCCTCCACGCCAGTTTCGATCAAACTGAAGCACGCAAGTCAGTCCGGAAAAGGAGTCCTCGGGTGGAACAAACATTAAGCTGCGGAGAACAAGAGCGGGCGACGGTCATCCTGGCGGGAGGCGAAGGATCGAGGTTGCGCTCACTGACCCGGCGGATCATGGGCCGCCACGTGCCCAAGCAATTCTGCCCCGTGCTGGGAAAAGAGACCCTGCTTGAGCAAACTTTGCGGCGGGCGTCGCTAAGCGTCGAGGCGCGCGCGATCTCAGTGATAGTCACGCGCAGCCATGAACCTTTCTACTCCCCGCTCGCGCGCGACCTACCGGCCCGTAATCTGGTGGTCCAGCCGCAGAATCGTCGAACCGCCCCGGCTATTCTTTACTCCCTGCTACGGCTGGCCGAACTGGCGCCACGCGCTCAGGTAGCCATTTTTCCTTCCGATCACTTCGTTAACGATGACCGGGAATTTATGCGCCATGTCGACATGGCGTTCGCCGCGGTCCGTTCGCGCCCCGAACTGACCGTGCTTTTGGGTATTCAGCCCGACTCGCCTGAAACTGGGTACGGCTGGATCGAGCCTGCAGTCGGGGTGCGAGACACTTCGGCATTCATGGTGCACCGCTTTTGGGAAAAGCCGCCGCCCGAGTTGGCAGAGGAACTGCTCGTCCGCGGCTGCCTGTGGAACAGCTTTGTGATGGTGGGGCAGCTATCGACGCTTTTGGGTCTCTTCATGATCGCGCTGCCCAATCTGTACCTCTCCTTCAAGAAGATTCAGACGATTTTCGGCACGACCTTCGAGGAGAAAACGGTCGAGCGGCTGTACAGCGATCTTGGCAACGCGAGCTTCTCGGACGAGGTGCTGGCGCGGCACCCGGTAAACCTGGCGGTGCTCCCGGTCCGCGGCGTGGAATGGAGCGATCTCGGAGAGCCGCGCCGCGTCATGGATACATGCGCCCGCATTGGACTTCGACCGCAATGGGCCGCTGCATAGTCACGAGCGAACGCGTGAGCCGCGCCAACAGATGGGCGGGCGGTCTCAGTGCGCTGGCCCGACGGGGTTTCGGCCAAGCTGCCGGGGCTCGTTCATCCCCGCAATCATTCCGCCTTGGAAATAAATCTCGTCTGATTCTGCTCGCCGCGCTGAGCTTGTTGCTAGCGGGGAAGCCAGCCGTCGCAGACCCTCATTCCAATCACGCCACTCAAGCTCGCGAGCAAGTATGCAATGTCCCGGCGGATTTCTTCCTCGGAATGGAGGATTATCCGAGCGCAATCCGCTTGCATCGCCAGGTCCTTGCACATGATCCGCAAACTGCCCTCGCGCATTACCACTTGGGCTTCGCCTACGGAATGGTGGGCCGCCGCCAAGAAGAGTTGAAGGAGTATCGGCAAGCAGTTTCGCTCGGCCTAACCGATTGGACCCTGTTGTTAAACCTTGGCTTGGCTTATCTCGAACAGGGCGAACCCAAATTTGCCGCAGACGCGCTGAGACTCGCGATACTTGTTGCGCCGCAGCATCCGGAATCGCATCACGCTCGGCCCATCTTTCGGGTTTCTCCAGCCTGGTCACGAGTTGTTTTTGCTCGCGGCCACCGGTTGAACGGCTTCGCCGTCGCGTGCGGCCTGGCCGACATTTATAGCGATCATCTCGCCGCGTAGGACGTTGCCGCTGACCTCGACCCTGTAACCGTTGTCGTGCCCGAGACTTACCTCGACCAGGTTAAGGCGGTTGTCGCGCACGACCGGCAGGTACACGTTGTTATCACGGAAGACGAGGGCATCATCGGGAACCGTAATGCCTGCAGTCGTGACCTGCGCGGTCATTTTCATATCGGCGTACATTCCCGGATAGAGCGATCTATCCGGATTTGGCAGATCGACCTCGACCAGCATCGTGCGCGTGGTCTGATCGAGAGCGTCGGGATGGCGGGTCACCATACCCGCGTAATTGCGATTGGGAAACTCCGTCACTGTAATGCTCGCCGGATCGCCGTCTTTTATGAACGGCGAAAGGCTTTGCGGGACGTAGGCGTAAACCCTCAGCGGCGCCATCGTGGCAAGCGCGACGATCGGCGAATTGGTTGTGGTTGAGGACGGCGTGGTCGATTGCGGAATCAACGCTCCGGGGTCGACATAGCGCGCGGTGACGATACCGTCGAAAGGCGCTCGCACTATCTCATACTGTTGCACAGCGAGTTGTTGTTCATACGACGCTTTGGCTTGCAGCATCGTGGCATGCGAATCGTCGGCCGTTTGCTGCGGAACAACCTCCTGGCGGACGAGTTCCTGGTATCGGCGATCGGTCACCGACTGGAGCCAATAGTAAGACCGGGCATCGGCAACCTGCTTGTCGGTTTCCGGAGATTCGATAATCGCGATAACCTGGCCCGCCTTCACGTGATCACCCTTGTCGACACTGATCGTCTTCATGTAGCCGGCGACTTTTGCGTAGACAGGGGTTTCAATATAGCCGTGAACGCTGGCCGGGAGACTGATTGTTCGCGACGGGCTGCCGTCGGCAAGTTGCATCACCAGCACATGTGGTCCGCGAGCGACGGACTTGACCAAATCGTCCGTCTGGCGACGGAGTTGTACCTGCCGGGCCATCACCAGCCCCGCCGATGCGCCGAAGACGCAGAGCAGAACCACGATCCATGCAGTCAGAAACCGCCAATTGAACCGGTGAAGCTTACTATCGATATCTCTTTTGGATGCCACTTCCGTAATCCTCCCTATGTTCAGGCTCCGGGCTGGTGGATGGCGGCGATGCGCGCATCGCGCTCTTTCTTGCCAATCAACGTTCGACTGAAAATCGAGTAGACTGCTGGCACCACGAACAGCGTCATCAAGGTCGCGGCGACGAGTCCGCCGATGACCGCGCGGCCGAGCGGCGCGTTCTGCTCGGAGCCGGTGCCGATCGCAAGCGCCATCGGCAACATGCCCAGAATCATCGCTAGCGCCGTCATTATGATTGGCCTGAAGCGGACGTGGCCGGCCTCGATCGCCGCCTCGAGCGGTCCCATACCCTCTTCGCGCATCTCATTGGCGAAGGTGATCAGCAGGTTGCCGTTGGCGACGCCCACGCCGACCGCCATGATCGCGCCCATCAGGGATTCGACGTTGATCGTCGTGCCGGTCAGCACCAGGATCCAGACCACACCGGCGAGCGCCCCGGGAACCGCCAGTATGATGATGAAGGGCTCGAGCCAGGATTGAAAATTCGCGACCATCAGAAGATAGACTAGGACGATTGCGAGTATCAGGCCCTCCCCCATCGTCGCGAACGAATTGTGCATCGCCTGGCTTTGACCGCGAATCACGATTTTTGTGCCGGCGGGCAATCGGCCGAGACTGTCGATCACTTTCTGCACGGCGTTGGTGGTACTGCCGAGATCGCGCCCGCTGACGCCGCAGTCCACGTCGATTACCCGCTGCACGGTGTAGTGAGCGACCACGGCGGGATCGATGCCGTGATGAATCGACGCGACGTTGCCGAGGAACTGTACTGCAGTGCCGGTTGGAACGGTGGACCCGTTCGTGAGCGGTATATTGGCGATTTGGTCAATTGAGTGAGTTAACTGAATAGGCGTTTGCGTGACGACGTTGTAATTGACGCCGTTGACCGGATCGAGCCAGTAGTTCGGCGAGATCAGACTATTGCCGCTCAATGACGAAAGCAGTCCGGAAGCGACTTGCTGTTCGGTTACGCCGAGTTCGAGTGCTTTGGCGCGATCGACATCGATCTTGAACGATGGATAATCCAGGGGCTCTGCGATTCGCAGATCCGTGACGCCAGGAATCACCGACATCTTAGTGGCGAGCCGCGCCGCAATATTGTAATCGGAATTGAGATCGTTACCGGATATCTGTGCGTCGATCGCGGCCGACAGCCCGAAGTTCAGGACTTCGTTCACAATGTCCGCCGCCATGAAGTAGCCCTGAACGTTGGGAAACTTCACCGCCATCATTTCGCGGATCCGCTGCTGGTAAATCGCGGTTGGATGATGCTTCGGCGTTAGCTGGATCATGATTTCGCCGTCCTGCGGGCCGAGATTGTCGCTGGGGAAGAATGCGATCGCGTAGGGTTGCGGCAAATCGATATCGTCGCTGATTTGCTCGAGCTCATCGGCGGGGATGATTTGCCGGATGGAGCGCTCGATTTCATCGACGAGCAAGGTGGTCCGTTCGATTCGCGTTCCGCTCGGCGCGCGTACGTGCAGCTTCATCAGGCCCGCATCGACGGTGGGAAAGAAATCCTCACCGGTCACTGTCAGCAGCGGCAACACCGCGGCGATCAGAAGGGTGACGCATGAGAGCGAGAGCCCTCGATGCGAAATGAATACCCTGAGCGCCGCGATGTAGTGTTGCCGCAGTCGCTCGAAGCCGCCCTCAAAGGTGCTCAGGAAGCGGCTCCAGTGATCGGCGCCATGATTCTCCTCATGCATCTCGGGCAACAGATGAGCGGCCATCGTCGGCACCAGCGTGCGCGACAGGAGGTACGAGGTCAGCATGGCGAAGACCACGGCCAGCGCCAGCGGAGTAAACAGAAAGCGCGCAACGCCGCCCAGCAGCACCACTGGGAAAAACACGATGCAGATGGCAAGCGTCCCAACGAAGGTTGGCGTGGCAATCTGCGATGCGCCATCCAGAATCGCAACGAGCAGAGGCTTCTTCATCGCGTGATTGCGATGGATGTTTTCGATTTCGACGGTCGCGTCATCCACCAGCATCCCGACGGCGAGTGCAATTCCGCCCAGCGTCATCGTGTTGATCGTCTGGCCGGCGAGCTTCAGGCACGCGATCGAGGTCAGAATCGAAAGCGGGATCGACGCGACGACGATCAACATGCTGCGCGGAGAACCGATGAACACCAGCACCATCAACGCCACCAGCGTGGCTGCGATTACCGCCTCGCCCACGACCTCCGATAGCGAGGCGCGCACGAAGGTGGATTGATCGAAGGTGAGCGCGACCTTGAGGCCTTTGGGCGCGACCGCGAGAATGTCCGGAATGCGCGCCCGCACCGCGTCGACCACCGCTAGCGTCGAGGCGGCGGCATGCTTGATGACCAGCAGAAAAGTGGCCGGCCTTCCATCGATACGCACAACGTTCTCTTGCGGTTGATGGGTATCGCTGACCGGCGCAACATCGCCCAGAAACACCGGGATACCATTGACGACCTTAACCGGCAGATGGTTGAAGTCGGCCACTCGACGCGGACTCATGTTTAGATCGACGTCGTACTCGTAATCGCCCATGCGGGCGGTGCCGGACGGGATTACCACGTTGGTGGTCGCCAGCGCGTTGCCGATATCCACCGGGGACAGGCCATTCGCGTACAGTTCCCTCGGATCAAGATTCACGACGACGGCGCGCTGCACGCCTCCGATCGGTGCGGGCGAAGAAAATCCGGGGATCGTGAATAGCTGCAGGCGAATGAAGTTCAGGCCGTAATCAAAGAGTTGCTCTTCCGAGAGCGTATCGCTGTAGATATTCAGTTGCGCCACCGGAACATTGGCCGCGTTATAGGAGATAATGTTTGGCGGCGTGGTGCCGTTGGGTGCCTGGCGCAGAATCGTTTCCGAAACCGCATTGATTTGCGCAATCGCCGCACCGATGTCGGTGCCCGGCTGGAAGTAAACTTTAATAATGCCGATCCCGAGCATCGACTCTGACTCCAGGTGCTCGATTCCATCTACGGTTGTGGAATAGCCGCGCTCGCTTATGATCACCAGTCGGCGCTCAGTGTCGATTGCGTTGAGCCCCGGATAACTCCAGACCACCATCACGACCGGCAGATTGATCGCGGGGAAGATATCCACGTTCATCAGGCTGAACGAGAGGACCCCCATTACGAGCATGAGCAGTGCCATCACCGCCACCGAGAGCGGACGCCGAAGTGCCAATCTGACCAATGCCATCATGGGAATATCTGTGCCTCGATCAGGAGGCGTGAAAAATCACCGCACGGTCTGTGCGGTGATTTAGCGTCAGTCTGGTCGAGGAAGCGGAGGAACTCGGGCAGGTCGCGCGCGATGCGATTATGCGATGAATCTTAAGATTGGATTTTAGCAGAGCGGATACGGAAATCCGCCGCCAGGCAGGCCCATCGGGCTGGGCCTCGATACCACCATCGGCTGAGTATAGGGCATCATCCGAATCAATCTGGCCAAGGGAATTGCTGGGTTACCGCCGCTCCACTGTCCGGCTGGAAGATCGGCGCGTTGACGCTCCAATGGTATAAAGCGACGAACATAACACCGTAAAGCGCCGCGACAATTGCGACCAGCCCGAGCCATATGGCCACCTCGATAGCGCGTTCACTCAGGTGATTGAAACCCGGGTGATAGACGATGCGAGGCATTGCTGCGGTTCGCGGCCACGGACACATTTCACCTTGTATGGTTTTCATATTGGCATCCCTCATTCACCCAATGGGCGTGAAAAAGGCCGCAACAGTTTGTGGCGTGATTTTTCACAACGAGAAGATCTCGAAAAATGCGCCGCTATGGGATTCGCCATCGCAGATGGAGCTATCGGTTCGATCGCGATCCCGATGGATCTTCGAATCTGGACTGTTACTGATTTCGGCGCGCCGCTGAGCGTGACTTCAGGATTGGGCAGGTCGCCGGGTATCAACCAAGCGACCTGCCCGAGTGACTAGGACACGATGAGCTCGTTTCCCACGACGGCTACCGTTCGGCCACTACCTCCGACAACAGCCATGATCGGCATCGCGTCGGTGGCCTCAGTTCCGGACGCTGTGATGCGGGTCGATGACGAATTTCTTCGGCACGCCCGAGTCGAATGACTGATAGGCCTCGGGCGCCTGCCCCAGCGAAATCAACTCGACGTTGACCGCCTTCGCAATCTGGATGCGATCGTGAAGGATCGCCATCATCAAGCCGCGATTGTACTTCATCACCGGGGTCTGACCCGTCGTAAACGAATGGGACTTTGCCCATCCGAGTCCCAGCCGCATCGTCAGGTTCCCGCTCCTCGCGGCCGCGTCCTTGGCGCCGGGATCTTCCGTGACGTACAGACCGGGGATGCCGATCGCTCCGGCGGCGCGTGTCGCTTCCATCAATTGGTTGAGCACGATCGCCGGCTCGTCCTTGCCGCCATGCCCCTTGGCCTCGAAGCCTACGCAGTCGACCGCACAATCCACTTCCGGAACCCCCAGAATTTTCTCCAGCTGCTCGCCGATCGAACCGCCTTGCGAGAGATCGATTGTTTCGCAGCCGAACGAGTGGGCGTGTTCAAGCCGTGCCCGATTGAAATCCGCGACGATTACCACCGCCGCGCCGAGCAGGAATGCAGCCGATGCGGCGGCAAGTCCCACCGGGCCCGCGCCCGAGATCAGCACCGTCGAACCGGTGGTCACGCCGGCGCTGACGCAACCGTGATAGCCCGTCGGCAAGATGTCGCTGAGACAGGTCAGGTCCCTGATCTTGGCGAGCGCCTGATCCTTGTCCGGAAATCGGAGCAGGTTCCAGTCGGCGTACGGTACCATCACATATTCGGCCTGTCCCCCGATCCATCCGCCGAGATCGACGTAGCCGTAGGCGCCGCCCGCCCGGCCCGGATTCACGTTGAGGCAAACGTCGGTATGGCGTTCCTTGCAATTGCGACATCGTCCGCACGCGACGTTGAATGGCACCGAGACCAGGTCGCCTTTGCTGATAAATTCAACGCCGCGGCCGCATTCGAACACTTCGCCGGTGATCTCATGCCCCAGGACCATCCCAGGCGGCGACGTCGTGCGTCCGCGCACCATGTGCTGGTCGCTGCCGCAGATATTGGTCGTGATCGGCCTGACGATGACGCCATGATCGATCTGCTATCCTTGTGGCGTTTTCAATTCGGGGTAGTCGATGCTTCGCACCTCGACCTTGCCCGGCCCGAGATAAACCACTCCGTGATTGGAAGCCATGAGATCTTCTCCGTTGCTCGGTTGTCGTGTGACTCAAGACTCGTGAATTACTTCGGACAAGAACCACGTCCGGCGCTCCGTCTCATCGATCCAGTTCTCGATCAGGCTGGCCGTGGCGACATCGTCGCGCCGATCGCAGAGTTCATGTGTCGCGCGCAGGCTTCGCGTCAGCTCCTGGTTGTCGCCGCGAAGCTCAACCAACATGTCGTGCGGCGCTACGAATTCCGCGTTGTTGTCCGTAATGCGCTGATGCCGCGAGATATCGCTGATCGACCGGATCGTGGTTCCGCCGAGCTTGCGCGCGCGCTCGGCAATCTCGTCGATCATCGCGAAGACCTGCGTCGCCTGCTCGTCCAGCAGCAGGTGGTAGTCGCGAAAGTGCGGACCGCTCATGTGCCAGTGGAAATTCTTGGTCTTCACGTAGAGCGCGAACACATCGGCGAGCAGTTTGCGCAGCGCGACCGATATTTCCACCACCGCGTCGCCGCCGAGATCGCTCATTACGTCCGGAAGATGCTTCATTTGAGTTGCGGAATTAGATTTCATTGCCTTGTTCTCCTTTTTCAGAATTTAAAATCGCCAAAAATTTGGCTTACACGCTCGCTTTTGTTGCTACTGGCTCGGAACCCGCGCTGGCTGCTCAACCGGATTCGCGCTGGCGCCTGAAGCCGACAACTCGCGCATTTGCACGATGACGCTCGAATAATCCTGCTCGGGATGTTTAGCGGCCTGCGCGACGTTCATCTGGTAGGCGGCTGCCGTTGCCGGCATCGGCACTCCCGCCGCCGCCGCGCGCTCCATGACCAGGCGAAAATCCTTGTTCATCAGAGCCATCGGGAACTGCGGCGAGTAATCATCGGCCGCTGCGCGCAGAAGCTTGTTCTGTTGAGCGGGCGCAATCACTGCGGTTTGAGAGAGCACTTTCAGCAGATGCTCGCGCTCGAGTCCCAAACTTTCGCCGAGCGCAAGCGCTTCGGCGATCGCCTGCATGCTCACGCCCAGCACGGCATTGACCACCAGTTTCATCGCCGTGCCGCTGCCGCTGGGTCCGAGATGGAAATGCTGCTTGGCCAGGGCGCTGAAAATCGGCGCGCAGTCCGCAAAGGCCTGTTCGCCGCCGCCACCCAGGAGTGTGAGCGTGCCGCTTTCCGCAAGCGGAGGGCCTCCGGAGATCGCGACATCGAGCACTTCGACGCCGTGCGCCTTGCCGCTACGCGCTAGTTCGCGTGACGTTTCGGGCGAGATGGTGCTCATCTCGATTACGATGCTACCCGGCAAATACGCCTTCGTCGCCTTCGTATACGCCACGCACCGCTTCGTCATTCGACAGGCACGAGATGATTACGTCCGCTTCCATGGCGAGCGTTCGCGGACTTGGCGCCATCGCGGCCCCCTGCACGGCAAGGCGCTCCTTTTTCTCCCGCGTGCGATCGAAGACCACGACTTTGAAGCCCGCAGCGATTAGCCGCTTGGCCATTCGCGATCCCATCGCGCCTAGTCCGATAAAGCCGATTACCCGGTTGCTGATATCCATGGCGAATCTCCTTGACCTCGCTTGCCGACTACAGACGAGCCTCAGCGCCGTCGCGCGGGGCGGGATGCTGACGGGTTGGCGGCGCCATGAATTCGGGTCCAACTGGGTCGGTCACGTTGACGCGAACGATCCGATCGATTTCCGCAATCGCATCATTGCTCAGCGTCCAGCCCATGACCTCGCTGACCGGATCGAGCTGCGCCGGCCGCCGCGCGCCCATCAGTGCGACGCTCACGCCGGGCTGATCGAGCACCCAACGCAACGCCAGGTGCATCACCCGCTTGCCAAAGTTTTCGCGCGCAAACTTATCCAACGCCTCAACGGCGCTGAGGTATTGGCTGTAGCGCGGCGGCCCGAATTTGGGATCGGTGTTGCGCTGATCGTCGCCGTCAAAATGCGTGTCGGCTGTCATTCGGCCGCTCAACAGTCCGCGGCAGATCGGCCCGTAAACGAGCGTGCCGATACCGTGCCATAGGGCAGTACGGCAGCACCTCCTCTTCCGCTTCGCGCTCGAAGAGATTGTACGGGGGCTGCACGGTATGGATCGGCGCGACCGCGCGAAACTCTTGCATCTGCCGCGGTGAAAAATTGCTGACGCCAATCGCGCGAATCTTGCCCTGTCGATACAGAGCGAGCATCGCCTCGGCGCACTCCACGATCGGCGTCAGTGGATCGGGCCAATGCACCTGATAAATATCGATGTAATCGGTGCGTAGACGTCGCAGCGACTGCTCAACCTCGGCAAGTATCCGTTCGCGGCTGCCGTTGCGAAACGGTTGCCCATCGCGCCAGTCCAAGCCGGCCTTGGTGGCGATCACGACGCGATTTCGCAACCCGCCGGTGGCCAGCGCCTTGCCCACGATCTCCTCTGAATGGCCAAAGCCGTAAATCGGCGCGGTATCGATAAGCGTAATCTCGCGCTCGACCGCGGTCCGAATCGTTTTGATCGACTGCGCATCGTCAGACCGGCCCCACATCCATCCGCCGATCGCCCAGGTCCCTAACGCGATCCGCGATACCGTGAGGTCGGTCCCCGATATCTTCGTGAACTCCATATGATTGTTGTCTGCCATCGACTTGCTCCTGCGTTACTGGCGATTCGTACTGACCAAAAGGCGTGAAGATGACCCTGGTGAGGTGTGAAAAACGACCGCACAGCGGGAGTTGGGCTGAAACTGCGATAGGTGGTACGATTCCGGGAGACGTAGTTCAACACAAATTAAGCCTCAATCGCCTCCGGAAAGTCAGATGACAAGTGGGGAGCGAAGCGCTCAATCCGGCTCGAATCGCACCAACGGCCCTTCGCCAGGCGGCCGCGCTCCACAACGCGGGTTGTTCCGCCAGGAGGGCGAGTTTTGGACGGTCGGCTACGACGGGCGCACGTTTCGCCTCAAGGACAGCAAGGGGCTTGGCTATCTCGCCCATCTGCTCCGTCATCCCTCGGTTGAGTTTCACGTGCTCGATCTGGTCGGCGGTTTCGCGAGCCGGCGCGATCAAGACGAAGGCGATCAAGCAGCGCGTGGCTTGCCCAAGGGAGGTGAGGATCTCGAAAGGTCTGGAATCCATGTCGGCGGCTTGGGTGATGCGGGCGAGCTGCTCGACGAGCAGGCTAAGGCCGCCTATCGGCGCCGCCTTTTGGACCTGCGCGAAGAATTGGAAGAAGCCAGGGAACTGGGAAATGTCGAGTGCGCCGAGCAGGCGCAAGAGGAGATCGATGCGCTGACGCGGGAGTTATCACGCGCTGTGGGACTCGGCGGACGCAATCGCCGGGCCGCGTCTGCTTCCGAACGCGCCCGACAGACCGTCACCAAGACTATCCGGGCCGTGCTCGACCGGATCGCGGAGAACGATACGACCCTGGGTGATATTCTCTCGCGATGCATCCGGACCGGCACGTTTTGCACCTACCAGCCTGAACCCGATGCCCCGATCGCATGGGAATTCGCTGCGACGCTTGCCGATTCACCAGCGCAGCCAGCCACGACTGGCGATCCTGCTTCTCCGGGCTCCGATCATCGGAAAGCGCCGCCGGCAACGCTTGGAATTTCTCCATTCCCTCTTGCGGAACGAACCACGTTCGTCGGCCGGGAAAGCGAAGGACGCGCCATTCGTGGAGCGATCGATCGCGCGCTCAGCGGCCACGGCTCGCTCGTGATGCTCGAGGGCGGACCCGGCGTGGGCAAAACCCGGCTGGCGATGGAAGTGGCCGAGTACGCGTCGCGCGTGGGCTTCAGGTACTGCGTCGGGCATTGCTACGAAAGGGACGAGCCGTTCCCTTATCTACCGTTCGTCGAGATCATCGAAAGCAATCTGGCGCAAGCGGCGAGCCTCGATGATTTCCGTTTCCGGATTGGCGAAAATGCACCCGAACTGGCCCAGATCGCTCCCAGCCTTCGACGGGTTTTTCCGGACATCCCGCAGCCCTTGGATCTGCCGCCCGAGCAAAAGCGGCGCTATCTTTTTCAGAGCATATCCGACGCTCTCGGCCGCGCGGCCCAAACGCGTTCGTACCTGTACATACTCGACGACCTGCATTGGGCCGACGAATCCTCTTTGGCGCTGTTAGTTCATCTGACCAATCGCATAGCGCAACTCCCGGTCGTGATCATCGGGGCGTATCGCAAGGGATACTCGGGAGACAATCCGGCGTTGGCCCGAACTCTGGATGAGCTGATTCGGCTTGGTGTCCGTCCAATCAAGCTCGATGGCCTGTCCAGGAACGACGTCGAACAGATGCTGGCGAAACTCAGCGGGCGTCAGTCTCCCGCAAGTCTCGTCAGCCAAATCTTTGCCGAGAGCCAGGGGAATCCTTTCTTTGTCGAGGAGGTTTATCGGCACCTCGTCGAGGAAGGAAAAGTCTTTGATGCGGCCGGCCAATTCCGCACTGAAATCTCGATCGATGAAACCGACGTCCCGGAAAACGTGCGCTTGATCATTGGCCGCCGGCTTGAGCGGCTCGATGAAAATGAGAAGCGGGTGCTGGCCGCCGCAGCGGTCATCGGCCGCAGTTTCAGTTTTCAACTTCTCTCCAGCATCAGCCGCGTCGACCTTGATGAGCTATTCATCGTAATCGAGAAAGCCCAGCAGATGGGACTTATCATTCCAAGTGCGGAAGGACCTGAAAGGCCGTTCACCTTCAACCATGAACTGGTCCGTCAGACACTACTTGTTGGAATTGCGGGTCCCCGCCGGCAGCAACTGCACGCGCGAGTTGCCGACGCGATCGCTACCCTCCATCCCAACGCCGCCGATGAACGCGCCGCCTATATTGCCGAGCATCTCGTCAAGGCCGGATCGTTTGTCGACGATCGTAAAGTGGTCGACATCCTGACGCTGGTCGGCCGCAACGCACTGAACGCTGCCGCATTTGGTGAAGCACGCGCCAACTTCCTTTCGGCTCTGTCGCGGCAGGGAGCAATCGGCGCCAGCGAAAGGGCAGGACTATTAGCGCACCTTGCGGAGGCCGAGCGTGGTCTTGACCTATGGGATGCCGCAATTGCCCATCTGGGTGAATCGCTCGATATTTATCAAGGCGTTGGCGATCGAGAGACCATCGCCAAGGGCTTTACTGATTTGACCGACGCCCTGCTCTGGTCCGGCCGCTTCAAGGAAGCTTCCGCAGCCGCCCTCCGCGGACTTGTCGAACTTTCGTCGGATGCGTGCGCGTTTCGCGCGCATCTTCTCGCTACCCTCGGGCAGGCCCAGGCCGCAACCGGCCATTTTCAGGCGGCCCACGACGCTCTCGGACAAGCCGTGGGCATTGCCTCACAGCTATGTGATCCCAATCTCGTAGCCCGCTTGTGGGGCGCGCGGTCAATCGTAAATTTCCACTTCTTTCGCTTGAATGAAGCCGCCGCGGATGGCCTCCGCAGCGAGCAATCGGCTCGAACGGAGCGCTCTTCGTGGCAGCGCGCCACCCAGTTGCGCATTTTGCATCAGTCCCTGAACTATCTCGGACGCCTCGATGAGGCGGCTCGCATCGCAGATGTTCTGGAACCTCTCGCGCGGCGGATCGGCCAATCCCAATCGCTTGGGCTCTGTCTCAGTTCGCGAGCCTGGGCGGAGTTTGGCCGCGCTCCGAACCTCGCCAAACTCGACCGCGACCTCCGCCAGGCGCCTCAACCGGGAGAGACCGCGGGGTTTATCTTCTGGAAGGCTCTTTTCGAGGTGCAAATAAGTCTTGCCGAATTCTTTCGCGGAAACTGGCCTGTCGCGTTGTCCCATGCTCAAGCTGCCTGCCGCCCGGAACCGGGCACCTCCTCCGAGGGAATTGGCGCCGGAACGCTCTTTCGACAGATCGCTTACGCGGGCGATCGCAGCAGCGCGCTCGCCCTCCTGGATCAAAAGCGCAAGTGGCTGCCGGTCAGCGGCCAACCGAACATCAGAGGCTCATGGCTGATGCTTGGCCTTTGTTAGATACTGAAGCCGTGGCTCTTTGGCCGATCTTCCGCTTGACCCATACGATCGCCGGGATCGCCGCGGCCGCGGCGCGTCAATGGCAAGCCGCTGAAAATCACCTTCAGATCGCGCTGCAACAAGCCGAAGAATTTCCTCAGCGTCTCGAACAGGCGGAGATACGCCGCTTCCACGCGATGCTGCTTATCGATCGCGGCGCGTCAGGCGATCGCGATAAAGCGCTCGCGCTGCTTAATGAGGCTCTGAAGAGCTACACACAGATCGGGATGCCTCGCCACGTCGAGATGACGCGGGCACTCCTAAGCGAGATTGCCTGACAAGCCCTCACGGATAGCCCGGTTTCGCCTGGAGCAGGTGGGGCTTTAAGCTTTTGCCCGCGAAGGTCCTCGACCAAGAACACAGTCCCGAGGCTAGCCGATGAGTCGCATGAAAGAGCTGATTGCACACCGTCGAAAATTTCTCCCGGCTTTTTCAATCTCAGAGCAACACTCAAGTTGACCCTCGCGAATCCTCGTTTCTTGACAAACTCGGACAATCGCGAATAGAGCGACGGAACGGCCACCGAAATGAACCTTCAAAGCCTTTTATTTGTTGATTTCTTTGGAGCCACCCGTCGGATTCGAACCGACGACCTGCTGATTACGAATCAGCTGCTCTACCAACTGAGCTAGGGTGGCGTCCCGGTCGATTCGCTGGTTTTCGGACCCTTTTGGTTAGCACGAACCCCGCTCAGGCGAAAGACGGCTTTCCCCGCCGCGACGACTATCGCCGCAATTCGTAGAGCGCCGAAAACGCATCCTTCACCGGCAGGCGCACGAAGCGGCCAAACCCCGCCTCGGCCGCGAGCTCGCGCGCCTTCTCCTCGCCCATCAGCGCGCCGATTCCCGCGCCGCCATGCGCCAGCGACACCGTCATGCAGTAGAGCGTGCTGGCCGCGTACATCATCCGCCCGATCGGATTGATGTTCTCCTCGGGCCGCGCCGAGACGTTCATCTCCACCATCAGAAATGCGCCGTCCGGCTTCAGCGCCGCGCGTATCGATTTCAGCAGGCCCACCGGATCGACCGAATCGTGGATGACGTCGAAGCACGAGATGAAGTCGAATTTTTCCGCCGGCAGTTTGGTGCAATCGACAACGTCGAACTCGACCCGATCCGCCACGCCCGCCGCGCGAGCATTCGCGCGCGCCCGTTCGACCGACCCCTGATGCGCGTCGTAGCCGTGAAAGCGCGACTTCGGAAACGCCGTTGCCAGCGCAATCACCCCGCGCCCGCTGCCGCAACCGACGTCCAGCGCCAACCCACCCGCCTTCAGCCGCGCCTCGACCTCGGGCATCGCCGGAATCCATTTGCGCACCAGTTGATGCCGGTAGATGGGCGCCGACCCGCGCTCGATCGCCTCGAAAACCTCCGGCGGATACTCGCTCTGCGCCAATCCCTTGCCCGTCCGAAACGACTCCATCAGTTTCGGCGCCATCGAGACCTCCGGCACGATCATCTGCATGAATCCGCCCATGAAGAACTGCGAGTTCTCGTCGGCCAGGATCATCGCGTGCTCCGGCGACATCGTGTAACGACTTGTAGCAGGCTCGTACTCGATGTATTTCGCCGCGGTCATCGCCCCGAGCCATTCGCGCAGATAGCGATCGTTGAGACCGGTCCGTTGCGCGAGCTCCGCCACCGTCACCGACCCGGCCCCGGCCAGCGCCTTGAAAATTCCCAGCCGGTCGCCGATATAGGTGAGCGCGCCCTGCATCGCGGCCCCGAGGTCGTTGGTCATCAGGCCGGCAAAGGCCTTCACCTTGTTCCAGTCGACCGTCTTCTGTTCTTCAGCCATGGCCAATCTTCTCCCGTGGGCCGCGCGCGCGAAGGTCCGGCCGCAACTCTGTTCTAGCGACAACGCTCGGATTTCTCCAGCCTCGCGGATTCGTCCGCCGCCGAATCCGGACCGGTCTCCCTAACCCATCAGTCCTCTGACTTAATCGGGGCTGCAAACATCTCCTGCTGACTGCCCGCCGCCGAGGTCCCCTCGTCAATCTCAGCGGGCGCGAACAGGCCGGCGCGTTCGACGAACGGACGAAATTTCTCGTAAAGGTCGGCCAGCTTCGCGAGGTAGTACTCGACGTTCTCATCGGGATTCGCGGGGTCGTACTCGGACGCCATTTTCGCCGCCGCGTTGACCTTGACCCTGGCCCCGCGACCGCCGACGTAATATGAAATCTGATCGCCGCTCAAATATGGCCGCGACGCCTTGAGCGCCAGCTCATACGCCGCCGAGATGTTGCGCCGCCCGCCGCCGATTTTTTCCCGGTACAACTCCGGCGAGTCCTGCAGCGTTTCCGTCTTCATCAACTCCCGCATTCCGATCTCGTGCCGTTCGATGCGCCCGCGCCAGTCCGCGTAGAGCACCGGAATCTCCTCGCGCCGATCCTCGAGCAACAGCCCGAACAGCTCCTCCATGAAGCGGCGCTGGAAGCGTTCGAGCCCGCGCGATTTCAGCCCCGATCCGCGAATCGTCAGCTCGCCGCGATCGTCGATCAGCACGTAGTTCTTCATCTTGTAGCTGAACATCGCGGGGTAGCGGCCGTCGATCTCCAGCCGGATCCCGGCCGGCATCGTCTGCCCGATTTCCTCGAGCAGCGCCTGCGCCGCCGCCTCGTCTTCGATTGCGAACGGCGCCACGAAGTAGATGCCGTCGGTATCGACCTCGATCACCTGCGCCGTCCGCGCCTCGAGCTCGTCAACCGCGCGCTTGATCAGTTCGCGGCCGCGCCGCGTCACCACGTTGGCTGCCGCGAAATCGTTGAAATGGCCGAGCGCAAAACCCAGGTAGCCGTAAAACGAATTGATCAGGATCTTGAACGTCTGCTGCAGCGCCTCCAGATCGCGCCGCTCGGCCCCGGCCAGTTCACGCACCGCCGCCTTGGCCTGCACCCGAAAGCTGCGCAGGTCTTCGAGCAGCTTCAGAAACACGCCCAGCCGATCGGTCGCCGGCTGATGCGGTCCCTCGATCATCAGCGACGGATAGAGCGAAGTGACGTCGCAATGCAGCACGTTGCGCGCGACCCCGCAGCGGCGCACTTCGGTGTAGCCGCCCGCGACCTCGGTCGGCGCCGTCGGCGCTGGTATCGAATGCCGCGCGGCCACATACGCGCGCATCAGCAGCGCGTCGATTTTGGTTGCGTTGCCGCGCAGCACTGCGTTCTGGAACGAATACGGAAATATCTGCGCCTGCACGAAGTAGCTCGGCGTCAGCACTGCCGACAGCGCTCCCGCCTCCCGCACATCATCGAGCGCATACGCGAAGAGTTCGTCGGGGCGCTGCTCGAAATGCTCGCTCACCCGCGCCGCGTCGAGATAGACCCGGCCCGCGCGCGCCAGCCCGAAATGGATCGCGAGATCCTTCAGCCCGAAACTTTCCAGCGCGCGGCTCGCGATATCGTAATGCTGTGCCAGGATCCACGTATCGATAATGCTGCGGCCGTATATGTCGTAGCGCCGAAACGCTATCGAGCGCTCCCCAATTTGCATCCGCGACGCGCGCCCGCGCAGCCCGCTGCCGTCGCGCCCCAGCGCGAGCCTGATCCCATGTCGCCGCGCCCGCTCCTCCAGATACTCGAAGTCGAAGCGAAACAGATTGTGCCCCTCGATCACGTCGGGATCGCGCTCGCGCACCACCCGCACCAACTCCGCGAGCAGCGCCCGCTCGTCCATCGCGTCGCCCCGCAGCACCCGCTCAAAGCCGTCGGTATCGCTCAGCGCGATCGCCACGATCCGATCGCCTTCGCGCGCCGCCGTGGGAAACTCAAAGCCCGCACTGATGTAGGTCTCGAGATCCAGTTGCAGGCGCCGCAAGTCGCCGAATTGCAGCCCCATGAAATAGGTCGTCCCGCTCAGCATCAGGTACTGCTCGATCGGATCGGTCAGCGCGAACCACGGCGCGTCCGGAGCCCCGCCGGCCTGGCCGCTTTGCTTGCGCAGATGACGCCGCGCGGCTTCCAGCACTTCGAGGTTGTCGAACATCACGGCGTGCCGGAAGCGATAATCACCCGCGAGATCGATCACCTCGTACGCACCGCGAAACCCCTCCATCAGGGCGCGATCGTCAATCAGGGCGAACAGCTTGAGCGGTCGGCGCTCGCGCACGATCGCCCCGCCGCGCCGCTTGAAGACTTCGACTTCGCCCTTCGACGCGATCTCGACCGCGACTACGCCCGCCTCGGCCGGATCGCCGAAGAGCAGCCGGTTGCCGTAAAACTGCTGCGAGATTTCCTGGTAGCGATTCATCCGCGCGCGTCTCCCTCAAGCACCAGGATTCTGCACCCGCGCGCGCACTCCCTCAAAACCGGCCGATCATTCCGAGGCCGCCCAGGAAAATCGCGTACCCAACTCCGCCGATCATCAGCGTGGGCGTCCCGAGTTCGCCGTCGCGCACGTTCAGATACAGGATCGCGCTCGAAATCAGCGCGATCGCCCCCGCCAGCAATTCCGCGTGCGTCAGATGCCACGGCGAAAACGCCAGCCCCAGTGCCACCGGGATGCACGACTGGAAGACCATCGCCCCCGTGATATTGGCCAGCGCCAGATGGTCCTTGCCCTGCCGAATCCAGACCACCGAGTTATATTTCTCGGGCAGTTCGGTGGCGAGCGGGCTCAAGATCAATGACAACACGCCCGGGTTCAGCTGCGAATGATGGGAAAACAGCACGATTTGATCGACGAACGCCCACGCTCCGATCAGGATCGCAATCACACCGCCGGCCACCTGGAGGGAAGTCACGCGAAACCGCGGCGCCTGCGGATCGCCGCGAAACAGGCGCTCGCAGTAAAGCCCATGCTCGAGCTCGATACCCTCGGCGCGTGTCAGCCGCAACATCACGATGCTATACGCGCCATATATGATGATCAGGCCGACGGCCGCTGCCCGGCGTGCAAACAGGCCCAGATCGCAAAGCCCGAGCGCGAGCAAAACCAGGAGCACCGGTAGGAAAAAGCCGAGGTCGCGCCGCACGTCTCCGCGCGAGACCGTCATCGCGATCCGCACCCGCCGCTTGCGAAAGCCGATCGCCGCCACGCCCATCACGAACAGTGCCAGCGTCGACAGCATCATCGGCGCCCCGACGATCGCGCCGACGCCGACCGCGCTATGTGCCGCCGGGTCGTCGCGGCCGTGCAGCAGCGCCACCGCCGGGATGAAGGTCTCCGGCAGCGCCGTCCCGACCGCGGCGAGCAGGCTGCCCACCGCCGCCTCCGAAATCTTCAGACGATGCCCGGCCCACTCGACGCCGTTAGTGAACAGCTCGGAGCCCGCCAGGATAATCGCAAAGCTGAGCGCCAGTATAAGAATATGAGGCAGCAAGTTTCAGGGCTCCGGACGGCACAGCCTAGCAAGCGCACGTCGCCCCAGGAAATCACCCGCCGCACGCCACCCTGCGAGCCTCTACCCCTCTCCACAACGAGCGGGCCCGATACCCCGCTCTCCCCCCGCGAGCCTTTCCGGTGTATAATTCATTCTCGGGTGGCGCCCCGCTACCGGCGAAACCCGACTCCGGCGAATTTCGTTGTTATATTAACACCCAGGGCGAAGCCCGCATCTTTACCAATCTCGCTTGGCTTCTCCGCCTCAAGGGACCTGGCCTTACCCCGAGCATCGCGAGCGTCAAGCATGATGGGAAGTCTGAAACCTCGCGAGGTTTCAGAAAGAAATTAAAGTTCCGCGTTCCTTAACCGACCGCCGCCGGCTTGCGATAGCCGGTCACGCTGATTATATTCAAATGCTTTGGCATTTTTAGTCGCTTCTGCTATGGGTTCGCATCGGCGCGTGGCGCGAGCCCGTTTCGCCAATTCGCCGCGGCGCATTTTCGTCGCCGCCGCGCCTTACCGCGCATGGGCCGGACCGCAATTCCCGGCCAGGACGGACGTCTAAAAGCATGAAACAGAAGTACGATGGCAAAGACTTGCAGGGGTTGGTCGATCTCGGACGCGAGCAGGGCTACCTGACTTTTGACCAGGTCAACGACTTCCTCCCCCAGGATGTCGCCTCGCCCACCGATCTCCGCGCCGCGCTCGAGAGCTTCGAGGACATGGATATCAAGGTCCTCGACGAGGTCCCCACCGCCGGCGCCGACGACGACAATGACGCCGAGGTCAAGGAAGAGCCCGAGGAGGCCGCCGAGGCTCCGGCCGTCGTCGCCGATTCGCTCAGCGATTCCTCCGACCCCGTCCGCCTCTACCTCAAGGAGATGGGCAACTTCCAACTGCTCTCGCGCGAGCAGGAGGTCGAGATTGCCAAACGCATCGAGGCCGGCGAATTCGAGGTCGAGGACGAGGTCCTGCGCTCGCCCGTCACGCTCGATTTCCTGATCGAAGTCGGCGACCGCATCGAGGCCGGCGAAACCGACCTGCGTGAAAGCGGCATCTTCGAGCAAAACGAGGAGCCCTCCAGCGATCCCGACGAGGAGCGCGGCCCCGAGGCCGACGAGAAACAGCTCAAGAAGCTCTTCACCGCGGTCAAGAAGCTCAAATCGCTGCGCGCCAAGGTGCAGGACACCGAGGACAAGATCAAGGAGAAGCCCAAGGGCCCCAACCGCTCCAAGCTCGACAAGCAGTTCCTCAAGCTCAAGGACAATATCAAGGAAGACCTCGCCGCCCTCGACCTCTCGCGCCACGTCCACGAGGCCGTCATCGGCGAGATGCGC
>Ga0187860_1000860_pt1 | contig 28192 bp, 28 predicted proteins | sample June2016WEW_10_4_FD_132981 | JGI IMG/M metagenome (GOLD analysis project Ga0187860, IMG submission 132981) | Peatland microbial communities from SPRUCE experiment site at the Marcell Experimental Forest, Minnesota, USA - June2016WEW_10_40 | ecosystem: Environmental > Terrestrial > Soil >...
GCAACGACCGGACGAGCGAGAAGTACTCCGGAGCGTCCCCTTCCCTGGCTCGGCGTCGCATCCCGGCGGTGTCGACCAGGCGCAGCGAACCGACCTCGGTATCGACGACGGTGTCGATGGCGTCCCGGGTCGTCCCGGGCAGGTCATGGACCACGGATCGATCCTCGCCGACGAGACGGTTGAACAACGTCGACTTGCCGACATTCGGGCGACCCACGATGGCGACGGCAGCGATGGCCCGGTCATTCCCGGCGCTCCCGGCGTTCGCAGCGCTCCCGGAGTTCCCGCCCCGCGAAGAGGCTTCGACATGGCCGCCTTCCGCTCGGAGCGGCGTCTCGTCTATCGACTCTCCCTCGCGAATGGGACGCATGTGTCCCATATCGACCGGAGAGTCCTGCCCGGCGCCGGCTGCTGCACACGCGCCGGCGCCGGCGCCACGTGCCGCCGACCCGGCCGCCAACGACCCGAGCCGCCCCACCAGCGTGTCCAGCAAATCCCCGACGCCCCGGCCGTGTAACGCGCTCACCATGATCGGTGTGCCGAGCCCGAGCGAGGCGAGCTCCCAGGCCTCCGCCTCCCGGCGCTCGTTGTCGACCTTGTTGGCGACGACGATGACTTTGTCCCGCACGCGGCGCAGCCAGCCGGCAACGATGGCGTCCTCGCCCGTGACCCCGGTCGTGGCGTCGAGCACGAACAGCACGATGTCGGCGCCGTTCACCGCACGGATCGACTGCTCGCTGACCTTGTCCTCCAGCGAGTCGCCGCCCTCGACGAGCCCGCCGGTGTCGACGAGGCGAAACGCCGTCCCCGCCCAATCACACTGCAGCTCCAGGCGATCGCGGGTGACACCCGGGTTGCGCTCGACGATGGCGATCTGCCGCCCGACGAATCGGTTCACGAGGGTGGACTTCCCGACATTCGGTCGCCCGGCTACGACGACAACGGGCAGGGTGTCTTTCATCGGGCTCCCAACGCCTGGAGTAGCGACCGAGCATCGGTTGCTACGACTTCGACTGGCTTCGGCAGCTCGGACAGCTTGACCCCATCGAGAAACAACCCGTTGGACAGGCAGACGTCCGGCAGCAAGTAGCGGCAGTCGTCCGACCGCGCCGCCAGTACAGCGGCCACGTCGTTCCCCGCCATCAATCCGGTGACGGCGATGTTGCCGCCAAAGAAGTCGTTGCGGACAGCGACGATCTCGACTTCGTCGCGGCCGACCTCGGCCAGCAGCGGCGCCAGCACGGCCGCCCCGTACTCGCCCGTGAGGACGGCCGGCGGGCGGAGATCGCGATGGCGCGGCCGCCCGAAGCGGACCGGCGCGGCAACCGCCGTGGCTGTCCCGCCGCCAGAAGTCGCGTGTCTCGCCGCAATGGAACCGTTGGCCGCTGCCGCGACCGTCGCTGCCGCGAACGCCACTGCCCCGACTGGCTCATCGGCGGTCCTCGGCGCCCGGTAGCCCTCAGCAGGTGCGCCCTCGACCCACTGGAAGAAACCCGTCGTGTGACCCGCCCGACCCACGAGCTCTCCCGACGAGAGGCCGAGCAGATCGGCCTCGAACGCCCTGGCCATCCCGATGCCGTTCTCGTGCTGCAGGAAACCGTCGTACTCCTCAGCCGGAGGGAAGGGCACCCCGGCCAGCAGGTAGTACTCGTCGGCGGCGTACACGAGCCGGCGCCCGATCCCGCGCAGGAAGATCGACTGCCACTCGGCGACCGCCTCGACGACGGCGACAGCCTCGGAGCAAGTGTGCGCCCGCATGGAGGCCTCGGTGGTGTACCGGCTGATCCCGAGCGGGACGAGCGCAGCGGTCGCGAGATCGGGGAATCGATCCAGCAGTCCCGCGAGCGTGTCCTGCAGGACGGCGCCGTCGTTGACACCAGGACAGACGACCACCTGGCCGTGCACCTCGATGCCGTGGTCCAGCAGCAACCGCAGCCACCGCAGCGAGAGCGCTCCCCGCTTGTTGCGCAGCAGCCGGGCCCGTACATCGGGGTCGGTGGCGTGGATCGACACGTACAGCGGGGAGAGGTGCTGGTCGATCACACGCTCCAGATCAGCCTCGGTGAAACGCGTCAAGGTAGTGAAATTCCCATACAGGAACGACAACCGGTAGTCGTCGTCCTTCAGGTACAGGCTGGAGCGCATGCCCTTCGGCAGCTGGTAGATGAAGCAGAACTCGCAATGGTTGTCGCAGGTCCGCACCTGGTCGAACACCGCGGAAGAGATCTCGGCGCCGAGCGGCTCCCCAGCTGCTTTGTCCACAGTCACCGCTAGGTCGAGGCCGCCCCGCGACACGTCGAAGTCGACCACCGGTTCGTCGGCGATCAGCTGATACTCGATGACGTCGCGGGGCACTTGGCCGTTCATCGCGCGAATCTCGTCGCCTGGCAGGAGCCCGGCACGCGACGCCGGGGAGGGATCGGCCACGGCCACCACTCGTGGTAGTGGCATTGCCCCAGGTTACAGCCCCTGTCAGCCGCGCCGTGACGGGCGCCGGCTCACGGCCTCCCATAGCGTGGCCAAGCGCCGTTAGCGTCGTAGCCATGCGGGTCACGAAGGTGCGGTTGGCAGAGCCGAGGGGTTTCTGTGCGGGAGTCGAGATGGCGATCAAAGCCCTCGACTGGATGGTACGGGTCTTCGAGCCGCCGGTGTACTGCTACCACGAGATCGTCCACAACCGGATCGTCGTCGAGGAGTTCGAGCGGCGCGGCGTCATCTTCGTGGACGACGTCTCCGCAGTGCCGGCCGGGGCACCGGTCATGCTGTCGGCACACGGGTCAGCCCCCGAAGTCGAGGCTGCTGCCGCCACCCACGGCCGGGTCGTCGTCGACGCGTGCTGCCCGCTCGTGACGAAAGTGCATCACGAGATGAAGGTCCGTGCTCGCAAGGGATACACGATCCTCTACGTCGGTCATGAGGGTCACGAGGAGGCGATCGGCACGATGGCCGTCGCTCCGGCCGCCGCGCACCTCGTGGAGAGCGACGCCGACGTTGAGGCAGCCGCCGCCAGGCTGCCGGCCGACACGCCGGTCGCTTTGCTCGCTCAGACGACGCTCGCACATGAGGAGTGGATCGGGCTCGTGGACGCCGCCCGGGCCCGTTTCCCTGACTTGTGGATGCCTGGGCGCTCCGACCTGTGTTACGCGACAACGAATCGGCAGGCGGCCATGCGCGAGCTGGCGCCGAGCTGTGACGCCGTCGTCGTGGTGGGATCGTCAAACTCGTCCAACACCTTGGCGCTCGCCAAAGTGGCTTCGGCGACCTGTCCCCGCGTGGTCCGGGTCAACTCCCCTGACGAGCTCCCAGAGGATCTGGCCGGAACTGTCGGGGTCACCGCTGGGGCGTCGGCACCGGACTGGCTCGTTCAACAGATCATCGCCCGGCTCGCCCCTCGCGACGGTGTGGAGATCGTGCACGTGACCGACGAGGACGAGTACTTCCCTCCCCCGCCGGAGCTGCGTGACGTGCTGCGCGCTGCCGCAGCGGCGCTGTCGTTGGCCTTTGGTTCGCCCGTCGACGAGACGCCGCCGACCGCCGGCGATCGGTCGATCTCGGCCGCCGAGGTGCTCAGGCCGACTGCCTGACCTTGATCTCGGCAGCCAACTCGCGAGCCACCTGGTCCACGGGAAAGCGACCCGATACGCCGCGCCAGAGCAGGCTGAGCAGCCCGACGCCGAGGAAGATCGCGCCCGCCGCGCTCACGAACGGCAGCCATGCACCGCGAACATCGAACCGGCGACCGCTGCTGCCACCGCCGTCGCGGCGGTCTGCGCCGAAGCAGCCGCACCCTGGGCCCGTCCGAGCTCCCAAGACCGGACCCACTGAGCGAGCTGAGCCGCCTCGGCGGGAGTGCCGACGGCCACGAGCACCGCCTCGACGGAGCCGAGGCCAATCAGGAGCGGGACGCTCCCGATGAACCGATACAGCGTCGCGAAGACTGCAGAGCCCGCCATCGCGAAGGCGACGAGATACCGCCGGTCGAAGTGATCCACGAGCCAGCCGCCGGGGAACGACATAACGGCGAACGGGAAGGCGAACAGCGTCCACGACAAACCGATCTCCCATGCCGTCGCCCCCTTCCTGGCCAGCAGCAAGCTCCAGCACACCTCGTAGACGCCGACCACGAGTCCCACGGTTGCGAACGCGACCAGGACACCCAGTAACGACCGGTTGCGCCAGAGCCGGAGCCGAGTGCCTGTGGGCTCGTGCTCGGCGGTAGCGGGCCGGCGCTTTGGAAGGAACAGCACGATCGGGACGATGGCGATCAACGATGCTCCGGCCGCCACGAGGAAGACCCAGCGCATGCCGGCGACGCCGGCAAAGCCGCCGATGAACGGGCCGATAGCCATCGCGATCGTCCTCGCTCCGTAGAAGGACCCGAAGGCTCGCCCTCTATGGGATGCAGGTACGACTTCGGCGATCGTGGCGGCGTTTGCCACGTCCACGACGCCGGCGCCGGCGCCTTGCAGCGCCCGCAGCAGGAGCGCGGCAGCAAAGAACGACGCCATGGTGATGCCGACCAGCGTCACCGACGAGCCTCGGTGTCGCAGGTAGACGGGGAGCGGCGGCAGTACGGCGGTCGCCCCGCACCACTCGGTGAACGCCGACGCCGAGAGCGCCAGGACAACCCGCCGTGCGGAGCGGGCGGCGGCGGGCTCGAGCTTGGCTGCCGGTGTGTTGCCGGATCAGTTGTCACGTCCGTGCCGCCTCCCGGATGAGGCTACGCAACTCCTCGGCTAGCTCCCGGCGCCGCTCGCTGGGCAGCGGGGCGAGCCCGAATAGGTCGCAGAGCCACAATCCGTCGGTCGCGTAGCGGACGACGGTCGCCAGCACACGATCCACACCGTCGTTCTCCACGGCGGCCTGCCAGCAGGCAAAACGATCCCTGAGCGGCGCCAGCAATTCCGGGTCGGAGGCGACTCTTGCGAGCAGTGCGCTGCCGAGGCGCCGGTCGCGGGGATCGCTCGGCTCGTCGGCAGGCTGCACGGTGGCCTCGACGTAGGCGCGGATGAACGCGCCGGGCTCGCCGCTGTAGGCATCGAACCGCTCGAGGTCCGCATCAAAGGTGAGGACGAACTGCTCGACCATGGCCGTCACCAGCGCCGCCCTCGACGGGAAGTGATAGAGCACTCCCCCCTTGCTCAGGTTCGCCTCGGCGGCTGCGGAGTCGAGCGTGAGGTGGGAGACGCCATCGCGGATGGCCGCCGGCCAGCCGCCGGACCGGGTGCCAGACCAGTCGCGGGCTGGCGATCTGCCTACACGACTTTCGCCCTCCGCCGAGCGTCGTCGAAGGCCTGCTGGATCCCGGCAGCCACTTGGTCGGAGAACTCCTTAGTGGCGCGCCGGGAGACCCGGACAGGCCGCTTCTTCCCTGCTTCGTCCCCGCCCTCACCGGACTCGCGGGCGCCTTCGGCTGCTGGGGCTACGGATGCTGCGCCGGCGGATGCGGCTGCGGCGGCGGATGCGGCTGCGGCCTGCGCACGGCCGCCGATCTCGGTGCCGCTCAGGGGCGGCCAGATCGGCTTGCCGATGACCACAACGACGCGCCGTGGCCGCGGGATCGTCGAGCCGCGCGGCATCGACTGCTCGCTGCCTCCGATCCCGACTGGGACCACGGGCACGCCGGCTCGCACCGCCAGATATGCCACGCCCTCGCGCAGGTCGATCACTTCGCGTCCTGAGCGGCGGGTGCCTTCCGGGAACATGACGAGGGGTTCCCCACCGGCGAGCACCGCCCGACAGCGCTCCAGCGCCTCCCGGTCCGCACCGGACCGGTTCACCGGGAACACCCCGAGCGCCTCGAGCATCCGCCCGGCGAGCTTCGACTTCCAGATCTCGGCCTTGGCGATGTAACGAAGGCGGCGCGTGGTCACGCGGGCGACGATCAGCCAGTCGACGTAGGAGCGGTGGACCGGGGCGACGAGAAACGCTCCCTCAGTCGGCAAATTCTCCTTCCCGATGACACGGCCCGGCAGGTACAAACGAGAAAGGCCGACGGCGATGCCGCGGGTCACCCGGTACAGCAGGATCTCGCCGCGTGTGGGCGGCGGTGAGGGAGTCCAGCTCACAGGTGCGACAACACCTCCTCGACCACGTCATCGACCGATCGCCCGGTCGTGTCCACCACGATCGCACCCTCGGCGATCATAAGGGGGGATACGGCACGGGACGAGTCCAGGTCGTCACGCCTCGATATCGCTGCCTCGGTCGCGCCGGCAGTGGCTTCATTGGCGATGGCCGGCGACCCCGCGTGCTGGATCGCCCGCCGCCGCGCCCGTTCGTCGGGGTCCGCGGTCAGATACACCTTCACCGTCGCACCGGGGGCCACAACACTGCCGATGTCCCGACCCTCCACGACGCCACCGACATGAGCCTCGATCCAGGACCGCTGCCTTTGCACGAGCTCGGCACGCACGGCGGGGTGCGCTGCCACGGCCGACACGACAGCGTCCACCTCCGGAGTCCGGATCGCCGCCGACACGTCCTCGCCGTTGAGCACGATGGCGTCACCGACCTCGAGCGTCATCTCCCGCGCCAGGCCGGCGCACGCCTCGTCGTCGGCGAGATCGATGCCCGAGCGCATGGCAAGGAGTGTGACCGCCCGGTACATCGCACCGGTGTCGAGTCTCCGCAGGCCCAACCGGGCGGCCAAGGCGGTTGCCACAGTCGACTTGCCGGATCCGGCCGGCCCGTCGATGGCGATGACGCTTCCACCAGCGGGAGGAGAGCCGCAGACCGTCACGCGTCCTCCGTCGTCCACGACACCCGGCAGCCATGGTCCCGCAAGGGCGTCACGACCGCTTCGACTGCGGCCGCGTCGATGACGAGCACGAGCACGCCGCGAGGTCCCTCGGCGGAGTGGGCGATCTCGAGGTCGTAGATGTTCACGCCGAGCTCGCCGGCGAGCGTGGTCACCTCGGCGAGGACTCCAGGGCGGTCGGGAACCACGACGCGTAGCTCCGCTACCACCGTCGGGCGCAGGCCCCGGGGTGGGAGGTTGCGGCGAGAGGAGCGGGCGGTTTCGAGGAGGGCTACGAGCGAGGAACGATCACCGTCCGCGACGATGCGGCGCACCTCGCCGAGGCGATCGATCAGGCGGTCGAGCACCGGCAAGATGGCGCCGGCGTTGTCGCGGCAGATGTCGGGCCAGATCGCGGGAGAACCGGCCGCGATGCGCGTCATGTCACGAAACCCGCCCGCCGCCAACCTCATCAGCGCCGCATGATCGAGCGAGGACTCCCCCGCAAGGCTCATGAGCGTCGCAGACGTGAGGTGGGGCACGTGCGAGATCACGGCGACCAGCTCGTCGTGGCGGTCTGCCGCCAGCGCCACCACGTCGGCTCCGAGTGATGCGATGACCGATTGGAGAGTGGTGAACGCCGCCGGGTCGGTGTGCTCCGTGGGCGTGAGCACCCAGGTGGCGCCCACGAACAGCTCGGGGTCGGCGCCGTCGGGGCCTTCCTGCTCGGAGCCGGCCATCGGGTGCCCGGCGACAAACCGGGGGTGAGCGAGCTCCGAGACGATCGGCCCCTTCACCCCCGCCACATCGGTGACGATCAGGTTGTCGCCTCCGGTAGCGAGCAGTTCGCGGGCTACCGGCACGACCGCCGATGCCGGCGTCGCCACGAAGGCGATGTCTGCCTGGTCGTCATGGCCGACGCGGTCGATCACGCCAAGCTCGGCCGCCCGGGCTGCCCGGATCTCGTCGCGGTCCGATCCCGTGACCTGCCAACCACGAGCCCGTAGGCCGCCGGCGATCGAGGCACCCACAAGGCCAAGGCCCACCACCTGGGCGCGTCGTGTCAGGGGGGTGGCAGGCATAGGCGCCGAGCCTAATGGGTCGCCCCGGTGCCCTTCGCCGCCCCGGTGCCCTTCGCCGCCCCGGTCAGCCTTCGCCGCCAGCATCAGCCTTCGCCGCCCCGGTCAGCCTTCGCCGCCCCGGTCAGCCTTCGCCGCCCCGGTCAGCCTTCGCCGCCGGCGTCGGTGTCACGGAAACTCTGCACTGTGCCGAGTACACGTGACAGCGATGCCACAAGGAAGCCCCGCCATCCTGGCTACCCGTCGTCGAGGGGCACGCGATCTGCCTGCGCGGCCGCCCGTCGCTCCGCCCGCGTCGGAGGCCGGGGCGTGGCGGCTCGCGCAAGCTCGCGCACTTCCTCAGCATCCAGCTCCCGCCACTCCCCCGGCCGGAGCCGGCGGTCACTGACGGGGCCGATTCGCGTCCGCACGAGCCGGACGACGGGGTGGCCGACCGCCTCGCACATGCGGCGGACCTGCCGGTTGCGACCTTCGTTGATCACGATGCGCAGCACACCCGCCGACAGGAGCGACACCCGGGCAGGGCTCGTCGGCCCGTCGGACAGGACGACCCCTTCGCGAAGCGCCCGCACCGCCCGGGGCGACGGCAGGCCTCGCACCTCCGCGAGGTACTCCTTCTCGACACCGTGACTCGGGTGCGCCAGCAACTGAGTGAGGACACCGTCATTCGTGAGGATGAGGAGGCCCTCGGTGCCGACGTCCAAGCGGCCGACCGAGAACACCCGCGGTTCGGGCGGGACGAGATCCAGCACGGTGGGCCGGCCCTCGGGGTCCGAAGCCGTCGTCAAGACCCCCTCCGGTTTGTTCAGGAGGTAGTACACCAGCCCCGGCAGGACACCGACGGGCACTGAGTCGACCTCGATCTGGTCGTGCGTGACGTCGACCCGGCGACCCAGCTCGGCTTCGACCCCGTTGACCGTGACTCGACCATCACTGATCAGCTCTTCGCAGATCCTCCGGCTCCCGAAGCCGGCCCTCGCCAGCACCTTCTGCAGCCGCTCGCCCTCGGGCGGCGGCCCGAGCGCCACTCAGGCCTCGGGGTCAGGACGGAGCGCCTGCTCCAGCATCTCCACCGTGGTGGCAGGAGGTACGAACTCGGCTAGCGCTGGCAGCTCCTCGAGGGAGTCCAGTCCCAACCGCTCGAGAAACCCACTCGTCGTCCCGAACAACACCGCCTGCCCAGGACCGCTGTCGCGCCCCACCTCAGCGATGTAGCCCCGCGCGGCAAGAAGTCGGAACACACCGTCGGCGTTGACCCCGCGGATCGCCGACACCTGCGTCCTCGACACGGGTTGCTTGTAGGCGACCACGGCGAGGGTCTCGAGCGCTGCCGGTGACAGCTTCGTCGGGCTGCCGTCGAGGACGAACCGCTCCACGTGCCCGGCGAAGGCCTCGTGGCTCTGGAACCGGTAGCCCCCGGCGACGCGAGTGAGCTTGAAGCCCCGGCTCTCGCTCTCGAAGCTCGCCGCCAGCTCGGCGCAGATCGCCTCGACACGATCGACAGGAAGCTCGAGCAGCTCGGCCAGCAGCCCTGGAGGCACCGGCTCGGTCGCCACGGTGAGCACCGCTTCGACGGCAGCTTCGACCAACCGGTCACTCATCCGCGGTACTCCATGTCCTCGCTGCTGCCGCCGCGCCGCATCGAGACCACCAGCTCAGCGGCGTCGTCCGCGTCCAGTTCGCCGTCTCCGATCCACGTCACAACCAGGTCACCGAAGGTGGCGACCTGGTCCAGCTCGACGAGTCCCTGCTTGTAGAGCTCGAGCACACCAAGAAAGTGGACGACGATCTCGATCCGGTACACCGCGTGCTTGGTCAGCTCGCGGAACGAGATCGGCGCCGAGCCCGGCAACACGGTGATGAGCCGGTCCACCACCTCGGCCACCGTGACTTCGTCGACGAGGACGTGCTCGACGTCGACAACCAGCACCGGGCGCTCGGCCAGCGCACGCTCGGCCGCCCGCAGGAGATCGGCCGCCGTGACACCGGCGAGCAGATCGGGAGCGAGCCCCTCGAAACGTTCGTCTGGCCCCGCCCGCCTCGGGAACGACCTCGATGCCTCTCGTTCCAGCTCGGCGAGTCGCCGACCCGCCGCGGAGAACGTCGTGCACTCCACGAGGCGGGCGAGCAGGTAGTCCCGCTCCTCCAGTAGCGCCAAATCCTCCTCGGCCATGTGCCCGTCTCGCTCGGGCAGCAGACGCCGGCTCTTCAGCTCTATGAGGATGGCGGCGATCAGCAGGAACTCCGTCGCGATCTCGAGATCCACCCGCTCAAGCTGGTCGATCTCGGCGATGAAAGCGTCGACGATATCCGAGAGACGGACGTCGTAAAGCTCCACGCGCTGCTCGCTGATCAGCCGCAGCAGGACGTCGAACGGTCCTTCGTAGACATCGGTCCGAACTTCGTAGGCCACGCCGGCGAGGATATCGTCGGCGGCCCTGTATTCCGCGGATGCCTCGGGTACTCGGCGTCAAAACCGGCTGCAATCCGCCCGTATCATTGACCGATGACACGAGTCCTCTCGGGCGTCCAGCCCTCCGGTGCGCTGCATGTAGGCAACTACCTCGGTGCGCTCCGGCAGTGGGCGGTGGATCAGTACGAGGCTGACAGTTTCTACTGCGTCGTCGACCTGCACGGCCTCACCTCCGAGCATGAGCCGGCCGATCTGCGGCGCCGGACGCTCGAGACCGCCGTCGGGATGTTCGCCGCCGGGCTCGACCCTGACGTGTGCACGGTCTTCGTGCAAAGCCACGTCCACGAGCACACCGAGCTCTCCTGGCTGCTGGAGTGCACCGCCACCGTCGGTGAGCTGCGGCGGATGACCCAATTCAAGGAGAAGAGCCACGGCCAGGAGTCCGTCCGGGTAGCCCTCATGACCTACCCGGTCCTCATGGCGGCTGACATCCTCATCTACGACGCCGACCGTGTGCCGGTGGGTGACGACCAGCGCCAGCATCTCGAGCTGGCCCGCAACCTCGCCATCCGTTTCAACGGGCGCTACGGCGAGACCTTCGTGGTGCCGGATGCAGCGATCCCGAAGGTCGGCGCCCGCGTCATGGACCTACAGCACCCCGAGCGGAAGATGTCGAAATCCATCGAGTCGCCGCTCGGGACCGTGACCATCCTGGACTCCCCTGAGGAGATCACCCAGAAGGTGCGCAAGGCCGTGACCGATACTGACGGGGAGATCCGCTACGACCCGGTCAACAAGCCGGGCGTGTCCAACCTGCTCGAGCTCCTCGCTGCCGCCACCTCGCGTTCCATCGACGACGTCACCGCCGGCCACAACCGCTACGGCACGCTCAAGGCCGACGTGGCGGACGCGCTCGTGGCAGCCCTGGCGCCGGTGAAGGCCCGGTACGAGGAGCTGTCGCGAGACTCCCAGGCGATCTCGTCGTTGCTGGAGAAGGGGGCCGAGAAGGCCAGCGACGTAGCATCGGTGACGCTGCGCAGGGCAAAGGAAGCGATCGGCCTCCTCGCGCCAGAGGTTGGCTGACCTGAGCCGAGCCGAGCTGACCCGAGCTGAGCTGAGCAGACCCGAGCCGAGCTGACCCGAGCTGAGCTGAGCTGAGCCGCGTAGCCGGCACATCTGGCCGGCGTCACTCACCGGGCGAAGAGCTCGTAGAACCAGCTTTCGAAGTACCCGAACACGTGCTGAAGGAAGCTTTGGTCGAACAGCACGAGGAACAGCACGAGGATCATGAACCCGAAGCGCATGCGGTAGTACTGCGGCAGCGCGGAGGCTGGCAACAGACGCTCGATCAACGCCGAGCCATCGAGCGGTGGGATCGGGATGAGGTTGAACACCGCGAGCACGATGTTGAGCACCCCGAAGTCGTTGGCGATCCTCGCCGTCAGGTCCAGCGGGTTGAGGATATAGAGGTTGCCGTTGGTCAACTGGTGAGGGTCGGAGGCAATCGCAAAGTGAAAGACCAGTCCGCCGATGGCCATCAGGATGAGGTTCGTGACCGGCCCGGCCAGGCCGACGAGCACCGCCTGGTTGCGAGGGCTGCGGAGACGATCGATGCGGACCGGTACCGGTTTGGCCCACCCGAACGGAGCGTGGCCGGCCAGGGCGAAGAGCAGCGGCACGACGATCGAGCCGACGGGATCGATGTGCCGCAATGGGTTCAGCGAAAGGCGCTTGGCCTGTTTGGCCGTGTCATCCCCGCACCACAGGGCGACCACTCCGTGGCTCACCTCGTGGAACATCACAGATGGCACGAAGGCCACGAGGAAGATGGCGGTGTCCTGGGTGAGGTAACCCCGCTTGACGCCGGCGATCAAGACGATGATGACGATCCCGACGACCGCTGCAGCGATGATCAAATTCGGGAGCGCGTACCGGACGCGCGCCGCGCGCCAGCGATCGCTCCAGTTCAACGGCGAGCGACGGCTGAGGCGCAGTCGATGCAGTATGCGCTCGCCGGCTTGGCTTCGAGTCGCGCCGGAGCGATCGGCTTCCCACAGCGCTCGCAGGTACCGTAGGTCCCCTGGTCCAGCTTCTTGAGCGCGCCGAGCACGTCCGACAGCGCCTCTTGCAGCTGCGCGGCAAGCGCTTCCGCCTCACCGCGCTCGGCGGTTACCTGCGACGAGTCTGCGAAGTTCGAATCGTATACAACTCGGCTGGCGGTCCCATAGCCCAGCTCATGCAGCTGCTCTTCGAGCGAGCTGCGCTCGCCTTCGAGCAGGGAGCGATAGTCGACGGCTGCATCGTTTGCCACCGGCACAGACTACTTGCCGCGGCCACGCCCACGTGCCCGAGGGTGAGCGGATTCGTAGGCCCGGCGCAGCAGGTCGTTGGACACCCTCGTGTACACCTGCGTCGTCGTGATGGCGGCATGCCCGAGCAGCTCCTGGACCACCCGGATGTCGGCACCGTGCTCGAGCAGGTGCGTGGCACAGGAGTGCCGCAACACGTGCGGCGTGACCCGGTCCTCGAGGTGAACCTTCTCCGCGGCTGCCCTTACGACGACCCAGACCGTCTGGCGCGACATGCGGCGCCCGCGAGAGGAGATGAACAGCGACTCCTCGTCAGCTCGCCGGGCCCACCGGTCCGGGGCCAGCGCGCCGCGACCGGCCGGAGCGAGCCAGTCGTTGAGCGCCGCCAAGGCGTGCCGCCCGAACGGGACGATGCGCTCCTTCGACCCCTTGCCGAACACCAGTGCCATCTGACGGTCGAAGTCGAGGTCGGACAACTTGAGCGCCGCCAACTCCGAGATCCGCATTCCGGTCGCGTACAGGAGCTCGAGGATCGCACGGTCCCGCCGAGCCTTCGGATCGTCGCCCACGACAGCGGACAGGAGGAGCTCCACGTCGCTCTCGCTCAGCGCCTTCGGGATCGGCTGCGGAAGCCTCGGCCCTGCCACGCCTTCGGTCGGGTCGCGGGACGCACCCCGCTCGTCGACGCAGAATCGGTGCAGTCCCCTGACCGCCGCGAGCGAGCGGGCGTTGGAAGTCGCCCTCCGCCCCGAAGCGACGAGGTATGCCAGGTAGTCCTCCACAACGGTTGGCCCGACGTCAACTAGCGGCAGGTCACGCCCCGCGAGAAACTCCTCATAGTCCCGGAGATCCCGCCGGTAGGCCGCGATCGACGCCGGCGCCCGGCCGCGCTCGACGGCGAGATACGAGAGGAACTCCTCGGCGTCACGGCTGAGGGGACGCCTCTCCACTCGCACGCGCGGCTCGGATCGCCGTGCTGGCTTCGCTGGGGTAGCAGGCTCGGCTACTGCCCGCCTCCGGCCACCGGCGCCAAGCCAGCAGCGGGCCTCGGCGTCACGCCCGGCGCCCAGCTCACCCACCCGATGGCGTGGCGGGCAGCCAGCAGCCCGATGATCGACTTCGCGTCGATCAGGTCGCCCGCCGCCATCAATTCCTCGATATCGCCGAGCGAGATCCGCTCGATGACGAGGTGCTCCTCCTCGACCCCGTGCGCTTCCCGCGGGCACTCGGTCAGGCCCTCGGCGAGGAAGCAGATCGTCTCCTCGTCGCAGAACCCTGGCGAGTTGTAGAAACGCGCCACTTCGCTCATCGAGCGAGCCTGACGCCCGATCTCCTCCGCGAGCTCTCGCGCCGCGCACAAGGCCGGGTCCTCGTCGGGCACGTCACGCTTGCCGGCCGGCAGCTCGAGCAGGGCCGTGTCGACCGCGCCCCGGTACTGGCGGATCATGAGGACGCTGCGGCGGTCGTCCTCCAGCGGCACGACGCACACAGCACCCGGGTGCCGGATGACCTCACGCTCGAACATGAAGCCGTCCGGCCCGACGAACGTCCCGGTCGCAACTTTGAAGAAACCCCCGTCGAACCTCGCCCGCTCCCCCAACTGCCGGAACTGAGTGGCGCCGGAGTCGGGCGGCTCAAACAATGGCATCGATGTGCAGATCGAGCTCGAGCAGCCGCGGCGCCCGGCCGCGCGCCCGAGCGAGGGCTGCACCGATCAAGCCCGAGAACAGCGGGTGGGCGCGATCGGGGCGGCTCTTGAACTCCGGGTGCGCCTGGGTGCCGACCCAGAACGGGTGGGACGGCAGCTCGATGAACTCCACGAGCCGGTCGTCGAGCACCGAGATCCCCGAGCAGACGAGGCCTGCCTCCTCCAACCTGGTGCGGAAGCGAGGGTTCAGCTCCCAGCGGTGACGGTGACGCTCGGACACGACTTCCTCTCCGTACAGACCAGCGACTACGGAGCCCCGGAGCAGCCGTGCTGACCACGCTCCGAGCCGCATGGTGCCGCCCTTGTCGGAGATGTTCACCTGGTCGTCCATCAGGTCGATGACCGGGTACGGCGTGCGGACATCCACCTCAGACGTGTTCGCGTTCTCCATGCCGGCCACGTTCCGGGCGAAGTCGACGACCATCGTGTGCAGGCCGAGGCACAGGCCGAGGCACGGGATGCCGTGCTCCCGTGCAAACCCGGCGGCTGAGATCTTCCCCTCCACACCTCGCTCGCCGAAGCCCCCGGGGATCACGATCCCGTCCAGGCCCTCCAGCCGGGCCTCCACGAGCATGCCCGTGACCTCCTCGGCTTGGACGAGCTCGATGTCGACCTTCACGCCATGCTTGAAGCCCGCATGCCGAAGCGCTTCGACGACGGACAGGTAGGCGTCGGGAAGGTTGACGTACTTGCCGATCACGCCGATCCGCACAATCTCGTCCGCGGCAGCGACCCGGGCCAGCAGCTGCTCCCAGTTGGAGATGTCGATGGGGTGCTCCGGACCGTCGAGGCGGAGGATCCGGCAGACGATGTCGTCCAAGCCCTCGGCATGCAGCGCGATCGGGATGGCGTAGATCGGATCGGCGTCGACGGCCGACACACACGCCTCGACGGACACGTCGCAAAGCAGGGAGATCTTGCGCTTCAGCGTGTCGGAGATCGGCTGCTCACTCCGGCAGACGATCACGTCGGGCTGGATGCCACGGCTGCGAAGCTCGGTCACCGAGTGCTGGGTCGGCTTGGTCTTCTGCTCGCCGGCCATCCGCAGGAAGGGAACGTAGGTGAGGTGGATGTAGCAGACGTTGTCGCGGCCGACTTCGCGGCGGAACTGACGGATCGCCTCGAGGAACGGCACGATCTCGATGTCACCGACGGTCCCGCCCACCTCGGTGATGACGACATCGACGTTCTCCTTCGCGCCGAGCCGGTGGACGCGCTCTTTGATCTCGTCGGTGATGTGCGGGATGACCTGGACGGTCTTGCCGAGGTAGTCGCCACGGCGCTCCTTGGCGATCACTGACGAGTAGATCTGGCCAGTCGTGGCGTTGGAGTCGCGGTGCAGGTTCTCGTCGATGAAGCGCTCGTAGTGCCCGAGGTCGAGGTCTGTCTCACCGCCGTCGTCGGTGACGAACACCTCGCCGTGCTCAAACGGGTTCATAGTGCCCGGGTCGACGTTGATGTAGGGGTCCAGCTTGCACATCGTGACCCGGAGAGACCTGGACTTCAGCAATCGGCCGAGCGACGAAGCCGTGAGGCCCTTGCCGAGCGAACTCGACACGCCACCGGTCACGAACACGTACTTGGTCAACGCCACTCCTTCGAGTCTGTCCAGGTGTCCGCCCCTCTACCCTACTGGAGCAGCGACCCGCTCACGCGGACCCGGCAAGCCCGAGCAGCTCCTCGGCATGGCGCCGTGCGGCGGCCGATCCAGGCTGGCCCGACAGCATTCGCGACAGCTCGATCAAGCGGTCCTCGCCCTCCACTTCTCGGGCCGCGGCCACCGTCCGGCCCTGCCGCACCTCTTTGGTGACAGCCACCTGGGCATCGGCGAACGCGGCCACCTGGGCCAGGTGAGTGACGACGAGGACCTGGTGCCCGGCGGCGGCAAGCTGGTGCAGAGCCCGGCCGACGGCGAGCGCCGCTTCGCCACCGACGCCGGCGTCGACCTCGTCGAAGACGAGGGTCGGGGGCGCCTCGCTCAGCACGAGCCGAGTGGCGAGCATCACGCGGGCCAGCTCGCCCCCAGATGCGACCTTCTCCAGCGGGAGGGCAGGCTCGCCCGGGTTCGCTCCGAACAAGAAACCCACCTCATCTCCCCTCCCACCCCCCACGACGATCTCGAGCCGGCCTTTGGCCAGGGCGAGGTTGGTGAAGTGCGATTGGACCGCCTTGGCAAGCCGGGGCGCTGCTTTTCGTCTGGCGTCGCCCAACTGCTGCTCGGCTTCCCGGAGCAGCTGGGCTGCACAGCGCCGTTCCTCCTCGATGGCGTGCCTCAGATCCTCGCCTGCTTCGAGATCCGCCAGTCGCTGCCTGGAGGCGGCCTCGAAGCCGATCACGTCGCTCAGCCGATCGCCGTACTTCCGCCGGAGCTCCGACAACAGGTGTCGCCGGGCTTGCACCGCGCCCAGGCGCTCCGGATCGTCCTCGAATGTCTCTTCACGTTGCCGAAGCTCAGCTGCCACGTCGGCGAGCTCGCTCTGCACGCTCCGGAGCCGGGTGGCCAGGTCCCCGAGTGGATCGTGAGCATCGAGTCCGGCCGCCGCGATCCCGACCAGGTCGGCTGCTCCCGCCTGATCCCCAGCGCCGTCCCCGCCGGCCAGACTGCCCCGGGCGGCCTGCACTGCGAGGCGAAGCGCCTCAGCGGCGCCGAGGACTGCCTCTTCGGCCTCGAGGCGGGTTTCTTCGTCGGGGTCGCCGACCGCTGCGGCCTCGAGCTCGCCAACTTGGAATCGCAACAGGTCGACCTCACGCGCCAGCTGTCGCGCGTCCCCTCCGATCTCGCCGAGCCGGCGGGTCAGCTCGGCGACTTCGGCACTGCGCGTGTCGACCTCCGAGGTGTCCACGGCGCCGAAGCGATCCAGCGCGTGACGCTGGGCCCCCTGGTGGAGCAGCGACTGGTGGGCATGCTGGCCGTGCAGGTCGACAAGCTGGTCGCCGAGGTCGCCGAGGGCGGTGACCGTCGCCATGCGGCCGTCGATGTAGGCCCGAGAGCGTCCGTCGGCAGGGATCTCGCGGGTCACGATGATCTCCTCGATCCCAGCACGGACGTCGCCGGCGGGAGCGTCAGAGGTGAATCGGCCCTCGACGACGGCATGGGTCGCACCGCTGCGCACGAGTGTCGCGTCAGCCCGCCCGCCCACAAGGAGCTCGAGAGCTTCGACCACGAGCGTCTTGCCTGCACCGGTCTCGCCCGTGAGCGCTGTCATCCCCGGCCCGATGACCAGCACCAGATCCTCGATCACACCGATGTCCCGGACGTGGATCTCGACGAGCATGCAGCGTTCGCGCCTCAGCGGTCCGCGAGAGAGAGACGAGCTCGCAGCACCGACTGGAAGTCCAGGTCGCCGAATCGGACGAACCGTGCCGGCAGCTCGGACGCCGAGCAGACCAGGGCGTCTCCGGGAACGAGGGGAATGAAGCGCATTCCGTCGAGGACGGCTGTCGCCGGTCGGTCGTCGAGCAGGGTCAGCACGACCGGCTCATCGGGTCCGACAACGAGCGACCGGTCGAACACGAGATGAGGTGCCACCGGGGTCAACACGAGCGCCCGCATCGTCGGCGACACAACCGGGCCCCGGGCCGACAGGTTGTAGGCCGTGGAGCCAGTCGGGGTGCACACGAGGAGGCCATCGGCCACGTAGGTCAGGAAGCGGCGCCCTCCGATGTCCACCCCTACCCGGATGGTGTGACCAGGCGCGATGCGCTCGACGATGGCTTCGTTGAGGGCGACGTGCGTGGAGCCGGCGCCTGCGGCGGCATCGCCCTTGCGCACCGTCACCGCCAGTGCCATGCGCTCCTCAACCTGGTATGTGCCATTGATCAGGTGCTCGAAGGCGGTCTGCATCCCCGCCGGCTCGACTTGGGCGAGGAAGCCCATCCTGCCGAGATTGATCCCGAGCACCGGTGTCCCGTGCGGCAACGCCACCTGAACGGTACGCAGGATCGTCCCGTCACCACCGAAGCTCACGGCGAAGTCCCACTGCCGGCTCGACTCAGGCGGCTCGCCGGACGCGAAGTCCACCTCGTAGCCGCGCGTTTCCCACCAGGCCCGCGCCACAGCGGACAGATCGGTTGCAGCTGGCCGGTCCGGGTGGACGACGAAGAGCACGGACCTCACCGGGTCATCCTCGCGGCTCACGGCTCCGGGTGCCAGCATTGCCGGCTCCCGTGGCGCCTATAGGCCGTCCGCCGGTCGTTATGACGACTTGCGAGCGCCCGTTGCCTTCCGGGTGCCGGCTGCCGCCTTGCGCACCGGGGCCTTGGCGGCGGCGGCCTTCGCGGCCGCAGGGGCCTTCGTAGCCGCAGGGGCCTTCGTAGCGGTGCGAGCGACCGGAGCGGTGCGAGCCGCAGCCCTGGTGGGGGCCTTCTTCACTGCTGCTTTCCGCGCCGGGGCCTTCCTGGCCGGGGCCTTCCTGGCCGGGGCCGCAGCCGGTACAGCCGGCTTGCCCTGGACGCGGTCGACGGCGCTGGTGACGACGGCTTCGGCTTCCTTGCGAGCCCTCGACGCTTCGCGCCGGCCGGTCCGGCGAGCTCCCTCGGCGCGCTCGGTCACCGTGCGAACCGTGCCCGCGCCTGCCGAGCGGGCCGAGCTGATGAACTTCTCGACGATCTTCGTCACCTCATCAGAACTGACCAGGCCGAGCTGCTCGACCTGGCGCTTGACCTCGCGCCTGACCACCTCGGTCAGTTGCTCAGCACTGCGGCGGCTGCGGCTGACCAGGTCTTCGACCAGCTCATTAGCGCGCTCACGGCCAACTTCGCCTTCCTTGACGAGGTCCCGCACAAGGGACTCGGCGCGCTTACGGGTGATCTGGGTGAAAGTCAAGCCGGCGGTGACATACCGATCCAGCGGTTTCGATTTGGCCATACCGCGATTGTACCGTGAGCAGGACTGCTTGCAACAGTAAGCACTTGCGAGCCCGAGTCAGCGCCTGGGCGCCAAGCGACCGACGACTGCGGCGAGATCGTCGGCCTCAACTGCGGGCTCGGGCTCGACCGGGGCGTGTCCCCGGAGCGTGACCCCGGTCAGCACGAGAGCGAACTTCGCCCCGAGCCGCTCGGCAAGCTTGCCGTCAGTCGACGGCCGGTCGCCCACCACGACCTCGACGGGCCCGAGCGTGCGCCGGACCAGATCGACAACGGGTCCGAACGGCTTGCCCGCCACCTCCGCCGTGGCGCCACCGGCGGTCGCCACGGCGGCGACGAACGATCCGGCCCCGGGTAACAACCCGGACGACGTCGGGAAGGTGGCGTCGTCGTTGGTCGCGATGAGCCTCGCGCCGGCTCGGAGCGCCGTCGCCGCCGCTGCGAGCCTCGAGAAGTCAAACCCCAGGTCAAAGCCCACTACCACCGCGTCAAAGCCCTCCTCCCCCTGGACCGAACCCGGCTCGACCGCCTCGACGCCGCGAGCCTCGAGTGCCTCGCGGATACCCGGTCCCCCCAGCATGAGTGCCCGCTCGCCTGGCTCGAGCAGCGCCGCTGCTGCCATGGACGACGTGATGAGGTCGCTCGGGTCCGAGGCCATCGCCATCCGCTCGAGCTTGGCAAGATGCTCCGCCCGCGTCGGGTACGAGTTGTTCGTCAGGAAGACGACCCGTGTGCCGCCAGCCCTGAGGCGACGGACGGCATCGGCTGCACCGGGGATCGGGTCATCGGCGAGCCAGATCACTCCGTCGCAGTCGAGGATCCAGGTCATCGGCCGATCCAGGTCATCGAACGATGCTGCCACGCACGCTTCGGCCAGGCACAACTGGGCCGACGACCGGATGTGCTACTCATGGGCCATGGCACGATTCGAACCGTTTCGCGGCACGACTTACGACCCGGACCGCGTCGTCGCCGATGACGTGATCGCACCGCCGTACGACGTCGTCAGCGCAGCGTCTCGGCAGCAACTCGCCACACGGAGCCCTTACAACGCCATCCACGTCGAGCTGCCCGTGCCTGATCCGGACGCCGGGCGAGACGCCTACGAGAACGCTGCCTCGATCTTCGACCGCTGGCACGCCGAGGGGACGGTCCGGGTGGGAGAGCGGCCGGCGTACTACGTGTACCGGATGACGTTTCGGGAGGAGGACGGCTCACTGAGAGCAACGACCGGCGTGCTCGGCGCCCTCGGACTCGACCCAGACCACCGGGGCGACGTGCTCCCACATGAGCAGACGACCTCGAAGGACAAGCACGACCGTCTGTCCCTCCTGCGGTCGGCGCGGACCAATTTCTCGCCCATCTGGGGACTCGCCGTGGGCGACGGTCTCTCGAGCGCCTGTGTGGCCGCCATACCGGACGCGGGCGAGCCGTGGTCGGCAACCGACGACAGTGGCGTCCTCCACGAGCGCTTCACGGTGACCGACCCGGACTTGATCGGCCGGATCTCTGCGGCAGTCGGCGGTGCGCCGGTCCTCATCGCCGACGGGCACCACCGGTACGAGACCGCTTGCACGTACTGGTCGGAGAACCCGAGCGTGCCCGGCTCGGATCTGGTGCTGGCGCTCGTCGTCGAGCTCGCCGAGGAGCAACTGGCCGTGCAGGCGATCCATCGGTTGTGGAGCAACGTCGACGACCGGGCCCTGCCGCAGCTCCTGACTCGGCACTTCGAGGTGACAGAGGGACCAGCCGACCCGATCGCCCTGCGAGACACGATGGGCGAAGTCGGGGCCCTCGGTCTCATCACCCGCTCCGGCTCATGGCTGCTACGCCCGACCGAGGCGCTGGAGGCGGCGGCACCCGACGACCTGGACTCGAGCCGGCTGGCCTTTGCGCTCCAGGACCTCGGCATCGACCCCGGCGCCGTGACCTTCCAGCACGGCGCCACGATCGTTCGGGACGCCGTGCTCTCCGGCGAGGCCAATGCCGCCGTGTTACTCCGCCCCGTGTCGATCGCCCAGATCGCCCGCACGGCCCGCGGCGGCTCGCGGATGCCGCCGAAGTCCACGTTCTTCCACCCGAAACCCCGCACCGGCGTGGTGTTCCGCGAGCTCGATCCGAGCTGACCGGGCCTAGCCCGTTACTCGGGGGCGGCTCCGGCCCGCGACCGGGATACAGCTCGGCTCCCTGCCGGACCACCGACGTCGCGGGCCGGTCACCCGCCGGGGTGGCTGAAGCGGGTGACCGGCTGGTGCCGCGACCGATCAGATGGTCGACGCGGCGCCCGCCCCGCCGACTGCCGCCGAGCCCGTGGCCGTCGAGCTGGAGGAGCTCGAGCTGGACGACCCTGAACTGGACGAGCCTGAACTGGACGAGCCCATATTCGGGCAGTTGTGCGTCGTGGACGTCGGCTTCGTGCTCGTGCTGGCGCTCGGCTTGGACGCTTGGCTGGCCGCGAGCTTCGTGGCAGCGCTTCGGCTCGACGCCGCCGACGCGCTGCCACTCAGCTTGCTCGAGCTTGCTGCCGTCGTCGCCTTGGCCACGTGGTGCGCGACCTGGTGCGTCTGAGCAGAAGCGATGGCGCCACCAAGGCCGATGGTCCCGCCCATCAGGGCGAGCCCGGTGGCGAAAGCAGCGGTGCGTTTGAGTTGCATGGGGTGTCTTCTCCTTAGTACCGGTACACCGAGTACTCGGCATGGTCCGGTTTACGAGCGACGCCTGTGCCTGAAATGGGGTGATCCTCCGATTTCCCGCTGAATCGCCCAACTGTCCTCGGGCACGACCACCCGCGTCGGCGTGGCTAGCGGAGAGCCAAGGGTTCCTTGCGGTGCGCTCTGCCTTCTCAGTCTCGGCCGTTGGAGGTCCAGCAGCTGGCGGAACCGTTGACATAGATGAGCTGCCCGCCGGGTCCCCAGATGTTCAAGTGCCACGGATACCCATCCAGTGCGACCGTCAGTGAGCCGATGGTGCCGCCGGCGATCGTTGCGTACTGGTCGACCAGCTTGGGCTGCACCACACCGAGGCTGCCAACGGGCTTGCCCACGACTGCGAACCGGGTCGCCAGCTGGCGGCAGCTCGTGCCGCCGAACGCCAGGACCGTCCGGGCGTGGCCATAGCCACCCACTGGTGCTGTCGCCTTGAACACATAGGTGAACGTCTTGCCGTTGACGTCCACGGTATGGGTGGGACACTTCTTGTACACGACAGCGCACAGCGTGTCCATTCCCACGGTGGCGTATGAGAAGACCGTCAGGGTCTTCGTTATGAGGTACGCGGAGTGGTTCGCCATGGCGATCACCCGGTAGTAGTACCGGCCCATGGGATCGCCGGCGATCGTCCCGGACACTTTGGCGTCCGGCTTCGGTCGAGCAAGGATCTCCCAGGTGGTGCCGACTTGCTTTTGCAGCAGTACTGCGCTCAGCGGCTTGAGATTGGTCGAGTCAACGGTGTAGCCGATCTTCTGCCCGGCTGCGACATGAGTCGAACGGAGACTCCATGTGATGCGTGCTCTGGTCTCATTGACGCGTGTAACCTGCGACGCGCTCGCCATCGATACCAAGAGCGAGCCAGACATCACGGCCGAGATAGCTATGAGCTTCAGAGCTCTCGATACCTGCCTCACTCGTGATGCCCGTGCCTCATCTGGTCCAACCCGGACACTCGAAGTTGGCCGCTTCTCGCGTCGCCACGCCGCTGGCTGGCAACGTCATCGGCCTAGCCGACCGTCCATGTGGTGCCCGACTTGAGGAGGAGCTCCAGATCGCCAGGTCCGCGGCGAGCTTGGGCGGCGAGAACCTGAGCGTCGACGAGCGAGCCGTAGTCCGGCCGCTCCACGGATCGGAAGACACCGATCGGTGTCGGCTCGTAGGGCCCGCGTGACAACCGTGACAAGGCGAACGCCAGACCAGGATCTTCGCGCTCCTCGTCGTGGACGACGAGGGCATCCTCACCCACGTCGGCCACTTCCACGATCTTGAGGCGCCCCTGAGCATCCATGATGACGCCACGGTGGCCGTCCACGCCGAGCCGGATCGGCTTGCCGTGCTCGAGCTCGATCAGCATCTCCTCGCGGTGAGCGCGACCCGTGATCTGCTCGAAAGCCCCGTCGTTGAAGACGTTGCAGTTCTGGTACACCTCGACGAACGAGGCCCCCTTGTGAGCGTGCGCCCGCCGGAAGACCTCCATCATGTGCTTGCGGTCCATGTCGTGGGTCCGCGCCACGAACGTCGCCTCTGCCCCCAGGGCGAGGCTGATCGGGTTGAACGGCGTGTCGAGCGACCCGAACGGCGTCGACTTCGTCACCTTGCCGACCTCGGACGTCGGCGAGTACTGGCCCTTCGTGAGGCCATAGATCTGGTTGTTGAACAACAGGATCGTGAGGTTCACGTTGCGACGCAAGCAGTGCATGAGGTGGTTGCCGCCGATTGACAACGCGTCCCCATCGCCGGTCACGACCCAGACGTCCAGATCGGGGCGGGTCACAGCCAAGCCGGTCGCGACCGCCGGTGCCCTCCCGTGTATGGAGTGCATGCCATAGGTGTTCATGTAGTAAGGAAACCGCGCCGCGCAGCCGATGCCGGAGATGAACACGGTGTTCTCCCGGCGGATGCCCAACTCGGGCAGCAGGAATTGCACCGCTGCCAGGATCGAATAGTCACCGCAACCAGGGCACCAGCGGACGTCCTGGTCACTCATCCAGTCCTTGCGTGCCGTGACCGGCACGGCGACGTCAGTCATGACCTCCCAGCTTCCTCGGCGCTCGGCGCCGGCTCGGATGCCGCTTTGCCACGTACCTCGTCCAACAGATCGTGGATCGCCTGCTGCACCTCGGCCACATGAAACGGCTCGCCTCGCACATTCGTCAGCGAGCGGGCATCCACCAGGAACTCTGCTCGCACCAGTTTCGACAGCTGTCCCAGGTTCGCCTCGGGTATGAGGACCTTGGGGTACCGGCGAAGCACGTCACCGAGATTCGACGGGAACGGGTTGAGGTGGACCAGGTGTGCCTGCGCCACGCGTTCGCCCGTCTTGCGCACGCGCTTCACACCTGCGAGCGCTGCGGCATAGGTCGAGCCCCACGACAGCACGAGCACCGTGGCGTCGCCGGTCGGGTCGTCACACTCGACCAACGGGATGTCCTTGGCGATGCCGGCGATCTTGGCCGCCCGCAGGTGCATCATCGTCTCGTGGTTGACCGGGTCGTACGAGACATTGCCGGTGCCGTCTGCTTTCTCGAGGCCGCCGATGCGGTGCTCGAGCCCGGGCGTACCCGGCACCGCCCAGGGCCGGGCGAGTGTCACGGGGTCCCTCAGGTACGGCCAGAATGCCGGCTCCCCCGAGTCCGACTCGGCGTTGGGCTCGGTCGCGAACGTCGTGGAGATATCCGGCAGATCCTCGATCGCCGGCAGCCGCCAGGGCTCGGAGCCGTTGGCGAGGTAGCCGTCCGACAGCAGGATCACCGGTGTGCGGTACTTGAGGGCGATCCGGACCGCCTCGATGGCGACGTCGAAGCAATGCGACGGGGTCATGGCGGCAACGATCGGCACAGGCGCCTCGCCGTGGCGCCCGAACATCGCGTGCAGCAGGTCCGACTGCTCGGTCTTGGTGGGTAGCCCCGTTGACGGCCCACCGCGCTGGACGTCGACGATGAGGAGCGGCAACTCGAGCGAGACGGCAAGGCCAATCGTCTCGGACTTGAGGTCGAGGCCGGGCCCGCTCGTAGTACTGATGCCGAGCGCGCCCCCGAACGCCGCACCCAGGGCAGCGCCGATCCCGGCGATCTCGTCCTCGGCCTGAAGAGTGCGGATGCCGAAGTTCTTGTACTTGGACAGCTCGTGCAAGATGTCCGAAGCAGGGGTGATGGGGTACGACCCGAGGAAGACCGGCACCTTGGCGAGCTGACTCGCCGCCACGAGGCCCCAGGCGAGTGCCATGTTGCCCGTGACGTTGGTGTACGTGCCCGGTGCGTGCTCTGCTGGGGCGATCTGGTAGGCGGACTCGAACAGCTCGGCGGTCTCGCCGAAGTTGTACCCGGCGCGGAAGGCCAGCGTGTTCGCCTCGACCACCACGGAGTTGCTCCCGTAACGCTCAGCGATCCACCGCTCGGTCACTTCCGTCGGGCGTGTGTAGAGCCACGACACCACGCCGAGGGCGAAGAAGTTCTTGCTCCGCTCCGCATCGCGCGGCTTGGCTCCGGTCGGCTTGCACGCCTCCTGGGTGAGCGCCGTCATCGGGATCTCGTACACCCGGTACTGCGACAGGCTCCCGTCGGAGCGGGGGTCCGAGCTGTAGCCAGCTTTCTCGAGCGCCCGGTCGTCGAAGGCGTCGGAGTTCACGACGATCGTTCCCCCGACGGGCACGTCGGCGATGTTGGCCCGGAGCGCAGCCGGGTTCATCACGACGAGGACGTTCGGCGCGTCACCCGGCGTGAGGATGTCGTGATCAGAGATGTGCACCTGGAACGCCGACACTCCAGCGAGGGTGCCGGCGGGCGCGCGGATCTCGGCCGGGAAGTTCGGCAGCGTCGAGAGGTCGTTGCCCAGGATGGCGCTCTCGTTGGTGAACTGATCCCCTGTGACCTGCATTCCATCGCCCGAGTCCCCGGCGAACCGGATGACGACCTGGTCGATCGTCTCCACTGGCGGTCTCGGTTTGGCGATGTCCGTACTGCTCGTCACTTCATCTCCGTCTGCGCGCGTATCTCCTGGTGAGTGTACCGGCGCGCTCGCGGAAGTTGGCGCTTTCGTAACAGAGCGCCCGCAGGAGACCTTTGGCGCTGCCGGCCGCGGCGCTCTCGCGCCCGATACGGCGTGCCGCCCGCCCGATTCCCTGATCCGCCAGCCCGACGCAGGTAGCGTGACGGCCGTGACGGTATCCCGGCCGATGTTTCCTGAGCCCCACCCAGGCGAGATCGAGCCCAGTGCGGCCTCGGGGACGTTCGCCTACACGCTGCTCGACGTCTTCACCAACCAGCCCCTCGAGGGGAACCAGCTGGCCGTCTTCACAGATGCCCGCGTGCTGAGCACCGAAGAGATGCAGCGGGTTGCCCGGGAGCTCAACCTCTCCGAGACGGTCTTCCTGCTCGCCCCGGAGGGAGGTGGTGACGTTCGCATCCGGATCTTCACCCCGGCCACCGAGTTGCCGTTCGCCGGCCATCCGGTACTCGGGACCGCGTATGTCGTGGGCGAGGCGATCGGCACGGAGACAGTTCAGATCGAGACCGGCCTCGGCGAGGTCCGCGTGGACCTCCGCCACGACGGGGCTCGGCTGGTGTTCGGCCGGATGCACCAGCCCGTCCCGACGTTCGAGCCATATGAGCGGGAAGCTGAGCTGCTGGCAGCCCTCGGAGTCGACCGGTCCGTACTGCCGGTCGAGGCGTACCGCAACGGGCCGCGCCACGTCTTCGTGATGCTGGACTCCGAGGATGCAGTGGCAGCGCTAGACCCCGACATCACCGCCCTGCGCTCGCATGATGGCATCGGGGTGAGCTGCTTCTCCGGTTCAGGTACCCGTTGGAAGACGCGGATGTTCGCGCCGACGCTCGGGGTCACCGAGGATCCGGCCACTGGCTCCGCGGCCGGGCCGTTGGCGGTGCATCTCGCCCGTCACGGCATGGTGAGCTGGGGCGACGAGATCGAGATCCGCCAAGGCGTCGAGATCGGCCGCCCCTCGGTGCTGTATGCGCGGGCCACGGGCTCGAGCGAGGCGATCGAGGGCGTCGAAGTGGGGGGCTCCGCAGTCGTGGTGGCCCAGGGCATCTACCTCGTGAGGTCGGCCCGCAGGTCCTGATCCTGCGCCTGATTGCGACCGGCAACGCATCGCCGCGCGCCGGCCGCGGCCCCGGGTCTGTCAGGCGACTGTGATCCCCTCGTCCAGGAACACGTCCTGCACGGCATGGACGAGGTCGACGCCCTCGGCCATGGGCCGCTGGAACGCCTTACGCCCGACGATGAGACCCGTCCCGCCGGCACGCTTGTTGATGACGGCCGTGCGGACTGCCTGGGCCAAGTCGCTCGCACCCTTCGACTCGCCACCGGAGTTGATGAGGCCGACCCGGCCGGCGTAGCAGTTCACGACCTGCCAGCGCGTGAGATCGATCGGGTTCGGGGTCGTCAGCTCCGAGTAGACGAGCGGATCCGTGCGGCCGAATTTGAGGGCCGTGTACCCGCCGTTGTTCTCGGGCTGCTTCTGCTTGATGATGTCGGCCTCGATCGTGACGCCGAGGTGGTTCGCCTGGCCGGTCAGGTCCGCAGCGACGGCGTAATCGGCCTCAGGAGTGGAGAAGGCAGGGTTGCGGAGGTAGCACCACAACACGGTGTAGAGCCCCAGCCGGTGCGCCTCGGCGAACATCGCGCTCACTTCCCGGATCTGGCGGGTGGACTCGTCCGAGCCAAAATAGACGGTCGCGCCGACACCGACCGCGCCGAGGTCGACCGCCTGGCGCACGCTGCCGAAAGGGACCTGGTCGTGGCGGGCCGGATACGTCAGCAGCTCGTTGTGGTTGAGCTTCACGATGAACGGGATCTTGTGGGCGTACTTGCGGGCGACGATGCCGAGACCACCGAGTGTCGACGCCACGGCACTGCAGTCCGCTGCCAGCGCCAGTTCCACGATGTTGGCGGGGTCGAAGTACGCCGGGTTCTTCGAGAAACTCGCCGCCGCCGAGTGCTCGATCCCCTGGTCCACGGGCAGGATCGATAGGTAGCCGGTCCCGCCGAGCCGGCCGTGACTGAACGTGGCGGCGAGGTTGCGCAGTACTGCGACCGGACGGTCGCTGGCGACGAGGACTCGGTCGATGAAGTCCGGCCCCGGCAGGGTGAGGCGGTCCCGCGGGAAGGCGGTGGCCTCATGACTCAACAGGGACTCGGCTTCGTCGCCGAGCAGCTCGTGGACGTCGGTGCCCACAGGGGCCTCCTTGGTATCGATCGGTGGTAGCGGCTTCGAGCCTAACTCGGGCCGACCTGCCGGCGGAGTCCTCAGACGTTGAAGCGGATCTCCAGCACATCTCCGTCTTTCACAACGTAGTCCTTACCTTCGAGACGAACCTTCCCCTTGTGCCGGGCTGCCGCGAACGAGCCC
>Ga0187860_1000861_pt1 | contig 28186 bp, 23 predicted proteins | sample June2016WEW_10_4_FD_132981 | JGI IMG/M metagenome (GOLD analysis project Ga0187860, IMG submission 132981) | Peatland microbial communities from SPRUCE experiment site at the Marcell Experimental Forest, Minnesota, USA - June2016WEW_10_40 | ecosystem: Environmental > Terrestrial > Soil >...
GTACCACACCGGAACCCCTCTCCACTTCCACTCCTCGACGACTTCGGGATCGGCTTCCTTGACTAAGGTACGGAGCCGGCTGAGCATCTTGCCCCGCCAGTCGCCTAGCTCCTTGATTCTCTCGTCTATCAGCTGAGAAGGAGACTTGCTTTTCTGCGACGCGCTCTTCTCCATGCCCGTTTCTCTTCCTTAGTCCCGAGGCTTTGATAAATGGGGGTCATCCCCACCGTGCCGATTCTACTTGGAGCTGCGGTTAACCGGCTCTACGCGACCAGCCGTGGGTGACGGCCCCTGATTCGAGCAGTGGGCCGAGTGCTCCATTGCGCGCCTGAGTGGAGCAACAGCCGTAGCCGATAGTGCTCGAAGTTCCGCACGTCGTGGGCGACCCGGCGGAGCTTCTCGTTGACGAGGTTCTGGGCCTCGCTCCTGGCGTTGGTGCGCCAGGTCGTGAAGTAGTTGAGGACCCGGGGCTCCCAGCGCTTGATGGTCCTCGCCAGGCGCAGGACCTCGGGGGTGCCGGCGGTCCTCGCCAGCTCGTAGAAGGAGGCGAGCTCGGCGTGGGCCTCCTCGAGGGTGGTGGCGTCGTAGATGGTCCGTAGCTGCTCCTTCACGGCGAGGGCCCCGCCCACCTCGTCGTAGGGGTCGCCTCGCCGGAGGGCTTCCTCGTGGAACTGCCGCGGCGTAATCCTCTCTGTCATGTCGTCAACCTAACGATCGGGCCCGGATGAGGCGCGGGATCCTGCGCTCGTCCGCGAGGAGGCTTGGATCGTCATAGGAGAGGGATCAGCCCGCGCAGTCGCCCAGGTGATCGAGATCGAGGGCGACGTCGTTCGAGTGCGGCCGCTCCCCGGACCGGTCGAGCGACATCGGGCGCTGCTCAACCACGACACCGGCTGAGCAGAATCACCAGGTCAAGGCGTTTCGCGCTTGACCGCTTGCCTCGGGGTGGCGGACGTTCGCCTCGCTGTGGCGGGACAGCCGTTTGGCTCAACCCCGGACACGGGGTGCGGTCCCCCTTTCCCGCGTTGTGTGGCGCCCCGACGCCACCTATTGATAGGGCGGCTACTGTGCGTCCGCATGGACGATGCGCTGTCACTCCCGCATCTGCCGTCCGGACCTGTCTCCTCGATCGGAGAAGCCATCGCTTTGATGACCTCCATCTCGGAGGCGCTTCCCCCTACCGACGGCCTGGCCTGCTTCAATCGGATGTACCTGATCGTTACTGAGAAGGTGCAGTCGGAAGTCGCCATCGGCACCTTCTTCGGTGATCCGGTGTTCATGTCCCACCTTGACGTGGTCTTCGTCAATGTCTATTTGCAGGCGATCGACGGGTTTCGGGCCGAGCCGCCCACAGCGCCCCGCTGTTGGGGCGAGCTGCTCGCCAATCGCTCCGATACCCATATCGCCCCCATGCAGTTCGCCCTTGCCGGGATGAGTGCCCACATCAACCACGACCTCCCGATCGCCGTTGTGAAGACGTGCGAGGACCTCGACACCGCGCCCGAACAAGGCACGCATGCGGCGGACTTCGACAAGGTGAACAAACTTCTCGGGGCCTTGGACCAATCGATCCGCGAGTCCTTCGAGACGGGCGTCATCCTCGATCTCGACCGCAAGGCCGCTGGCTTGGAGAACCTGGTCGGCAACTTGGCCATCGACGCGGCTCGTGGGACGGCCTGGGTCAACGCCGCGGCCCTGTGGCGCCTCCGCCAGGACTCCTGGCTCTCGAGGGAATACACAGATGGCCTCGATGTCGCGGCCGCCCTCGCAGGCCGTTCGCTGATGGTGCCGCTGCTCTAGGCGCGTCCCGCCTTCCAAGCCGGTCGGGTCTGCGCGCACGCAACCGGCGGTCGGGGGGCAGAGGCGCGAGCCTGTCGGCTCACCGCTTTGCGGGACAATCAACCCGATGCGTACCAGGCGGGTGAACGCGCTTGTCCGCTCACTTCTCGGTGCTCAATTTCGCTGCCCTACGTGACGCCAATGGCCGGTCACCGGGGGCGCAGCCGTGTAGTTGGCATCGCCGGCCTGGGTGGCCTCGATACTGCAGGTGCCGGCCTTCTGGTACTTGACGGTCGTGCCATGGGTCCCCGACACGGGTGCGCACCCCGGCCCCACTCGACGGCGCCAGCTTGAAGACGACCGGCCTGGACAGGATGGGTGAGTGACCTCGAGGGGCTTACTCCAACCCCCTCGAGACGGGCGGGAGCGGTTTGATGACCGCCTCCCTCCCGGCGGTAGGTGACGCGCATCCGGCAGCCGATGACGGCACGTTGCGATGGGCGTGATTGAATTAGATGTCCGTCTGCACGAGCTGCCGGAATACCGCAGGCTCCTCCGGTTACAAGGCCGAAGCAACCCATTCGTGCTGCACGATGACCCGCTGTCCGATGACCTTGCTCGCGTGATCATGAACATAGGCCTGGTGAAGCGGGTGGGCGACGTAACGACGGGCGGCTGCGAAGTCAGCAAAGTCCATCACCGCCACGAAGTCGAAGTTGTCTTCGAAGTGACCCGCGTCGTCGCCGCACGTCATGGCGAGCAGTTCGGGAATGGCGCGCAGTCCATCGACAGCGTCACGGAATGCCTGCTTTGCCTCGGACGAGACACCTTCGGCCCATCGGCTCGACACCACCTGGCGGAACATCTGCGAACCTCCCGACGGCGAAGTCTAGGTCAGAGTCAGCAGCGACATCGATACCCGGCACCCCCGGGTCTTTCGTGCTCGGCTGCCAGTGCCTGGAGCGGGAAGCCGACCGAAAGCCGGCGCCTATAGGTTCACGGTGAAGGTCCTCGACTCAGACGGCCGGACGGCGACGAAGGCGCTCAGCATCGTCGTCAAGGCGAGCTGACAGACGGCGGCTGGGACGGCGGGCGGCTGCTCTGCAGGGAAGTGAGCCCCGTCTCAGGGTCGCGATTGGCCTGACCCGTCCTCATCATCGGCGAGGGTTCGCCCGCCAACCGTCCCCAACATCGAGGGTACGTTGACAATCACGCCATGACGTCGTGTCCGCATGAACGGCGAGACGGCCGAATCGTGCGGACCGCTCCCCAGAGATTCGTCTCCGTGATCGTTCGGGCCCGCCCAATGCCGACAGCTTGCACCGAACCCAGGGTGAATTCCGATGGACGATAACCTGACCACCATGAACGTCACCGCCGGTGTCGAGACGTTGACGATCACGGGGGCCGATTCAGGAGCTCATCTGCGCGTCTGCGACAGCGCCGGTCGGGCGGTGGCGACACTCGTCGCTGACGAGGCCGGCAATGCCCACCTGGCGATCGTTCCCGATAAGCACCGCGTGCTCGAGTGCCCGGACGACTTCATCGGAGCGCTCTCGACCGGTTGGCCGTTGCCACCGGGCGACTACTCGGTGATCGAAGAGTCGGTCACGCCTGCTCGTGAGCACGGTCCCTTTCGCGTGCTGGCCGTCGACGATCACCCCCACCCCTCGCTCTACGTTCAGGACCTGGCCGAGGGTTACGCCTACCTGACCGTGCGGGACGGCGTGAGCCTGTCGATCATGGTCCGGTTCCCGAACCAGCAGCTGTACGGCCCTGCACCATGGCCGACGGTCATCGAGTACTCGGGCTACAGCCCGTCCGACCCGGACAACCCCCAGCCCGGCACTCTGATCGCCAACCTGCTCGGCTTCGCGGTCGTCGGCGTAAACATGCGGGGCACCGGTTGTTCAGGCGGCGTCTTCGACATCTTCAGCTCGGCACAGGCGGCTGACGGGTACGACGTCGTCGAGACCGTGGCCCGTCAGCCCTGGGTGCTCCACGGCAAGGTCGGCATGGTCGGACTTAGCTACGCCGGCATAAGCCAGTTGTACGTCGCCGCCACCCGCCCGCCCCATCTGGCGGCGATCACCCCCCTGTCGGTTATCGACGACCTCTACCGGCAGCAATGGCCCGGCGGGATCTACAACTCCGGGTTCACCCGAGCCTGGATCGCCATGCGGGATGCCGAGACCAAGGCGGGCGGCATGGCATGGGATCAGGCCCGCATTGACGCAGGTGACGAAGTCGCCGCTGCCAATCAGCGCATTCGCAGCCAGAACATCGACTTCGAGCGCGGTGGTCGGGCCATCAGGTTTTTCGGTCCGCTGTCCGCGTCACGCCGGATAGGCGTCCGGGTGGATCAGATCGAGGTGCCGGTGTACATGACCGGTGCATGGCAGGACGAGCAGACCGGGAGTCACTTCGCGTCGATGATCGGTTCGATCGACTCTTCGCCCGATTTCCGGTTCATCGGCTTCAACGGTCATCATCCCGATGGCTACAGCCCCATGGTCCTGAATCGATGGTTCGAGTTCCTGTCATTCCACGTCGCCCACCGCGTGCCGAAGCTGCCCGAGCCGATTCGGATGCTCGCGCCGAGCTACTTCGCCCAGGTCTTCGGTTACCAGGCTGAACTCGAGCCCGATCGGTTCGCACATCACGGCGACGATGTCGACGCGGCCTACGAGGAGTTCCTCGCCGAGCCACGGATCAGGCTTTTGTTCGAGAACGGTGCAGGCAGCGAGGTCGTCGGAGCGACCTCACACCGCTACGAGGCATCGATTAAGTCGTTCCCGCCGCCGGAGGTGACACCCCGTCGCTGGTGGTTCGACGCCCGTGGCGCTCTCGTCGACATACGGCCGGAGGTCGAGGGGGTGGAGTCGTATCTCGACGATCCTGAAGCAGGCGAGATGGCGTACTCCCGGGAGCTGCTCAGCGACCTGAACCGGTTCACGTTGCCCACGACCCAAATCGCTCGGGACTGGACCCGATTCTCCGACGACCACCGCGTCGCGTTCGAGACCGAGCCGCTTGCCACGGCAATGGTCGTGGCGGGCTCGGGCCACGTCGAGTTGTACCTGCGGGCCGGCTCAGCCGACACCGCAGTGCAGACGACGATCACCGAGGTCCGTCCCGACGGATTCGAACAACGCGTCCAATGCGGGTGGCACCGACCCATCCATCGAGTGGAGGACGTCGACCAAAGTGACGATCTCCGGGTCGATTACACCTTCACCGAAGAGGACAGTGCCCCCTTGGAGATCGGGGAGTGGCTCTCGTTCCGGCTGCCGATCTACCCGTTCGCCCATGTCTTCCGCCCCGGTTCGCGAGTCCGTGTCGCGATCTCCTCGCCCGGCCGTGACCATCCATTCTGGTGCTACGACAACCCCGTGACCGATGGTGTGGCGCACGACGTCGGCCGCGGGGGTGACCATCCGTCGTCGCTGGTCCTGCCGGTGTGGCCCACCGATCTCGACTACGACGAGGATTACCCGCACCCCGACGCGTTACGAGGCCAACCCACGCGCCCCGTCGAGCCCATACGCAACTACGCCGCGCCGTGAGACTGCCCGCGACCGGGTAGGCGACACATGCCTAGCGACGTCCGCTCTCGCTGTTGGCGATGTCGGGACTGGGCACCGAGTCGGCAGGACATCTCCGGGCAGCCTCTTAGCCGATCTTCGCGAGGGATTCGCCTGACTCGTAGAGGCAGGACGTCGCATGTGATCGATGACCGTGTAACGGTTGATGTCGTACCGAGCGGCGAGGTCGTTGACGCTACGCCGGACCGGTAGTCGGCGGTCAGCTGCACGAGTTCCTCGGGGCGGAGGCGGCGCTGACGTTGCCTCGGAGAAGGCTCCAGGGACGATTCTGACCGCCGTGCGGTGGTGGCCGGAAGGAGTTTTCGCATCAGAGGCCCTCCCAGGGGGGCCTCGAGCAACGCGTTGTAACCTCCACGTTGTCGAAATTGCAACGTTTTACGGCTCCGAGTGGCCGAGCCGGACTTGGGCATGTTCAGGCGCAGGCCTCCCACGAAGAGTACCGTCGGGCCGATGAGAAGCACAGACATGACGACGACGCGCGGCGGCACGGCGGGGTCGAAGAGGCGATCGTCCCGAGGACGCCGATCACGGTGCTACCTGATGCCGGCCGGAGTCCCCGCGGTGGTCGTGGTGGTGCTCCTCACTGGCGCGCTCATGCCCCCGACGGCCGGTGCAAACACGCGGTTGAGGATCGCGAGCCACGCCGACTCAACCGGTCCCATCGTCGTCGACGGGGCCGGCAACGGCTACGTCGCTTGGGCCAGCTCCGTCGGCAACACCAACGGGGACCCGCTCTACTTCTGCAAGATCCCCAAGGGCGGAAAGTGCACCCAACCGCTCCTGCTTCCGATACCGAAGGGGGCGACCTGGGACAGCTACGAGGTCAACCAGCCGTTCCCGGTACTGGGTGGAAAAGCGGGCGTGGTGTCGGTCGTGGGCCCAAGCTACGACCTCTCGGACGTCGTCGTGTGGACCTCGCACAACAAGGGGACGAGTTTCGGCGAGCCCCAGGTGATCACCAGCTCCATGTACGACGGCACCGGAACCGGAGACGTACTGCGCTCCCCGGACGCCGACCCTCCGTACTACCCGGACTACTTCTCGATCGCCTCGTCCAACCCCGGGCTCTTCTACACGTTCACCGGCATCGGGGCGATCGGTGCCTTGGACCCGCCTGCGGGCTTTCAGCAGAACACCAGCGCCGTGCCAGGCACACCCACCGACGCCACCGTGGGCTACGGCAAGACGGTGAACCCCGGCGACAACCAGAGCACGCAGACCATCGAGGCCTTTTCGACGGACGCCGACAAACCTCAGCTCGACTACTTCTGGGCCCCAATTCCCGGGGTCAGTGGTTCACCCGGCTCCTTGGAACACGGGCCGACCAACGTGGGCGTCGGCATCAATCCCCGCCTGGCCGGCGGACCCGACGGGCTCTTCCTGTTGTCGGAGGACTATGTCGCCAACCCGGACAACGATTCGAAACCGCTCCACCTCGACGTACGCAAGTGGAATCCGAAGACCCACACCTTCGGCACACCGACCCTCGTGGTCAAAGTCCCCAACGACATCAACGTTACCAACGAGGGCGGCTTCACCGAGGACGACTCCAGCGGGGTCCTCACGGTGGCGTGGCCGAAGGAGACCACTGCCGGCGGCTACGAGATGGACATCTGGACGTCGGCCGACAAAGGTAAGACGTTCTCGGGCCCGGACAGCCTGGCATCGATCTCCTACGCCTACGAGGGTCCCGCTCGCCTGGCCTCAGTTGGGGGCGATGGGTTCGTGACGTGGCAGGACAGCAGGGGCCTTGAGCTCGTGGACCTCGCCCACCTGTAGGAGCCGCTCAGCATCTGACTGTGGCGGGCGCAAGCAAGTGACACCGAAGCTCGCCGATCTGTTGCCTCGGCCGATCGTCCAGGCGCAGGCGGTCGACCCATTCCACTCTGACGGTTGCATTGCAGCGTCACCGCTGAACCACGGCGGTGCAGCTTCCAGGGAGAAATGAATTCGGAGGACAACCAGGCCACCTTTTCGATCCTCAAGGCTGAAGGCCAAATTCGGCTCGATGAAGTGCAACCCGAGGGGAATGTCTCCTTCGAGGTCCGGCGTCGTCGGCTCCACTCGGCCTGCGGGACTTCGTCGAGCCACGCCGCAAGCTCCGCGCCTCCCAGGTCGTGAGACAAGAGTTCCGCAATGACGGATCGTCATCCCGACATCCTCGAAGTCGATGAGCCTCACCTCAACGCCGTTCCAGAGGTAGCTCGCCTAGCTAGCGCGGATCACCTCGGCAATACACCTGGCGCGTCGTTGCCAGGGCTTGGCCCCGGTCCGTGCCACGGAGCGGCTCCAGGTCGCCGCATCCGGGCCTAGTATCCGCGCCGTGGCTGTGATGGCCCTGCCTGATGGCCGTCGGTTGGCGTATGAGGTGATGGGCGATCCGGCTGGGTTCCCCGTGATGGTCCTGCACGGCACCCCCGGGTCGTCGCGGCAGCTCGCGGGCCTAGACGAACTCGCCCGCGACCGCGGCGTCGCAGTGATTGCGCCCGATCGCGCCGGCTACGGCGGGTCGAGCCACGACCCGTCCAGAACCACCGCTTCCGGTGTTCGCGATTTGGGGGAGCTCATAGGACACTTGGGGCCAGAAACCTGCGCTGTCGTGGGTCTTTCGGGCGGCGGGCCGACAGCGCTTGTGTGCGGCGTGGTCCTGACGGACCGGGTCACCGCGGTTACCACCGTCGGTGGCGTGGCGCCGCTCGTTCCGCGCGATCCCTAGCTGCCACCCGATCCGCTCTTGACCAAGACGGCTCGCCGCTCCCAGGCTGGCGCGCGCGCTCTGTTTGCGGCGATCGTACGTGCGGGCCGGATCCGCCCGGAGAAGACGCTCGACCGATTCGCAACCATGCTCGCCGAGTCCGACGCTCGCCTGTTGCGTGACAACGCCCGAGGTGCGCGATGCGTTTCTCGACGACCTCCGCCACCCGTCGCCAACGACGGCGAGGGCGGCACCTCGCGACTTCTGGCTGTTTGCGCGGCGGTGGGACATCGACATCGCCGATATGGGGGTGCCAGCCCACATCTGGCATGGCACCGACGACCGCAACGTCCCCGTCGGCGGCGCGCAGTCGACGAGACCACGATTGGCGGGGCGGCATCTCCTCAGCGCGGCGCCCGTCGAGCTGGCGTTCGCGCGCGCAGAACGGCGTGTCCAACACTCGGCGTGACCGTCGGCGGCGCCGGAACGAGGGCGTAACGAGTCGGCGATTTGCGTCGATAGAGGATCACCGCGGCCCGCGAGCAACTTCAGACAGACAGACAGTGATATTGCACGACCCTGTTCTGGCCGATTCGACAGCATCAGCTTGCGGACGAGGAATCTGGCGCTCATCCGAGCGCTGACGAATTCGGCGTCGGAACGCTACGGAGGACGGCCATGACCATCTTCGATGAACCATTGGCCCTCTCAGCGCAGGGTCTCTGTCAAACCCACGGCGATTCAGCACCGCCGACTTCGAGGCGTCACCTGTGAATCGGAACATCACGTCGTGGTCGCGTTGTACATCTCGAGGAACTCGGCCATACCGGGGGGATTGACGTTCATCGCGTGGTCCACCACCACTTGCACGACGGCCGGTCGGCCCGAGGCGAGCGCTCGTTCGAGGGCAGGCACGATGCCGCCGGGCGCGTCCACCAGTTCACCGTGGCAGCCAAGTCCCTCTGCAACAAGGTCGTAGCGAACAATTGACGTTTGGACGCCGATGGTGCGCCCCACTTCGTCGAGCATGCCCTGCTCCTCCATGGCCCAGGCGTAATCGCAGTTCACAACGGCGACCATCGCCGCGCCGACGCGAGCGGCTGTCTCCAGCTCCTGCAGGTTGAACCCGAAGGCGCCGTCCCCACTGAACAGGAACACGGGACGATCGGGGCATGCCAGTTTGGCCCCTATCGCGTAGGGAAGACCGGTACCGAGGTGACCGAAGTGCCCCGTCCACAACAGTGACCGTGGCCGGGTGACGACGAGGGCCAGGTGGGCCCACAGGGCGGAGTTCCCGCCGTCCAGACAGATGATCGCGTCCTCGGGCAGGAACCGGGCGAACTCCGCAGCAAGCCGTGCGGGATGAATGGGAGATCCGTCGAGCCCGAGGCCGCTGTCGGCCATCATGGTCATGACCATCTGCGCTCCGGCAGCCCGCTCACGCGCCCAGTTGCCGTCATTGCGGATGTCCGAAGTGCCGAGAGCCTTCGTGAGGGCGCTCAAACCCTGGCGGACATCGCCGACGAGGGCGACGTCAACGGGCCGGTTCACCCCGATGGCCAGCGGGTCGCGATCGAGATGAACGAGGCGCTGGGCAGCCGGTCCAGCCCAGGCCGGGGACTGCCCGTAGCCGACGACCTCACCGATGCCGGTGCCGACGGCCACCACTACATCGGCCTCCTGCATCACCGGCGACAGCAAGGCGTTGGCCATCCCCACAGCGTGGGGATGCCGCTCGGAGATCGCCCCGCGCGCGCCAGGTGTTGTGCATACGGCCGCTCCGGCCACCTCGGCCAGACGGGCCAACTCCTCCGATGCTTCGGCCGTGTGGACGCCGTTGCCCGCCAGCACCAGCGGTCGGACCGCTTGGCCAAGCAGCGCGGCAGCGCGCTTGACTGTGTCGGGGTCCGGCGATCCGGCAGCGGCCCGGTAGCCGGCCGGAGCCAGCACAGGGTTGGCGTCCTCATCGACCTGCTCGCGTAACAGCTCTGGGGCGAGCTCGAGGTACACGGGTCCGGGCCTGCCCCCGAGGGAGTGGCGGAAAGCTTCTCGCAGGTACTCGGGGATTCGCCTTGCCTCGGGAATGGCGGCGGCGAACTTGGTGACGGGGCGGAACAGCTCCAGCTGAGGCGTGTACTGAAAGCGGTTGCGACGAACAGCTTGGTCCACCCGGGAGGTTCGCTGAGTTCCGATCACCACCACGGGGACCCCTTCGACCCAGGCGTTGACCACGCCAGGGACCAGGTTGGCGACTCCGGGACCCATGCCACCCACCACGACAGCTGGGACTCCCGTGGCCCGCGCCCAAGCGTCGGCCATGTGGACCTCAGCACTTTCATGCCGGCCCGCGACCACGAGCATCCCGGCTGCCTCGGCCTCGAACGACAGGGGCGTGAAGGAGATGTCGGTGATGGCGAACAGGGCGCGAACGCCCTCGACCTGCAGTGAGCGGACGAGCAACTCGGCTCCGCTGATCATCCCCACGTCCGGACCTCCCCTCGACCTGGCGAGCTCAGCTGTCCGTCAGCCAGGCCCACGCCACGATAGGCGCCTCCTCGAAGTCTCGGCGACGCATGACCTCTGGAACAGGGTCCAAAGCCCCGAGGCGGACGGCGTCGGCCACCTCCGCAGCGGGCGCTTGGGCCAAAAGGCCCTACGATCTGCACGCCCCGCGATGGATGCTCGCGACTGGCTCGCAAATCAGCAGCTGAACAGGGAGGCGTGTGCCATGGGTGGTTCACCGTCGATTGCGCCGCTCTATCCGAACCCGCCCTGCGAGTACCGCCGCCCACGCATGGTCACTGTCCGTTGATCTACGTTGACTGGGCACCGCCCCCTGCGCGACCGGAGCCGTCCAGCACATCGTGCAAGCCGCGTTCGACAACTCCGGCCACTCGCTGGCGGGTGAACCCCTCGATCACGTCCAGAGCGGCGTCAATCCCGTCGCGCGCGGGCGGGCGTAAGCCGGAGCGGCGGCCCGCACCGGCGTGAACTTCATCGCCCACGTCCATGTCGCGCTCGCCGCGACCGGCTCCCGCCCTGACGACGCCGACGTTGCCTTCGGCGCGGCCCTGCCTGACCTGGCGTCAATGGCCGGGCTTCGCATCGACCGGTCCGCGTTGCCGGAGGCGGTGCGAGAAGGCGTGGCGCTCCATCACCGGACCGACGCAGCGTTCCACTCGCTCCCCGAGTTCACGACAGGCATGCGGCAGCTCCGCGAGCTGTTGAAGGCTCGAGGGCTGGCGGTCGGTCCCTCGCGGGCCGTCGGCCACGCGGGGTGGGAGCTGCTCCTCGATGGCTGCCTATTGGATCGCTCTGGAATCGAGGAGCACTTCGCTCGCGTGCTGGAGCATGCTCCCGACGTGGCCGGGTCGGTCTCGCCCGCCGACCCGGACCGGTGGCGAGGGCTGGTCCGCGACATGCGATCAGACCGGTGGTGGCTCGGCTACCGCGACACGGAGCTCGTTGCCCGTCGCCTGCAGCGACTGCTGCGGGCTCGGCGCCACCTCTCGTTCGACGTGGAGCAGATCCCGCTCGTCGCCGACGCGCTGGCGACGGCCAAACCGGGCGTGGACTTCGCCGCGGACCGCGTCATGCCTGCTGTGATCGCCATGCTGGCGCCGGACTATCGAGGTGGTTGAGGCGATCGCCTCGCGCGCCTGCCGTGCTCGGGCGCGCCAGCGCAGCGCAGCTTTCCCGCTTCCTCTCCGGCTAGTTGCCGTAGTAGGCAGCGACGGCCTTGAACGACTCTTTTGGCTCCCAGGTCATGTCCGGGTAGGTCGTTCCATGGCTCGCCTCGTAGGTCTTCACCAGGCTGAGTGCCGACATGTCGAGGTCGTACTGGGCATTCTCGCTGTAGGGCGCTATGGGGTCGACGAAAGTGCAGACGAAGGCGCCATCGACGCCAGCAGCGTCGAGGACGGCGAGGGTCTCGGCGATCTCTCTGGCCTGCATCGCCTCGTCTCGGACATGGGACCCCTTCTTCAGCCGAGGACGGACGAACCTGCCCACGACACGGAGCTGGTGCAAGAATTGCGACCTGCTGTCCACGATGCCGAAGCCAAGGCTTCCAGAACCCTCCGCACCCTGGTAGGAGCGCATGCCGAACTCGGTGACGACAACGGGCTTCCCGAACACGAAGAACGGCTTGAGCAGCTCGACGTACCGATCCTTAATGCGTGCGTCTCGGTAGTGGTCCACGCCGACGATGTCAAAGAGGCTCCAGTCCACCTGCTCGAACGGCAGCGAGGCATACGTCACCTGCCCGTGGAACGCCTTTCTCGCCGCATCGTTCGCCCGAGCCAGAAACGCCTTTAGCGGTTCGATGTAGTTGCCCGCCTCCACGTCGCGGAACAGGTTGGCGACTCGCTTGGTGATCGTTCTGCCGGGCACGATGCCCCTCACGAAGAGCGTCGCCTCAGAGGCCACGCTGAACACGAGTCGTTCCGGCCAGCGTTGCCGCAGCCGTTCTGCCGCGGTGGCGGCTTCCGCGAGGTAGGCGAGCGTCCGTTCTTGGCTCTTGTTCCACAGCTCTGGCGACAGCCACACTTCAAGGCCTTGCTCGAGGGCATCCTGAGCAGCCCTCATGAGCCGTCCGATGTCTCGGCCACAGATCCGAACCGCGTTGCAGTGCAGGTCGTGCTTGATGATCTCTAACTCGCGGTGCACAACGTATGGATCGAAGACGGGACGCCAGTTCGTCCCGAGGACTCGCCCGACGTCGTAGCTCACCCCTCTTCGGTTCACTCAACAGCTCCGGATCATGGTGTTCCCGATGACGCATCAAAGAAGGCGCGTAGCTCCGCCGCGACGAGTTCTGGTTTCCCCCCATTGTCCGCTGCGGTATGACCGACTCCTGGAAGCGTGACTCGGCAGGCGTGGGGCAGTACGACGCTGAGCCCGTCCAAGGCAGCGGTGAGGTTCCGGGCACTCTTCGCGCCACCGAGCAGGAGCAGCTCGCAGGGCAGCTCAGCAAACCGCTCCAGAGGACCCGCTGCGTCCATGACAGTGCGCGCGTCGTAGTGCATCGTGGGGATGAGGTCGCGGGGAGACACCATCCCGGGTGGCACGGGCTTGCCATCGGTCTTCTGGATGACTCGGTTGATTTCCCGGACGAGCACAAACCGAGGTACACAGCGGAGCGCAGTCCGGTCGGCGGTGCCCTTCATGATGGTGACCAGTGCCGCTGCAAGCTGACCTGCTTTGAGTTCGCGCTCGTAGCGGGGTACCCACAATGTCTGCGATACGCCATCGAACGACAGCGGTGGTTCGTACAGCGCGAGTTTGGTGATTCCCGAAAGTGATCTGGCTGCCTCTATCGCGACGACTGCGCCGACGCTCAATCCGAACACGTTGTGGGCGTCTGTCTTTTGGAGGAGCACATCGAGGTCTTCAATCTCGGTGTGGAGACCGTGACCCTCGCTGTACGGCCCACTCAAGCCGCGACCGCGCCGGTCGGGGACATAGACGGTGAAGCGGTCACTCAGCGCAGTGGCCAGCTTCACCAGGTTCTGCGATGCCTGCCCTCCGCCGTGCACAAGAACAGCCCCGGGACCGTCACCAAGTCGTCGGTACGCGATCGTCGTGCCGTCCCTCGAAGTGACCGTACCCGTTGCCTGTGCCGCTGGCGGCGTGATGCTCATGAGTCTCGTTTCGTCGGTTCGATCACGGACTTCAACGAACCTCGTCACCCACAGCATGGCTCTGTGGTGGTGACACCGGCGAACACCGGACCGCGCCGGAGCCGGCGGACAGTATCTTTCTGGCTAACCGAGGCGGGGTTGGCGTTCACGATCGCGTGGGACAAGCCCGCCGGGTTCGTCGGTCGCGAGGCGCTACTCGAGGCCAAGACACAGGGTGCCCCGTGCAACCGGGTCGTGAGCATCGTCGTCGACGATCCCGAGGTCGACCTGCACGGCAGTGAGCCGGTGCTTCTCGGCGGCCAGTTGGTCGGCCATGTGCGTGCCGCTGCGTTCGGTCACACTGGGTGGACTTGTGGGGCTCGCCCAGGTCACCCACCAGGACGGCCTCACCGGGGACTGGTTGAAGAACGGCGCCTTCACCGTGTGGACGCCGTTTGGCCGGTGCCGACCCGCCTGCAGATCGCACCGCCGTACGATCCGCAGGGACTGCGCATCCTCGAGGGGCACTGATGGCCGACACCCGATTCCCGCACCTGTTCGCGCCGCTGCGCATCGGGCCGGTCGTGGCCCGCAACCGCATCGTGTCGTCCGGCCACGACACCGTAATGGCCGTCGACGGCAAGGTGACCGACCAACTCGTGGCGTACCAGGCGGCGCGTGCGCGGGGCGGCGTCGGTCTCATCGTGGTGCAGGTGGCCGGGGTGCACCCGTCGGCGCGCTACACCAGTCACGTCCTCATGGCCGACGACGACTCGTGCATCCCGGGTCTCACGCGTCTCGCCGAGACGGTCCACGAGCATGGCGCGCTCGTCTTCCAGCAGCTGTTCCACGACGGCCGCGAGCTCATGGAGTCCGAGGACGGCACGCTGCCGGTGGCGCTGGCGCCGTCGGCCGTGCCGAACGAGCGCTTCCACGTCATGCCCCGAGCTATGCCGGTCGCCCTGGTCCGCGAGATGGTGACCTGCTATGGCGCGTCCGCGGACCGGCTGCGACAGGCGGGCTTCGACGGCGTCGAGGTGGTCGCCTCGCACGGCTACCTCCCCGCGCAGTTCCTCAACCCGCGGACCAACTTACGCACCGACGAGTACGGCGGTGACCTCGACGGCCGACTCCGGTTCCTCCGCGAGGTGCTGACCGCCGTGCGGAAGGGAATCGGCTCGGACCTGGCCGTCGGGCTGCGCATTTCAGTCGGCGAGGAGTCCGCCGAAGGGCTTACTCGCGACGAAGTGCTCGATGCGCTCGGCCGGCTCGACACCGACGGGTCGCTCGACTACGTGTCGGTCGTCGCCGGGACGTCGGCGACCCTGTCGGGCTCCGACCACATCGTGCCGCCCATGACGCGGCCGGTCGGCTACACCGCACCGTTGGCAGCCCGTGCTAAGGCGGTCGTCTCGGTGCCAGTGATGGTGGCCGGGCGCATCAACCAGCCGCAGGACGCCGAGCTGATCCTCGCGCGCGGCGATGCCGATGCCACGGTCATGACCCGGGCGCTCATCTGCGACCCCGAGATGCCGGTCAAGGCCGACGCCGGCCGACTCGACGAGATCCGTGCATGCATCGGCTGCAACCAGGCGTGCATCGGCCATTTCCACGCGGGCTACCCGATATCGTGCATCCTCCATCCCGAGACCGGCCGCGAGCTGACATACGGCATCCGCGCCACGGCGACCTCGGCGAAGGACGTCGTCGTCGTGGGTGGCGGACCTGGTGGACTCAAGGCTGCGGCTGTCGCTGCCGAGCGGGGCCACCGTGTCACGCTGTTCGAGGCCGGTCGTCGGCTCGGGGGCCAGGTGCTGCTGGCGCAGGAGGTCCCGGGGCGGGCCGAGTTCGGGGGAGCTGTCACGAACCTGCAGGGCGAGGCCGAACGGGCCGGCGTGAAAGTGGTGCTCGGTACGGCGGTGGACGTGATCAACGAGCTCGCGCCGGACGTCGTCGTGGTCGCGACCGGCGCGCGGCCCAGGGTCCCGGACCTCGAGCTCCTCGACGACCCCGTCGTTCTCACGGCGTGGGAGGTCCTGCGCGGTGCGGAGCCGCCCCGGGGCCGGGTCGTCGTTGCCGACTGGCGGTCCGACTGGATAGGTCTGGGCGTCGCAACCCTGCTGGCGCAGCGCGGCCACCGGGTCACCCTCGGCGTCACCGGCTACCACGCCGGCCAGAGCCTGCAGCAGTACGTGCGCGACGACATGCTCGCCGAGGTCAGCCGACTTGGGATCCAGGTGCTGCCGCTGGTGCGTCTTTACGGCGCAGACCAGGACACCGTGTACTTCCAGGATGTCCTCACCGGAGAGCCAGTCGTGGTCGACGACGTCGCGTCGCTCGTTCTCGCTCAGGGGCACACGTCGGTCGACGACCTCCTGCGCTCCCTCGAGCTGCACGACACCATCGAGGTTCGCGGAGTCGGCGACTGTCTCGCCCCTCGCACCGTGGAGGAAGCCGTGCTCGACGGCCTCCGTGTCGCGACAGCACTGTGATGCGTGCCCTCGATTTGCCGGTCCCGTGGCTGACGGGACTTCAACGTCTCATTCGCGAGTCACCAGCGCACCTTTGTTGCGCCCGGCCTCAAGGCGCGGGAGCCGTCGTTCGACCGCGGTGAGCCGGGGCGAACGGCCCGGCGTACCTGGCGTGGCGGGCGCCCGCTACGGTGGAGCCAGGTTTCGCGACGACGGAGAGTTGCCGACGGGCGGTGCCGCGAGGACTCTCGAAGCGGAGGGAGGGCGCGTGCCAACAGCGAGAGTGACATTGAGGGAGGTTGCCGTCTTGGCCGGCGTGCACTCCGGCACGGCGTCCCGGGCGCTCAACGAGTCGACTCGCTCGCTCGTGAACGCCGACACCGTGCGTCGTGTTGCCGAAGCCGCAGCCACGCTCGGCTACCGACCGAACCACCTCGCCCGCAGCTTCAAGACCCAGCGGACGTTCTCCATCGGCGTGCTCATCCCCGATCTGAACAACCCTCTCTTCCCTCCCATAGTGCGGGGCATCGAGGACCGCCTCGCACTCGCCGGCTATATAGCGCTGCTCGGCAACACGGACAACGACGGCGAGCGCGAGCGGCGGATCTTCGCCGAGATGGAGGCGCGCCACGTCGACGGGCTCGTCCTCGCCACCGCTCGGCGGGACGACCCGACCCTCGTCGACGTCGCCCGGAACGGACCGCCGATCGTGCTCGTGAACCGCGTCGTTGAGGACCACGCTTTCTCCTCGGTCTCGGTCGACGACGGCGCCGGGATCCGCCTCGTCGTCGAGCACCTCCACTCGCTCGGCCACCGGCGCATCGCATACGTCGGCGGACCCCAGGAGCTCTCGACGGGCTTCGGTCGCTACAAGGGCTTCCAGGCCTCCATGCGCGCATCGGGTCTCGGGATCGACCGGAGGCTCGTGTCCTTGGCCTCGAGTTTCTCGATAGCCGAGGGCGACCGATGCGCGGCCGAGGTCCTGGCAACGCGCCCTCGCCCGACTGCGATCGTGGCGGCGAACGACATGCTCGCCCTAGGCTGCTACTCGGCCATCGAGGAGTGCGGCCTGCGCTGTCCTGACGACGTGTCACTAGTGGGCTTCAATGACATGCCCTTCGTCGACCGGCTCACACCGCCGCTCACGACCGTGCGCATCCCGCACGCCGAGATCGGGGCACAAGCGGCCGGGCTCATCCTGGAACGGATCGAGCATCCCGAATCACCGCTGAAGAGCCTCCTGCTCGCGCCGGAGCTGGTCGTACGAGGCTCGACGTCGCGGGCCCCAGTGTGAACGGCAAGCGGTCCTCCGCTTCTGGCCGGCCGGGGGCGCGGATCTGAGCCGGAGATCCGCCTCACGCCTGCAGTTGGCGGGCCATCCAGTCGGCGCTGAGCAGTCGGTGCCGGTAGTTGATGTTGGTGCAGTTGTGTCCACCGTCTTCGAACATGAGCATCTCCACTGGTCCGCTCACGGCGTTGGCTATCAGCTCGGCGTGGTACGAGGGAATGATGCGGTCGAGGCGGCCAGCGACGATCTGGAGAGGGATGGCGATCCGGTCTGCCCGACCTTCGAGGCTGAGCTCGAGCGCCTTTCGCTGCGCCTCCGCGTCGGTCGCCGAAAACGAGCGCACGCGGAATGCGTCCCGGGTGAGCTGAGGCAGCTGGTCCCATTCCTTGCCGAACGTGAACGGCCCGGACATTGAGATGCACGCCCGGATCCGCTCCTCGCCACTCGCCGCTCGCGGAGCGTAGTACCCGCCGAGACTCACGCCCCAGATCCCGATCCGGGCAGAGTCGACTTCGGCGATGGCCGCGAGGGCGTCGATGATGGCGGCTCCAGGCACCTCCCAGTCGGGTCTGATCGGGAGGTCGTACTCCGCCTCACCCTGGCCGGGACCGTCGACCACGAACGTGGCCAGGCCCCGGTCGCAGAACAGTTGCTCGGTCGGGCGTAGCTCCTCCTTGGCCGAGTCGAGTCCCGGCACGAGGATCACGACCGGGTGTGGTCCCTCGCCAGGCGGCAGGCGAAGCACCCCCACGATGGTGCCGGACTCGAACGGGATCTCCACTCGCTTGCCCGGCGGGCTCAGGTGCTCCAGGGAGTCCATGAAGCACGCCACTGCCCGTGCATGGGTGGACCGCATCTCCTGCACGTCGTGAACCCAGAAGAACTTGGCGAAGTGGTAGTAGACGGCAGCCTGCGAGAGGTGCGTACCGGCCGAGCGCCACCTCGACGCCCGCAGCGCTTCGCGTCCGAGCCCCTCGTGCACCGCAGCGGCCTGCTCCCACGCCTCGCGCCACTCGGCCCACTCCGTGATCGACGAGGTGATTCGCGAGTAGTCGTTCGGGTCGACGCCATTCGCTAGGAAACGCGCCGACCAGTGACCCACGGCCTCGTCCAACCTCTGGTCCGTCATGGCGGTCACTTTTGCATACGATTGCTGCCAGAGGCAACGTTCCGGCGTTCAGCGGCGATGCTCTCCACGCCGAGCTTCTCCGGCGGATGAGGCCGTGGGGAGGGTGACCCCAGCGTTCTCATGGGCGACCGGCAATCGGTTGACAACAACGGAGCGCGCAGTGAATACTGCGTCCTATGCAATCGATTGTTGCCCAGGCGTGACCGAGCAGACCCTTCCGTCCCCTGTCGGGTGGCTGGGCACGGGCCGCATGGGCGCCGCCATGGCGACTCGCCTCCTCGCAGCGGGCCACCCGGTCACTGCATACAACCGCACGCCGGCGAAGCTGGCGCCGCTCGTGGCCGCCGGGGCGACTGTGTCGCAGTCGATCTCCGATCTCGCAGCCCTCGACGTCGTGTTCACAACGGTCGCCTCGTCCGACGACCTGCTCCATGTGACGCTCGGCGAGGGCGGCCTTCTCACCGGCGACCAAGTCCCTCGGATCATCGTCGACGCTTCCACGGTCTCACCGGAGGCATCCGCCGAGTGCCGAGCGAAGGCGGTGGCCCGCGGGTGCGAGCTACTGGCGGCGCCCGTCAGCGGGAACCCGCGTGTGGCGGCAGCCGGGAGGCTGACGTTCGCCGTCTCCGGCTCGCGGAGCGCCTTCGAGGAGGTGCGGCACTACCTCGAGGCGATCGGCGCCGGCGCGACTTTTGTCGGGAGCGGCGAGCTGGCCCGGTTCGTCAAGCTGTGCCACAACCTGTTCCTCGGCGTGGTGATCCAGGCCCTCGTCGAGTCGACGCTGCTGGCCGAGAAGGGTGGGGTGGCACGAGCGGACTTCCTCGGCTACATGAACCACAGTGTGCTCGGGTCGACGTTCACGTCGTACAAGACGCCTGCGCTCGTCAACCTTGACTTCCACCCCACGTTCACGGCGAAGCTCCTGAGGAAGGACTTCGACCTCGGCCTGAGGGCCGCCCGCGATCTCGAGGTCCCGATGCCCGTGGCCGCTCTCGTGGCTCAGATCATCGCCTCGCTCGTCGGCGCCGGCTACGGAGACGAGGACTTTGCCGCCCTCATCGCGCTCGAGGCGGCACCTGCTGGTATCGACTTGAAAAGCGAGCACGCATCAGTCGGTGACGGGCTGGCGGGCCCATGACCCGCTCGCGACCTTTGCATTTCACCACATCCATTTGCGACGGCTCACCGGCTCGCCGCAACAGAAGGGGGACATGACGTGACATCCTGGACGAGCATCAGGGGCAAGCGGGGCGCCTTTAAGAGGGGTCGGCCCCATCGCCACGCCGCGAGGGTGACGATTCTCTTCAGTGCTGGGGCCTTCGCGCTGGCAGCCTGCGGCTCGAGCAGCGGGAGCGGGGGCACGACCACACCACCCGCGAACTCGCCGATCGTGATCGGAGCGTCGCTCTCGCTCTCGGGGGACTTCTCGGCCGATGGCCAAGCGTTCGAACGCGGCTACGAGCTCTGGGCGGCCTACCAGAACGCCCACGGAGGTCTGCTCGGGCACCAGATCAAGCTCGACGTCGTCTCGGACGCGAGCGACCCAGCCCAGGTGGCGACGAACTACACGAAGCTGATCACCGTCAACCACGTGAACCTCGTGTTCGGGCCGTTCTCGACGCTGCTCACGGTTCCGGCTTCGAAGATCACAAACCGCTATGGCTACGCGATGCTCGAGGGTGCCGGCGGAGCACCCCTCGCCTTCGCCCAGGGCTTGCACAGCATCTTCGACGTGAGCGCTCCCGTGGCCAACGCCCTCATCCCCTTCGCGAAATGGATCGCCTCGCTCCCAGCCAGCGAGCGGCCGACGACCGCCGCCTACCCGACGAGCAACGACCCGTTCACCGAGCCGCAGCTGCCGGTCGCGCAGAAGATCCTGGAGGCCGCCGGTGTCCGCACCGTCTACTCCAAGGTCTTCCCGTCAGAGGTGACGGACTTCACGCCGATCGCCGACGCCGTCGCGGCCTCGAAGGCGCAGATCGTCCTGCTCGGGTCGGTCGACGTCCCGACCGTCTCCGCATTCATCAAGGCGTTCGCCCAGCAGCACTACAACCCGAAGGCGTTCATCGCCACGGCCGGACCAGACCAAGGGACCGCGTTCGTCAACGCCGTCGGCGCAAGCAACACTGAGGGCGTGATGGTCCCGAACGCCTGGTACCCGGGTGCCAACAACCCCGGCAGCAAGACGATGGTGGCGGCCTACGTGGCGAAGTACGGGGGCAGCGCCTCGGGCGTCAACGCTGACGTCGCCGAGGCGTTCTCCGTCGGGCAAGTTGCCACCCAGGCGGTCATAGCGACGCACGGCTTCAACCAAGCCAAGATCATCGCCTACCTCCACTCCGGAGTGACGCTCTCGAGCGTGCAGGGTCCCGTCCACTTCGATTCACTCGGCGAGAACACCTCGGCCACGATCTTCGCCTTCCAGTGGCAGAAGGGAAAGTTCGTCCAAGTTCTCCCAGTAGGGGACCCTGGCTCGGCCAAGATCGAGTTCCCGAAGTTGACGTGGGGAGGCTGAGCCATCACATGAGACTGGTCGCGCGCCGATGATCCAGGCCATCGTCGACGGGGTACTGACGGGTGGCGTCTACGCGTTGATGGCGGCGGGGCTCACGCTGATCTTCGGCGTCATGGACATCATCAACGTGGCTCAAGGGATCTTTGTCGTCCTCGGCGCGTACCTGAGCTATGTGCTCTCCGTGCACCTTGGGATCGACCTGTTCGTCGGGCTCCTGGTGACGATCCCGGCCATGTTTCTCATCGGCGTGGTTGTCCAATGGGTATTCATCAGCCGGCTCGGCACTCGCGAACGCACGGCGATGTCGATCCTCGCCACCTACGCGGTCGCGATCATGATCGAGGGGGTCCTCGGGCTCGTATTCAGCGACAACTACGTGCAGCTGAACGCGTGGTACGTGACGCGCTCGTACCACGTGTTCGGCTTCTACCTGGCCTACATCTACGTGTTCGGCTTCATCCTCGCCGCGGTCCTGCTCGGGGCGATCTATTTGATGCTGTACCGGACACGCTTCGGAGCGAGCGTGCGGGCGTCCCTGCAGGACCGATCCGCCGCCCGCCTCGTCGGCGTGAACGTCGACCGGGTGGCGACCATCACGTTCGGCATCGGCGTGGCCGTGACTGCCGCCGGCGGCATGGTTTTCGGGGCCACCAACTCCTTCAACCCGAACACCGGCTACGACCTCATCTCGAGGCTGCTCACGATCGTCATCCTCGGAGGCCTCGGGAGCATCGGCGGCGCGCTGGGCGCGGCGGTGTTCATGCTCGTCCTTGAAGACATCGTCGCGGTCGTCTGGTCACCGGTCTGGGCACCCTTCGTGTTCTTCGGCGCCCTCGTCGTCGTCCTCTCCATCCGGCCGACCGGGCTCTTCGGCAGATCCTCGGCTCGCGCGCAGTGATACGGGTGTCCCACTCGGTCAGCACCCGCAACCTGAAAACAGCGGGCCTGGCGGCAGCCATAGCCGTCCTCGCCGTGTTCCCCCTCGTGTTCACCAATCCCACCGTGACCTCGATCGCGGTCTTCACCCTGTTGTTCATGGCCTCGGCAACCGCCTGGAACGCCTTCTCTGGCTATACCGGCTACATCGCCCTCGGTCATGCCGCCTTCTTCGGGACCGGCGCGTACGTGTTCGCCATCATGACGACCCACCTCAACATGTCAGCCGGCTCGTCGCTGTTCGCCCTCGTGCCGGTCGCCGGCGTGGGCGCCATGGTGGTCGCCGTGCCCTTCGGGCTGATCGCGCTCCGGACTCGGCGCCACACCTTCGTCGTGATCACGATCGCCGTCTTCTTCATCTTCCAGCAGCTCGCCTTCAACCTGGGCATCACGCAGGGGTCCTCGGGCATCCAGGTGCCGACGCCTAACTGGTCAGCCTGGACGTTCAACAACCCGTTCTATTACGTGAGCCTCGGAATCGTCGGGTTCGCCGCCGCTGTCTCGTACTTCCTGCGCCGCTCGGTGCTGGGCCTCCAGCTCCTCGCCATCCGGGAGGACGAGGACCGCGCCCGCGGGCTCGGCGTCCCTGCCGGAAAGGCGAAGCTCGTCGCCTTCGTCCTCTCGTCCCTGCCCGTCGGCATGGCCGGCGCTGTGTACGCATACTTCCTCGGCCAGATCTTCCCCCAGTTCGCCTTCAACCCGCTTTTCGACCTCTCGGTCGCGCTCATGACCCTCTTTGGTGGCATCGGCACGATCGCAGGGCCCCTGTTGGGAGCGCTCGTGCTCGAGTCACTCCAGCAGTACTTCACCTTTCAGTTCTCCAACGGGGACCTCTATCTCGTGATCTACGGTGGCCTCTTCCTCGCCGTGCTCCTATTACTTCCCCGTGGCGTCATCCCCACGACGACTGACTTCATCGCGCGTCACCGAGCACGTCGCCAGGCGCCGAGCCCGAGCGTCGACTCGGTCGCGTCGGCCGAAAGCGGCCGCGGCGGGCTGGCCATAGCCTCTAGGAAGGTGCGATGACGGCGCTGCTCGAGGCGACGGGTGTCTCGAAGCACTTCGGCGGGATCCACGCCTTGAGCGAGTGCCGCCTCGAGGTGGAGCAGGGCACGATCTCAGGGCTGATCGGGCCGAACGGCTCCGGCAAGACGACGCTGTTCAACGTGATCACGGGCTACGAGCGCATCCGCGAGGGCGAGATCCGCCTTGCCGGCCGATCGATCACCAACATGACGCCGGAGGCCATCTTCAAGCTCGGGATCGGCCGAACCTTCCAGCTGACACGCGTCTTCGGCCGGCTGAGCGTGATGGACAACATGCTCGTGGCGAGCCAGCACGAGGCGTCCTGGGCACGGAGGGCGTTCCGCAAGGCGGGCTCGCACGGCGAGCGGGCGCGCGCGATGGATCTGCTCGAGTTCGTCGACATCGCCCGGTTGGCGAACGAGCCCGCCGCCACACTCTCCTACGGGCAGCGAAAGCTGCTCGAGCTCGCGTACGTGCTGATGGCAGACCCCGATTTCCTCCTTCTCGACGAACCGGCCGGCGGGATCAACCCGTCACTCATCAACACCCTCGCCGAGCGGATCCGGGCGCTCAACGCGGAAGGAAAGACGTTTCTCGTCGTTGAGCACAACATGGAGTTCGTGATGGGGTTGTGCCACAAGGTGACGGTGATGCACCACGGCAGCGCCCTCGTCTCGGGCGAGCCCGACGTCATCCGGAAGGATCCCCGGGTGCTCAACGCCTACCTCGGTGGATTCGGCGACGACGAAGGACTTGGCGACGAAGGCCCCGGCGGCCAAGCGAGCGGGTCATGACCGCAGCGCCGACCGCGACGCCGGCGACCGGGCCGACGATGCCCGCAGAGCGCCTGCTTGAAGTGTCGGGGGTCATCGCCGGTTACGGCGGCGGGGACGTGCTCCAGGGCGTGACTTTCGAGGTGATCAAAGGCTCGATCACCTGCATCGTCGGTCCGAACGGCGCCGGCAAGTCGACGTTGCTCGCCACCTTGAGCGGCCTGCTCCGCCCGAGGGCCGGCCAAATCGTGTTCGGGGGGACCTCGCTCGTCGGTCTCTCGCCCCGCGAGATCCTCGGTGCCGGTCTCGTCCTCGTGCCTCAGAATCACAGCCTGTTCCGGGACATGACCGTTCGGGAGAACGTGGCCATGGGCGCGTTCACCATCCGGGACAAAGGTCTCGTGCAGGCGCGCCTCGCGGCTATCGAGGAGCAGTTCCCTATCGTCGCGGAACGCGCCAACGAGAAGGCCGGGAGCCTGTCCGGCGGGCAGCAACGCCTCGTCGAGTTCGCTCGCAGCCTCATGCTCGACCCGACGCTCGTGGTGCTCGACGAGCCGTCGATGGGCCTCGACCCAAAGACTCTCCGGCAGGTCTTTGAGACCGTGAAGGCCATGAACGATGCCGGCCGGACCGTCCTGCTCGTGGAGCAGAACGCTCGGGCGGCCCTCAAGCTCAGCACCTACGGTGTCGTGCTCGAGAGCGGCACGGTGCGCCTCACGGGCACCGGCCGCGAGGTCCTCGAGCACCCGGAGATAGAGGAGCTGTACCTCGGAGGCGCCGTGTCGGGTCGGCTCGGGTTATGAGCAGAGCGGTCCGCCGAGCGGAAACGAATCCCGAGCCGGTGGCCGGGCGGAAATGAGGAGGTCGGCGCAGTGACGACAATTACCGGACAGCTGGTCCCGGCGCCGGGGCGCATGGCGGTCGACTTTGAGGAGAGGGTCGACTTCGCCCGCCTCAACCGCTACCGACTGGAGCGCGCCCGCCAGGCGCTCGAGCACTCTGAGCTCGGGGCGGTTCTCTGCTTCGACATGAACAACATCCGCTACCTCACCGCTACGCACATCGGCGAGTGGGCACGCGACAAAGTCTGCCGCTACGCCTTGCTCACCCGTGGCGGCGAGCCCATGATCTGGGACTTCGGCTCCGCTGCGAAGCACCACCGGCTCCACTCGCCCTGGCTCGATCCCGCCAACGTTCACGCTGGCATGCTCGGTTTGCGCGGGTCCGTGGCGCCGGACGCCGGGCTCGTCGACTCGGCCGCCGCCGAGATCCGCCGTCTCCTCGCTGAAGCCGGCGTGGCGGACATGCCGCTCGGTGTCGACATCGCCGAGTTGCCCATGGTCTTCGCCCTGCAGGCGGCGGGGATCGACGTGCGCGACGGGCAGCAGACGATGCTCGACGCCCGCGAGATCAAGTCCGCCGACGAGATCACGCTCCTGTCGATGTCGGCCGCGATGGTTGACGGCGCCTACCAGCGCATCTCAGAGATCCTACGGCCGGGAATCCGCGAGAACGAGATCGTGGCCGAGGTGAACAAGTTCCTTTACGACGCCGGCTCGGACGATGTCGAGGCCATCAACGCGGTGTCCGGAGAGCGCTGCAACCCGCATCCGCACGTCTTCTCCGATCGCCTCATCCGGCCTGGCGACCAGGCGTTCTTCGACATCATCCAGGCCTACAACGGCTACCGAACCTGCTACTACCGCACGTTCAGCGTCGGCCGGGCGACGAGCTCGCAGCGGGACGCGTACACGAAGGCGCGAGAGTGGATCGACTCAGCCATCGCCCTAGTGAAGCCCGGAGTCGCCACCGATACCATCGCGCGGGCGTGGCCGCGAGCCGAGGAGTTCGGCTTCGAGAGCGAGATGGACGCCTTCGGCCTTCAGTTCGGCCACGGGCTCGGCCTCGCGCTGCACGAGCGGCCGATCGTGAGTCGGCTCAACTCCCTCGAGCACCCGATCGAGCTCAAAGAAGGCATGGTCTTCGCCGTCGAGACGTACTGTCCTGCGACCGACGGGTACTCGGCCGCTCGCATCGAGGAAGAGATCGTCGTGACAAGAGACGGACCCCGAGTGCTCACGCTCTTTCCTGCCGAAGAGCTCTTCGTGGCGAACGCGTACTAATGCCCGACATGCCCGAGACAGAGATCCGCCTCGCCATGTTCCGGCTGATGACCGACATGCGTCTTTTTGAGAAGCGCGCCTACGACATGTTCTTGCAGGGCCTCGTAAAGGGCACGAGCCACCTCTCCCTCGGTCAGGAGGCCATTGCCGCCGCCTTCGGCGCGGCGATGGCGGAAGACGACTGGACGTTCGCCACCTACCGGGGCCACGCCCACACCCTTGCGCGCGGCGTGCCCATGGGACCCGTCATGGCCGAGCTGCTCGGGCGGGACAACGGCCTCATGCGGGGCAAGGGCGGCTCGATGCACCTCACGAGCGTGGCACACCACATGATGGGCTCTTACGCCATCGTTGGCGCCCACCTGCCGATCGCCGTAGGGGCGGCCCTCTCGGCTTCGTACCGGTCGAGCGGCCAGGTGGCCGTGTGTTTCTTCGGTGACGGCACCACCAACATCGGCGCCTTCCACGAGGCACTCAACCTTGCGGCCGTCTGGAAGCTCCCCGTCGTGTTCGTCTGTGAGAACAACCAGTACATGGAATACACACCCATCGGCGCCGTCACGGCGGTGCCGCGTCCGGCGGCTGACCGGGCCGCCGCCTATGGCCTCGAGCCGCTGGTGGTCGACGGCAACGACGCCGACGCCGTCTACGCCGTGGCCACCGAGGCGCTTTTGCGAGCGCGAGCTGGGAGCGGGCCGAGCCTGATCGAGGCGACCACGTACCGCCACGGCGGCCACTCCCGGGCGGACCCGGGCAAGTACCGGCCGGACGAGGAAGTCGCCGCCTGGCTCGAGCGGGACCCCGTCGTGACCTACCGGGCCAAGCTGCTCGCCGGCGGGGTCGACCCCGGACAAATCGGGCAGATCGAGGACGAGGCGAAGGCCGCCGTCGACGCGGCCGTGGCTGAAGCCACCGCAGGGGCGGCGCCGCCCGGCGAGCTGATCGACATGCATGTCTTCGCAGATGGAGGATCGTCATGGCGGAACTGACGTATCGCGATGCCGTAGCCCGCGGCATCGCCCAGGAGATGGCGAGGGACGAGTCGGTCATCCTTCTCGGCGAGGACATCGGAGCGGCTGGTGGCGTCTTCAAGACGACGGTCGGCCTTCTCGACCAGTTCGGGCCGAGACGGGTGCGGGACACGCCCATCTCCGAGCAGGCGATCCTCGGAGCGGCGATGGGGGCTGCGATGACGGGCCTTCGGCCGATCGCCGAGGTGATGTTCTCCGACTTCTTCGCTGTCTGCTGGGACATCGTCGCCAACCAGATCGCAAAGGCGCGGTACATGACGGCAGGCCAGGTCGACGTGCCTCTCGTCATCCGCTCCGCGAACGGCGGCGGTAGCCGATTCGGCGCCCAGCATTCCCAGAGCGTCGAGAACTGGGCGATGGCCGTGCCCGGACTGAAGGTCGTCGCGCCCTCGACGCCCGCCGATGTCGTCGCGCTCCTCGCCGCCTCGGTGCGGGACCCCGACCCGGTGCTCTTCTTCGAGCAGAAGTCGCTGTACGCCTCGAAGGGAGAGGTGCCCGATGGCGAGCTCGTCGGCGAGCTCGGAAAGGCCGCAATCCGCCGCCAAGGTGAGCACGTCACCATCGTCGCCCTCGCCGCCATGGTCCCCCGAGCCCTCGAGGCGGCGACGCAGCTCGCTCACCAGGGCATCGAGGCGACCGTGATCGACCTCCGCAGCCTCGTCCCCCTCGACGTGACGACGGTGGCCGAGTCCGTGGTGGCCACCGGTCACCTCGTCACGGTGGAAGAGAATCCGAGGCTGTGCGGATGGGGAGCCGAACTCGTCTCGATCGTCGCCGAGGAGTGCTTCTACGACCTCGACGGGCCGATCGTGCGAGTGACGACATCGCACGTCCCTCTGCCCGCTGCCGACGCCCTCGAGGATCTCGCCATGCCGACGCCCGGGCGCGTGGTCGCTGCGGCGCTGCGTGCCCTTGGATAGGCGTGATCGATTGGCGGAAGCCGCCGTCGCTGCGCGCTGCAGCTCGGAAGCGCTACGCGCCTTTTGCCAACACGACGGCGCCCTGCGATCCAGCGTTTCAGTCCATGCACTCTCGTGGCAGTCCGAAGATCCCGAGCTCACCGGAGGTGTAACGGGGGTAACGTCCCATTACCTCCACAGCGTTGTCGAAATGACAGGCCGCTTTGTTGTAGAGAGGTTGTGCGGCCTTCCTCGCCGACTCCAGACGTGCCGTCCTACCAGGCGGCTCCCCGAC
>Ga0187860_1000864_pt1 | contig 28082 bp, 23 predicted proteins | sample June2016WEW_10_4_FD_132981 | JGI IMG/M metagenome (GOLD analysis project Ga0187860, IMG submission 132981) | Peatland microbial communities from SPRUCE experiment site at the Marcell Experimental Forest, Minnesota, USA - June2016WEW_10_40 | ecosystem: Environmental > Terrestrial > Soil >...
AGCGAGCCGGAAATCAAATTCATTTTCTTCGTGTTGTTCTTCCTTGGCGGCCTGGCGTCCGCGGCAAAAAGCGAGGCGGTGTTGCCGGCGTATCTGGTGGGCCTGGTTTTGGCTGGCGTCTTCCTGCGGGATAAAACTCTGGTGCATCGGATGCGCACCATCGCCTTCGCGGTGTTTACGCCGTTCTACTTCATTCGTGCCGGCTCGTACGTGTCGCTGCCGGCGCTCTGGACCGCCTTGGGCGTCATCGTCGTGTTATTGGCGCTGAAGATGGCCACCAAGTTCGTCGGCGTGTGGCCGCTGTCGTCGAGGTACTTCATGCGCAGCGGCCAAGCAAACTACACCACTTTGCTGATGTCCACCGGCCTGACTTTCGGCACCATCTCCGCTCTGTTCGGTCTTCAAAACAAGATCATCGACCAACGGGAGTATTCCATCCTGGTCACCGTCGTGATCCTGAGCGCCTTCGTGCCCACGGTCATTGCCCAGAGGTTTTTCGAGCCAGATAGGCGGACGATGATTGCCTGGGGCCGGCTTTACCAGCGCAAGCTCTATGGCAAATCCCGTCTCGACGTTCAACCACCACGAACCAAAGGCTGACTTATGTTCATGAAAATTCTTGTCGGTTACGACGGATCAAAAGGCGGCAAAGCCGCTTTGCGGCGCGCCTTGGCCTTGGCCAAAGAATGCCAGGCTGAAGTTACCGTGCTTTGGGTGTGCGAGCCGATGCCCCGTCACTCCGATCTGCCGGGCGAATACGAGGGAGAATCCGAGGCGGCCGCTGAATACTTCAACGAACGCCAAAAGGAGGTCCAGCAACAGGCGGCCCAACAGGGCGTCGCCGTCCGGTGCGAAACCCGGCGCGGCCATCCCGCCAAAACCATTCTGAAAGCCGCCGAGGAGGCCGGTTGCGATTTAATCGTCATCGGCCACAGCGATCATTCCGAACTCTGGGGCCGGCTGCTGGGCGATACCGCCGACCGCATCAGCGATCACGCTCATTGCAGCGTGTTAATCGTCAAGCAATAGCAACCTGATTTTCTGAGTGAAATGCTCCCACCAGGTAATTCAAGGGGATAAGAAAATGAACGTGGCGCTGCCTTTCGTCGGCCGGGCAAGGGAAGTCGCTTTGCTCCAACGCCTGCACGCCGGGCGCGAGCACGGTTTGATTGTCGGCCCTGCAGGCGTGGGTAAATCCGCCTTGATTAGCCACACTGGCGGCCTCCTGCCGTTGTTGATCTGCCCGCAGTCTGAACGGCTCTCCGAAATTTGTGCCTCGCTGGAAATCCACCTCGGAATGGAAACGGCAGGCCAGCGGCTGATTCCGCGTAAGAATCGCCTGCTGCGCGTCCTGGCTCAGCGCCGGCAGACCGTCGTCTTCGACGGCGTCGCCTGGACCACGCCAAAGTTGAGCGCCTTCCTGGAATGCGTCAGCCAGCGCGCGCCGGTATGGATTCTCACGCGCTCGGAGCATCCGTGGGACATCGGCCGCGTCTGGCCGCTGGTCGCGCGGTTTGCGCGCCTTGAGCTTCACCCGTTTCATCTGGCCCAGACGCGCGCGTTGGTGGAGGCCGCGGTAAGCGCGGGCCAAATTCCCGCCGCCGCGCTCGACGCCGTCGAACGATTGCACCATCTCTCGGCGGGCAATCCGAGAGCATTGCGCGGATTGCTTGACGGCCTGGCCACCGGCGACTACGACCCGCACAAACTGTTCGATTTGAATTTGCTCGACCTGGACAGGCGCATCAAACAACTGCCCTCCGCGACGGATTATCATGCAGCCCGAACATGAACGCGCGCCCAACATTGCCGCTAACCGAACCGCAAGAACGGCACATCACCGTGGCGCTGGCCTCGCTGGAGAAGCAGTTGGCGCAATTGCGCCAGCGGCTGCGGCGCCGCCCGCGCCACTCGCGCCTGGTGCGTTACGCTGATCCCATCAGCGCCGACGAGGCGGCGCGGCTGCTGCCGGTCGTAACCGAGGCCGAGTCCCGGCTCCGTCGCATCGCCGATGATCTGGGGTTGGAGGCGCAGAGCGAGCCCGTGCGCAGCGCAATTATCGCCGGTCTTGAACTGGCGTCCATCGATCTTTACCAATGCCGCGCTGAAAGCGGCTTGAGCGGTTATGGCGCGGTGGCGCCGGAAACCGCCGATTACCTGGAGCGCGAGATTCCCAAGCTCGACGAGGTGATTCAGCTTTTACTCCACCGGGTCCGACACCGCGAGGGATCGGGTTGACTAATGGCAGAATCGGAAAAAATGCTTGAGCACATTGCGGCGTTGGCCAACGAATGGAAGCTGGCGAACCTGCAGCCGCAAATTCTCGCATGTCGAAACCAGCTTCACGCCCGCAACGGCGTTGACGTGGCCGTGTTCGGACGCTTCAAGGCGGGCAAGAGTTCGTTCCTGAACCATCTCACCGGGCGCGCGGTGCTGCCCATTGGCGTTGTGCCGCTCACCGCTGTCATCACCCGGCTGCGTTATGGCGAGAGCGACCGCGCCGAAGTCCGCTTCCTCAATGGCGCAACGCAGGCCATTCCATTGGCCGACATCGGCCGCTACGTCGGCGAGAACGAGAATCCAAACAACCAAAAACAAGTCGCGTCGGTGGAAGTGGAATTGCCCGCGCTCAAATCGCTCGCGCCGATGCAATTGGTGGACACGCCGGGCCTGGGCAGTGCGTTCGTCCACAACACCCAAGCCGCCATGAATTGGCTGCCGAACGTCGGCGCGGCCCTCGTGGCGGTCAGCGCTGACGCGCCGCTCTCCGAGCGCGACCTGGCGTTGCTGGAAGAATTGCGCCCTCACACGCCGAGGATTGTTTTGTTGTTGACCAAGGCGGATTTGCTTACGGAGCCGCAACGGGTGGAGGTGCGCGACTTCGTGGCCGCGCAATTGCGTCCGAAGTGGCCGGAGCAACCGCCCGTGTTCTTCTACTCGATCAAGCCGGAGTTGTCGGAGATGAAAGCCGCGCTGCTGGCGCAATTGCTGCAGCCTCTGCGCGAACGCCGGGCCGAGGCGGGCGAACAGATTCTCCGGCACAAGCTGGCCTCGCTCAGAAACCAGACTCTGAACTATTTGCGCATCGCTTTGGCGGCGGCGGCGCAGGCCCAGTCCGTGCGCCAGGCCTTGCGCCGGCAGCTTGACGAGGAACACCGGCAGTTCGAGTTGTTCCGGGACGAGCTGCAAATCATGACACGCCAGTGGTCGGCCAGCGCGCTCGAGCAGTCGCTGGAGCGGCTGCGCCCGGCACAACGGGCTTTGCAGGCTAAAGTCACCCGCCAGTTGCAGGCGGAGTTTTGCCGCCTGAACCGGTTGCGCCTGCCTTCGTTGCTGCAATTCTGGCGCCAATGGCTGCAAGCATTTCTCGTGCGCGAGTTGCGCGAAATCTCGCGCACGCAACAGCCGATGTTTTGCGAACCGGTGCAAAAGGCCGGCGCGCATTTGACTCGCGGCATCCGGGCCTTCCATGATCGTCTGGCCGGCCACGTGCGGGCCGCGCTTGGCGTGAGCTTGTCGCCCTGCCAATTTAGCCTTGACGTGCGCGAGCCGTCCGCCCCGCCGGTCGATGTGAACTACGCATTCGACGCCGCGTTCGTTTCGATTGGCTGGCTCATTCCAATGACGCTGTTCCGAAAGCCAATTGAGCGCGCTCTCCTGGGCAAAGCCCGCTACGAAGTGGCAAAGAACCTCTCGCGTCTGGCGGCCGACTGGCGCGAACGCGTTGGAGTCGTTATCGAATCCTTGCGCCGCCAAACGGCGGAGGCCGTGCGGAACGAGCTCGATGCGCTGGCGCGGATGGCGTCGCAGGACACGTCCAATGTCCCGCGCCTGCGCGAGCAGATCGCCGAACTCGAATCGCCGCAGGCGGCCAACTACCAGGCGATTCCTTAAAGCAACAACGCTGGTTTTCAGCCGGGTAAGCTTGTTGCCCGTTTTGGAGTGCGGCGGCAAGCGAAGCGCGACGCCGCTTTGGGATGGCGCGGAGCGCCGGGGCGTGCCGCGGAGCCCTGCGCCGGCAAGGTGACAGTTTCTTTTTGAGTTACAATTTCAATTGCGGAGGCTGGACGGCCAGACCAGACTAATTCCATGAGCAAATCGGAAATTCTGGAAGAATTACCCAAGTTGGCGCACGGAGATCGTCGCGAAATCTTGGAGCGCATTTTGGACATGGAGGAAGCCGACTTGCTCGGGGGCGCGCAACCCGACGCGGACGAGAAATCACTGCTCGACCGCGAATTGGAGGAGTATCAAGCGAACCCGAACGCCGGGGCTGAGTGGAAAGAAGTTGAGGCGCGTCTCCGCCGGCAGATTCGGTCGTGAGCTGGCGCGTCATTCTTCGTCCCAAAGCCGAAACGGATTTGTCCGAAGCTGCCCGCTGGTATGAAGCGCAACGCCAAAATCTGGGCGACCGATTTCTGGACGAGATTGGCCGCGTCCTCGATTTGCTCGAAAGCTCGCCCGAACGCCGCCCGGTATATTATCGCGGTTTCCGGCCGGTGCTAACACGGCGCTTCCCGTACAAACTGTTCTACCGGATTGAAGGCGACAAGGTCATTATCGTGCGAGTTCTCCACGCCAAGCGAGATCATCGCCTGCATCTATGACCACGGACGGAAGCGGTGAATGTGTAACCTTTTTCATTGAAAAATCGGCCTGAAGGTGGGAGATTCCCACCATGACAGTCGTAGCAGACCACAAGAAACGGGTTATCCTGCGTCTGGCCAAGCCTGGCGACAGGTTTGATGTGCAGGTGTGCAGCGATGGAAAATTCACTTTGACCAGGCTGGAGCCAGTCAATCCAGCGCGGCTAGCCAAGGTGCGGATTGAGAAACGCGGACAGTTCCATGTCGGTGTCCTGGACCACGCGTTAAACGAGGAAGCCCTTAAAGCGGCGCTCGCGGAGTTCCCATGAATCCCATGCCGGCACCTTCTCAAACACACTTATTGGACGTGAATGTCCTGCTGGCCGCCATCTGGGGCAACCATCCCCAACATGCCAAGGCCTTCGCCTGGCTGTCCGGGAAAAGCGTCTTGCTCTGTCCGCTGTCCGAACTTGGCTTCCTGCGCATCTCTACCAACCAAAGGGTTATCAATGCACCGATGGAAAAGGCGAGAAAGCTGCTTGATCAGTTCGCCAAGGACCGAAAGGCCGAGAGAATCGCGGACGACCTGGCTGCGCTGGAATCTCACCCGGAGAAATCTGAAAAAGTCACCGACCATTACCTGGCGGACCTGGCTGCCAAGCATGGCGCCAGGTTGGGAACCTTCGACACGAGCATTGCTCACGCGTCTGTGGATGTAATTCTCTAATAGCTCTATCTTTCAGAATACCGGGGCTGAGTGGAAAGACGTTGAGGCGCGTCTCCGCCGGCAAATTCGGCCGTGACCTGGCGCGTCATTCTCCGTCCCAAAGCCGAAACGGATTTGTCCCAGGCCGGGCGCCAGAGGTTTGATCTCGGCAGTTGGCTTCAAGACGCCGAAGAAGTTCACACTTGCGATGCGACTGTGGCCGAGTATCTGGCTCGTTCCGTCGGGAGAGGTAGATGGGTCCCCCAGTCATTGCGGGGGTAGGCGATCGCACACGGCCATCAGGGCGCAATGCTGGGGATTCTTTCTTCGTCAATGCTCCCGCCGTCCCGCTGGGCGCTATGCCGGCGCAAGACGGCGGGACAGGCAACACTGGAACGTGCGGCGGGGAATGTCTTGAGAAAATCCCAATGCCTGTTAAAATCAAAGCATGAAACTCTCAGTGACCATTGATCGCGACAAGGACGGGGTTTGGGTGGTTGAACGCCCGGCAATTCCGGGTTGTGTCAGCCAGGGGAAGACGAAAGAAGAAGCGGTCAAGAATATTGAAGAGGCCATTGCGCTTTGTTTGGAAGTCAGGGCCGATCGGGGTCGGCCGCTCACGGTTGAAACGCGCCAAGTCGAAGTGCTCGTCTGATGCCTGCTCTGCCGGCATTAAGCGGACGCAAGACTGTCCGGGTATTTGAGAAACTCGGCTGGCAGGTCGCACGCCAGCGTGGCAGCCACATTAGGCGAAACCACGACCCTCTCCATTCCCGACCACAAGGAGGTTGCCAAAGGGACGTTGCGCAGTTTGATTCGCTCGGCGGGAATAACAGTGGATGAGTTTACGGGTCGGCTTTGACCTCAGCGGCATCACCGCCTTTTTGCTTGCTTCGGTAAAAAATGAATCCTCCCATTTTTCTGTCTCTAAATCTTTCTGTCGTGTCTGCGCGGCAGCGCCCTTCTCCCCTCCTTGGGCGGACTTGCGGCCAGGCGGAAATCGACCTGCTTCTTGAACGTGTCCACTTTGTTGACTTGCACCATGAGCCTGTCGCCCAGCTTGATGATCCGACGCGTGCGGCGACCCACCAATTGATTGCGGGAAGCGTCGAAGATGTAGAAATCGTCCTCGACGGAGGAGAGATGCACCAGGCCGCTTAAACCCAACGCCGACACATCGACAAAAAAGCCGAAGTTCCGCACGTCGATGACCAGCGCCGCATACGTCTGGAGCCGCCCGGTCTTGAGCTGGTTTTTGAGATAGGCGAACAGTTTGATCTCTTTGCTGTCCCGCTCGGCGTCGGCCGAGTTGCGCTCGGTTTCCGAAATATGCCGCGCCACCGGCTCCAGGGCGCCCGCCGGCACCTTGACGCTGTCAAATAGAGCGCGATGCACCACCAGGTCCGCGTAGCGCCGGATGGGCGAGGTGAAGTGCGTGTATTTGGCCTTGCCCAACCCATAATGGCCGAGGGGTTCGACGGCGTAGCGGGCCCGCATGAGCGATCTGAGGAAACCGATTTTCAACGCCGGCCCGATCGACATCGAATCCAGCCGGGCCAGAAGCTTCTGAATCTCGGGGCGCTGGGTCAAATCACCGCATGGAATCTGGTGGCTGGTCACCTCCTGGCGGTACTCCTGCAAGCGCGCGGGCGCGGGCGGTTCATGCACCCGGTAGATGGCCGGACGGCGCAAGGCCATCAACCGGCCCGCCACCGCTTCGTTTGCCAGGAGCATGAATTCCTCGACCAACTGATGCGAAACGTCGTTCTCGACTCTTTCGATCAGCAGGACGCGGCCCTGGGCGTCGAGGCGGATTTTGGATTCCGGAAAGTCCAGGGCCAGCGAGCCGGCGCGAAAACGGGCCTGGCGGATGCGTTGAGCCAGGGCGTTGGCCTGGTGAAGCATTTGCTCGATCTGGTCCTGCGGCGCGGGGCGTTGCAGCACGGCGAGGACTTCCTTGTAAGTGAACCGCCGCCGGGAATGGATGACGGCGGAATAAAACTTCGCCTCCAGCACGCGACCCTCGTTGGAGAGGAGGAACTCGACGCATTTGGTCAGGCGGTCGGCGCCGGGATTGAGCGAACACAAATCGTTGCTTAGCGCCTCCGGCAGCATCGGAATCACGCGGTCCACCAAGTAGGTGGAGTTGCCCCGCTCCCGCGCTTCCTCGTCCAGGGCCGTGCCGGGCCGAACATAGTGCGAGACGTCGGCGATGTGGACCCAGAGTTTCCACCCGTGCTGGCCCTCGCGCCGCAGGCTCAGGGCGTCGTCAAAATCCTTCGCGTCGTCCGGATCGATCGTCACCACGCAATGCTGGCGGCAATCGACCCGGCCCTGAAGTTCGCCACGATGCGGCTCTCCCGGACCATGCGGCCTGGCCAGCGCGGCGGCTTCCTGCAAGGCCTTTTTCGGAAAATGCAGCGGCAGGTTGTAGTGGCGCAGCACCGAGAGCATATCGACGCCCTCGTCGTCGGGCCGGCCAAGAACTTCGATGATCTGGCCTTCGGGATTGGTGTGGCGCGATTGCCAGGGGTGCATTTCCACCACCACCTTGTCGCCGACGTTCGCCGCGGGACCGGCCTGCCGCGGGGGCACGACGTAAATGTCGTGCAGGATGCGAGGGTCGTCCGGAATGACGTATAAAAACTGCTTGCCCCGCTGCAAGGTGCCGACGATCCGGGCGCGTTTGCGTTCCAGGATGCGCACGACCTCCCCGGTGCCCGCGTCGCGGTCCGGGCCGCCGATGTTGCGCCGGACAAGGACGTGGTCGCCATTGAAGGCCGTGCCGGTGGCGGGTTCAGGAATGACAATGTCGGGCAGCTTTGGATCGTCGGCGTCAAGAATACCTTTTCCCTGGCGGTTGACACGGATGATACCGGGGATGAGGTCCGCCTCGCGCGATTGGATGTAACGGTTGCCCTTGGTGCGGATGATCTGGCCGTCGCGCTCAAGCCGGCGGAGGGATTGTTGGAGCGGCACCTGGTCGCCGGGGCGCAAACCCAGGCGCGCGACCAGTTGGTGGAAATTGGAGGGGGTGTAATCGCGCCGTCCCAGCAGCCGTAGAATGCGTTCTTCCATGTCAACGGCCCAAGGCGGCCAGTTGGTCGCGCCCTTCCATCAAATAGTCCAGGTAGCCGCACAGGCGCGCCTTCATTTCGACCCGCGGAACAATCGCGTCGATCAAACCGTGTTCGAGCAGAAACTCGGCCGTTTGAAATCCCGGCGGCAATTCCGATTGGGTGGTGCTTTCGATGACCCGCGGGCCGGCAAAACCGATCATCGCGCCTGGCTCGGCCAGGATCAAGTCCCCCACGGCGGCAAAACTGGCCATTACCCCGGCCATCGTCGGATTGGTCAGCAGGCTGATGTAGGGCAGCTTGCTTCTGCCGTGATAGGCCAGCGCGCCGCAGGTTTTGGCCATCTGCATCAGGCTAAACATCCCTTCGTACATCCGCGCGCCCCCGCTGGTCGAGATGATGATCAGGGGCAACCCTTTGCCGGTGGCCGCCTCGATCAACCGCGTCAATTTCTCGCCCACCACCGCCCCCATCGAGCCGCCCAGGAACGCGAAATCCATCACGCCAAGGGCAACCCGGTATTTGCCCACCCGCCCGATGCCGGTGCAGACGGCGTCTTTGAGAGTGCTCCCCTTTTTGTATTGCTCCAATTTGGCGGTGTAGGAGGAGACGCCGGTGAACTGGAGCACATCGACACTCTCCATGCTCGCGTCATGCTCCTCAAACGAGCAGGTTTCCACCAGCGCGTGAATGCGTTCGCGCGCGCCGATCGGAAAATGATAGTGGCATTTGGGGCAGACCTTCAGGTTGGCGTCCAGCTCCTTGTCAAAGATCATCGCGCTGCATTTCTTGCACTTGGTCCAGACGCCCTCGGGAATATCGCGTTTGCGCGAGGGAGCGGAGGCCAGCTTGGGCTTTTTCAGAAAGCTGGTCGGGGCGTCCGAAGGCGGCGGCGTCACCGCCGGTTCGACGGTCTCCAGTCCCAAGGTCTTCTTTGTGAATGAAGTTGTGGCCATATTAGAAGTGTGTCGTTGACATTTCTCTTGCCCGCACGACTGGCAGTATCGCCCGGCGCCTTGCCCCTCGTCAAGCTCCGCGTGCGACCGTCCAAACGCACACGTCCGCGGCCCCGGCCCGGCGCACGGCGTGCGCGCACGCGCTGGTCGTCGCCCCCGTCGTCATCACGTCATCCACCACAATGACCCGCGCCCCTTTCAATTCCCCCCCGTGTCGCGGCTCAAAGGCCTCATCCACATTGGCCGCCCGTTGCGGGCGCGTTAACCGGGTCTGCGTGTCGGTGAATTTGACACGCCGGACCGCCCGCGTGTTCACCGGGATTTGCAGCGCGCGGCCCAGCCGCCGGGCCAGGCGCTCGGCCTGGTTGAACTCCCGTTCCCGCTCCTTGCGCGGATGCAGCGGCACCGGCACGATCAAGTCCCATTGCTCCCGCCCCAGCGCCGGCGCCGCCTGGCGCTCCAGCAAATCCGCCAAAAACGGCTCGAACCAGAGCGCCCGATTGTACTTGTAACGATGAATCACTTGCAGAATCAGCGGCGTCACCACCACCGCCGAGCGCGCGTAGCGGAAGCCGAAATCAAGCCCCTCGCAATTGGCGCACCGGAATGGATGATTGATATCCCCCTGGTAAGGAACTCCGCAACGATCGCAAAAGGGCGCGGTGACAAATCGCAGCGCCGACCAGCATTGGCCGCCGACGTAGCCCTCCGCGGCCCCGGCGCGTTCCCGCCCGCAAATCTGGCAAACGGCTGGATAAAGAAAATTCAGCGCGGCATCCCATGCGGTTTTCATGCGCCAATCCATCTTGTTCCTCCGCTATCGGCTGTCACGCAAATACGATCGATACCGCGGCGGCAAGGCGGGGCCGCCGGCGGAGTTGGTGGCGCCCGGCTTGCCGGCGTTCTCCTGGCTCTCCACGTAATGGTAGTCGCCGTTCTCCCACCAAATCTCCACGTTCACCGTGCTTTGGCCCGTGTGCGGAAAGAGCTTCTCGAAATGCAATGCGCGCGCCGTCGCCAGTTGGTCGGCCCCCAGCACCGTTCCCAGGTCCGCCCACATCCGGCTCATCAACTCGTTCATGGCGTCGGGAAACGGCTCGATGGTGATATGCACGTGGCCCGCCGCGTCCTTGCGCCGCGTGGTGTGGCGCCGCTCCAAGCTGGCAAACTCGCGCTGGAAGCGGCGCACACTCTTGTTGACGTTCTGCAACTGGTCCTTGTTCAGGCGCAACTCCGCGGCCATCCGCCGGCCCACCCCCGCCCCTTCCGGGCTGGCCGCGAAGGCCTCCATCGCCCCCGGCGGTATCCGCCCGGCCATCGGTTCGGGCCAGTGATCCTTGATCGTCAAATAAAATAAATCCGCCAGCACCGCCGTCCCGGCCATCAGGCCGAACCAGGCCAGATACCTCCACATCCCGTGCCTGCGGCGGGCCGGCGGCATGTCTCCCGCCAGGCTTGAGAAGCGCCCGGTGGCTTTCTCCACCGCCGCGCGCATGTCTCCCGCCTGCTGGTAACGCCGGTCGGGCTCCTTGTCCATCGCGCGCAAAACCACCTCGTCCAGCCGCGCGTCCACCCCCGCCACCTTGGAGGGCGGCTCGACCCGCCCCATCGGCAGTCCGCCGGTCAGCATTTCGTAAAACACCACTCCCAGGGCATAAATGTCGGCCCGATGGTCCGCGTGCGCGGGTTTTTCCAATTGCTCGGGCGCCATGTAGGGCGGCGTGCCCCAAAGCGGCGCCGTCTGCACGTGGCCCGCCGGCTCGCTGGCGCCGTTTCCCGCCAGTTTGGCCAGCCCGAAGTCGGCGACCTTCACCCGCCCCTTCTTGTCAATTAATATATTCGAGGGCTTGATGTCGCGATGCACGATCCCCTCCTCGTGCGCGAATTGCAGCGCCTGGCAGATTTCCACCACGATCCGCTGGGCCTCTCCGGGCTGAAGTTGTTTCTTGTCGATCAGCCTCCGCAGCGTGACGCCATCGACGTATTCCATCAAAAAGTAAAAGTAATCGCCGGCGCGCCCGAAATCAAAGACGCTGACGATATTGGAATGGTGCAGCCGGGCCAGCGCCTGGGCTTCCCGAGAGAACCGTGCGGCAAAGGCGGCGTCCCGCCCCAGCTCGGGCGAGAGAACTTTCAGCGCCACCAGCCGATCCAGTTGCCGCTGGCGCGCCTTATAGACCATTCCCATACCCCCCTGGCCGATCAGCTCCAGTATTTCCAGTGCGGGAAAAAACTGCGCCAGCTCCGACGGAGTTGGCGGCGGCGGCGGCGGGGTCGGAGAGACGCCGGCGGGCGGCGCGCGGTCCGGCGTGCTTTCACACTCGGGGCAAAGCCCTCCCGCCCACTCCGCGGGCAGTGGAGCGCGGCATTGGCGGCATAATCTGATGGTGTCCATTAGCGCCGGCGCACCGGTACAGACACAAGGGGCGGCCCGAAGGTCTCGGAAATCCGCCGCAACGGTTCCTCCTCCTTAAATCTGGAAGTCACTTTTGAATCTGTCCCGTTTGCTTGTTACTTTAATGTCGATCTTCTCGGGCGTCACCAACGAATGGGGAGGCACGCTCCGGCTCAGAAACACGCTGGCCCCGATCGTGCTCCCCGCCCCCACTACCGTCTCGCCACCAACAATCGTCGCGTTGGCGTATATGGTCACCTCATCCTCTATGGTCGGATGCCGCTTTTGCCCCTTGAGCGACTGGCCGCCCGAAAGCGAGCGGGCCACCAGCCCCACCCCCTGGTAGAGCTTGACGTGCCGCCCGATCTCCGCCGTCTCGCCAATCACCGTGCCCGTCCCATGGTCAATAAAAAAGTGCGACCCTATCCGCGCCCCCGGATGCAGGTCGATGCCCGTCCGCCCGTGGGCCCACTCGGTCATGATCCGCGGGATCAACGGCGTTCTTTGCAGGTACAGCTCGTGCGCCAGCCGTTGCACCGCGATGGCCTCGACAAACGGATAGGCCACGATGACCTCCTCCTTGCTCAACGCCGCCGGATCGCCCAGATACGCCGCCTCGATGTCCGTTTGCAGCAGTTCACGCACCTGCGGCAGGCTGCTCAAAAAGTCCAGCGTCAGGCTGTGCGCCAGCCGTCGGGCGTCTTTCTTGTCCATTTTCTCCGGCGGCGCGTACTCGAAACTTTTGTAGATTTCCTCTTCCAGCCGCTCCAGCACCGAATCCATCAACGCCGTAATCTCCATCTTCAACTGCGAGGAATGAATCGAGTGCTCATCGAAATAGCCGGGAAACAGCAGCCGCAGCAAATCGACCGTGATGGCCGCGATGGCTGTTTTGGACGGCAGGTTCTTGCCGTCCAGATGATTAATTCCGCCCACGCGCGCGTAGGACGCAATCAACTGATCGGTCAATTCCGTAACCGTGAGGTTCACGCCCAAACTATCCCGCACCGCCGCCCGAAACGCAAGCCGCGCCGGCAGGCGGGCCTGCTGCACTGCATTTCCCCTCACAAAAAGAGCGCGCCCCATCGGGAGCGCGCCCGTGTTAATTGCCAATTCCCCGCTCGACCGTGCTCAGTAGCTGGTATAACCCGGCGCCGCAGGCGTGGAGGAACCATGCTGTGAGGCCGATGACGCCGTCATGGCCTCCGCCGTCCCCTCGGTGGTCGCGATCCGGTTCACAATGTTGATGCCGTTCACGTCTTCGTAATTCAGCACCAGGCGGTCGCCCAACTTCAGGTCGCGCAGGTTCGCGCCGGCCCTGCCGTTAAGCACAACGGTGCAGTCGGCCGCCAGATTGAACTTCTTGCCGCCAAATACAGCTTGCGCCTTGAGCGTTCGCTCCGTCAGATCAATCGCAGTCAACGACCCGCTGAATTTCTGGCTCGTTTGCGCGATTTGCTCCGCGATGTCTCCGCCTGGCGGCTTCTCGTACGTCACGGTGACTCGGCTGCCAGGCTGGATGTCGGCCGATGTGCCAATTTTGTTGTCGTACAACATTATTTTGTAGCCATCGGCCAATTGGTAGGTTCTATCCAGGCCGTCATGCCGCACGGTCAAGGTATGATCCTTGACGTCCATCGCTTCGACTGTCCCTTCGACACGCAAGGGCTGTTGCTCGACTCTGTCGGCCACCAGCACCCCTTCGCTCTTCAGGTATCGGACCGTGACTTTCTGGCCCGGATGCAAGTCCCTGATTGTCCCGGCTGGATTATCGAGCACGCTGTAAGCGCACGAACTGCCGAGGTTGAAGTCTTTGTGCAGAAAAACTCCATTCACCCTCAGTATGTGTTCGCTGGTATCCACGCTGGCCACCGTGCCCGTGTAGCTCTTTTCATCTGGTCCGGCCTTGGCCGCCTGTCCGGCCAGCACATTTGAAGCGCTTGCCGTCAACACCGACAAACCAATGACCGTCCAATTGCGTAATGCTTTAGTTTTCATACATCAAGTTAGCGCCCCGCTGTCCGTATTCCATCGGGGTTTTCCCTGATTTTGACATAAGATGTTTGACGCAGCGCCGGACCATGCCGCCGTTGCCGCCTCTCGCTGCCCTGAAGTCACGTCGCCGCGATCAATTCCAGCGCCGTTGCCACCACCGATTCCGGCCGGATTCCGTTAAGACAGCGCAGATCAATAGGGCATTGCCGCAGAAAACACGGGGCGCACGGCGCCGGCTGGCGCACGATCCGCGCCCGCGGCGAAAACACAGGGCCGGTCAACTCCGGCGAGGTGCTGCCGAAAATCGCCACCACGCGCGTGCCCACCGCCGCGGCCAGGTGCATCGGCCCGCTGTCGTTTGTCAATACAAGATCGCATATCTTCAGCGCCGCCCCCAGTTCGCGCAAACCGGTTTTGCCCGCCAGGCTCAACGCCCCCTCCCCCGCCTGCCGCGCGATGTTCTCCGCCAGTTCGCGATCGCCCACCCCTCCAAAAACCGCCCACCGGCAATTGGTTTGCCTTTGCAACGCCTGCGCCGCCGCCACGAATCCCTCCGCCGGCCATCGCTTGGCCGGACCGTATTCGGCGCCCGGATTCAATCCAAACCATGGCCGCCCCTGGACCCGGGCAAGCCCGAACTTCCCGCGCGCTTCCTCCACTTCGCCCCGGCTCAAGTCGATCCGCGGCGCCAGCGGCTCAGCCGACGCGCCCAACGCCGCGGCCAAATGCAAGTAATGATGAACGTGATGCGCCGATGGCGGCATCGTTTCCGCCGTTCCGGCGCCGGCAATCAACCACTGAATCTCGCCCCTGGTCCGCTTCCTCATTTCAACCGCCCCGGGGCGCGGGCCGATGGCCTGCGTCAATAATAGTCCCCGCCCGGCCCCGGCGCGGCCGATGCGCACCGGTATCCCCGCCAGCCACAACTCCAGCGCCGACCGCAGGGAGTTGGGCAGGGCGATTCCGATGCCGAAGTTTCCCCTCCGCAGCCGCCGGCTCACCCGCCAGAGGGTCTCCGCCCCGGAAAAGGTCAGCACTTCATCCACGCAGCCCTGCCCCTGCCACAGCCCGGCCAGTTTCTCCGGCGACAGCAATACCAGGCGCGCGCCGGGCCGGGCTTCCCGCAGCCGCAGCAGCGCCGGCGTGCTCATCACCGCGTCCCCCAGCCAGTTGAGGCCGCGCACCAGGATTCTTTCGGGCGCCGGAGGCATGTTCAGCGCAGGCAGATTTTTCGCACGCAATCGTCGAAATCCTCCCCGCCGCTGAGGATTTTGATCTCGACGCGCATGAAATAAAACGGCAGGTCGCGCCGGTCAATTTTCGGAAACCGCACCGCGTCCTTTTGCGTCGTGACGATGATTTCCGCCTGCCGCTTCTTGCTCCGGTTGATCGCATTCAAAATCTCTTGCTGCGTATAGCGATGATGGTCGGCGAACCGCTTGGAATAGACCAATTCCCGGCACAGCTTCACCAGGCTCTGCTCGAAACTTTCCGGCTGCGCTATCCCGCTCAGCGACGCCACCCGCTTGCCCTGCAACAGGTCCAGCCCCTTGCGTTCCCCGGTGAATACATCCTCGAAGTAAAGCGGCGCGTGAATGCACTCGATGATGGCCGCCCCAGCGTTATAGCGCGCGATCCGCTGCCGCAACGCAGCCGTGTCCCCGTCGCTTTTGGTGATGAAGATGACGCTGGCCCGCGCCAGGTGGGACGGCGGCTCGCGCAACGTCCCGCGCGGAAACAAATGCTCGTTGCCGAAGGGCTGTTGGAAATCCACCAGCACCACGTCCTGCCGCCGCCCCGCCAGCCGCCAATACTGAAACCCGTCGTCCAGCAACAGCGTGTCGCACCCAAAATGCTCGATCGCGTAGCGCCCGCTCTTGACCCGGTTCTTGTCCACCAGCACCACCACGTCTTTTAGGTTTGACGCCAGCATGTACGGCTCGTCCCCCGCCGTGTCGGAATCCAGCAAGAGCGATTTCCCGTCGGATACCACCCGCGGCGGCGTGCTGTCCTCGCGAAAGAACAATTTGTTCAATATCACCGCCCCCAGCGGCTGCGGCCGCGATCGGTAGCCGCGAGAGAGTATGGCCACCGTGCGCCCCTGCCGCTGCAACTCCCGCGCGAACTTCTCCACCACCGGCGTCTTGCCCGTCCCGCCAAATGTCAGGTTGCCTATGGCGATCACCTGGATGCCGAGCGTCGAGTCCCGCATCAGCCGCGCCTGGATGCAAAAGCGATGGATCTTCAGCGCGAATTGGTACACCTTGGACAGCGCGAACAAAACCGAGCGCATGACCGCCGCCCGTTTGCCGCGCCGCCGCTCGAAGATGATCTCCAGAAACGGCGTTTCTATCCCCTCGATCCACGCTCGAATCCTTTGACGCATTCAGCCGGCCAGTCTGCCTGCTCAAGCCCCGCCCCGCAAGCGCGGGCGCGGAAATCCTTGACTCAATTCTCCGCTTGCTCCTGCGGAACAATCAATTTCACCGCGGGAAAATAAGTCTTGAGCCGGGCAGGGTCGCGCGTCACCAGCTTCAAACCCTCGGCCTGCGCGTGGGCGCCGACAAAAAAATCCGGCTGGGGAGTTTTTGGCAATGCCTTGTCTCTCCGGGCAAGGTAGCTCGCGTAAGCCTTGGCGGCGGGTCCGGCGGCGGAAACGGGCAGAGGCAGCAATTCCATTCCCCACGCCGACAATTCTTGATTGACCGTTTCAGGATTCTCGGCGCGAATGCTCACCTCGGCCAGCACAATGACGTTGACCGCGGCGCCTTCCGTCGAAGCAAAATGCTTGATTTGCGCCACCGCCCATTTGTGCCAGGGGGACCTTTCGTCCCGCGCGTCAATAATCACAGACGAGTCAAACAGCGTCATGGCTCACGGGTCAGTTTGCGCAATTCATCGTAACTGGCGGTGAATCTTAACCGGCTGGACTTGATCGCCCGTCCCACCTCCGCTGCCGTCATTCGCTTTTTCGGTTTCGGCGGCTCGATGCGCCGCAGCACGATCAAGTCGCGCGTCAAGGTTTCGGGGTGATATACGTCCCGCGGCTTGGCTGCCGGAATTCGGACTCGCTTCTTGTCATCCGCTCGCAAGGTTATCATCGTGGGAATTTCCCACAATCGCCTCCCCAATGCAACTGTTCTTTCCCTCAATCATTCGCCCCGATGAATTCGTCATGCAGCCGCGCATACACGCCCCCCGCCCGCAGCAGGCTCTGGTGCGTCCCCCGCTCCGCAATCCGCCCATGCTCCAGCACCAGCACCAATCCTGCCTTGCGGATCGTGCTCAACCGGTGCGCCACCACAAACGCCGTCCGCCCCCGCAACAATATCTCCAGCGCCCGTTGCAACCGCGTCTCCGTCACCGTGTCGATCGCGCTCGTCGCTTCGTCCAGCACCACGATCCGCGGGTCCGCCAGCATCGCCCGCGCAAAGCAGACCAGTTGCCGCTGCCCCAGCGACAGCGCCGCGCTCTTCTCGCCCACCTCATGGCGCAATCCGTCCGTCAGCCCCTCGATCAAATCCAGGCAATCCAGCGCCTGCAACGTCGCCCTCACCTCCGCCTCCGTCGCATCCGGCCGCGCAAATCGGATGTTGTCGATGACCGATCCGGAAAACAGAAAATTGTTCTGCTGCACGCTCCCCATCTGCGCGTGCAGCGAATCGCTGGTCACCTCCAGAAGATCATGCCCGTCGATCAACACCCGGCCCCGCGTCGGCAAATACAATTTCTGAAGCAGGGCCGCAACGGTCGTTTTCCCGCTCCCGGTGTGGCCCACCAGCGCCACGGTTTCCCCCGGCTCCGCCACGAACGATATGTCCGCCAACACCGGACGTCCGGCCTGATACTCGAAATGCACCGAGTCGAACTCGACTCGCCCCCGCACCGGCGGCAGCGGTCTGGCTGTCGCCGAGTCGCGCCAATCCGGTTCCTGGTCCAGCAGCCGAAAAAGCCGTTCGCCTCCCGCCATGGCCGTCAGCGCCTGGTTATAGCGGTCGCCGATGACTTGCACCGGCTCGAAAAACAGGTTGGCCAGAAAGAAAAACATCACCAGGTCCCCCACTTCCATCTGCGCCCACCCGTGCCATTGCAATGCGCCGTATCCCCCCAAAAGCGCCATCACGCCCAGAAACAACTGGCTCTTCATCTGCAACAACGGCACAAACACCGCCGAGGCCTGCGCCACTCCCACGTTGTTGTCCCCATGCAAGTTGACCAGTTTGCGGAAAAAACCCGCGTTGACCTCCTGCCGCACAAAGGCCTGCGTCACACGTATCCCGCCAACCGACTCCGCCAGTGTCGAACTGAGCCGGCTCCAGGATTCCTGCACCCGCCGCAGCCGCGTGCTCATCTCCCGCCGATACCGCTCGTTGATCACCCAGATCAACGGCACCAGCAGCAGCATCACCGCGAACAGCTTCCAATCATACCACGTCATCAGCGCCGCCGATCCCCCCATCTGCATCGCCTGCACCGTCAACACCGGCCCCACGTCCTGCACCCCCACCCGCACGTTGTCGATGTCCGACGTCATCCGGCTGATAATCCGGCCGAACTTGGTTTGATTGAAAAACGACATCGGCAGCGTCGTCAATTTGCGGAACAGGTCCCTCCGCATGTCATGCACCACCGCTTCCCCCAGCTCCAGCGCGAATCGCTGCCGGAAATACAGCGTGGCGATCATCACCAGCGTCAGCCCCAGATACACCGCCGCGTATTGCTGGATGCCCGCCCAATCTTTCCCCGCAATCGGCACGTTGATCGTCCGCCCGATCATCCACGCCAGCGCCGGCAATTGCAGCCCCCGCGCTACCGTCAATACGAAAAGCCAGTTCCGCCTCGCCCGGTAGGGCCGCGTGTAACTGTAGATCCGCCGCACCAGCGACCATCGCAGCGGCGCCTGGTTTTTGTCCTCCTCTTCCACGGGGTGAAAATAGGTGATCGCCTCCCGCGATTCGGCCAGCGCCTTCAGCGCCTGGGCCGTCGTGGTGACTGGCGGGGCCGATTCGCTCACGCCGCCCTCCCTTCGCTCTCGCTCAGGTCCATCAACTGCAGCAGCGCCGTCTGGTGATACGGACCGGGCCGATGCGCCAACTGGTCATGCGTCCCCGCTTGCGTCAAGCGTCCGTTCTCCAGCACCAAAATCACGTCGGCGCGCCTCAGCAGACTCAGCCGGCTGGAGACCACGAAGGTCGTCCTCCCCGCCATCGCCGCCCGCAGTGCCTGCACGATCTCCTGCTCGGTCTTCGCGTCCACGGACGCCGTCGGGTCATCCAGCAGCAGTATCGGCGGCGCCAGCAACAACGCCCGCGCCAGCGCCAGCCGCTGCCGTTGCCCGCCGGAAAGGTCCACCCCCGATTCCCCCAGCACCGTCGCGTAGCCGCGCGGCAGCTCCATGATAAACTCATGCGCGCATGCAATCCGCGCCGCTTCCTCTATCCGCTCCCGCGTCGCGTGCGGATGGCCGAAGGCGATGTTCGCGCTGACCGTGTTGGAAAAGAGAAAACTCTCCTGATACACTATCCCTATCTGCCGCCGGAAGCCGTCCAGGTCCATTTCTCTCAAATCCTGCCCGTCGGCCATGATCCGACCGCTTTGCGGATCATAAAAGCGCGGAATCAACCCCAGCACCGTGCTCTTGCCCGCCCCCGTCATGCCAAATATCCCCACCACCTGCCCCGGCTTGGACTCAAAGGACACCTCGTGCAACACCGGCTCGCCCTCATGGTACCCGAAAGTCACCTTCTCGAATGCAATCCGGCCTGTCAACTGTTGCGGTGCCCTGGCCCCCGGTTTGCTCTCCACTCCCGGCGGCATGTCCATCACTTCAAACACTCGCCGCGCCGCCGCCAAGCTCTGCTGGACCGAATTGGCAATGTTGGTGATGTTCGCCACCTGCCCGTTGAATTGTTGCAGCAGCCCCGCGAACACCACCAAGCCCCCTCCCAGCGGCAGTTGCCCCTTCACATACAGCCAACCCCCGTAACTGAACAGCACCACAAGGCTCAGTTGCGACAGAAACTGCGTCGCCATCGTGAACATCGTCAATTCCCGGAATATCTGCCGTTGCTGCGTCGATACCATCCTGTTCCCCTCCTCAAATCGCCGGATTTGATGCGGCTCGGCCGCGAACCCTTTGATCGTCTGCATCCCGCGCACGCTCTCGGTGAACAACTGCACCAGGTTGTCCGTCAGTTCCCGGTTGCGCAGATACCCCGGCCGCAGCCGCCCCGAATAATGATGCGTCGCCCACCACAGCGGCGCCGCCACCGACAGGCACGCCACCGTCAGCCCCGGATGTATCCGCCACATGAAAACCCCGTACGCTCCCAGCGTCAGCACCATGTTCGCTCCCTGCAACAACACCCCATCGACAAACAGCCGCGTGTTTTGCACGTCCCCTGTCACACGGTTGAAAATCGAACTCGACCCATGCACGTCAAAAAACCGGAAACTCAGCCGTTGCAGCCGCGCGTATAGCTCGTCGCGCAAATACGGAACAATGTCCCCCTGCGTCAGCCGCGCCGTCGCCAGGTTGTAGTAATAGGTCAGCACCGCCCTCAGCAGCGCCTGCCCCACTATCGCCAGCGCCAGCGCCGTGACGATCCGCAACGCTGTCCATTGTGCGGGCGGCCTCCACCCAAACGCATACCGCGGCGCCTGCTGCGTCGCATCCAGCGCGTGCCGGATCACATCAATCACGACCCCCAGCAATTGCAGCCCCGCCAGCCCCAGCATCAGCAACACCAGACTCAGCCCCAGCGACAGTAGAAAGTCGCCCCGATACTGCCACGCCAATGCCGTCAGCCGCCGCACCAGCTCCCCCGTGGGATACTCGCGGCTCGACGATATTTTAGGCGCTGAACCCGGCATAAATCAGACCTCGTGATTGTTGTTCTAATGGCGGCACTCCCCGCCCCGAATCACATTCCAAGCTGTCGCCGGAAAGTCAAAGCCATTTTCGAGCGCCCTTGCCCGTTTCTCCCCCATCCCGTTTTTCCGTCCCTTCCGTCCTTTTCGTCCCTTTCGTCCCTTCTCCCATCCCTGCCGCCTCCGCCCCTCCCCCCTTGGGTACAATCAAGTTTTTCCGCCGTCTGCCGATGCTAAGGTGGGCCGTGCTGCAGTCGTCCCGGCTGGCCTGGAATGACAAGACATTTTGCCCAATGAAAAAGCAAATCTGTTTCGCCGGTTTTGCCGAAAGCGAAATCGATTGCCTGAACCCGGCTCTGGCCAAAATCAGCCAGGCCTGGCGGAGCGTGTTTTTGCCTGACGCCATAGTGGCCGCCGCCAAAATGGTCGAGGAGCCTTTTGACGCCGTAATCGCCAATTTGCGCGCCGGAGGCGTCACCGCCGACGAATTGCCACGCCTGGCCTCCGCCCGCAGGTCCCATACCCTCTTATTCGTCTTGGGCGACGTCACCGACCGGGAACAAACCATCAACTGCCTGGGCACCGCCCATCAGTTCATCTCCCGGCCCTGGAAACCCAATGAGTTGATCCCCATCGTCGAGCGCAGCCTTGCGCTGGATGCCTGGCTGAGCACCGATAAACTCCGCTCCTTTGTCCCGCGCCTGGGCCGCCTTCCCGGCCTCTCGGCCACCTACTTTGAAGTCATTAAAAAAATCGAATCCCCTCACGCCAGCGTCGAAAGCGTCGCCGAAATCATCGCCCGCGATCCCACCCTCACCGCCCGCTTGCTCCAAGTCGTCAACTCCCCCGCCTGCGGGTTGAATGAAAAAGTCACCCGTCCGGCCGACGCCGTTTCGATCCTGGGTTTGGACATGGTCAAATCCATCGTACTGTGCTTGCAGATGTTCGCTTCCTCCGCCCCGGCGCCGCTTGGAACCCTGTCCCTCGACCAGCTTTGGCGGCACAGCTTCCAAGTTGCCAGGCTGGCCAACAAAATCGTCCTCCGCTCCACTGGTGGCGACCGCATGGCCGCCGACGCCTACACCGCCGGCCTCCTCCACCGGGTGGGCCAGATTGTCCTCGTCAACAATTTGTCAAATGAATACGCCGCCGTCCTCGACGCCGCCCGCGACCTGCACCGCCCGCTCCATGAAGTCGAACTGGACAAACTCGGCGTCACCCACAATCAGGTCGGCGCCTACCTTCTTGGCGTCTGGGGCCTCCCCTTGCCCTTGGTCGAAGCCGTCGCCCTCTATCCTACCCCCGGCTTGACCACCAGGCCTGAATTCTCCCTCCTCACCGCCGTCCACGTCGCCGACGTCCTCGCCCAAGAGGAAGAAGGCTGTGCCGACGGCATCCCCATGCCAAAGCTCGATCGCGAATATCTGGCCACGCTGGATTTGCCCGATAAGACAGCCATCTGGCGCAAGGCGCTCTCCAACGGCCTTGCCACCCCCGTGTCAAAAGCCCCCGCGCGCCCCGGTTCTTCCGCCGCGCCCGCCGCAGGCAAGCCGCGGCGCCCCTCAGCCAGCTTGCTCGTCCTGACTGCTGCCGTCGTGGGCGCTCTGGCCGTTGTGATGTTGCGCCCGTACTTCATCCCTGCTCCCACCCCGCAGTCCGCGCCCGTGCCCAAACCGCCGGAGACTCCGGCGGCGGATACCGTGCCCGCTCCGGTGGCGCCGGCGGCGTCCGCATCGCCATTCGATTCGATTAAAATCCAGGGCATCATCTACCGCGCCGACCACCCCGTGGCGTTGATCAACGGCAGGATGCTCGACACCGGCGCCCGCATTAACGGCGCCGAAATCATCAACATCGGCCCCTCCCAAGTCACCCTCGCCTACGCCGGCAAACAAAAAGTCTTCAAGCTCAAGTAGGCATCAGGAGATCCGCCCTCGCCCCAAAGTCCGCGCTATTACAACATTGGTTATACACAGGCTATCCGCGAGCCAGTCGCAGCCCTGCTTGGGGCTGGAGCTTTGCGGAACCAAAACTCAATCATACTTTCCAATGTTGAAGCTAAGCGCCGTAGGCGCGTCATCGCTGTAGAAACCAAACCCAAACAGATTCTAAGCTCCGTCAGGAAGCGACACCATGTTAAGATCCCAATTATGTTAAGGGGTCGGAGGAGGGGTCGAGGAGGGGTCGGTTCCTTGCATTGCCACATTCTTGGTTGACAGGGCTGGGGGATTGGGCACGCTGCCGGCAGGGCGCAAAAGCTTGGCCGGCAATACTCCGGGGGCTTTCCCCGCAAGTGGACTCCGTCACGATACCAAACAAGACTTGACTCCCTCCCTCTGGCGTTCCCTCGTTGAGCTCGCCGACTGTTTGGCTTCGTTATTGTCCCGGTGTTGACTCGCACCATTGGCACTTTCCTTCAGAAACCCCTTCCCATCAATGTCTTCCATCGCTCCCAACCAGCCATTTTTGCGATTTGTGCGCACTATAACGGCCCATCCAAAAAATCCTCAAAAAAAGACTTGCAAGTCCCATTATAATATGGGACATTGACCCATGTCGGTTTGCTCTTTGACATATCGGAAAACAACTCCGCTCCCGCATCGCCCGAAGCACTGCCAATCGCCCCTCCGCTCGGAGCCAAGGCCCTTTAACGTTAAAGTTGAACTCAGCCTCCTCCGGGCGAGGACAGGGTGAGTCAGCTCAGTCAAGCCAAGTCAAGGTTAGCCTGCCGTGGGGCGGCCGAAGGCGAAGTTGAGTCATAACCTGCTCATAATCATAATCTTAATCGTAATCTTAATCCTACTCGGCCCCCCTTCCCAACACCCCGGAGTCAACAAGAAGTCAAGCTCAGTCAAGCCAAGTCAAGGTGACTCTGCGCCAAGTCAAGGTCAAGCCTACGCCGCCAACCTGCCCGCCGCCTCGTCCGCAATTGCGGAGGAAAAAACTGCCTTCTCTGCGCGCCTCCGCGCGAAGTCAGGGTTAAGGGGAAAATGGCTCCCTATGCCCCTGGCGTGAGCGTCATTTTGTCCCACCCTTAAAACCAAAAATCCTCAAAAATGCCAGCAATTGCTGCTATTTGCGACCGATCGCCGCCCATTGTCGCCACGGACCTTAACGCAAAGCGGCAAAGGCCCGAAGACGCAACGGGAATTCCAAATGATAAATCATCAATTAGCCTCGTCAAACCCGATCGCCCCTCACCACGAACTGATCGAACTTCTCGACCAGCTTCCAGTTTGACAAGGCAGGCACAACCGCGCGGCGGGCTGTAAATTCGGGTGAACTACTTGGTTTTACCGGCAAAGTAGTAACTCCCGGAGCCAGCTTGCAAAACAACCCTGTCATTTTCCTGTCGCAAGTATTTAACTCCCACCGCCTGTTCCACTGGTTTTCCGCTTTCGGTGATGGATTTAATCTCTATCGCCGGCAGGCAGACCGTGGCCGTCGTATTGGCGGGAATGGTGACTCGCAAATTAAACTGCCCGGCCGATTGGTGCCATTCGCTGCTGATGCGTCCGTGAATCGAATCATAACCAGCCTTGACCCAGGTCAGACCGCCGACAATTTCGGGCTTGATAATGATCTTTTTGAAACCCGGAGCTTCCGGATCGGGACGGATGCCGCCCAAGTATTCGTGCAGCCAGATGTTGAGATCGCCAATGAGCATGACGATGTTGCGGGAATTCATCCCGGAATCGGCGGTGTCGCCATTCCAAAGCTCCCACATCGTCGTGGCTCCTTTTGAAATCATGTAGCCCCAGCTCGGATAATTCGTCTGCGTCGCGATCGTGCAGGCGAGATCGGGCCGGCCGTTGTCCGACAACACACGCATCAAATAATGCCCGCCGATCAGTCCCGTTCCAAGATGGTTGTCGCTTTCAACGGTGATCTTTTCAACGAGATGGGCGAACACGTTTGTTTTGCGGTCATCCGGCGCCAGTCCAAACGCCAGCGGCAGCACGCAGGATGTCTGCGTGCCGTTGTCGTAATAGCCGGCCCTGGAATTGTAGAAGCGGCGGTTGAACGCGACTTTGATCCGACCGGCAAGCGTTTCGAAATGTTCGGCGTCCCCGGTTTTGTCCAGCAGCCGCGCCGTCCGCGCCATCAGCCTCAAATCATGATAGAAAACCGCCGTGCTCATCAAAATCCCGCTCGTGGTTAACTTTGGGTCGCTGGAATTAATCACCGTCATCTCCGTCAAGGATTTAGGCGGAAAGCACCAGTCCGCGTAAGTGTTTCTCGGCATGATGTCATCCTCCAGGAATGACGCCATGTAATCAGTCCATTTTTTCATCGAATCGTAGTGCTTCCGCAGAATCCCAACATCACCGTATTGATCGTAAAGCATGTGCGGAATGACGATGTAGGTGCTGGCCCAGACGACACCGTCCTGGTAGAGGGACCAATAGGCCGGAGACACGTCAGGCACGCTGCCGTTGGAATGTTGGTCGTCCTGCATATCGGTCAGCCACTGGGCATACAACGGCGCAACATTAAACATATAAGTTTCGCCTTTTGACACTTCCTGCCGGTCTCCCATCCACCCTTGACGTTCGTCGCGGGGAAGATCTGTGGGTATGCTGCGGTAGTTGTCGCGTGTGGTCCAATAAATGGCGTGGTAAATCTGATTGAGCAGGGGATTGGAACAGGCAAATTGTCCCGCCGTCGGCACGGCGTCATGGACCAGCCGGCCCTCAATGGCGCTCAAGGTCGGCTTGCCGGGAAATCCCGTGACCTCCACGTAGCGAAAACCGTGATAGGTAAATCGCGGCTCATAAGTTTCAACGCCCTGTCCCTTCAGCGTATAAATGTCCTCGGCTTTGGCGCTGCGGAGATTATCGGTGTAGATCGTGCCATCCGGCTTAAGCGTTTCAGCATGGCGGACTTTTACGACGGCGCCCCGAGGCCCGCTGACTTTCAACCGGCACCAGCCCGCCATGTTTTGTCCCATGTCAAAAATATATACGCCCGGCTTTGGGTTCGTGATCGCCATCGGATGCAGCGTATCCATGACGCGGATGGGTTCGCCAATTTGCGCCGATAAGACCGGCGCGGCCGGTTTCACCAACTGCGCCCGCTGCCAGTTGGAATCATCAAACTTCGGTTGGCACCAGCCGGGCATTTCCATCCGCGCATCATATTCCTCGCCATCATACTCGTTGTTGGCGCGAATCGGGCCGGCGGCGGTCAGCTTCCAATTCTCGTCGCTGACAATTTGCGCCGTTGTGCCATCCGTGTATTCGATGTTCAATTGCAACAGCAGCTTCGGATAGCCGAAGGTCCGCGTCTCCGCCGGCACACTCGAACGCGGCGCAAAAAAGCGGCCGTTGCCAAGAATCACGCCGATGGCGTTATCGCCTCCATTGAGTTGATCGGTCGCGTCAAAGGTCAAGTAGAAGGCGCGCGCGTCATATTCAGAGAGAGCGGGTGACAGCGCGTCATCGCTCATTTTCCGGCCATTCAGGTATAACTCAAAAAGCCCCAGTCCGCAGACATAAGCCGTGGCGCGCCGCACCTTTTTCTCCACGGAAAATTCACGTCTCACGTAGCGGGCCGGCAACCGCCGATCTTCGTTTCCAATAGTTCCCCAAGGCTGCATTCCATATACTCCAAGTGCCTTGGCAGCCATCCAGGCAGTGTCGTCAAAAGCCAGAGTATTCCATCCATCCTCGGAATCCCGTGCCGACTTCCAACCATCGTCAGTGTCCAGCGTCAAGGCATTTTCTTGCTCAAAAATGACATTCAGTCTGCTCATCAATCCCGCGGGGGTTGGCCCGTCTCCAACGTTGCGCGCCACTACCGCCAAAACATTTTTCCCCGGCTTCAAAAAAGCGCCTATTGCAAACCTTCCTGGCGTCTTCCAATTGTCGCCGCTGCCGGCTTCCTGACCGTTCACAAATAGATGAAACTCGTTGTCCGCTGTCATTGCGATGGTCGCCGCGCGAATGGCCTGATTGGCCGGCAATTCAAAAACGCGGCGGAAATAACGAGTGCCTACCGGCGCGCTGACCGCCGGATTTCCCTCGGGAAACCAAATCCACTTCGCTCCTTCGAATGGATTTGGTTTTTCGTCTTCATCCAATCCAATCCATTTTCCCCGCCAGTCCTCCGCCGCGAGCAGTCCCATGCTCCACGCGGCGGGCGAACTCCAGACCGATGCCCGGCCATCCTGATCCCAAACCCTGACTTTCCAGAAACATTGGACGCCTGACGCGAGTGGTTTGCCCGAATAAGCAATGTTGACGCTTTCATCGCTGGAAACCCTGCCGCTGTCCCACAAATCCCCATAACCATTTTGGAGAAGTTCCTTGCTGCTGGCGACCAGGATTTCATAAGCAGTCTGCGCTTGCTTGCGTTTGTCCGATTGCACCTGCCAGATTAAGCGCGGCTGTGCCACATCAAGGCCCCGCGGATTGGAACGATATTCACATTGCAAATTCACAGGCACAACCGATCCTGCCAGCGGCTCAATGCCCGCAAGCACTAATATGACGGCGATTAAAACCCTTATCATCAGATTCTTTTCCCAGGCACCGGGAAGGTTTTCGGGCCGCAACGGGTCGCTGCAAGTAAAAAAATCAACTCGCGTTTAATTTTTCTTTTTATAGGCTGTTTGGCAAGGCACAAAATGACATTTCCGGTGGAGAAACTGGCAAATTCCGCGACGGCGGCGCAAAACTAGAATGCCGGCCTGCGTTACCATGGTTCAGGCGGCCAAACCAGCGCACGCTCAACTGTCGAGCATGCTCGTCAAAATGCGGGTTGCCATCGCCGGCGCATTTCTGCTCTTCCTTTTGGCGCCCCCGGTCCAAGCGCAGGGGCGGCGGGAGTTGAACCACGGCTCCCAAGGCTATGTGCCGTCCGTTGTGGCGCATTTGACTTCTTTTGGCCGTCTTGATGCCACCAACCGCTTGCGTCTGGCCATCGGGCTGCCATTGCGCAACCAGCAAAAGCTTGACGCCACGTTGCAGGCGCTCATGGATCCGACCAACCCCCAATACCATCATTGGCTCACGCCCGAACAGTTCACGGAAGCATTTGGCCCGACCGAACAGGAATACCAGTCGGTCATACATTACATGGAAGGGCATGGGCTGAGGGTGGAGGCCAAATACTCGAATCGCGCGCTGGTGAGTGTGAGCGGGGCGGTCCCGGATATTGAGAAAGCTTTTGGGGTTACCCTGCGCGTTTATCAGCATCCAAAGGAAAACCGCATTTTTTATTCAGCGGACGCGGCGCCGTCGCTGGACGCCGATGTTCCCGTGCTGGGCATCAGCGGCCTCGATAACTACGAGCCGCCGCGCCATCGGCACAGCGCCAAATTTTCCAATAATTCATCGGTCAAAAATAATTCCGCGACCGGTTCGGGCCCGGGCGGTAATTTTCTCGGGGACGACTACCGGACGGCCTATGTCCCCGGCGTTTCGCTCGACGGCTCGGGACAAACGGTCGCGCTCTATGACGGTCAGTATTACGCCACCAATCCCATCGTTTATG
>Ga0187860_1000872_pt1 | contig 28014 bp, 20 predicted proteins | sample June2016WEW_10_4_FD_132981 | JGI IMG/M metagenome (GOLD analysis project Ga0187860, IMG submission 132981) | Peatland microbial communities from SPRUCE experiment site at the Marcell Experimental Forest, Minnesota, USA - June2016WEW_10_40 | ecosystem: Environmental > Terrestrial > Soil >...
AGCTGCCGCCCGGCGTCGCGAGGCCGGCGTGATCCTGATGTACGGGGCGCACCTGATTAAAAACGGGGCGCACCGGATCGTCAACGCGCTGGTCGAGCATGGCTGGGTCACGCACCTCGCCACCAATGGCGCGGGCACCATTCACGATTGGGAACTCGCCTTCCTCGGACGCACTGAAGAGAGCGTGAAGGAAAACGTGGCCGCGGGCACCTTCGGTTCCTGGGATGAAACCGGGCGGAACAGTCATCTCGCGCTGCTTGCCGGCGCCCTGAACGGCGAGGGTTATGGCCGCAGCCTCGGCCGGTTCATCGTCGAGGACGGTGTGACACTGCCGGAGGCGGCCGCGCTGGAACACCTCCTGCGCGAGGAACCGTCGCACCCGCTTGCGCCCGCGCGGGCTGAATTGCTCCAGGCGATGGTCGCTCACAAGTTGCCCTCGGGCCGCATCGAGGTGAAGCATCCGTGGAAGGAAACTTCCATCCTCGCCCAGGCATTCCGGCACGAGGTCCCCTTCACCGTCCATCCGGGCATCGGTTACGACATCATTTCCAACCATCCGATCTTCAACGGCGGCGCGATCGGCCGGGCGGCAGCGATGGATTTTCGATTATTGGGCGCGTCGGGCGAAACGCTCGATGGGGGCGTGGTGTTGTCCGTCGGCTCGGCCATCATGGCGCCGCAGGTTTTCGAGAAGAGCCTCAGTTGCGTCAACAACCTGCGGCTGCAGGCCGGTCGCGGAATCGTCCGCGACCACACCATGTATGTCGTGGACATTCAGGATGGCGGGAACTGGGACTGGTCGAAGGGCGAGCCGCCGAAGGACAACCCCGCCTACTATCTGAGATTCTGCAAAAGTTTCTCCCGCATGGGCGGCACGATGCGTTACGTGCAGTGCGACAATGTCGCTTTCCTGCACAATCTGCTTCAGGCATTGAAATAGAATTCCCGGACCGCGGCTCTGCGAGCCGCAGCAGGCTGGATAATCCTGACGCCCTGGGATCTCCTTTCGCTCGCAGCACTGCCAACGTTTCTGCGGGTCACAGACCCGCGGTCCGGCGCGCGGCTCTGCGAGCCGCAGCAGGCTGGATAATCCTGACGCTTTGAGATCGTCCCTCGCGCCTCGCGTTGGGAACGTTTCTGCGGGTCATAGACCCGCGGTCCGGCGGGCGGCTCTGCGAGCCGCAGCAGGTTGGATAATCCTGACGCTTTGAGGTCGTCTCGCGCGCCTCGCGTTGGGAACGTTTCTGCGGGTCACAGACCCGCGGTCCGGCGGGCGGCTCTGGGAGCCGCAGCAGGTCGGATAATCCTGACGCTTTGAGGTCGTCTCGCGCGCCTCGCGTTGGGAACGTTTCTGCGGGTCACAGACCCGCGGTCCGGCGCGCGGCTCTATGAGCCGCAGCAGGTTGGATAATCCTGACGCCCTGGGATCTCCTTTCGCTCGCAGCACTGCCAACGTTTCTGCGGGTCACAGACCCGCGGTCCGGAGCGCTACGTTCGATTCAACATCCGCACTTCGCGCTGCGGGAACGGAATTTCAATTCGAGCGGCGCGGAACTGTTCCAGAAGGGTCTGGTAAAGCTCGGCCTGCGCCGGACCAAAGTCCGGCACCGTCGTCCAGGGCTTGATCGACAGGCTGATGGAAGATTCCGCCAATGCGGAGATGCCCAGAACGGGGGCGGGATCCTTGAGCACGCGCGGGTGGGCCTGGAGGATTTCCCGCACAAGAGCCAGCACTTGGTCGATATTGGTCCCATAAGCCACGCCGACGGTCAGATCGAGTTGCCGGATTTGGCCGTAGTTATGCAGGATCTCACCCACGAGTTTGCGATTGGGAACCACCACGCACGAACGGTCGCTGTGGAGCAAGGTGGTGGTGAACAATTCGACGGCCTGCACCTGTCCGCTGACGCCGACGACCTCGATGAATTCGCCGACTCGAAACGGTTTTGTGAAGATAATGGTCAGCCCGGCCATCAGATTGCCCAGGACGCCCTGCATGGCGAGGCCGATCCCCACGCCGGCCACGCTGATGCCGGCGATCATCGGAGTAATCGGCACGCCAAATTTGTCCAGGGCCAAAACGACCGCCAGCCCGAAAATCAGCAACCGGATCACCCGCACCGTAAGAATGCGAATCGGCGGTTCAATTCGTCTCTTGCTGAACCATTGGTCCGCCTTGCGTCCAATCCAGCGCGCGATGAGCGCGCCGATGGCGAGAATAATCAACGCGCCGATGATTTGAATTCCGTAGTCTGTCAAAAAGCCGACGATTTTCGCCTGCACCTCGTCCAGGGTGGAGGTCGCAGTATTCACTGTCTTATCCATGTTTCACCTCAGGTAGTGGTCCGTTGCGAGCCATTCGTTAAATGAGATCGACAAACCTCGTCAACACTTGTTTTCAGCATCGCTTCACGCGCCCCGGTACACGCACCGCGCCGTGCACGTCTCGGCGACGACGATCTCCGTGAGCGCCGGCAGTTTCGGCTTCAACTTCCGCCAGATCCAGAAGGCGATGATCTCGCTCGTCGGATTTTCCAGGCCGGGAACCTCGTTGAGATACCGGTGGTCGAGCTTTTCCCAAATCGGGTTGAACGCGACCGACAGGTTCGCATAGTCCATCAGCCAGCCGAGCTTCGGGTCGCAGTCGCCCGAGACCGCGATTTCCACCTTGAAACTGTGCCCGTGCAGGCGGCGGCATTTGTGCGACCTGGGCAGGTGCGGCAGCAGGTGCGCCGCTTCAAACTGAAATGTTTTTCGCAGTTCGATTTTCACACATTCACTTTCCATCCGCGGTTCGAGTCAATGTTCCCAATCCGTCCACGTCACCAGATCCCCGAGCGCCGGCCGGCCGTCGTGCCGCCAGGTCAAGGGGGGATTCTGCATGTCGCCGATCGGACAGACGCGCGTCACGCCCCAGCGCGCCAGTCGCGCCGCGAAATCGCGGGCCTGGTCCTCCGGAACGGCGATGCCCACGGTCGAGACCTTGCCGCGCACGCCGTCCGCGCTTTCCAGGGCGGTTTTCAAGTCCGCCACTCCTTTCACGTAGATGAACCGGTTCAGGCACGAGAGTTGAAAGCGCGGGTCGGCTTCGTAAACCACCGTCCAGGCCGTGGAATTTTTGCTCTGCCAGAAAAGCGTGTCCGGTGAATGGGCCGCGCGCACCTCGTAAAACGCGCGGCGCGAAGCAATTGTGGCCGCCGTCTCTTTCGGCACGTCACCGCGCGGCTCGGTCTCCTCCCGCTTCGCCAGCTCGTCGGCCAGGGCCTCGGCGAAGCCCTCCGCCATCATCCCGCCGCCGTGCTCGACGTAGATCACGTGCGGCGACAGGCAGCCCAACTGGTTCCAGGCAGCCACGTCGGCCCCCGCCCGCGCCACGACTTTTTTGGCGTGAAATCCCGAAAGGGCCCCGCTCGCGACGTAACCAAAGCTCACGCGGTGGCCGTAACCGAGGAACCGCGCCGTCGCGGGCAGCCGGTGGCGGATTGCGGCGAGGGTTTCGTCGCTGCCCGTGGCGGTCACGCAGTCCGCCTCGTTGAACAGCGCTGTTTCCAGCACCGAATGGCCGCCGCGCCAGCGGGCAATTTCGAGGCAGGCGCCGAGCTTCGGTTCGGCCTCATAAAGCGAATGCGCAAACAGGCGCGGCAGGAGTGTGGCGCCGCTCGCGCACTTGACGAACTGGGCGGAGCGCGTCAGCACGCCCAACACGATGTTCATCAGGGCCGGATTCGGAATCGTGCCCCCGGCGACGTGCACCAGCAACTCCGGTCCGCGAGCCATCGAGGCGCCCGTGACGGCATGCCCGGACGGTTCCGCGCTGTTCGGGGACGGCGCGTCCAGCCGCCGGAGATGTCCCAGTTCCTGGACGAGCAGCGCATGAAAATTTGCGGGGGTCAATTGCGCGAAGAAGGAATCCAGTCCGTTCGCCAAGGTCTGGCGCGAGAAGCCGGTTGCGGCCGGGCCGTCCTCCAGCGCCAGCTTGCGGAAAGGATACTCCGGCTGAAGCCAGTTTTCGCCAAGTTCACTCAGCGCTTCCACCAGGCTTTGAGTCGATCTCCCCGCCAGGTATTGCTCGCGATTGCGCTTCAGCGTCTGGCACGCTTCGCCGATCATTCCGGCCGTCAAGTCCGCTTCCGGCGGCAGGTCTGCCAGGAAATAGTTGGGCAAATTCATGGGGCGCGGCGCAAATTACGCGAATTCCCGGGAACCCCTCTCCTTCTTCACCTCGTGGAGATTCTGGACTCCCGCGTCTGCCTCCATCATCAACGAGCAACCGCGGGGGTCGGCCGGCAGGCTCCGACCGGCCAATTCAAACCCTTCGCCTCGCCGGACCGCCAGATCTTCGGTTTGGATCGCCAGTACCGAGAAGACATTGGCCAGGTCGAAAATGCGAACCAACCCGGTTTCGCCTTCGCCCCTGTCGCGGCCGGTTTCCGGGGAAATGATCCGCACCCGCGCCCAGCGGGGAAAGTGGAAGCGACGGGGGCGCGCGCGCTCACCCGCCACGCGATCGTACGCCTGCGAACTCAACTCGCTCATTCCGAATTCGCTGACGATCCGGGCCTGTGGAATCCCGAGCCGTTCGGTGATGAGCGAATGCAGTTCCGCCCTGGGGATACTGCGCGAGCGGCCTTTGTAACCGCCGGTCTCCATCGCGCGCGAGCCGGGCGGCAGCTTGAACCGCAGGTCCTGCGCCCCCAGATGGTCGAGGAGGTGCACGAAAGAAAAGGCGGTGCCGAGCAGGACCAGCGGACGCCTGCCATCGCCCAACGCAGTTAACACCGCGCCGAGATCCAGGCTCCACGAGCCATCGGCTGAAACCTTGCCGGCGAATGCCGAAACGGGAGCGGCCAGTTTGCGTCGGACGGTATCGAACATGTGGACGAGGGACGAGTGCGCCGCCGCCGCAGGGGAAGGAGTGAGAATCACCAAGTTGAAATCCTGGATTTGAGACTCGAATTCGGGCGCCAGGTGCGCCCGGAACCAGGGCCACACTGAATCCTCGTAAAGCGTGAGCGATTCCGCGCTGTGGAAATGGCGGCTCGGCCGGCGCTCTGTTGTGCCGCTCGAATGGAAAACGATCGTCCGCTCTTCCACAGGCAGGCAGGACAGCTCCAGTTCCTTGAACGCCGACGCCGGCATTGCCGGAATCCGGGTCCAATGCGTCACGGAATCGGGCGTGACTCCGCGCGCGTCACAAAACCGCCTGTACGGCGCATTAGCCCCGAATTGAAGCGCAAAAAGTTCGAGCGCGAGCCGGTTGAAAACCGCCTCCTCCCCGGAGGGCGCGCCCGGTGGCTCCAGGCCATCCTCCCGAATCTCCGCAGCGGAGTCTCGTGAATCCCGTATCTCTGGAAGCAGGTGTTCGCGCCATCGCGCGGCGAATTCTGAGAACTCCGATTTCATGCGGTTTTGATTGTCGCCAGGCTGGTTTTCCGCGACAGCCCGGACCCCAATGCTACCGGAAATGCCGCCCGCCGCAAGCGGGGATGTGACGCAAAACGACGGCAGGGTTGGGGCGCCCTTTCAGGGCTTGAATGGTTTATGGGATGGTTGACCCGGGCCTCCGCTCGCCCCGGGCCTCCGCTCGCGGTGCTCGCTCCAGCCCGGGCTATCATATTGCGGGCCTTCGGCCCTGAGGTGTTGGCAAACCTTCGGCCCTGAAGAGTTAGTGAACCTTCGGCCTTGGCAGGTTGGCACAGACCTTCGGTCCTGGCGAGTTGGCGCCAACCTTCGGCCCCGGGGGTTTTGGCGGGCCATTTGGTCTTGGCGGATTGGCAGGCTGAAAGCCCGACCTGCGACAGCCTGGGGTGGGGCGCGCAGCGCGTAGCCCCAGGCGAACGCACGCGAAATACTGTGCTCGCTGCAGCCCGGGCTATCATATTGCGGGCCTTCGGCCCTGGTGGAGTTGGCGCACTCCCGCCCTGGTGGATTCACTCGCCTTCGGCCTTGGTGGATTAGCGGGCTGAAAGCCCGTCCTGTGATAGCCTGGGGTGGAGCGCGAAGCGCGGAGCCCCAGGTGACGGGGCACGACATGATCGCCGCCCTGCAAGGGCGGGACGCCGGAAGCATTTCCCCGCCGCCCCGACCCCGGTCTCAACCCCGCTTTTCGCGCAGTTCGATCCGTTGCAATCGCTCGATGAAATCCACGAAGCCCTCCGCCTGTTTGCGCAGTCGCGCCACCCATTCCGGATTCTTCAGCCGGCCCTGGTCGTCGAGGAGCTTTCAGAGAGCCCGGGACGGCGCCGACACTTCCTGTTTGGGGGGCAGCCGGACCGGCCGGCGCCGCAATTTGTTCTTGAACCACAAGCGCCAGACCATCCACAACGCCTCGCGCACAATCCCCTTGGACATTTTGGATCGGCCCAGGAATCGGTCGGTAAAAATGATGGGAACCTCGACGATTTTCAGACCCTGGCGCCAGACGTTGTGGGTCATCTCGATCTGAAAGCTGTATCCGTTCGACTCGATCTCGTTGAGGCTGATCGCTTGCAGCGCGCGGCGCCGGAAGCATTTGTACCCGCCGGTGGGATCCGTGAACGGCATGCCGGTGATAAGTCGCACGTAGGTGGCCGCACCCTTGCTCAGCATGAGCCGGCTCAACGGCCAGTTGATGATGCGAATTCCGTTCACATAGCGCGATCCCAACACCAGGTCCGCGTCCTTGGCTGCTTCGAGCAACACCGGTATGTCGTCCGGGTTGTGCGAGAAATCGCCGTCCATCTCGAAGATGAACTCGTAACCGCGCTCGAGCGCCCATTTGAATCCGGCGATGTACGCCCGGCCCAAGCCGGCTTTCTCGGCACGATGCAACACGTGGATCGAGGGATGCCGGGCGGAGAACTCGTCGGCGATCTTGCCGGTGCCGTCGGGCGAGTTGTCATCCACCACGAGGAGATCCACGGGAACCGGCAGGGCCAAAAGCCTTTGGACGAGCGACGGAAGATTTTCGCGCTCATTATAAGTCGGCACGACGACCAATGTCCTATTCATGCAGGCGAGCCCAAAGATAGATAAACGACAAATCGCCCCATAACAAGGAGGCATTTTCCTGCGGCGCGATAACGGGGTGGGGACGGCCCGTCCCCAGGAGCTATTTCTGGAACCTCACTGGGGACGGGCCGTCCCCACCCCCGTGATTTCCACGGAAAACGAAGTGTTATTGCGGGGCCGGATGCCAGGGTTTAGTTTGCGAACCGCAGGGTGGCCTCCGTATTGGATTTGCTCGACATTCATTTCTGGGTTGCCTCGCCCTGGGTGCTGGCCCTTTCCGTCTTCCAACTCTGAATGTTTTCGTGACCTGTCGGCCTCACAGAGCGGCATACGCTGCTGCGGCTCGCATAGCCGCGCGCCAGCAGCCTTCGGCACATCGGAATTTTTCTTTCACCCCATTCTGATCTGTTTCATCCTGAAACCGTGCCAGGATTAATCGCCATCGTGGGCCGGCCAAACGTCGGCAAATCGGCCCTCTTCAACCGCATCGTCGGACGACGCATCGCCATCGTCCACAATGAGCCGGGTGTCACCCGGGATCGCATCAGCGCCGAAGCCGAGTGGCTGGGCCGCCCCTTCACGCTGGTCGATACCGGCGGCATCGGCCTGCTGCGGGGCGAGAAGGCGGGCGAGGCCATTGTCAAGGCCGCCATCGAGCAAGTGGGGCTGGCGGTCGAGGCGGCGAACGTCATTTTTTTTGTGGTCAACGTGCAGGAGGGCATCGTGCCGCTGGACCGCGAGGTCGCCCAGCGATTGCGCCGCAGCGGCAAACCAGTCCTGGTTCTGGTCAACAAGGTCGATACGAGCCGCGCCGAGACGAGCGCCCTGGAATTTACCGAACTCGGCTTTGACAGGGTTTTCCCCGTCAGCGCCATCCACGGCGAAGGCATCGATCCCTTGATGACCGCAGCCATGGCCCTCCTGCCCGCGCCGGAACCGGAGAGCCAGGCACCCGAGATGGCCGCTGCCGCGCCTGTCGGCGCCCTCGAACCGCCCAAACTCGCCATCGTGGGCCGCCCGAACGTCGGCAAATCCTCAATCATCAACGCGCTGACCCAATCCGAACGCGTCATCGTCAGCCCGATCCCCGGCACGACGCGCGATGCGGTGGATGTTCCGTTCGAGGTGGAAACCGGCGGTGAGCGTCAGAGATACATCCTGATCGACACCGCCGGCATTCGCAAAACGCGGAGCGTGGGCGATTCGATCGAGTTCTTTAGCGTCAAACGCGCCGAGGAATCCATCGCCCGATGCGACCTGGCCATCCTCGTTCTTGATGCGGAAGCCGGCATCCTGGAACAGGACAAAAAAGTGGCCGACCGGATCGTGGAGCAACACAAGGCGTGCATCGTCGTCGTGAACAAGTGGGATTTGATGGAGGAAACCGTGCGGACGGCGCGCGAGGAGGAGATCGAGCGGCGACGGAAGAAGGAGAGCCCTTACGGTCCGAAGTCCATGACCACGCTCTCGGAATTTGGGGCATGGGTGCAGGAATACCTGTTCTTCCTGGATTACGCGCCGGTGATTTTCACGTCGGCAAAATCCGGCTTTCACCTGGACCGGCTGCTGGAAGCGGTGCGGTATGTGGCGGCCCAATTGCAGCAGAAGATTCCGACAGCGATCCTGAACCGCACCCTGCAGGCCGCCGTCGAGCGGCGGCAACCCGTCAGTTCGCACGGGCACCGGCTGAAATTCTTTTACGCCACGCAGGTCCGGCGGTCGCCGCCCACGTTTCTCCTGTTCGTAAACCGCGACGAGCTGTTCTCCGCACAATACAAGAAGTACCTCGCCGACCAGATGCGCCGCGCGTTCGGGTATGAAGGGTGCCCGCTCCTTCTCGTTCCCAAATCGCGCCCGCAGACCATCGAGCCGGTGCGGAAGTTCAGGAAGCGCCGCAAAGAGGAATCGGAGAAACCGCGCCGGCGCAGGTTCAAGCAGCCGCCAAGGTGAATTGGCGGAGCCGGTCCGCGGCGGGGACTTCCGCGGTTTCACAGCCGCGGCTGCGGGAGGTTATCCCCACGCCAGTTATTCCCCGGCGCGAATAACCCCGGAAAAACCGCGGGTTTTCGGATCAAATTCCGGATCTTCCGGAAGGGAACAACCCGCGCATAAAAAAAATTCAGATTTTTCTTGTTACCCCAATCCGTAGTGATAGCCTTTTGAAACGCCCCCACTAATGGGGCTTTTTGGCCTCAGTGGAAAGGTCAAAATATCCCAGGAAATTAACAAGCTTTTGATTTAACTTGGCCCTTGGTTTCGTTGAAGGTTGGTCAATGGAACATCAGGCAAATTCAGAGAGGAAACCATGATCGACGCACGCGAGGAAGTTATGCCGTCTATTTCACACACGCATCGCCGCCGCCCGACGCCTTCGGTTGCGGCCAGCCGCCAGCCCAAGGGCGGCGGTTCGGGCGCCGCACGGTCGCTGCATATCAAGCGCGTGTTCAGCGACCCCAAAGTCAACCCGTTCGACCAGCTCGAATGGGAGCGGCGCCTCGCCGAAATCACGGACGACGCCGGCAAGGTCATTTTCAAGCAGGACAATGTCGAGGTGCCCAAGTCGTGGTCGCTCCTGGCGACAAAGGTGGTGGTTTCGAAATATTTTTACGGCGAGCAGAACACGCCCGAGCGCGAGGTGTCCGTCCGCCAGCTCATCCATCGCATCAGCCGCACGATAGCGGACTGGGGCGTGAAGGACGGTTATTTCAGCAAGGCCGACGGTGAAATTTTCTACCAGGAATTGACGTGGCTCTGCCTGAACCAGTACGGCGCCTTCAATTCGCCGGTCTGGTTCAACGTCGGACTCCACCACCAGTACGGCGTCGGCAGGAACTCCGGCCCCGGCAACTGGTTTTACAATCGCAAGACCCGCCAGGCCGAGCGCGCGCCGACGCAATACGAGTATCCGCAGTGCAGCGCCTGCTTCATCCAGTCGGTGGATGACAACATGGAAAGCATCATGCGCCTGGCGCACAGCGAGGCGATGCTGTTCAAATTCGGCTCCGGCACCGGCACGGACCTGTCGCCCATCCGGTCGAGCAAGGAAAAGCTCAGCGGCGGCGGCCGGCCCAGCGGACCGATGTCGTTCCTCAAGGTGTACGACCAGGTGGCCAACGTGGTGAAGAGCGGCGGCAAAACGCGCCGCGCCGCCAAGATGAACACCCTGCGCGACTGGCACGGCGACATCGAGGAATTCATCGACGCCAAGCAAAAGGAGGAGAAGAAGGCCTGGGCGCTCATCGAGCAGGGCTACGACGGCTCCTACAACGGGGACGCTTACGGCAGCGTGATGTACCAGAACGAAAACCTGTCCGTCCGCGCCAGCGACGCCTTCCTGCAGGCGGCCATCGATGGCCGGGAATGGTGGACGCGCACCGTGACCACCAACAAGCCGCTGCAAAAGAAGGACGCCAGCCAGTTGCTGGACAAGATCGCTGAAGGCACCTGGATTTGCGGCGACCCCGGTTTGCAATATGACGGCGCGATCCAGAAATGGCACACCTGCAAAGGCACCGAGCCGATCCACTCCACCAACCCCTGCTCGGAATACGTCTTCATCAACAACACCGCCTGCAATCTCGCGTCCCTCAACTTGCTCAAATTCAAACGCGCCGACGGGAAATTCGACACCGGCCGCTTCAAGGCGGCCGTAAGGATCTTCATCACCGCGCAGGAAATCCTCGTGGACAACGCCAGTTATCCGACCCGCGACATCGCCGAGAATTCACACATCTACCGCACGCTCGGCCTGGGTTACGCCAACCTCGGTTCGCTCATCATGAGCTACGGGTTGCCGTACGACTCCGACCCCGGGCGCGCGCTGGCGGGCGCCATCACCGCGATCATGACGGGCCACGCCTACGAGCAAAGCGCTGAAATTGCGGCCGCCACGGAGCCCTTCCCGGGCTACCGCGACGCCCGCTGCGCGCACGTCCCCCGGCCGATGGCGAAGGACAACGTCGAATCCATGCTGGGCGTCATCCAACTCCACCGCGAGGCGGTCGAGGCCATCCAGCCGAGCGAGGAATTCCACTACTTGAAAGAGGAAGCCCGGCATTGCTGGGACCGCGCATTGGAACGCGGCCGCAAGGCGGGGTATCGCAACGCGCAGGTCACCGTGCTCGCGCCCACCGGAACCATCGCGTTCCTGATGGACTGCGACACGACCGGCGTGGAGCCGGACATCGCCCTGGTGAAGTACAAGCTCCTCGCGGGCGGCGGCCTGTTGAAGATCGTCAACCGCACCGTGCCGCAGGCATTGGAGCGCCTCGGCTACCCCGCCAAGGGAATCGAGGCCATCATCGCGCACATCGAGAAACACGACACCATCGAGGACGTCCAGGAGAACGATCAGACCCTTCGCAGCGGCCTCCGGCCGGAGCACCTGCCGGTTTTCGACTGCGCGTTCAAGCCGTATCGCGGCAAACGCAGCATCCAGGCCCTGGCGCACTTGAAAATGATGGCCGCCGCGCAGCCGTTTATCAGCGGCGCCATCTCTAAAACGGTCAACATGCCCAATGACAGCACGTCCGCGGACATCCGGGATGCCTACGTGCAGGCGTGGAAGATGGGCCTGAAATGCGTCGCCATTTATCGCGACGGCTCCAAACGTTCGCAACCCCTCAACACCAGGAAGACCAACGAGGGCGGAGACAGGTCGGCCGCGGCCGCCGGCGCCTCGACGCTGGATGCCCGCGTCAGGGAACTCGAGGACGAGCTCGCCCGGTTGCGCCTGGACACGGGCAGGCCGCTGCGCCGGCGACTTTCCGACACCCGCACGGCGATCACCCACAAATTCGACATCGCCGGCCACGAAGGCTACCTCACCGTCGGTTTGTTTGAAGATCACCAGCCGGGCGAATTGTTCATCACCATGGCCAAGGAGGGCTCCACCATCGGCGGGCTCATGGACAGCATCGGGACCCTGACCAGCCTGGCCTTGCAATACGGCGTGCCGCTCGAAGCCCTGGCCAAGAAATTTGCGCATCAACGCTTCGAACCCTCGGGTTACACCAAAAACCCGGAGATCCGCAATGCGGCCTCGATCATCGATTACGTTTTCCGCTGGATGGCGCTGCAATTCGTTCCCGGCTATCGCGAGGCCAACATGGCCAGCCGCAACCAGCCGGAACTGGCGATGCCAGGCCTGCTGGACGAGGTAAAAAAAAAGATAAACCGCCCGGTGCCTGAGCTGCCGCTCTCCGAAGACACGGACGTGCTCGACGTGAAGACCGGCAACGGCAACGGTCACGGCGGCGCTGCTTCCGCGGATCCGGTGGTGAAAACCCTGAGCGATTCCGTGGCCCACTTTCAGCAGGACGCCCCCACCTGTCCCAACTGCGGCCACGTGGCGGTCCGGAACGGGGCGTGTTACAAGTGCCTTAACTGCGGCGAAAGCCTGGGCTGCTCTTAAGCAGAGACACGGTTCCATGCGGGCCGGGAGGATGACTACGGCTTCCCGGCCCGTGTTTCTCAACGGACCAACTCCAGCCCCACTCTTGGGACAGAGGCTCGTTCACGGCGCCTTTTCCAATGGCGCAACCAGATGCCTGGGATGTCACCGTTGCGCGCTGGGCTCGCTTGCTAACGGTCGCGGCAAATACTCGATCCGATCCGCCCAATCCCAATCCTCAGCCTCATGCCACAGATGCACGAGCAGGCGGGCCTGCTTGCCGTACGCAACCGCAGACACCGAACGCTTGAAAAGGATGATGCCGGCATGCCCCAAACCTTCGCGCGTGAGTTCGCCAGCGTGCATCGGAATGCTCGCACGATCGAAGCCGACAAGTATCATTTCCGATTCCCGTAACGCCATGAGCAGCGCCGGGTCTTTCACCGACAAATACGCGCCGTCTTTCCAATCGGAAATGTGAATGATTGGGAAGTTGGCCCCGATTTGCCGGCACGCGGCCACCAATCGGTGCGACGTATTCTCGTCAGCCAGAAGTCTCGGCTTCACCCGCCGACCTCGACTTCGCGCTGCTGCTCGATGTCCCCCGGATATGCCCTGGCGTACGCCAATGCACAGCGCACCAGCGCAGGGGTCCATCGGAAGTGTTCAGACGTCCTGGCGATGGTCTTGGCTTCGCGATGCGCTTCCACCACTTCCCACACCGCGACGCGATGTCCCAGCACATACGCCTCTCGTCCGCCGGCAGAGTCACGAAATCCGATGCCGGGAAACTCCTCCTCCAGAGCCTTTTCCTTCAGGTAAAGGCTGCTCAAGGTGGAAACCTCGAGGTGACGACGCTTGGCTTGGCGCGCGAGCAAGGCCGCGTGGCCTTCTTCGATCCGGCATGATTGCACAATTGTTGGCATGCCCGGACTGTCGTTTACAACGTATACGATGTCAAGATCGCCGTTGCCCCTGGTCCGTGAACGGGTCACCCATTAGTAATGACACAAACACTACGCAGCGATACCCATACGTGTTATGGATCTAATGCCGGTCTTGCTTTTTTCTGAACTGCGGTCGTAGCGTTTTGAGGGGTTGTTCCGCACGGCCGTCGAGGCGTTGCCCCGTCCCGGCGCGACGCGGCTTGTCTCCAACCGTCGCCCTGCTATTCTGCGTCCGCATGAACAACAATTCGCAGACCACGTTTATCAAGGAAGACCCGTGGCGCATCTTTCGGATCATGGCTGAATTCGTCGATTCGTTCGAAACCATGTCGCAGGTCGGCCCGGCGGTCTCGATTTTTGGTTCAGCCCGGATGCGGCGGACTGATCCTTATTACAAGGCGACGGTCGAGCTGGGTCGGGAGCTGGCCAAGCACGGTCTGGCGGTGATCACGGGCGGCGGCCCCGGCGTCATGGAGGCCGCCAACAAGGGCGCGGCGATGGTCAAGGGCCGCTCCGTCGGATTGAACATCCAGTTGCCGAGCGAACAGAAGGGCAACCCCTACGCCAACGTGCCCCTGCATTTCCACTACTTCTTCGCCCGCAAAGTCTGCTTCGCCAAGTACAGCATGGGGTTCGTTTTCATGCCGGGCGGTTTCGGCACGCTCGATGAGTTCGCCGAAATTCTCACGCTGGTGCAGACCGAGCGCATCCCGCAGTTCCCGATGATTCTTTACGGCAGGAAATTCTGGGACGGCCTGGTCCGCTGGATGCGATCGCAGATGCTGGACACGCACTCGTTCATCGGGGCGGGCGACCTGGACCTGTTCACCCTCGTGGACAAGCCGCAGGAGGCGGTGGGCGTCATCCTGGACTACGAGCGGCGTGTCGGCCCGCCTGAAATTGTGTCCAAGGCTTTTGCCTGAAATGTATCGCGTCACGCGCCTCGAAAACGGACTGACGGTTGCCACCGCGGAAATGCCGCACATGGCCAGCGTGAGCCTTGGCCTGTGGGTGGGCGTGGGCTCGCGCCATGAACCGTCGAAACTCAATGGCGTCAGCCATTTCATCGAACACCTGCTCTTCAAGGGAACCCAACGGCGGTCGCCCCTGGAAATCTCGCAGGCAGTCGAAGGCATCGGCGGTTACCTGAACGCCTTTACCAGCGAGGAACTCACCTGTTTCCATTCCCGGGCCTGCCACGACCGCTTCGACGAATTGCTGGACGTGTTGATGGACATGATTCTCAATTCGAGGTTCGCCGCGGGGGACATCGTGAAAGAGCGGGACGTGATCAAGGAGGAAGTGGCCATGTATATGGACCAGCCCCAGCATCTCGTTCAGGAATTGCTCAACGCCAGCCTCTGGCCGGACCAGCCGCTGGGCCGGCCCATCACCGGCACGTCGGAAACCCTCGATGCCATGCGCCGCGGGGATCTGGTGGACTATCTGAAAGACAATTATGTCACCGGCGGAACCCTGGTTGCCGCCGCCGGCAGGCTGGATCACCGGCGGGTGACCGCGGCCGTGGCGCGCTACGCTTCACGTCTCCCGGCCGGGAAGCGACCCGGGTTCATTCCGGCGCGGAGCGAGCAGCGCGAGCCTGGAATCGGCCTCTTCACCAAAGACACCGAGCAAACCCAGATCGCGCTCGGCATCCGCACCTGCCGGCGTCACGATCCACGCCGGTATGCTCTGCGTCTGCTGAACGTCCTCCTGGGCGAAAACATGAGTTCCCGTCTGTTCCAGGTCATTCGCGAAGACCGCGGCCTGGCCTACTCGATTTACAGCACCCCCAGTTTCTTCGATGATACGGGCGACCTGGTGATTTCGGCCGGCCTCGATACGGACAATCTCTTCGAGACGCTCCGGCTCGTCGTGCGCGAGTTGCGGCGGCTCCGGGAAACACCGCCGCGCGCCGGCGAATTGCGCCGCGCGCGCGACTACGTCACCGGCCAGATCGACCTCGGCCTCGAAAGCACCGACAATCAGATGAACTGGATCGGCGAGCAATGGCTGGGCTACGGCAGGATTGTCCAGCCAAACGAAGTCAAACGGCGCCTGCGGCAGGTGACCGCGGGTCAAATCCGGGCCGTGGCCCGCGATTTCTTTCGGCCCCAACACCTCACTCTGGCGCTGGTCAGCCCCCGCAAGTCCACCCGGGATCTGGCGCGATTGCTGCTGAATTAGGCCGTCTTGTCCATGGAACGGCCTGACGCATGGGAAACTCCATCCAGTTCGCAGTGCTCCAGAAGGAACCGGTCAGCCCGACGGCCGACCAGTTGAAGCGCGCCTTCAAATCGTTCAGCAATCTGACTGACGCCGACGCGGTCCGTCTGGCCGTGGGCGCGCACGGGATTCTGATGAAGCACCTGGGACAGGATGCGGCGCGCGCCCTGCAAACGGCGCTTCAGGCCGAGGGCATCGGCGTGGTGGTCCTGGCCGAGGATGATCTGCCGAAGCTGCCCGAGGGCCGGTCGCTGCAGCGGGTGGATCTATGGCCGCAAGCGTTGATCGTTTACGATCTTCTTGGCCGGCCGAGCCCGGTTCCGTGGGCGCAGGTTGCGCTCGTGGCCGCCGGCGCGGCGCAGCATTTCGAAGTTCATAAGACGCAATCCGAGCGCACCGTGCTCGGCTTCAATCCGATCTCGGGCATCCGGTCGAAGAAGGTCACTGAGTCCGCCCATAAGATCACGGCGTGGTCGCAACTGTTGCTCGAGATCATCCTGGCGGACCACGCAACCCGGTACCAAATCGACGCCGCGCAATTCAACTTCCGGCACGTCATCGATCGTCCCGGCCTTTCGACCGGGGAAAAGTTCGTCTGGCTGGTTCGCGAAATCTGCCGTCAGGCCGGCGGGGCCATTCTCAATGCCGGCGCGCGCCGGCTTCACCAAGGCGCTGAGATCACGCCCGAGTACACGAATCGCCAGGTATTTCTGGATGAAATCGTGTGGCTTCTGTGGCGGGCCGCTCATCAGAAACGACTCCACGCCCCCTGATCCATGCGACCGCTGGTTCACGAAATTGACACCGGACACTCGCCCGAATCGCTCGTCGAGCGGCTGCGTGGGGAACCTGGCGTCATTCTGCTGCGGAGCGCCTCCTCCGAGGCGTCGCAGTCGCGATACTCGCTGGTGGCCACCCGCCCGTTTCTGATCTTTCGCTCCTTCGGCTCGAGATGTGAAACCGAATTTGGGGCCGAACCGGGGATGGATCGCGGCGCGGAACTCCTCCCGCAGCCCGATCCGGGTCGCGAGCGGAAATCCCGGCAGGCCGGGACAGTCCGCGCTCCCATCCAGGTGCAATTCGGTAATCCGTGGCAGGTGTTGGACGGGCTGATGTCGCGCTATGAGTTGCTCGATGAAATAGACCTTCCCTTTCCACTCGGCGGTTGTTTCGGCTACTGGGGTTATGACCTGAAAAATTTTGTCGAGCCGACGCTCCCGCGGCGGGCCGTCAATGATCTCGAACTGCCCGACTGCCAGGTGGGTTTTTACGACAGCCTGGCGGTCTTCGACGCTCGTCTCGGCAAAACCTGGATTGTTTCCACGGGCCTGGAGACGGACGGTTCGCGAAGCGAAAGCCGGGCGCAGGCGCGGCTCGGTTTCTGGCGCGCCGTTCTGAACTGCGACCCCGGCCGACACGAACTGTCCACCCCGGTGCCGGCCCTGACCGGCCCGGCCCGGTCATCCATCACCTCGACTCTTTCCCGCGCTGAGTTCATGGAGCGCGTCGAACGGGCGCAGAGGTATATTCGCGCCGGCGACATTTATCAGGTCAACCTCTCGCAGCGGCTCGCCGCGCCGTGCGGCGTTTCCGGCTGGGACTTTTTCAAAGATCTGAGCGCCGTTTCGCCCGCTCCGTTTTCGGCATTCCTCGATTGCGGCGGCTTTCAGATCGCCTCGTCGTCGCCCGAGCTTTTCCTGCGCCTGAGCGGGGCGCACATTCAGACCCGGCCGATCAAAGGGACCCGGCCGCGATCCTCCGACCCGATCCGCGACGCTCAACTCACTTACGAACTTCAGACCAGCGCCAAGGAGATGTCCGAGCTGGTGATGATCACCGATCTCTTGCGCAACGACCTGGGCAAGGTTTGCGAGTTCGGTTCCGTGCAGGTGCCGGAACTCGTCCGGCTCGAACGTTACCCGCAGGTCCAACATCTGGTTTCCACGGTGGAAGGGCGTTTGCGCCCGGACAGCACGCACTTCTCCGCCTTCGCCTCCTGTTTTCCCGGCGGCAGCGTCACCGGGGCCCCGAAATTCCGCGCCATGGAAATCATCGACGAACTGGAGCCGGTTTCGCGCGGACCGTACACCGGCGCGCTCGGTTACCTCGGTTTCAACCGCGAAAGCCAGTTGAGCATCGTCATCCGATCGGCCATCTGCAAAGACGGCCACGCCCATTTCAACGTCGGCGCCGGAATCGTGGCGGACTCGAACCCCGAAGCGGAATACGAGGAAACGATCGCCAAGGCGCGCGGGTTCTTCTCGGCCTTGAACCTGCCGGCGGCGACTGGTTTCGCCGGGCGGCATCCGGACAGCTCCCCCGACGGAATCCATTTTTTCCTCTGAGACTTTGCATCCCTGGGTTACAAGTCTGCATGCTCGTTTTCCTTAACGGCCGGTTCGTTCCGGAAGATCAGGCGGTCGTCTCCGTTTTCGACCGCGGTTTCCTCTATGGCGACGGACTGTTTGAGACGCTGCGGGTTAGGAATGGCAAACCGTTCCGCTGGACGCAGCACATGGAACGCCTCCAGTGTGGAGCCCGGTTGCTGAAGATCCGCATCCCCGTGCCATTGGATTCCCTGCGCGCTTCCGCTGACCAACTCATTTCCCGGAATCACCTGCCCGATTCACTGCTTCGCCTGACGCTTTCACGCGGCGTGGGACCGCGCGGCTATTCGCCCCGGGGCGCCGACCTTCCGACGCTGGTGATGTCGTTGCATCCGGCGCCGGCGGCGGACCCTGCATTGGGCAGGGCCGACCGGCAGGCCGGCCCGGATGCGCGGCAGCGCGTCCCCGCCATGAGGTGGAAACTCATCACGGCGTCTCCGCGCCTTCCGGCGGGCGAGCAACTCGCCCAATTCAAGACCTGCAACAAACTTCCCCAAATCATCGCCCGGTCCGAGGCCGAGGCCGCCGGGGCCGACGAAGCGCTGCTGCTGAACACCGCCGGCTTCGTCGTGGAAGGGTCGGGCAGCAACTTGTTCTGGGTCGAAGCCGGTACGATCTGCACCCCGCCCCTGGCCGGAGGGATCCTGGCGGGCGTGACACGGTCGGTGGTCCTGGACCTGTGCCGCTCCCTGGGCGTGAACGTCCGCGAAGACAATGTGACAGTCGAGGAGTTGCGCCGCCGGCAGGGGATTTTTCTATCGGTCAGTTCCTGGGGTGTCGTGGAAGCGGAATCACTGGACGGCCACGCTCTGGGTCATTCGCCTCAGATCGACCAGATCCGGTTCTCGTACTGGGACCTGGTCCGATCTGAAACGGCTTGATTAAAGTCCAAACAACCCGCCGGGATCCTCGCGCGTGCCTAGAAATCTTCCTCCCTGCCAGGCGTTCTCCAGTTTCCCCTGCGACCATCGGGAGACGCGATAGAGCGTCGCGAAGGTGAATCCCGGAGCCGCGCCGCCCTGGCCTCCGATCCACTCGCCGCCACGGCGCACGTTGTCCACCATCCACGCCGGCAAGGCCAGGTGATACGGATTCCTCTTCACTTCGTCCGCATGGAACGAGAGCGCGGTCATCAGATCACCCAGTTCCTGCTGGCTGACTTCGACCATCAGGTTCGGCGACTCCATGGGCCTCCAGAATTCCGTTTCAACCACGAAGCAACCGAACCCGGCCGGCAATCGCGCGAGGGCGTCCATCACCAGGAAGTGCGTGCCCACGTGCGTGCTGTTCCAATCAGATTCGTGCGGGACGAACACGACGCGGGGTTGATGCCGCATCAGGATGTCCGCGATGACATTCACGGATTCGCGCCAAAAGACGGGGTCCTTCGCGCGGGTGACGGCATTGACGCGTTCCAGGCCGGCGGGCGCGGTCTGCGCCAGTGCGAAGCCGATGCAATCGCAGCACGCCTTCAGTTCCTCGAGACGCGCGGCCTGCCGCTCCTTCCTGCTGCCGAGGGTGACGGCGACGTCGATGACGTTCCATCTGGATTTGCGCAAGAGCCGCAGGGGGAGGGCCCCGATGATGGCTTCGTCGTCCGGGTGCGGCGAAAAAATCAGTGCCGGGGGCGCGTCGGGTGCGACCTGGGGCCGCGGGCATCGGGGAAACCTGCCGAGCGGGTATTCTTTTCCTTCCCGGGCGAGCCGGGCGTATTCGGAGACGAGTTGATGGTATGGGTTCATTTGCTGATGTGCGGCAGGCTTGCCGCGGCCACCGCCTGGCCGTGTCGTTTGTTCTTCTCATCAGGCAGGTGGAATCGGATGCGACCGGCCAGGCCGGGGAATTCCGCCTGCAACACGGCTTCCGCGCCGCGCAGGATGAGGTCCCCGCCCGGCCCGCTCATCACGCGGCCCAGAAGAAGGACGTGTTCGAAATCATAGAAGTCGGCATAGTGCACGACGCCGTAGCCGAGATAAGTCCCGAGGGTTTCGTAAATCTGCCGCGCCCGGCGGTCGTTCCCGGCCATGAGTTCCTGAACGTGCTCGAGCGCTTCCGGCAGCGGCATCCTCTCCTCGAGGCCGATCCCCGCGGCGCCCAGGAGTCGTCCGACCGCCTGTTGCGAAAAATACTGCGCCCCGACGCCGTAATCGCCGCTCCATTCGTCGCGCGCCGCCTGCGGGTTGTAATCGACCGGCGCGAACGCAAGTTCGTTCAGCCAGGAAGTCACCGTGCCGTCGCGCGTGACGTAACCCGCGGCCATGCTGGTGCCGAGCGCGAGCCCGAGCACCGCGTTTTTGCCGAGCGCCATCGCACCGGCGAGCGCGGCGACCTCGCCGTCGTTGATGACTTCGAATGGCACGCCGTTCCAGGCCCGCTGAAGTTCGAAGAAAAGGTTGCGGACGCGTTTGTCGAACAGGTCCTGCGGCACGCCGCGAAAGAGGGAGGCGACCTTGACCTGATTGTTCACGTAAACGCCCGCCGCGCTGCCGCCAATCGCATCCACGCGCGGCAGATGCGCCGCGGCGCGTTTCAGCGAATCCATGATCCCGTCGAAGTGATATTGAGGGTCCGGCTGCGGACAGGGATCCCACGCGGTTTCCTCGCTGAAAACCATGTTACCGTCGATCACCGCCGCCACCTTGCGGTCGCTGCCCCCCAGATCAAATCCGATGCGGCACCCCTCCAGGTGCCAGCCCGGCGATTGTGTGCGGACGCGCTGCGTGGGGAGGTCGGCCGCCCCAACGCGAACGACCTCGATCGGCTTCCCATAAATCCGCTCGCCGATGAGATGCGAATCAAACCGGCCGGTCGGTGTCTCCTGAAAGTGCCGTTGCAGCCGTTCGGCGAGCGATTGCGGTCCGGCGAAGTGGATGCGAAAGCCGCCACGCGACCAGAGCAGGAACTTGGCGAGACGCTCGAGGCAGGCGAAATTGGCGGCGGACCGGGGATCCGTCTCCGCGAAGATTTCTGTTTCAAACGGATACACCGAGCCGTCGGATTGTTCGAGCGCCATGCGGACCGACCGTGGATTTTTCGCGGCACGCACCCGCTCGCGAAAAGCATGGTTCGCCAGCACCGCCGGGCGGAACCGGGAATCAAGAACCGGAACAATCCGAGGCGGTATCCGGTCCAGACCAATGTCTTCCATGCGCGAAATTGTGGGAAGCGAAGCCGCCTGCGGCAATGGGAATCTTTCCGAGGGTTGCTCCCTTGCGCATTCCACGGACTGCCCGGGCGCGCGGCTCTGTGAGCCGCAGCAGCGTCTGATAACCACGGCGTCCCGGATGCTCCAGCGCGCCTTGGGTCGCCAACACTTTCTGCGGGTCATAGACCCGCGCGCCGGACCGCGGCTCTGTGAGCCGCAGCAGCATCTAATAACCACAACGTCCCGGATGTTCCAGCGCGCCTCGGGTCGCCAACACTTTCTGCGGGTCACAGACCCGCGCGCCGGCGTGTTTGCGATTGGAGGCGCCGTTCGGATGCGCCCGTTATCCGAGCGCGCAAATCGCGAATGCCCGATTGTCAGGCTTGGGCCGGCTCCTTTGCAGGCCGGGGACTCGATCCGAGGAGCAGGCGCAGACTGTTCATCACGACGACGACCGTGCTGCCTTCGTGGCCGATGACGCCGAGGGTGAGCGGGATGCTGCCGGCCAGCGCGAAGCACACCAGCATCGCGATCGTGCCCACTGAAATGGTCTGGTTCTGGCGGATGATCCGATGCGCCCGCTGACTCAACCGGTAGGCGGCGAGAAAGTTCTCGAGCCGATCATGCATCAGGACGACCTCAGCCTGTTCCAATGCGGCATCGGCCCCGCGCGCTCCCATGGCGACGCCCACATACGCGGCGGCGAGGCTGGGGGCATCGTTGACGCCGTCGCCCACCATCACCACGCGCTTGCCGCCGGCGCCGAGAGCCCGGATGGCGGCGACTTTGTCCTCGGGCCGGAGTTCCGCGCGAATATCGTCCACAGGCAACTGGGTCCGGAGATGCTCGGCGGCGGCCTTGCGATCGCCGGTGAGCACGACGGATTGCAGGCCGGCGGCCCGCATTTCCTCGAGCACGGCTCTGGATTGCGCGCGGATTTCATCGCGCAACAGGACACGGCCCAGCAGATCCCCGGCGCTGACCCAGACCTCGGAATAGCCGATCTCGGTGTGCGGCACGCGCGAGAGAATCCCGGCTTGCGGCCCGTTTTCCAGCGGATCGCGACGGCCCAGATACACCTCTGTTCCATCGTGTCTGGCGCGCAAGCCCTGGCCGGTGGTGGATTCGAAACCGGTGACGTCGAGGGCGGCCAGTTGCCGCTGTTTGCCGTAACGGGTGATTGCGCGGGCGAGCGGGTGTGTGGAAAGGCGCTCCAGCGAATAGGCGAACCGGGCAATCTCATCCTCGGCGCCCGGCGGAAAACTCTCAACGCGCTCCACCTTGAGTTCCCCCGTGGTGAGCGTGCCGGTCTTGTCGAGCGCAACGATCTGGGCCTCGGCAAGCTTTTCAACCGCCGCGCCGCCGCGGAAGAGGATGCCATGCCGCGCGCCCCAGGCGATGGCTGCGAGCACCGCGGAGGGGATCGAAAGTACGAGCGCGCACGGCGACGCCACGACGAGCAGGGTCATGGCGCGGTAGAATGCGCTGGCCCGGGCAGCATGGGCGGCCGCAAATGGCGGCAGCTTGAACCCGAGCCACCACACGAAAAACATCACCAGCGTCAGGCCCAGGATGGAGTAGGTGTAGATGCTGCTGAACCGGTCGATGATGCGTTGGGCCGGAGCTTTTTGACGCTGGGCGTCCTCGATGAGCCGGATGATCTTCTGAAGGGCGCTTTCGGCGGCACGGCGGGTCACCGTCACCTCCACTGCGCCCCAGAGGTTCAGCGTGCCGGCGAGCACCGCGTCGCCCCGGTTCTTTTGCACGGGAACGGCTTCACCGGTCAGATTCGATTCATCACAGGCCGTCGCCCCTTTTGCCACTTCCCCGTCCACGGGAAACTGCGCTCCGGGTTTGATGAGCAGCCGCATCCCGGGGCGGATCTGTTCGACAGGCACTTCCCGCTCCAGTCCGTCCCGGTTCATCAGCGTGGCCGTCTTGGGGGCGGATTTGAACAGAGAATGGATTTCGCGGCGGCTGCGGTCCATTGCGTAGTGCTCCAGAGCTCCGGAGATAGAAAAGAGGAACAGCAGGATGACCCCTTCGTTCCAGTGGTTCACCACGGCGGCGCCGACCGCGACGGCGAGCATGAGAAAATGGACGTCGAGGGTGGACTTGCGGAGCCGTTTCCAGACCTCCTCCGCGGCGAACCACGCCCCGGCCAGATAAGCGAACCCATAAAAAACCAGTCCGACGGGCGCCGGACGGGCGCCGGACGGGGTCAGGAAGCTGGCGACCCCCCCGAACACAGCGCAGAGAATGGCCGCCAGGAGTTGCCACCTCCATTCGCCCGGATGCTCCTTGGCCTCGAAAAACTCGACATCACGCTGAACGACTTTCGGCCACGGGATGTCGCGCCAGCGCCAGAATGTCGGCGCGGTGGGACAAGTGAGGCGCGCGATGGTGGTCCGTTCTCCTTCGTGTTGGATGCTGATCCGCCGCCGCTCCTGGTCGGAAAGCGGCGCGTTGCAGTTCTCGCATTCTCCTTCGCCCCGCAGGAGGAGGCAATGTTCCTCCACCCCGGCATCGTACACCTTCCGGATCCGGTCGGTGATGGTTTCCGTGAATCGAGGCTCGTCGGCCTTGCCCAATGTCGCGAGCGAAATCGTCTGCCGCGCGCGATCGATGGTGACCGCCTCCAGCGCCGGCTCGACGCTCAACGCGTCCACAACCGACCGCGCCAGACATCGGGAGGTATCCGGATCATCGCGGAATTCAGGCTCGGTCGCGCGGCTCATAGTCTAATCGTGTCTGAAGGATACCATAACCGGCGTCCCGGCCCGCGACAAATCGAAAGGAGCGCGGACAGCCCTGGCCCTGTCCGGCGACGAGTTTTCTTGGTGCAAACAAATGCGGTTCTGGCATATTTTCCCCCGCTCCGCAGAATGCCGGAATCCATCCCCACCACTTTGGGATGGAAAGCGGAACGGCACGCGAATCGGGACGGAAAGTGAAATGCTATGGATAAAAGCCCTTTGGGAACCTGCAAGACAACTCATAAACAACTGATTGCCTGGGTGGAGAAGCAAAGGAAACTCTGCGCGCCCGACCACGTGTTCTGGTGCGACGGTTCGGGCGAGGAATCCGGAAGCCTTTGCGACCTCATGGTCCGGAGCGGCACATTGACGCGGCTCAATCCGCGGAAGCGCCCCGGATGTTTTCTGGCCAGGTCGCATCCGAGCGACGTGGCTCGGGTCGAGGAACGGACGTTCATCTGCTCGAACACAAGGGAAGAGGCGGGCCCGACGAACAACTGGGCCGACCCGGCGGAGATGAAGCAACGGATGGTCGGGATGTTCGAGGGTTCCATGAAAGGGCGCACGCTGTATGTGATTCCATTTGCCATGGGCCCGCTCGAATCGCCCCTCTGCAAAATCGGCATCCAGTTGAGTGATTCTCCTTATGTGGTCGTGAACATGCGCATCATGACGCGGATGGGCAAAGCGGTGCTGGACAAACTCGGCGCGGGCGGCGCCTACATTCCGTGCATGCATTCGGTCGGCGCGCCCCTGGCGCCGGGGCAGAAGGATGTTTCCTGGCCATGCCAGACCGATCCCCGGAACAAGTACATCGTTCATTTTCCGGAAGAACCGTCCATCTGGTCCTATGGTTCCGGCTACGGCGGCAATGCGTTGCTCGGGAAAAAGTGCCTGGCGCTGCGGATTGCCTCGGCGATGGCGAGAAAGGAAGGGTGGATGGCGGAGCACATGCTCATCCTGTGCCTGACCTCTCCGCGCGGGAAAAGGCATTACATTGCGGCGGCGTTCCCGAGCGCTTGCGGCAAAACCAATCTCGCCATGATGCAGCCCTCGTTGCCGGGCTGGCAAGTGACCTGCGTCGGGGATGACATCGCGTGGATTCGAATCGGCGAAGACGGACGCCTGTGGGCCGTCAACCCGGAATCAGGCTTCTTTGGGGTCGCTCCGGGCACTTCAATGAAGTCGAACCCGAACGCGGTTGCCACCTTTGCGAAGAACAGCATTTTCACCAATGTGGCGCTCACGCCGGACGGCGATGCGTGGTGGGAAGACTCGGGGATTCCGGCGCCGGCGACGGCCATTGATTGGGAGGGCAATCCGTGGACGCCGGACTGCGGCCGCAAAGCCGCGCATCCGAACTCGCGTTTCACGGCGCCCGCGGCGCAGTGCCCGGTCATCGATCCGGAATGGCAGAATCCGAAAGGTGTGCCGCTTTCGGCCATTTTATTCGGCGGCCGGCGGCCAAGCACAATTCCGCTTGTGAACGAGGCATTCGACTGGGAACACGGGGTTTTCATGGGTTCAAGCTGCGGTTCGGAAACGACCAGCGCAGCGGCCGGGCAGACCGGCGTGCTGCGGCGCGATCCCTTCGCGATGGTGCCGTTCTGCGGGTACAACATGGGCGATTACTTCTCACACTGGCTCCAGTTCGCCCAGCGCACCGATCGCCGCAAGCTGCCAAGGGTTTATTTCGTGAACTGGTTCCGCAAAGACGCCAGCGGCCGATGGCTCTGGCCCGGCTATGGTGAAAACAGCCGGGTGCTCAAGTGGATTTGCGAGCGCGTCGAAGGGACTGCGGGCGCGCAGAAGACACCCATCGGCAACCTGGCAACCGCCGAAGCGCTCGACATGACCGGTTTGAACCTTTCGCCGGACAGTCTCAAGGAGCTGACTTCGGTGGACGTTGCAGGATGGAAGAAGGAAGTGGAGGACGTGGCTGCGAGCGCCGCGAAATTCGGCGCCCACTTCCCCAAGGCGCTGAGCGAACAGCTCGATCAGTTGCGAAAGCGACTGGGCTGAGGGCTCGCTGGAAACGCAGCAGCCGGCGTCAGTGGCACGCGAGTCTGTGGTAGCAGGCTTGGCGGTGCAAAGCGCGCCGGGAAGTTTTAGATCGCCCAGAGTTTCCACGCTTGCTGCGGCTCACAGAGCCGCACGCCGTCGCCACCCCGGATGAATTGGCCCCAAAATAAAGGGAAGTCCCGGAAAATTTTGTTTGGAGGTTCCGCGGTGCGCGTGTAATTCATAGGCGCGCCTTCGCTTTATGGCGGGTCCAAAAGATACAACTCAGCAGCACGTGTCCGATGCCGTGCGGGATTCCGCCGGGAAAGAGGCGGCCGAAGTCCTGCAAGGGCTCGGCTCGACGGCGACCGGGCTCAGCGAAGAGGAAGCTGCCGCGCGGCTGGAGCAGCACGGTCCGAACGAGGTGGCGAGCGAGCGGCAGCACAGTTGGCTTCAGCGCGTCTATACGGCGGCGCTCAACCCGTTGGTGATTCTGCTGACCATCCTCGCGATTCTCACCTTCGCAACGGCGGAATCGTCCAGCGACTACATCGGCGGCGCTTTGATGCTGGTGATGGTATTATTGGGGTTGTCGCTGCGGTTCGTTCAAGAGACGAAGGCCGACAACGCGGCCGCCAAGCTCAAGGCGATGATCAAGGTGACCGCTACCGTGTTGCGGGACGGCCAGCCGAAGGAGATCCCGCTGCGGGATATCGTGCCGGGCGACGTGGTGAAGTTGTCCGCCGGCGACATGATCCCCGGAGATGTCCGCCTGCTTTCGGCCAAGGACCTGTTCATCATTCAGGCCACGTTGACTGGCGAATCCATGCCGGTCGAGAAGACCGACGCGCGGGACTCGCGCGAGGGCGTTTCGTCCCTGGAACGGTCGAATCTTTGTTTTCTGGGCACCAGCGTGGAAAGCGGCTCGGCGACGGCCGTTATCGTCGCCACCGGCACTCAAACCTACTTCGGGAAGATGGCCAGCACCCTGGCGGGGCTGCAGGCGCCCACCGCGTTTGACCGGGGGCTGAAAAAGTTCGTCTGGTTGATGATCTCCTTCATGGCGGTGATGGTGCCGACAGTTTTCCTCATCAACGGCCTGATGAAGCACAGTTGGAAGGACGCCTTTTTCTTCGCCCTGGCGGTGGCCGTGGGTCTGACGCCGGAAATGCTGCCGATGATCGTGTCCGTCTGCCTGTCCAAAGGCGCGCTCGCCATGTCGAAGAAGAAGGTGATCATGAAGCGGCTCAATTCCATCCAGAACTTTGGGGCGATGGATGTGCTGTGCACGGACAAGACCGGCACGCTGACCCTCGATCGCGTCATCCTGGAAATCCATTGCGACGTCTTCAAGAAGGAAAGCGAGGAAGTGCTGCGCGATGCCTATCTGATCAGCCATTTCCAGACCGGGCTGAAAAACGTCCTCGACCGCGCCGTCCTGAAATACACCGAGCTGCACGGCGAACTCGGCGTCGAACGGTACACCAAGGTGGACGAGATCCCGTTCGACTTCTCGCGCCGCATGATGTCCGTGGCGGTCGAAGGTCCGGATGGCGAGCGGCAGTTACTGACCAAAGGCGCGCCCGAGGCGGTGTTCGCCCGGTGCACGCATTTCGAGAGCGAGGGCGAGATTTTCCCCATGGAACCGATCCTCGTCGGCAACCTGATCGAGCAGGTCAATGACCTGAGCGAGGATGGATTCCGGGTGCTGGCGGTGGCGACCCGGAAGGTGGAAAAGCAGGCCGCGTATTCGAAAGCGGACGAATGCACTCTGGTGCTGACCGGCTACCTGGCGTTCCTCGACCCCCCGAAAGACACCGCCGCCAAAGCCATCACCGTCCTGCGGCAGCACGGCATCACGGTCAAGGTGCTGACCGGCGACAACGACCTCGTCACGCGCAAGGTCTGCACGGAAGTCGGTATCGATGCGGGGAAGATTTTGCTCGGCAGCCAGGTTGAAGGCCTGACCGACCCGCAGCTCGCCGAGGCGGTGGAGACCACGGACGTGTTCGCGCGCCTGTCGCCCGCGCACAAAAAGCGCGTGGTGCTGGCCCTGCAGCAGAAAGGTCACGTGGTCGGGTTCATGGGCGACGGCATCAACGACGCTCCCGCATTGCGCGCCTCCGACGGCGGCATCTCGGTGGACAACGCCGTCGATATCGCGAAGGAA
>Ga0187860_1000873_pt1 | contig 28014 bp, 20 predicted proteins | sample June2016WEW_10_4_FD_132981 | JGI IMG/M metagenome (GOLD analysis project Ga0187860, IMG submission 132981) | Peatland microbial communities from SPRUCE experiment site at the Marcell Experimental Forest, Minnesota, USA - June2016WEW_10_40 | ecosystem: Environmental > Terrestrial > Soil >...
CCTGCCGAACTCGGATCCTGGCTCGCGGACAAGGCCGTGCTGGTCGTAGGCGGGACCGGTTGCATCGGTTCGGCCCTGATCAGGGAGTTGCGCGCGCACCAGCCGAGCCGGATCGCGAGCATCAGCCGCGGCGAGCACACCTGGGTCAGCCAGGACCGCGTGGATTATCGCCGCGTCGACATCAGGGATGGCCAGGCGCTGAAGGACCTGGTGGCCGACATTCGCCCGGACGTCGTGTTTCACCTGGCCGGCCAGCGGGATCCAGGACTAGCCGAGCGCAGCGTTTACGACACCGTGACCACGAACATCCTGGGCACCCGCAACGTCGTGGCGGCGGCCGCGGCGGCGGGCGCGCAACAGGTGGTGCACGCGTCCACCGGAAAGGCAATGCGGCCGTACTCCCGCGAGGTTTACGCGGCGAGCAAGCGACTCGCGGAATTCGTCGTTTACCAGGCGCGGAGCGACTTCGCCAGGGCTTCGATGGCGCGATTCACCCACATCGTCGACAACTCGCTCGTGCACAAGCGACTGCTCGCCTGCCACAGTGAGAGGTTCTTCCGGTTGCACGAGCCCGGCGTGGTCTTTTACGCGCAGTCCGCGCGCGAATCGGCCCAGTTGCTGCTCCAGGCCGGCCTTACGCCGGCGGCTGATGACCTGTACGTCCATGCCATCCGGGACCTTGGCTGGCCGATTAGTCTGCTTGACCTTGCCATCGGGACGCTGCGTCAAATCGGTAGCTCGGTGCCGATCTATTTCAGCGGATTCGACAAAGGCTACGAGGACACCGTCCGGCCAGATCTGTTCGACCCGCGTAGTGCAGGCGATGTCAGCCCGTTGTTCAACAAATTCGAGGCAGCGCGCGCCGAGCCGTCGTCGGCGGGCACCGATCGATTCGATGTGCGATTTGACCTGAGCCGGAACCTCGACTACGCGATCAGCGGGCTGGCGGCCGCGTGCCAATCGACCGGGGATACCTACGCTTTGCGGGCGGCCCTCGATGTCGCGTCGCTCGCCTTGCGGGACGCCGCCAGGTAGCCACCGGAACGCGATCCGGCCCTACGATCCGGCCAGCATGACGATCAGGATGGCTGTCACCGTGATGCACACCTGCACCAGCCCCTACGCCGCCGGCACCCAGGACGGCGGCACCGGCGTGCCCTGCCAGATCTGCAGCTGGGGAGAGACTGTCCCATCAACGCGCGCTGGGCACGGCGTCGCCGTCCTGCTTAAGGTCTACGCTCACTGCTCGACGGCCAAGCCGACGCTGCCGACAGGCGCGTTGCCGACGCGCTCGGCGGCGAGACGCGGCCGGGCGCTTGATCCGTCGGCGACCCGCGCCTGCTGGCGGGCATGGGTACTAGATCAGCTCGCCACGTTCAGCCTTGGCGTAGCCAGCAGCAGCTCATTGCCGGAGCAGTCCAGGCCGGAAGAATCTGATCTTTCATGGTGTGGCTGTCGCACCGGGATGATAAGCCGGTCACTGATCACTTCGGGCGAGCCGGGGCGGTAATGGACGACACGCTGCTGGATCTGGTGCTCAAGCTGCTCAGCATGGCGCCGCTGGCACCGAAAGCAGAGCACCTGCTGCTGGCTGCCTGTGACAGTGACGCTGCACGGCCAGCGAGCGCGCGGCTGTCGAGCTGGTAGCCGAGCCGGCGGGAGCCTACTTGCGGTCGATCACGGTGTCGGGATTCCGGGGCATCGGCGCAGCGGCCACGCTCGAGCTCGAGCCCGGACCTCGCCTGACCCTGGTCGTGGGACGCAACGGGAGCGGCAAGTCCAGTTTCGCGGAGGGATTGGAGGTGCTGCTTACCGGTGGGTTGCGCAGATGGCAAGAAGCGGCCGCAGTCGCCTGGCGGGCTGGCTGGCGCAACCTGCACGCAGCCGGCGAGGTGCGCCTGTCGGCGGACCTGCTCCTGGAGGATGCCGGACAGGCGACAGTTCAGCGAGTATGGGACACCGGAACCGGCCTAGCCGACTCCCGCGCCGACCTGCAGGTCATCGGGGAAAAGCGAGCCGGCCTGAGCCGCCTGGGCTGGGATGACCCGCTGATCACCTACCGGCCGTTCTTGTCCCACTCCGAGCTCGAGACGTTTCTGCGCGGCCCATCGCAGCGGTATGACCTGCTGTCGGCTGTCCTCGGGCTGGAGGATCTCGATATCGTTGAGAAACGCCTGGCTGCGGCCCGCAAGGAACGGGAGGACCTGGTCAAGGCGGTCAACGCCGACCTGCCCGCGCTACTGGACCGGCTCGGTGCCGCTGATGACGAGCGAGCCCGGTCGTGCCGCGACGCGCTATCCGGCAAGCAGCGCGACATCGCGCATGCCCTTTCGATAGCCACGGGCTCGGCGGCCGCGCAGCCAGTTGGCGAGATCGGCCGCCTGCGGCTGCTCAGCCAGCTGACCATCCCGGCTAAGGGGAAAGTTGGCGCCGCAGCCGCAGCGCTACGCGAAGCCCCTGACGCGCTGGCGCGAGCTGCAGGCTCGGAAGCGGGGCAGGCGCTGGAACTGGCGAAACTGCTCAGCTCGGCCGTCGGCCATTACGAGGCGCACGGCGCGGGACCGTGCCCGGTGTGCGGGCGCGCCGGGGCACTGGACGAGCAGTGGCACGAGCAAACGAAACAGCACATCGCGCGCCTGAAGACCCAGGCTTCCAACGCCCAGCAGGCTCACGCAGAGGCCGCAGAGGCACGCGCGACGGCCAGCGAGCTGTTCGCGCCGCCGCCCGTGGCTCTGACCGGATCACCGGTCGGCGGGGCTGACCCTGAGCCTGCCAGGCTGGTCTGGCAGGCCTGGGCCAAGCCTCCGGACGCCGAGGAGGCGGACGGCCTGCGGCAGCTCGCTGATCACCTTGAGTGGTCGTGGCCAGGACTGTCCCGGCTGGTAACGGCGCTGGCAAAGTCGGCCCAGGATGAGCTACGAGCCCGCGAGGATCTGTGGGCGCCGCTGGCGCGGAATGTGGCGATGTGGTGCACCCGCGCCCAAGACGCCGACGCTACGGCTGTCCCTGCGCTGAAGGCCGCGATTACGTGGCTGAAGAATGCGACCGACGACATCCGCAACGACCGGCTCGCACCACTGGGCGAGCAGGCGCCCGCGATTTGGTCGATGCTGCGGCAGGAAAGCAACGTCGACCTCGGTGCAATCCGGCTGTCCGGCAGCGGCAACCGTCGGCAGGTTGACTTGAAGGTCACGGTTGACGGCAGCGCGGGCGCTGCGCTGGGCGTGATGAGCCAGGGTGAGGTCAATGCGCTCGCGCTGAGCATCTTCCTGCCGCGCGCAACCATGTCGGCCAGCCCGTTCCGGTTCCTGGTCATTGACGACCCGGTGCAGGCGATGGATCCGGCGAAGGTCGAGGGACTTGCCAGGGTGCTGGAGGACGTTGCCCATTCCCGCCAGGTTCTGGTGTTCACCCACGACGACCGATTGCCGGAGGCCGTGCGGCGTCTGGGCATCGCCGGCCGGATCCTGGAAGTATCACGACGGCCGGAGTCGTTCGTCGAGGTCCGGCCCGCACTAACCCCGGTTGAGCGGCTGCTGAAGGACGCGCAGGACATGTGCGCGGATGACGCCGTCCCGCAGAAGGTCGCCGCCCGCGTGATCCCTGGGCTGTGCCGTATGGCCGTGGAGGCGGCATTCACCGAGGCGATCCGCCGCGCGCAGCTATCGGCGGGCAAGCGGCATGCGGAGGTGGAAGCCCAGATCGAGGCCGCCGACAAGCTCAGCAAGAGGGCAGCGCTGGCAATGTTCGGTGATCCTGCCAGGGGCGGAGACGTGCTCCCGCGCCTGGACAGCTGGCGCCATTCGGCCGCCGACACCTACAAGGTCCTGAACAAAGGTGCCCACGACGCGCACGGCGGGTCACTGCGAACCCTGGTCAGTAACGCTCGCGCCCTCACCGAGCTAATCCGAGAGAAACTGGCATGACCCCAGCTGACGTCCTTGCCGCGGCGCGCGACCTGCTGGAACGCCCCGCGCCCGCGGGGGCCGGCAGCTGGCAGCGCGCTGTAGCCCTGCTCGCCCGGCAGGCGCTGGAGAAGGGGATCGAGGAGTTCTGGGCAGCAGACCCGGCAACCGCCGGACTGTGCGAGGCAACCATGAAGACTCAGCTCACCTGCCTGCCCCACTTCCTGCAGCCGAGGCTCGCCCGCAAGATCAGTTACGTGTAGGCCGCGCTCAGCAGCGCTTGTCACTACCACCCTTATGACCTCGCCCCCACTGGAGCCGAGCTCGCCGGGTGGATCGACACCGTTGCCGCGCTCCTTGCGGCTATCAAAGGTGGCGAGGGCAAGCCGGATGTGCCCAGCGGCGGCCAGGCCGAGCTACCCGGTGGCGGCCAGCGCCATTACCTCGTGTGACGGCTTTCCAATAGTGGAGGCGCGCACGTAGCCGATATGGGTCGGCTAACCCGTCCTCAACGCGACCGTCTCAGCTGCGCCCCGTGCGCCGGGCCGCCCGCCATGGCGCGAGGCTTGGCTGCCGATGGCAGCGCCGGGGAGACAGGCGGCCCGATGAGTGTTCGCCGTGCTGAATCAGCGGTTCTTAGGCAACCCAGTAACCGAGTCCTCGCGGGAGCCTCGCCTCGCCACATCAAATAATTGACCGGCTGGCTCCCTGTTTGGCTCCCCGGCCAGATGCTCCTACCGAAAAAACTGTTCTGAACTGTGGGCCTGAGAGGACTTGAACCTCTGACCTCTTCCTTATCAGGGAAGCGCTCTAACCGTCTGAGCTACAGGCCCGTGGGTGGCGCTGATGACCGCAGCGCGTCGCCGCGTCGGCATCTCAGCGCACTTACTTCGCCGGGATAGGTTACCGCAAGCCCGGACCGGTCGGTCAGTCGGTTTCCCGCAGCGTGACCTCGATACCGCCGACCAGCATCGCGACGAGGTTGTAGACGACCGCGCCCACGGTGGCCAGGGCGGTAATGAGGACCACGTTCACGACGCCGACCACGATGGTGTACCCGATCACCCTGGACGCCCCGAACCAGCTTGCGGCATTCGCGCCCGCGCGGTTCTTGGTCGACGTCACCAGCCCCACCGTGTTCTCGATGCTGTGGAAAACTCCGAGCTTCGAGAGCACCGTGTAGAGCAGGGCCACAGCGATCGTCAGCACCGCGCAGCCGATGATCGAGATCAGGAAGCTGAACTTCATCACCGACCAGGGCTCGATCCTGGCCAGCGCGAGCTGAGCCTTCCTGGTGACCTGGTCCTGGTCAGGCGCTGCGGAGGGCCGCTGCCGCTGATCGCGCTCAGCCCGGCTTGGCCTGGCAACCTTCGGCCGGTTGCGGGTCAGGGCCGAGAACGGCGCGGTGAGCCGGGCAGCGATGCCGGCCGCTGAGCCGCTGCCGGAGAAGGGTGCCGAGAAGCGCATAGAACTCCCCTGAGTGCTGGGCCTCGGCGCAGCAGCCGGAATATATCCCAGGCCTCCTGACGGCCCGTCAGGAGCACCGGGACGGTACGCGGCCCGGCCGTCCGGACGGTCCGGGGCATTGCTGGCCACGGTGCCCGGACCGTCGGCTGCAGCGGGGGCGTCCGGCCAGCTGGCATCGCCACTGGGCGTGCTGGCGGCCGTGCCGCGTGGAGCAGCAGGAAGCGAGCTGGGCGAGGAGCCGCCGGCGGCCCTGGCTGACCCGGAGCCTGAGGCGGCCGCGCCGGAACTGGCGGAGGAACTGCCGGCCGAGCCCGCTGGACCGGAAGCCGCCTCAGCGGGCTCCCCGTCGGCCGAACTGCCGTCCGGATCCGGGGAACTGCCGACCGGGCCTCCGTTAGCCGGCCGCGGCTGCGGCTTAACCCGGTTGTCCACCCCGTCCACCTCCGTACCGTTTCCTGACACGAGGTTATCCCCAGATGACGGTTTCTGGTCCACAGGAACCTTGCCGTCTTCTGCGGCGTCAGTAGTAAGACGCCCCAAACCGCCAGAACGTTGCGCTTTGCGGCTCGCGGCCATCCGGCTATCCCCCTGCGGCTCTCCCGGCGACAGGAGCGAGCCTCGACATCCTCCCGGAACCTTACACGGCGATACGGACAGATCGCACGACCTGTCCGTTTCGCCCGACACCCGGCAAACCTAGCGGTGTCAGTCATGCAGGTACCCGCCGCAATAAAGCACCGGGTACTCAGCTTCGTACTGCCCCGGAGTCCGGTACTGAAATCATGAACAGGCTAGCTCGCCGACGGGTCCGCGGGTGGCGAATCGAGATCGCTGCCGCCATTGGCTTCCAGCTCAGCGCCACCGTGCGGCTCCAGCTCACCATCAGCCTCAGCCTCGTCGGCGTCCGCGAGCCCGTCCCCGTTGCCGTTTCCGTTGTCCAGCGACTCCTCGTTCCGTGCAATCGCCACCAGGCTCTGGCCGGGGGCGAGGTTGACCAGCCGTACGCCCATCGTCTGCCGGCCGGACTGCTTGATCTCCGCGGCCGCGGTCCTGATCACCCCGCCAGCGGAGGTAATGGCGAAGACCTCGTCCTCGGGATGCACCATCAGCACGCCGATGAGCTCGCCCCTGGCCTCGACGATCCGCGCGGTCACCACGCCCCGGCCGCCCCGGCCCTGGACCGGGTACTGATCGATCAGCGTCCGCTTCGCGTAGCCGCCGCCCGTCGCGACGAGGACATCGCCCCCGTCGTCGACCACGTGCATGCCCAGCAGTTGGTCACCGTCACTGAATCGCATCCCGATCACGCCGGAGGTAGCCCGCCCCATCGGCCGCAGCGCCTCATCGTCGGCATGGAACCTGATGGCCTGCGCATGCTTGCTGACCAGCAGCAGGTCGTGCTCGGGTGAGACCAGCCTGGCGCCGATGACCTCGTCATCCTCGCGCAGGTTGATGGCGATGATGCCGCCGGAGCGCGGTGAGTCGAAGTCGCCTAGCCGGGATTTCTTCACCAGCCCGGACGACGTGGCCAGCACCAGGTACGGCGCCACGTCGTAGTCGCGCAGCGCCAGCACCTCGGCGATCCGCTCATCGGCCTGGAAGGCAAGCAGGTTAGCGACATGCTGGCCGCGGGCATCGCGTGCGGCGTCCGGCAGCTCGTACGCCTTGGCCCGGTACACCCGGCCCTTGTTGGTGAAGAACAGGATCCAGTGGTGCGTCGTCGTCACGAAGAAGTGATCGACGATGTCGTCGGTGCGCAGCTGCGCACCGCGGACGCCCTTGCCGCCCCGCCGCTGCGCCCGGTAAAGATCGGTCCTGGTGCGCTTGGCGTAGCCGCCGCGGGTGATCGTGACGACCACGTCTTCCTCGGCGATCAGGTCCTCGATCGACATATCGCCGTCGTAGGCGATGATCTCGGTCCGCCGGTCGTCGCCGTACCTGGTCGCGATCTCGGCCAGCTCGGCGGAGACGATCTGCCGCTGCCGCTCGGGCGAGGCGAGGATCCCCTCGTAGTCGGCGATCTGCGCCATCAGCTCCTCGTACTCGTCCACCAGCTGCTGGCGCTCGAGTGCGGCGAGCTTGCGCAGCTGCATGTCGAGGATCGCCCGCGCCTGAATCTCGTCGATCTCTAGCAGTTCCATCAGGCCCTGCTGCGCGGCCGCCGCCGACGCGCTGGCCCTGATCAGCGCGATGACCGCGTCAATCTGGTCGATGGCCTTCAGCAGCGCGCTGAGGATGTGGGCCCGCTCCTGCGCCTTGCGCAGCAGGTACCGGGTCCGCCGGATGATGACCTCGATCTGGTGCGCGACCCAGTACCTGATCATCTGGTCGAGCCTGAGGGTCCGCGGCACGCCGTCGACCAGGGCCAGCATGTTCGCGCCGAAGGTGTCCTGCAGCTGCGTGTGCTTGTACAGGTTGTTCAGGACCACCTTGGCGACTGCGTCCCGCTTCAGAACGATGACCAGGCGCTGGCCGCTGCGGCCGCTGCTCTCGTCGCGCACGTCAGCGATGCCGGTCAGGCGCCCGTCGCGCACCAGCTCGGCAATCTTCAGCGCCAGGTTGTCCGGGTTCACCTGGTAGGGCAGCTCGGTGGCGACCAGGCAGGTCCGGCCCTTGCGGTCCTCCTCGACCTCCACGACCGCGCGCATCGTGATCGAGCCCCGCCCGGTGGTGTAAGCGTCCCTGATGCCGCGGCGGCCGACGATCTGGGCGCCGGTCCGGCCGTCCGGGCCGCCGGGGAAGTCCGGGCCCTTGATCCGCTCCATCAGCGCGGCGAGCAGCTCCTCGTCGGTCGCCTCGAAATTCTCCAGGTACCACTGGACCCCGGCGGTCACCTCGCGCAGGTTGTGCGGCGGGATCTTGGTCGCCATCCCGACCGCGATGCCCTCGGACCCGTTGACCAGCAGGTTGGGGAACCGGGCTGGCAGCACCACCGGCTCGGCCGACTGGCCGTCATAGTTGGGCCGGAAATCGACGGTCTCCTTGTCGATGTCCCGCAGCATCTCCATCGCCAGCGGGGCCAGCCGGCATTCGGTGTACCGCATCGCGGCGGCCGGGTCGTTGCCGGGGGAGCCGAAGTTACCCTGACCGTCGATGAGCGGCATCCGCATGGCCCACGGCTGGGCCAGCCGGACCAGGGTGTCGTAGATCGCCGAGTCGCCGTGCGGGTGGTAGTTGCCCATCACGTCGCCGACGACCCTGGCGCACTTGAAGAAACTGCGGTCCGGCCGGTACCCGCCGTCGTACATCGCGTACAGGATCCGGGTGTGGACCGGCTTGAGGCCGTCCCGGACGTCCGGCAGCGCACGGCCGACGATGACGGACATCGCGTAGTCGATGTAGCTGCGCTGCATCTCGACCTGGATGTCAACCGGCTCAGTCCGGTCGTGCCCCTCTGCCGGTGCGTCAGTCACGTCGGGCACTTCCCATCCCTTCTGTGTCAGCCCGGGGGGTAACCCCCGGACCTGGTGCTAGCCCGGGGGTCGACCCCCGGAACCCCCAGTCCGGGAGGGCTTCGCCCCCCGGAGCCCCCCGGCCGTCCGCTCGGGCCAGCAAACCGCGCTGGCCCTCGCGTCCAGCACTACTGCCTTTCCGCATAACCCATCGCCTTCGCGTCCGGGCACTGCTGTTGCCGCATCTTGCTCAGATGTCGAGGAAGCGGACATCCTTGGCATTGCGCTGGATGAACGCGCGGCGCGACTCCACGTCTTCGCCCATCAGCACGCTGAACAGCTCGTCCGCCTGCGCGGCGTCATCGAGCGTGATCTGCCGCAGGACCCGGCGGGCCGGGTCCATGGTGGTCTCCCACAGCTCGGTGGCGTTCATCTCGCCCAGGCCCTTGAAGCGCTGCACGGCACCGCGCGGCCGCGGGTCCTTGCGCCCGTCGGCGAGGCCCGCCTCGATCACCGCGTCGCGCTCCCGGTCGGAGTAGGCGTAGCCGGGCAGCACGCCCCGGCCATCCCACTTGATCTTGTAGAGCGGCGGCTGGGCCAGGTATACGTGCCCCGCCTCGATCAGCGGCTTCATGAACCGGAACAGCAGGGTCAGCAGCAGCGTGGTGATGTGCTGGCCGTCCACGTCCGCGTCCGCCATCAGGATGATCTTGTGATAGCGCAGCTTGGCGATGTCGAACTCGTCATGCACGCCGGTGCCGAGCGCGGTGATCAGCGCCTGGACCTCGTTGTTCTTCAGCACCCGGTCGATCCTGGCCTTCTCCACGTTCAGGATCTTGCCGCGGATCGGGAGGATGGCCTGGAACTGCGGATCGCGGCCGCCCTTGGCTGAGCCGCCCGCCGAGTCACCCTCGACCACGTAGATCTCGCACCGCTCCGGGTCGCCGGACTGGCAGTCTGCCAGCTTGCCGGGCAGGCCGGTGCCGCCCATCAGGCTCTTGCGGGTCAGGTCACGGGCCTGCCGGGCGGCAATCCTGGCCCTGGCCGCCGAGCTCGCCTTGAGGATGATGGACTTGGCCTCGCCCGGGTTCCGCTCGAACCAGTCCTTCAGGTGGTCGTTGCAGATGCGCTGCACGAACGACTTGGCCTCGGTGTTGCCCAGCTTGGTCTTGGTCTGGCCCTCGAACTGGGGCTCGGCCAGCTTCACGTGGATGATGGCGGTCAGGCCCTCGCGCACGTCATCGCCGGTCAGGTTCTCGTCCTTCTCCCTGACCAGCTTCTGCTCCCTGGCGTACCTGTTCACGATCGTCGTGAGCGCCGAGCGGAAGCCCTCCTCGTGCGTGCCCCCCTCGGCCGTGTTGATCGTGTTGGCGAAGGTGTGCACCGACTCGGTGTAGGCGCCGGTCCACTGCATCGCGACCTCGGCGGCGATCCCGGTCTCCTCGTCGCCGAACTCGATCACCGACTCGTGCACCGGGTCCTTGGATGCGTTGATGTACCGGACGAAGTCGGCGATGCCGCCGTCGTACCGGTAGCTGGCCGCGTGCGGCTCGATGTTCGCGTGCTCGGGCCGCTGGTCGTCCAGCGTGATCGCCAGGCCGCGGTTCAGGAAGGCCATCTCCTGCAGCCGCCGGGACAGCGTCTCGAAAGACCAGTCCGTGGTCTCGAAAATGGACGGATCAGGCCAGAACGAGATGATCGTGCCGGTCTCGCCCGTCGGCGCGCCGCGCTCCAGCGGGGTGACCGGATGGCTGGCCACGTATCGCTGCCGCCAGACGTAGCCGTCGCGGCGGATTTCCACGTCCAGCCGGCTGGCGAGCGCGTTGACCACCGAGACGCCCACTCCGTGCAGGCCGCCGGAGACCGCGTAGGACTTGCTGTCGAACTTGCCGCCCGCGTGCAGCGTGGTCAGCACGACCTCGACGGCTGGCCGGTTCTCGACCGGGTGGTTGTCCACCGGGATGCCGCGGCCGTTGTCGGCCACGCGAACGCCGCCGTCGGCCAGCAGGACGACCTCAATCCGGTCGCAGTAACCGGCCAGGGCCTCGTCTACCGCGTTGTCGACCACCTCCTGGACCAGGTGGTGCAGGCCGCGCTCGCCCGTGGATCCGATGTACATGCCAGGGCGCTTGCGAACGGCCTCCAGGCCCTCCAAGACAGTGATCGAACGTGCGTCATACGACAAAGTGGAAGCTCCTCCTGGAAACGGGCAGGCGCATCGGGCCGATGCGAGAACCCCAACCTCCGTCTGCCCAGGTGCTCACCACTATTTTACCTGGACAGACCGCCAGCCTCAGCCGTACGTGTCACGTGGCCCGCGACTGCCGCGGACCCGCCATTCACCGGGCCTGCGGGCCGCGTCGACCGGGCCGCGCACCTTGACCCGCCGTACCGAGCCGTCGCCCAGCTCGGCGTTCAGCCGCCGCACGAGCTGGGCCGCCAGCAGCCGCAGCTGGGTCGCCCAGGCGGTGGAATCCGCCGCTATGGTGAGCTCGCCGTCGGCCAGCGACTCGGGCTTGGTGTGCGCCGCCAGCTCGGGCCCGACGATCTCGGCCCAGCGGCCGAAGACCGACCCGGTGGCCGCGGCCAGGGTCCAGCCGTAGTCCCCGATCAGGCTGCTGATCGCGGCCGTGAGCGGCTGCGGGTCATCGCGCCGCTCCCGGCGGCCCGGGCGGCCGGGTGGGGGTGCGGTGGCGGGCGCGGGGGCGGGGAAGGGCGGGGGGGCGGGGAAGGGCGGGGCACCACTGGCCGGCACGACAGACCCGGGCGGGCCGGATGACGTCCCGGCGGAAGCGGCTCCGTCCGCCACCGGCCTGGGGGGCCGCGTCGGCCTGTTCCCCTTCGCCAGCGAATCGGCCTTGGCTCGCTGCAGCGCCTGGCGAGCCAGCCGGGCGCGGTCCGGCTCCCTCGGCTGGCGGGCCGGCTGGCCCGGCGCCGGGTCACCGGTTCGCCCGCTGGCCCGGCCATCAGGGTCCCGGTTATCAGTGTCCCGGCCAGCTGCCCGCTCGCCGGGGACGCGCTCAGTCACTGGCAATCACCCCGTCCGCCACGGTAAACCGCGCTCCGGACAGCCGGTCCGGTACGTCGGCGCCGACCGCGGCCGTGACCAGGACCTGCTCGGCGGATCCGGCCAGGTCGGCCAGCCGGTCGCGCCGCCCGGCGTCCAGCTCGGCGAAGACGTCATCGAGCACGAGCACGGGGTCATCGCCGTCGGATCGCATCAGCTCGAAGGCCGCCAGCCGCAGCGCGAGCGCCATCGACCAGGACTCGCCGTGGCTCGCGTAGCCGCGGGCCGGCAGCTCGCCGATCCGCAGTTCCAGGTCGTCACGGTGCGGCCCGACGAGGCAGACGGCGCGGTCCAGCTCGGCTCGCCTGCTGGCCGCGAGCGCGTCCCGCAGGCCGACCGCCAGCTTCGCCGGATCCGGATCCGGCTCGCCGTCCGGCCGGAACGACTGCCGGTACCGCAGCTGGGCGCCCGGCCGGCCGCCGGATACCTGGCTGTAGGCGGCGGCCGCCAGCGGGCTGATGGCCTGGACAAGCTCCAGCCGCGCGGCGACCAGCGCCGTGCCCTTCTCGATCAGCTGGTCGTCCCAGACGTCCAGCGCGCTCGGCGGATGGCCCATGGCCCTGGCCGACTTCAGCAGGGTGGTCCGCTGCCGCAGTACCCGCTCGTAGTCGGCCCGGACGCCCGCGTAGCGCGGCCTGGTGGCGACCAGCAGGTCGTCCAGGTAGCGCCGCCGCTGGTCGGGGTCGCCCTTGACCATGGCGAGATCCTCGGGCGCGAAGAGCACGCAGCGCAGCACGCCGAGCACGTCTCGCGGCCGGGGCACGGGAGCCCGGTTCAGCCGGACCCGGTTGGCCTTGCCGGGGTTGACCTCGATCTCCACCAGGCTGCTGCGCGACGCGCCGGTGACGGCCGCGCGGATGATGGCGCGCTGGGCGCCGTGACGGACCAGCGGCGCGTCAGCCGCCACCCGGTGGCTGCCGAAGGTAGCCACGTAGCAGGCCGCCTCGACCAGGTTGGTCTTGCCCTGGCCGTTCGCGCCGGTCACGGTGGTCACGCCCGGCCCGAGGGTGACATCCGCGGTCGCGTAGCTGCGAAAATCGGTCAGCGCCAGCCGGGTCAGGTACACGCCGCAGAGACTAGCCGCAGCTATCCGCCGAGCCTGATCGGCATCAGCAGGTAGCGGAAGTCCGGCGTGCCGTCAGGCCCCGGCTTGCCGGTGATCAGGGCGGGCTTGCCCGGCTCGGTGAAGGAGAAGCGGACGGTGTCCGACTCGATCGAGGTCAGGCCATCCAGCAGGTACTGCGGATTGAAGGCGATCGACAGGTCCTCGCCGTCGAACTCGGCCTCCATCGCCTCCTCGGCCTGTGCCTCGTCCCCGGTGCCTGCCTCCAGCATGAGCTGGCCGGTGCTGAAGCTCAGCCGGACCGCGGTGTTGCGCTCAGCCACCAGCGCCACCCGCTTGACCGCCTCGGCCAGCAGGCCGGCGGACAGCTCGGCGGTGGACTTGGCGCTGGTCGGCAGCAGCGCCTGGGTGCGCGGGAACTCGCCGCCGAGCAGCCTGGTGGTGGTGCGCCGCCCGGCGCCCTCGAAGCCGATCATCCCGTCGCCGCCGTGACTGTCGTCTCCGGGCAGCGCCAGCGCGATCGATACCTCGGCGCCCGACGTCAGTGACCTGGCCGTCTCGGCCAGTGCCCGGGCCGGCACCAGCACGGCCGCCGACAGGTCGGGCACGGCCGGGTTCCAGCGCAGTTCCCGGATGGCCAGCCGGTACCGGTCGGTGGAGATCAGGGTGAGCTTGTCGCCCTCGATCTCGATCCGGACGCCGGTGAGCGCGGGCAGCGTGTCGTCGCGGCCCGCGGCAGACGCCGACTGGCTGACCGCGGTGGCGAATGTGTCGCTGCCGACTGAGCCGATCGCCGGCGGCATCTCCGGGAGTGCCGGGTATTCCTCCTCGGGCATCGTCAGCAGCGTGAAGGTGGCACTGCCGCAGGTGACCACCGCCCGGCCGTCCCCGGCCCGGATGCTGACCGGCCGCGCCGGCAGGCTGCGGCTGATCTCGGCCAGCAGCCTGCCCGAGACCAGGGCCGTGCCCTCCTCGTCGGCGGCGACCGGGATAGTCGCCTGGGCCGAGACGTCGTAGTCGAAGCTCGACAGGGTCAGTTCCTGGCCGGCCTGCAGCATGATCCCGGCCAGCACGGGCACCGTCGGCCGGGCTGGCAGTGCCCTGGCCGTCCAGGCCACCGCCTCGGCCAGCACGTCGCGCTCAAGGGTGATCTTCACAGGACACCGCCTCCTGCCGTCGGGTCCGGTCGGCAGGCGGGGGGCAGCCCGGTGGTACGGAGGGCCGGGCTGCCGGGAACCTGCTTCAGGTTGGATCTCTCAGATAGATAAGAGGACGTCGTAGTCATAGGGACGGTGGATCCCGGGGACATCGCGGCTCCGGCCAGGTCACGGCCCGTTCCGGTGTCCACAGGGACTGTGCGTGCGGCGGCCGCGGCACTCGCGGCGCTGTGCACGGCCGGCTGGCACGGGCTGGTCACCCACTCGTTGCCCTCAGGACCACGGGAGTTTTCCTCCTGCTGTCCCAAGTGAGTCCACAACTTTATCCACAGCCTGTGTGCGTAGATTGCGCAGTCCGTCACACTATTGTAGTCAGCTGGAAACGCACAGTCATATCTGCTGCTGGGCTTCCGTGCGCCAGCTACTGCCGGACGGCCAGTCACTGCGTCACCCCGAGAGCGCTTGCTGCTTGATCCGGTTGGTGAGCTCGGTGACCTGGTTATAAATTGACCGGCGCTCGGCCATCAGCGAACGGATCTTCCGGTCCGCGTGCATCACCGTGGTGTGGTCACGTCCGCCGAACTGCTGGCCGATCTTGGGCAGGGACAGGTCGGTGAGCTCCCGGCACAGGTACATGGCGATCTGCCGGGCAGTGACGAGCACCCGGGAGCGGGAGGTGCCGCAGAGGTCGTCGATGCTCAGGCCGAAATACGAGGCTGTCTGGCCCATGATGGTCGACGCGGTGATCTCCGGGCCGTGCGCCTCCGGAATCAGGTCCTTCAGCACGAACTCGGCCAGCTGCAGGTCGACGGACTGGCGGTTGAGGCTCGCGAACGCCGTGACCCGGATCAGCGCGCCTTCCAGCTCGCGGATGTTAGTGGAGATGCGGCTGGCGATGTACTCGAGCGCCTCGGGCGGCGCGTTCAGCCGGTCCTGCACCGCCTTCTTGCGCAGGATGGCGATCCGGGTTTCCAGCTCTGGCGGCTGCACGTCGGTCAGCAGGCCCCACTCGAACCGGCTGCGCAGGCGGTCTTCCAGGGTCACCAGCCGCTTCGGCGCCCGGTCGCTGGAGATGACGATCTGCTTGCTGGCGTTGTGCAGCGTGTTGAAGGTGTGGAAGAACTCCTCCTGGGTGCCTTCCTTGTTCTCCAGGAACTGGATGTCGTCGACCAGCAGCACGTCGACGTCTCGGTACCGGCGCCGGAACCCGTCCTGCTTGCCGTCCCTGATCATGTTGATGAAATCGTTAGTGAACTCTTCCGAGCTCACGTACCTGACCTTGAGTCCCTGATAGAGGCTCTGGGCGTAGTGCCCGATGGCGTGCAGCAGATGCGTCTTGCCGAGTCCGGAGTCGCCGTAGACGAAGAGCGGGTTATAGGCCTTGGCCGGTGCCTCCGCGACGGCCACGGCGGCGGCGTGCGCGAACCTGTTGCTCGAGCCGATGACGAACGTCTCGAAGGTGTACTTGGGATTGAGCCTGGCCTGGGCCGGCCGCGGCACGCCCTGGCCGGCCAGGTGCGCGGCCCCGTGTCCGTCGAGGGGCGGGATGCTGGCCCGGCCGGGCGGCCTGGGCGACTCGGCCGGCGGCTGGTCCAGCGGCCGGCCGTGCGCGCCGAAGCCGGGCTGGCCGGCTGATGTCATGCCCTGCTCGGCGGGACCGAAGCCCGGCCGTCCGTCTCCCTCCGGGCCGGGCAGCCCGTCCAGGCTGCTGCGATAGAGGCCAGGGCCGCCGGCCGGGGGCGTCCGGCCGCCGAAATCCCGGACCGCGCCGATCGGCCCGGTTGCCGCATCCCCGGCGGGCCCCGTCACCGTGTCATCCTCGCCAGCGGGCGGTCGCGGTGCAGGCAGCGCCGCTGCCGCCGCGCCCGGATCCACGGTCACGGCAAGCTGGATGTTGCGGGCGAGCTCCCTGGACAGCGCGTTGGTAATCAGAGCGCGCAGTCGCGTCTCCAGCTGCTCCTTGACGAAGTCGTTGGGCGCCGCTATCAGGGCCGTGTTCTCCACCAGGCCGAGCGGGCGGGTCAGCTGGAGCCACGCGCGCTGGTGCGGCTCGATCTGCATGCCGGCTAGGTCGGCCAGTGACCTGGCCCACACCTCCGCGAGGTCGTCTTCCATCACTAGCCGCTCACCTCGCGCCCCCACATGTGATCAACAGGTTTTTCCACAGCATGTGCACGTTGCAGTACGCGCCGTGGCTGGCCACCCCGCGGGCGCCGGTGACCAGGACCCCGGTGATCATAGACCGGCGCGGGCCCGGGCCGGGATCAGTATCCACAGCCTAGGGCCGTGCCAGCGGATGCGGGCCCTGGTTTGACCAACCCGGCCGGGGCCGCGTAACGTTACTTGGTCCGGTTACCCCGGTGTGGCTTAAGCACGGTCTCATGCCGATCGGGAATACTGTCTTTCTCAGCCGCCGCATCTGGAGTTCCAGTGAGCAAGCGCACGTTTCAGCCGAACAACCGCCGTCGTGCCAAGACGCATGGCTTCCGGCTGCGCATGCGCACCCGGGCCGGCCGGGCCGTGCTGGCGGCCAGGCGCCGTAAGGGCCGGGCGCGCGTCAGCGTCTGATTGCCGGCCCGGTATCGGTGTGAGCGGCAGCGGGAATGCGGTGTGATGCTGCCCGCCACCGCGCGAATGCGGCGTCGTGAGGACTTCTCGGCGGCGGTCCGCGGCGGCGCCAGGGCGGGCAGGCCGCTCCTGTCCGGGCACCTGCTGCTCAGGCCGGGTGCCACTGAGCCAGCCAGGGTGGGATTCATCGTGAGCCGGGCTGTCGGCCCGGCCGTGGCACGAAACCGGGTCCGGCGCCAGCTTCGTCATCTGGCCCGCGGGTATCTGCCATCGCTTCCCGGAGGTAGCCTGCTTGTAGTGCGGGCTAATCCACGCGCCGCGACTTCACGCCAGGCGGAGCTCGCCGCCGAACTTGACCTGGTAATCCGAAAGCTGACTCGGCGGCAGGGCGGGGCACCACAGTGCCGGTAACGGGCAGGGCTGATGGGCGGCCTGCAGGCAGGCCGACGCCGGTTGCCGTGCTGCTCCTGTACCTGCTGACAGGGTACCGGCGCTTCATCAGCCCGCTGCTCGGCCCGCGCTGCCGCTTCTACCCGTCCTGCAGCGCCTACGCGCTGGAGGCCGTCCAGGTGCATGGCGCCGCGCACGGCAGCTGGCTGGCGGTCCGCCGGCTGAGCCGCTGCCATCCATTCCACCCGGGCGGGCTGGATCCCGTACCGCCGCGCCAGGCGGAGCGGCCTGGCGAGCCCGCGGGGCATGCTGAGGGGATCCGAGCTGGCGCCAGGCCCGGCGCGACCGCGCCAGGAGCGCCCGGGGCCACAGCGCCGCAGAGCACCGGGCCGCACGATACTTGGCCGCACGATACTGAGCCGCACGATACCGGGCCGACAAGCACAGACCTGGCTGGTCGGAGCACGAGGGAGCTAGCACGTGGGTAATCCACTGGACGTCTTGTACGACGCGGTCGCCTGGGTGGTGACGCGCATCTACAACGTGCTCAGCCCGCTGCTCGGCCCCACCAGCGGATGGACCTGGGCGCTCACCATCATCATCCTGGTCGTCGCGATGCGGCTGATCATGGTGCCGCTGTTCATCAAGCAGATGCACACCACGCGCGCCATGACCTCGCTGCAGCCGCAGATGACGGCGCTGCGGAAGAAGTACAAGAACGACAAGCAGACGCTCAACCAGGAGATGATGAAGCTCTACCAGGAGGCGGGTGTTAACCCGCTGATGGGCTGCCTCCCGGTGGTAGCACAGCTTCCCTTGTTCTTCGCCCTGTTCAGCGTGCTGCGGGCGATCGCCGAGTGGAAGCCTGGCCAGGTACCCAAGTACGGCCTGCCGCTGACACTGGTGCAGAACGCTAAGCAGGCCAGGATCTTTGGCGCCTCGGTGGCGGACAAGGTGCTGTTCACCGGCTCTGCCAACGTGCCGCTGCACGCCAAGATCGTCATCGTGCTGGCGGTCGTCGTCAGCATGGTGACCACGTTCCTGACCATGCGCCAGAGCCAGAAGCGCGGCATGATGCCGTCCGCAACGCCGGACAATCCGATGGGCCAGTCCCAGAAGATGATGATGTACATCATGCCGTTGTTCGCCCTGACCGGCTTGTACTGGCCGTTCGGACTGGTCCTGTACTGGGTGACGACGAACATCTGGACCCTCGGCCAGCAGTACGTGCTGCTGCGCCGGTACCCGGTCACCGGAGCCACCGCGGCGGCCGGCGCCGGGACGGTCCCCGGCACGGTCGTGTCCAGCTCTGCCTCGCCGGCGCTCACCGGGTCGGGCGGCTCGCGGTTCAGCCGCGCGCTGCGCAGCGCCGCGGCGGGCCGCGCGGAGGGCACGGCTGCGTCCGGAGGCGGGGCGGCCGGCGCCGTCAGCCCCAACGGCGCGAAGCCGGCAGCCCCGAAGCCGGCAGCCCCGAAGCCGGCAGGATCGAAGCCGGCAGGATCGAAGCCGGCAGGATCGAAGCCGGCAGGATCGAAGCCGGCAGGATCGGCTACCGGGGGATCGGGCGCGGAGGGCTCGGCCACGGGCGGCTCCCGGCAGGGCGGCGGGAAACCGGCCGCCAACGGGGCGTCAGCGAGCAGCGGCTCCAGCGGGGGCGGCTTGCGGCGCCGGATCGGCAAGGGCCGTTCCGAGCCTGCACCCGAGCCCGTTCAGCCCGAGGTTAAGCTCGTCAGGCAGCAGCCGCAGCGCCAGTCGCGCAGCAAGCGGTCCGGCAAGCGCTAGATTACTGATTCCGGCAGGTGGCTCCCTGCCCTGCGGGAGTAACCGGTCGGCACGGAACATGCGTCGTAGGAGGCCTTGCGTTGAGCCAAGGGGATAACGCGGTAGCGGAGCCGGATTCCGGCACGGCTGAGCAGGATCAGGATCTGCTGGAGTCGGCCGGGGATGCCAGTGAGCTCGACGATGCCGCGGATATCGACGACGGCCCGGTTGCCGGAGACGCCGCGGATGCCGATGCCGGAGACGACACGGCAGAGACGGCGGAGGCCGACAGCGACGAGGGCAGCCGGAGCGTGGCTGATCTGGAGCTTGAGGGCGAGATAGCGGCCGATTACATCGAGGGCTTGCTGGATGTCGCAGATCTTGACGGTGACATCGATATGGACGTCGAGGGCGATCGGGCGGTGGTGTCCGTCGTCGGAGCCACCCTGGAGGAGCTGGTGGGCTCGCGGGGCGAGGTACTGGAGGCCCTGCAGGAGCTGACTCGGCTCGCGGTGCACCGGCAGACGGGTACGCGAACCAGGATCATGCTGGATATCAGCGGATACCGGCAGCGCCGCCGGGCCGAGCTGGCAGAGGCGGGCCGGGATGCGGCCGAAGAGGTCAAGCGGACCGGCGAGGCCAAGAAGCTGTGGGCGATGAATCCCTTTGAGCGGAAGGTCGTGCACGATGCGGTGGCTGCGGCCGGCTTGCGCAGCGAGTCGGAAGGCGAGGAGCCGGACCGGCGGGTAATCGTCCTGCCGGCTGGCTGAGAGTTGGTTCCGGAGGCAGGAGAGATCGCCTCCCCGGAGCCGGGGCTGGCGCCGGCGGGCGCGGAACTTGCGAGGGCCCGTACCGTCTTCGGCAGTGCGCTGCCTGCAGCCCAGCGGTATGCGGCCCTGCTGGCTGGCGCAGCTGCCGAGCGCGGGCTGATCGGCCCGGCGGAGACCGGACGGATCTGGGAGCGGCACATCCTCAACTGCGCGGCGGTGGCCGAGCTGATCCCGCGGGATGGCACGGTCATCGATGTGGGCTCTGGAGCGGGGCTGCCGGGCATCGTGCTCGCGATCCTCAGGCCTGACGCCCGGCTGACGCTGCTGGAGCCGATGGCCAGGCGAGTCGCCTTCCTCCTGGAGTGCGTGCAGATCCTGGGCCTGGACAACGTCACCGTGCTGCGGGGGCGGGCCGAGGAACTGGCCGGCGAGCTGACGGCGGACGTGGTGACCGCGCGAGCCGTTGCCCCGCTGGATCGGCTGGCTGGCCTGGCCGCGGCCCTGGTGCGGCCAGGAGGCGTCGTGCTCGCCATCAAGGGCCAGAGCGCGCAGGCTGAGGTGGCCAGGGCGCAGCCGGTGCTGCGGCGGCTGGGTTTTCGCGACGTGTCTGTCGTCACGGCTGGCAGCGGTACTGTCATTCCGGCTGTGACGGTCGTCCGGATGGTCAGTAGCCGGCCGGAGCGGCTGCCGTCGGCACGGCGCCGGGTGACAGGCCGAGCCGCCGACCGCGCTACGGGCCGCGCCGGGAGCCGGCGAGCCGCCGCCGGTCGGGGGCGAGCGCCGCGAGGGCACTCCGGCGGTACGGTTCGCGACGAGGGCCGGCACTAGCTGGCGGCACCGTGATGCGCTGGCACGGGAGGACGTCGTTGCCTTCGTCACCTGCGGCCGGGCCAAGCTGCGCAAGAGGCGATTGCCAGGAGCTCTGGCCGCACAGAGAGGCACTCGGCGGGGTGCTAGGACGAGATGTGCCGGGAGGGGTGCGGAGCGTGCGCGGTTACGGCGGGCGTCGGCATGACGGGACGAGGAGGCACGGAGGATGATCACTGCCTCGGCTGGCCTCGGCTGGCCCGACGAGCCGGGCAGGCCGCAGCCGGGATACTCGCCGAGTGCGGCCAGGGCGGTCCCGCTGGGCTGGCCGGCCGAGCGGTCTGGCCATGGCGACCGGCCTGCTGCGGCACCGGCTCCCGGCTTCGTTCCGGGCGGCGCAGGATGGCCCGGCGAGGCAGGCCCCGCGGCGGGCAGTGAGCCGTCCGCCGACAAGCCGGATGTCCCGCCCGCAGCTCCCGCAGCCGATGCGGATGCCAGGGAAGGCCGTGGGCCTCAGCGGATGCGGGCGGCTCTGGCCGGCGTTTCACGTGAAACCGTGCTGGGTTCCGGGTCGGCCCCGGCAGCGGCGCCTGCGCCCGGGCCAGAGGCCCCGGCCGGGCCTGTCGTAGGGCCCGAACCCTCGCCCGGGCAGGGGCGGCCCGGGGACGCGGGGCCAGAGGCCCCGGCCGGGCAGCGGCAACCTGCGGCTGCGATGCGTGGCGGCGGGGTGGGCTGGCCCGGTGAGCCGGGCCGCGGATCAGGGCTCCCGGATTCCTCCGGGAGAGACCTTTCGGGCCAGAGCGCGATACGGCGTGACGGCACGGGTCCGGGGACAGATACTGAAGTGGGCCCGGATGGCACAGGGCTGGCCGAGAGTGAGGATGACGTGGTGATTCCCGCTATGCCGGATGCTGCGGCCGACACGCCAATCGCGAGAGCCGCGCAGGCTGCCGTCGTGGCGAGGTCGGGTGGCCAGAGCTGGCCGAAGCCGGGCTCCTGCCGGATCATCACGATCGCTAACCAGAAGGGCGGCGTGGGCAAGACCACCACGTCCGTGAACCTGGCCGCCAGCCTGGCCATGCACGGCGCAAGGGTCCTGGTGATCGACCTGGACCCGCAGGGGAACGCGTCAACGGCACTGGATATCGACCATCACTCGGGAGTCCCGTCGGTCTACGACGTGGTCGTCGACGGGCAGGAGCTGGCCGGTGTCGTCCAGGTGGTGCGCGGCTATCCCCAGCTGTACTGCGTCCCGGCGACCATTGACCTGGCTGGCGCGGAGATCGAGCTAGTGCCGCTGGTGGCACGCGAGTCCCGGCTGGCCCGCGCGGTCACCGCCTATGACGAGTCGAGCCTGGACTACATCCTGATTGACTGCCCTCCGTCCCTCGGCCTGCTGACGGTCAATGCGCTGGTCGCAGCGGCGGAGGTGCTGATCCCGATTCAGTGCGAGTACTACGCCCTGGAGGGACTCGAGCAGTTGCTGCGCACGGTCGAGCTGGTCCGGAGCCATCTGAACCCGCGGCTCGCGGTCAGCACCATCCTGCTGACGATGTATGACGCCAGGACCCGGCTGGCCGCCCAGGTAGCGGACGAGGTACGCGACCATTTCGGCGAGATCGTGCTGAGCTCGGTGATCCCCCGCAGCGTCCGGGTGTCTGAGGCGCCGAGCTATGGCCAGTCGGTGATGACCTACGACCCCGGCTCGACAGGCGCACTCGCCTACCTGGAGGCCGCCAGGGAGATCGCCTACCGCAATGCGCGCACCCAGGCAGGGTAGGCCGGGGGGTATGGCGGGGGTGCCGGCATCCTTGCCCTGCGGATCGGACGCCCCGGCCGGGAGCTCAGCCGGTGATCGCGGCGGCGTGTCCTGTCCCGGCTGGCAGGATGGTCATGCGAGGCCGGCCATCCAGGACAGCAGGGGATCAGCAGGCGCGTCCGCACCCCGCCAGCGGCAGAACCGCAAGGAGAGATGATGCCCCAACCGAAGCGTGGGCTCGGCAGAGGGCTCGGAGCGCTGATTCCCACCGCCCCGGCCGAAGCCCCAGTGGCCCCGGCCGATAGCCCGCCTGCCCCGGGAGGGAGGGCCGAACCGCGTCCGGCGGCCGTTGCGGGCGCCTACTTCGACGAGCTGCCGCTGGCCTCGGTGTCCCCTAACCCCCGGCAGCCGCGGCAGATCTTCGATGAGGACGCCCTCGCCGAGCTGGCCGCCTCCATCCGCGAGGTCGGCCTGCTGCAGCCCGTGGTGGTCCGCCGGGCGGCCGCGGACCGCTACGAGATCATCATGGGCGAGCGGCGATGGCGGGCCGGCGAGCTGGCCGGGCTGAGCGCGATCCCGGCGATTGTCCGGGACACCTCCGATGACGACCTGCTGCGCGACGCCCTGATCGAGAACCTCCATCGTGAGGAGCTCAATCCGCTGGAGGAGGCAGCGGCCTATCAGCAGCTGCTGGATGACTTCGCCGCGACCCATGAGGAACTGGCCCGCAAGATCGGCCGTTCCCGGCCGCATATCTCCAACACCATCAGGCTGCTGAATCTCCCGGCCGCCGTGCAGAAGCGAGTCGCAGCCGGCGTCCTGAGTGCCGGTCATGCACGGGCGCTGCTGTCGGTCGAGGACGCCGGCGCGCAGGAGCAGCTGGCGCACCGGATCGTGGCCGAGGGCCTTTCCGTCCGTGCGGTCGAGGAAATCGTCGCTATGGGCGCGCAGGCGGCCAAGGCCCCCCGGCAGTCCAGGGGCAAGAAGCCGGTCGCGCCCGCCCTCAAGGATCTGGCCGACCGGCTGTCTGATGTCTTCGATACCAGGGTCAAGGTGGAGCTAGGACAGCGCCGCGGGAAGATCGTCGTCGAGTTCGCGTCCCTGGACGACCTGGAGCGGATCGTCAAGAGCATCTCGCCCGACCTGGTGCCCTCGCGCAACGGATGATTCACGTGAAACATGGCCGCCGGCCGGTGCGGCTCCGGCTGAGCCGTCCCCGGTGACCGGCTGCTCGGTGACCGGCTGCAGCGCCTGTTCAGGCCTGCGGACTGCCTGCCGGTCTGGGTGCGCTCATCAGATGATTCACGTGAAACACGGCTGTCCGGCCAGGCCTGCTGCCGCCGGGCCGCTTCTGCGGCCCGCTGCCCGGTGACGGCCCTGCGGCGGGGGCAACGGGGCCCGCGGCATTGGGCCGGGATACGTTCTGGTCCGCCCGCCGCGGAGCACAGGTCTAGCCGGAGACCCGGTGCGCGACCAGTGATGTCGTCCGCATGGCCTCAATGAGCTCGTCCACGTGCGCCTCGGTCGTATCGAATGCGGCCATCCACCGTGTGACACTCTCGCTGTGGCCGGCATCGTCCCAGACGTGAAAGCTCCAGGACTTCCTGAGCTCAGCGATCTGGTCGCCGGGCAGGACGGCGAACACGCCATTGGCCTGCACGGGATACGCCAGCCGTATGCCGGGCACCTGCTGGAGGCCGGCCGCCAGGCGTCGCGCCATGGCATTAGCGTGGCGGGCGCTGTGCAGCCACAAGTCGCCGTCGAGCAGTGCCGCGAACTGGGCCGAGAGGAACCGCATCTTCGATGCCAGCTGCATGAGCTGCTTGCGCTGGAACTTCAGCTCCGCGGCCAGCCGCGCGTTCATCACCAGGACGGCCTCGGCGCCCACCGCCCCGTTCTTGGTGCCCCCGAAGCTGATGACGTCCGCGTGTGCCGCCAGCTCGGCCAGCGAGCAGTCCAGGTACGCGGCGGCGTTAGCCAGCCGGGCTCCGTCGATGTAGATCAGCAGCTCGTTCGCGCGGCAGAAATCCCGGATCGCGCCCAGCTCGGCCAGCGTGTAGCAGGTGCCCACCTCGGTCGCCTGAGCGAGTTCCACAGCCCGTGCCTGCACCCGGTGCTCATCACCCCGGCCCTGCAGCCGGCTGGCGATGAGCCCGGGTGTCAGCTTGCCATCCGGGGCGTCGACCAGGAGCAGCTTGCTGCCCAGGATCCGCTCCGCTGCGCCGCACTCGTCCGCATTCAGGTGGGATGATTCCGCGCAGATGACCGCCTCGAAGGGACGGAGCATGAGGCTGAGCCCGAGGACATTCGCGCCGGTGCCATTGAAGACAAAGGCGGCATCCTGCGCACCGAAGGCTGCACGCAGGAACTCCTGCACCTCGGCTGTCAGCGCATCGCCCCCGTAGGCGACCGCATCGCCAGCATTCGCCGCGGCCAGGGCCGCGATGATGGCCGGGTGCGCACCCGCATGATTGTCACTGCCAAAGCTCTTGTGCCGGCTTGTCACCCTCAGAGCCTACCGAGCGGCGGCCGCCGGAAAAGGCGGGCAGTACCGCCCGGCCGCAGTCCGCACGGGCAGGTGAGAGGAAGCCCGTGATGGGTACGATGGAGCACGGGGCCAGCGGCCGGGAACACGCAGCGCACAGTCCGGTCGTGACCTTCCTGCACAGGGCCCCGCACTGCCGCAGGGATGTCGATCACAGGGGTGGGCACCGTGTCGCGCCGTCTCGCAAGCATCACGCTGGACAATCTCGATGATCTTGCGCCGAGATGCCGCCGGTGCGTGTTCTGGGAGCTTGATCCGGTCAGCCAGGCGCGGGCCCTCGAGGTGGGCGATCCCGGCCTGGAGAAGGAGGCATGGATCTCCTCGCTACTCCTCGAATGGGGCAGCTGCGGCAAGATCGTCTATGTCGATGGGGTACCTGCGGGGCACGTCCTCTACGCCCCGCCGCTTTACGTGCCCCGCTCTGTCGCCTTTCCCACCAGTCCGGTCAGCGCCGATGCTGTCCTGCTGATGACGGCCAGCGTGCTCTCGGAGTTCGCGGGCGGCGGGCTGGGCCGGATGCTGGTTCAGGGCGTGGCCAAGGATCTCACCCGGCGGGGGATCAGGGCCATCGAGGCCTTCGGTGACCTGCGCCGCGATGGGCCGTCCTGTGTCGTGCCCGCTGATTACCTGCTGGCGGTGGGCTTCAAGACGGTGCGCCAGCACCCGCATTACCCGCGGCTCAGGCTCGAGCTCAAGACTGCCCTCTCGTGGCGAGAGGATGTCGAGGTAGCCCTGGAGCGGCTACTCGGCTCCATGTCCCCGGAGCGCGCTCTCCGGCTGGCCTAGCTAGGTCCGCACCATAACTGGCCTGGCCCGCACGGGCGAAGGCGCCTGGCAGCCCTCGGCGCGGGCCGGCGGCAGAGCCTGGGCCGTCAGGCCCAGGCTGCCGGTTACCCGCTCGATGAGCCGCGGGCCGTGATGAACAATGCGGCGACTGCCAGCAGCACGCCCAGCCAGGCCGGGGCCGGTCTGGCCGGCTCCGCCTGAACTGGCTGCTCGCCTGGGATAAGAGCAGTCGCCTGATCCCGTAGCGCCACGCCAGTCTCCCCCTCGCCTTCTCACTTGCACGGGGGAGGTTACCCGGGAATAACACCAGGCAATCGGATCACTGCCGCAGCGTCAGAACGGGGCCGGCGCCTTTCGGGCCGGGCTTTTCCGGACCGCCTCCGCCGCCTTTACCGGCTGCCGGGAGCCCTGAGCCGTGACAGGAATGTGCCGCCGGCCCCGGCGAATGGCGGGGCCGGCGGCACATTGGCCGGCTCGATGAACTCGGCTGGCTAGATGAACTCGGCGAGCTCGCGCAGCAGCGCGGACTTCGGCTTGGCGCCGACGATCTCCTTGACGACCTCGCCGTCCTTGAAGACGCTCAGCGTCGGGATGTTCATGATGCCGTACCGCTGCGTCACGGCCGGGTTCTCGTCGACATTCAGCTTCACGATGTCGATCTTGTCGGCGTGCTCGCTCGCGATCTCCTCCAGCACGGGCGCGACCTGCCGGCACGGCCCGCACCATTCGGCCCAGTAATCAACGAGAACGGGCCGCTCGCTCTTCAGCACATCGGCCTCGAAGCTCGCGTCGGTTACCTTCTTGGTAGCGCCCACCTTCTGGACTTCCTTCCTTCTGGGTACGTCCGCCCGCGCCTGCCTGGCACGAGCGCTGCCGGCCTACGACTCGTGATCAGCCAGCCACCGCTCGGCGTCCAGCGACGCGGCGCAGCCGGTGCCAGCCGCCGTGACGGCCTGCCGGTAGGTGCGGTCGACGACATCGCCGGCCGCGAATACGCCATCGATGGCCGTCCGCGTTGATGGCTGCTCGACGAGCAGGTAGCCCTCGTCATCGGTCGGCAGCTGGCCGGTGAACAGCTCGCTGCGGGGATCATGCCCGATCGCCACGAACATGCCGGTGACCGGCAGCGTGCTCTCCTCGCCCGTCCGCACGTTGCGCAGCCGGAGGCCGGAGACCCGGTCATCGCCCAGCACCTCGACCACCTCGCTGTCCCAGGCGAAGCGGATCTTCGGGTTGGACATCGCGCGGTCCTGCATGATCCGCGAAGCGCGCAGGCTGTCCCGGCGGTGCACGACGGTGACGCTGCTGGCGAACCGGGTCAGGAAGGTCGCCTCCTCCATCGCCGAGTCCCCGCCGCCGATGACCGCGATGTGCTGCTCGCGGAAGAAGAAGCCATCGCAGGTGGCGCACCAGGACACGCCATGGCCGGATAGCCGCTTCTCGCCCGGCACGCCCAGCTCCCGGTAGCCGGAGCCGGTCGCGATGATCACGGTCCTGGCCAGGGAGGCCTGCTCGCCTGCCCTGATCACCTTAGGAGTGGCCTTGAGGTCTACCTCGGTCACGTCATCAGCGACCAGCTCAGCGCCGAAGCGCTCGGCCTGCTTGCGGATGCCGTCCATCAGCTCGGGCCCCAGCACGCCGTCGGGGAATCCGGGGAAGTTCTCCACGTCCGTGGTGTTCATCAGCGCGCCGCCGGACGTGACCGAGCCCTCGAAGACCAGCGGGTGCAGCCGGGCCCTGGCCGCGTAGACCGCGGCGGTATAGCCGGCCGGCCCGGAGCCGATGATGATGACATCCCGAACGTCGGTCACTTCTGCCCTGCCCCTCTCGAACTGCACCGTCGTCAACTCATACCAGGCCCTGGAGATTCCCCGGTTACCAGGCCCGGCAGCTTCCCCGGTCCCCCTTACTGCTGCGGCAGCGTCTCGTGAGCCAGGATGTCGCTGTCGGAGGCTGAGCAGCTCGGCCCGACGACCCAGACCTGCGACGACCCCGATCCGCTGCTGACCGCGGTGACGATGATCGTGGCCGCGCGGCCCAGGTACTGGGCCGGGTCCACGAGCAGCAGGACCTGCCCGGCCGGGGTGATCCGGCCGACGCAGGATCCTAGCCGGGCCAGCGCTATCTGGCGGCCGAACTGGTCGAGCATGGTCCGGCCGGCTGGGGCCGGGCTGGGGGCAGCGTTGGGGCTGGCGCCGAGGGCGGCCGAGCCGGCCGGCGAGGGAGTACTGAGCCGGCTGACGCGCATGGCCGCCTTCACCTGAGCACTGAGCTGGCCCGGCACGAAGTTCGTCCGGGTCGCGACCGGAGTGAAGCTCTCGGTACGGCCGTCGTGCTGGTACGACAGGGCCGGCCCGTATACGGGGGCGGCGGCGCGCTCGCCGGAAACCTTAGCGGCGGGCACCCTGCTCGCGGTACCCGAGGTCGAGCTGGAGGTCGGGCCAGCATGCCGGGAGAGCCCGAAGCCGATGCCGGCCAGGACGACGACCACTCCGGCGCCGGCCAGGATCCGCAGCGCGAGCGGCGACGGCCGCCCGGACGCCGGCCGCCCCGCGCGGCCCCTGCCCGCGCGGCCCC
>Ga0187860_1000888_pt1 | contig 27796 bp, 18 predicted proteins | sample June2016WEW_10_4_FD_132981 | JGI IMG/M metagenome (GOLD analysis project Ga0187860, IMG submission 132981) | Peatland microbial communities from SPRUCE experiment site at the Marcell Experimental Forest, Minnesota, USA - June2016WEW_10_40 | ecosystem: Environmental > Terrestrial > Soil >...
CTTGCAGTATGAAATTCCAACTTCGCCGAAGTTGGAATTTCAGCCGCTCGCGGGAGGGTAAATCCCTACCCGAAGACCTCACTCAGCAGGGTAAGATCGAGGCCCAACTTCGGAATTCAGGTTTATTCGCTACACCAAGTGGATGGTGAACCGGTACCGCGGCCGAATCCGGTACTACGCCTTATGGAACGAACAGGACGGAACTTACTGGAATCCCGACGCCAACGCGGCGGAATACGGCCGGCTGCTCGGCGCCTTTGTGAAGGCGGTGCGCGAGACCGATCCGACCGCCAAATTGGTTTATGGCGGCCAAGCCACGCTTTCCACTGACTTCGCCCGCACAGCGCTCGACGCCTGCCAGTGCGCTTCCGGCCTCGACGTTTTTGCCTATCACACCTATCCGGGTGGTTACGCGCAAAATGCCCCTCCCGAATCTGTGGACTACGGCGCGTTTGGCCCCCTGACGCCGAAAGCCTTGCGCGAGGCGGTCCGTAGCTTTCCCGGCATCCGTCCCGATCTCGTTTTCTGGGACGACGAGTTCAACTCGTTGCCCGACCTTCCCAGCGGCAGCGATGAAACGGTACAGGCGAAATACGTACCGCGACTGATGCTTTACAACTGGGCGAACGGAATCGCGTCGTGGATTTGGGAATGGATCAACGACACCAGCAGCAGCGAGGGCGACAACTTCGGGGTCATCCACGGCATGATGTTCAAGCCCAGCGACTTTACGGCGCGGCAGGTGTTCGACCCCGTGCAGAACCTGAACGCGCTGTTCGCCGACACCGAGCGCGACGACTCCATCACCATCTCGAGTCCCGACTTTGCCGGCATTCAAAAGGACGCGGGGGCGCCAGTGCTTGCGTACGGATTTCGCTCGCCCAAAGGCAAGGCCGTTGTCGGCTACTGGCTGGCAGAGCACAGTTGGCCGCATAATGTTTACGCTACCAAGTATGTGACCCTCACCTTAAAAAACACCGGCATCGAGCATCCCGTGCTGGCGAATGTCTATAACGGAGCAATCAAGCCCTTGGATTGGAAGGCGGGGACGCGTGACACCCTGGAAAGAGTTCCCCTGCTCGATAGCGTGCAGGCTATTGTGGATGCTGACTACTTCGATTGGCCTGTGCTGCCCGAGGCACCGAGTTCGCTGGAGGCCAAGGTGGCGAAGGATTCCGCCCAGCTTACCTGGGAACCGCACGGCGGCGATACCACCGCCATGGCGGTGGAGCGCCGCACAGGCGACCACGGCAGTTGGGAGCGGGTGGCAAAATTGGCGGCGGGCGCGAAGGATTATACCGACAGCCACTTAGCGCAAGGCCAGAGCGTCTCCTATCGGGTCCGAGCCCTCAATGATGCCGGTGAATCCGCCTATTCCAACATCGTCCGCGTCAGGATGTAAGGTCTGATGGGCCCCGGGGCTCCACTATTATCTCGCGCACTTCAGCAAGTTCGTGCGACCGGGAGATTATCGGGTTGAGGTGCCGTGATGAGTAAGCTCCGCTAACTGCAAGTTTCCGGTTTGGGAGAGCGATTTGGGCGACCCTTCAACTCAAGCAGCGGTGAATGCGGCGCCGCACCTGCGGCGGGTGCTAACCCTTTGGGATCTCATCTTCTATGGCATCGTCCTGATCATGCCTATTGCGCCGGTCCCGATGTTCGGGATCGCGCAACAGCTTTCCCATGGGCACTTTGTTACAACCATCCTCCTGGCCATGGGCGCCATGCTATTCACGGCAGTCAGCTACGGACGGATGGCCGCACTTTACCCCACCGCGGGTTCAGCTTACACCTATGTTGGGCGCGGGTTGAATCCGCACCTGGGATTCCTGACCGGCTGGGCGATGTTCCTGGATTACCTGATACAACCCCTCCTCAATGGAATATTTGTAACTCTAACGGTTAAAAGGTTCATCCCTCAAGTTCCCTACTTCATCCTGGCGGCAGTCTTTGTGGGCTTAATGACCGGCCTGAATTTGCGCGGCATCCGCACCACGGCACGCGCCAACGTCATCCTTGTGGCCATCATGTCGGTTGTTATCGTCGCCTTTATGGTTTTGGCGGTCCGGTATCTCTTTCATTGGGGAGGATGGGGTGGCGTCTTCTCGTTTCAACCTTTCTACGATCCCAAGACATTCGACATTCGGTACATCTGGACCGCCACTTCCTACGCCGCGCTGACCTACATTGGATTTGACGGGGTCACAACCCTCGCCGAAGAAGTGGTAAATCCCAAGCGCAATGTCATGCTGGCCGCAGTATCCGTCTGCCTGTTCACGGGCATCGTGGGGGGACTGGAGATTTACCTGGGTCAGCGGGTCTGGCCGGACTACTTGACCTTCCCCAACCTGGAGACAGCCTTTATGGATGTCACCCGGCGTGTGGGGGGACCATTGCTGTTTCAGGCCTTGGGGATCATTTTGATTCTGGCTTGCATGGGAGCAGGGATGACGGGGCAGGTGGGCGCCGCGCGGCTGCTTTTCGGCATGGGCCGGGACAATGTCCTTCCGCGCCGCATCTTCGCCTACCTGGACCCCAAGCACAACACTCCCACACGCAACATCTGGCTGATTGGAATCGTAGCCTATCTTGGGACGCTGATGGTTTCCTACGAGCAAGCCGGCGAGATTCTGAATTTCGGCGCCTTCCTCGCTTTCATGGGGGTAAACTTTGCCACCTTCTGGCAGTTCACAATTATCACGCGCCCCGACCACAAACGCCGCGTGTTCCAAGATGTGGTTATGCCCTTAATTGGGTTCGTGTTTTGCCTGTGGATTTGGTTGGGTTTGAAGACTCCGGCGAAAATCGTGGGCGGAATTTGGTTTCTTGCCGGATTAGTGTACTGCGCCATTAAGACCCGTGGCTTTCGCTCTCGACCCCTCATGATTGACTTCAGCGAATCCTAACGGCTCTCGCGCCAAACCGGCGGCGAAAAAACCGGTTGAGTTAGTTTGAAGCTTGGGAAAGGTCGAGGTCTTGCGCCAGACTCAATCATGATAATTGTCGCCGGCTAAAGTGCTTGACTTACTGCCATGAGGCAATATGATTGGAGCGTTTTGCGCTAAAGTTATCGCGTTACCCTTTTGGATCGGAGATACTACTGTTCTTGATGGTGAAAGTTTTAGCCAGCCAGGAACTCCCTTTCCCCAAGAACTGCCCCAAACCGGCGACAGCAAGGAGGAACAATGGAAACCAAGCCCCGGGAATTGCTCGCGAGCGAAGGCGGCCCCAAGGCCGTAACTAAACTCGGCCCTTTCCCTTCCAAACTCGGACGGGAGGAGTTGTGGGAACTGATCGACCTGTGGGAGTTCAGTCCGGAGAATAAGCAACGAATCAAGGAAATCATCGAGCATGAGGTGAACGTCGAGGGGCCACACCTTTTCCGCTATTACAACCCCAAGCCCAGTAGGGTTGCGGCGGCGGAAGAAGCCATGCGGGAATTGATCGGCTCGAAATATTGCCTTGCCGTCAACTCTTGCACCTCCGCTCTCATCGCGAGTTATCGGGCTTTGGGAATCGGGGCCGGGGATGAAGTCATCGTGCCGGCCTACACGTTCTTCGCCAGCGCGGCAGGCGTCGTCGCCGCCAACGGCATCCCGGTAATCGCGGAAGTTGACGACTCCCTGACGTTGGATCCGGAGGCCGCAGAGCGTGCACTGACGCGCCGCACCAAGGCGATCGTAGTGGTGCACATGCGTGGCGCCGCGGGACAAATGGATGCCCTGTTGGACTTGGCCAAACGAAAAGGGCTTCCGTTGGTGGAGGACGTAGCGCAGGCGGGTGGCGGGTCGTTCCAGGGCAAGCGCCTGGGAAGCCTGGGCGCCGCGGGGTGCTTCAGCTTTGACCATTACAAAGTTATGTCTTCCGGGGAAGGCGGGTTTGTGACGACGGATGACGAATGGCTGTACACGCGAGCCCAAAGCTGGCATGACACGGCAGCTTGCTGGCGGCCCGACCGTTTTGCCCGTGAACGTCGGGAGGGCGAATTGTTCGCCGGAGAGAATTACCGCATGAGCGAATTGCAGGGGGCGGTGGCCATCGCCCAAATCCGCAAAACGGACAACATGCTGGTGGGTTACCGCCGCGGGCGCGATCGGATCCTGGCGGGAATCGAAAAATTCCCCGGGCTCAGCTTCCGGAGGCTTACCGACCCGGCGGGCGACACGGCTATCTGCTTGATCATGTTTTTGCCCAATCCCGATGTCACACGACGAGCGATTGAAGCGTTGCATGCCGAGGGCGTTCCGGCCGGAGGCGTTTACGATTCCAAAGTGCGCGACTGGCACATTTACACCTATTGGGATCACATCATAGAAAAGAAGAGTGTGGCGGCAGACGGGTTGCCCTGGAGCGCGGTGCCGGCTGACGAGTTGCCGAAGTACTCGCGCGAAATGTGCCCCCGGACTCTGGACCTGCTGGGTAGGTCCATCCACATTGAAATTAACCATAACTATTCAAATGAAGATTGCAATGCTATTGCGCTCGGCATTAATAAGGTCTTGCGTCGCCTATTGCGCTAGGTTCAGGGTGGGGAGGCCCGCCCGGAACCATCTTTACGATTTCATTTACCCCTAAGGAGAATTCGCCATGAAACTGGGTCTATGCTTGGAAATGGCTCTGACCAGCCTGCCGTTTGCAGATCGCGTGAAGACCGCGGCCCGCCTGGGCTTCAAGAATGTCGAAATCTGGTGGGTAGACAGTGTTTTCAAAGGGACTCCCGACCAGTTGGCCGAGTTGGCGCAGGCCAATGGCGTCACCATCACCAATACGGTCATCAACTCGCCGGACGGCTCGGTAGGCAGCGGCCTGACGGATCCACGCAAGAGCAAAGACGCGTGGCTTGAGCGCGCGCAGATGACCATCAATTACACCAAAGCAGCGCAGATTCCCAACACGATTTTCCTGACGGGCAATCGGGTGCCGGACTTGACTGACCGGCAGATGCTGGAATCGGTCATCGAATGGACCAAGCCGGTGGTCGACATGGCGGAGAAAGCAGGCGTGACCCTGCTCCTGGAACCCTTGAACGACAAGTACGACCACCCCGACCACTGGCTTACCAGCAGCGATCTGGGCGCGGAAATCTGCCGAAGAATCGGCTCGCAACGCCTGCGAATGCTCTTCGACTGTTACCATATGCAGATTATGGAAGGCGACCTCGTCAATCACATAAAGCGGAATATCGACGTCATTGGCCACTTCCATTCGGCGGGCGTGCCGGGACGGCATGAGCCGTTTCAGGGCGAGACGAATTATCCATTCGTCCTGGGTCAGATCGAGCAACTAGACTACCAGGGCGTCTTTGGCCTCGAATTTGCCCCATCGATGGAGGACGAAATTTCACTCTCGCAAACGATGAAATACTTGTCCAAGCAGGCGTAGCTCTCTGGGCTCATTGGGCGAACGTCGCGCACACCGGCCGTTTCAACCGTCCGGCAATGACAATTTGGCGCTCTGTCTGTAAGTGGATTTATTTTCATTAGGATGACGGGTTTGGCAAGCGAAAAATCCCTGTTTTCACCCTTTGTTTTCAATGAGCTGCGGGGTTAGCGCAAATTGTCCGACTGGTGAATTCGGAGACATAAAGTCGCGCTGCCACCGGTACAGTTTCTCGGCCTGCATTGCCGTTGACCAAAGGCCTTTCCTCCGACTCGCCGGTTCCGCCGAGGGCGCAACCGGCCCTCAATCCTCACCACAGACTGTAGCCTAAGATTTTAGTCTTGTCAAGAGAAATCTTTAGCGTAGTGAAAGAGGCCCTTCGGCCACTACTCAAGGACCTAAGATTCCGCTGAGAAGAAACGGGCTAACATCTCGCCGCCCTAAAGCCGACACTGAAGATTCAGGGCAACCATGGGGGTACCCTCCGTTACAAATAAGTCAGCGGCAATAATTCTTCTCCCATACTTCTTCCCCCTTCGACTGCAAAAGTTGGGCTAGAATGGCGGCGCATAGCCCCTCCAGATGTCGTCTCAGATCGGCAAGCAATGACGAAGATACCGCATTTGCGATGGTTCGTGGTGCTGACGCTCTTTGTGGCGAGCGGCTTGAGCTTTTTCGACCGCCAGGTACTCTCAGTGTTGGCGCCGATCATCACCAAGGATCTACGGATGGACAACATCGCGTATTCATGGGTGGTGTTCGCCTTCATTCTTGCTTACAGTGTGATGTTCTCAGCCGGCGGCAGGATCATTGACCGCTTGGGCACACGCGGTGGCCTGGGCCTTGCCGTCGGCGTTTGGAGTGTGGCGAGCCTGTTGCACTCGGTCGCTCATAGCGCTCTCCAACTCGGATTCTTCCGCTTTCTGCTGGGCTTCGGGGAAGGCGGTTGTTTCCCCGGTGCGGCCAAGGGAGTGATGGAATGGTTCCCGAAAAGAGAGCGAGCAACCGCCATGGGTATTGCCACCAGCGGTGGCTCCGCATTCGGGGCAGTGGTCGCCCCACCGGTGGTCGCGTGGGCGGCGGTACACCTCGGTTGGCGCGGCGCCTTCCTTATCACGGGATTCCTAGGCGCGGGCTGGGTGGTGGTGTGGGTCTCAACCTATTCGCGCCCGCAAGAATCGCGCCTACTTTCAGATCGTGAACGAAGTTACCTGGCGCAGACGGACAAGGGATTATTCGAGCCTGCGGGTTCGAAGGAAATTGCTCGCCCGGTTCCTTGGGCAGCCCTTCTCCGCCTACGTCAGGTGCAGGGACTGGTCGGTTCTCGACTCCTGTTCGATTCGGTGTTCTATTTCTACATGTTTTGGATTCCGCAATATCTAAGCCAGGTTCGTGGTGCTTCCCTGGAGAAGATTGGACAATTAAGTTGGATTCCCTTCTTAACCCTGGGAGTCGCCTCGGTTCTTGGGGGCTTGGTTTCAGACCGCCTCGTCGCACGTGGTTGGGCCATCGACAAGGCTCGCAAGGGCATCCTCCGGGCTTCGGCTTTTCTGACGCCCGTTTCCATTCTGGTGGTTTATGTGCGGCAGACAGAAACCGCGATCCTTCTCATGAGCGTCCTCATGTTCGCGCATGGTTTCTGGATTACGAATTACATGACCATCATCGGAGATCTCTTTCCCAGCCGCATGGTGGCCACAGTGGTGGGGCTCACCGGAACGGCCGGTGGGATCGGCGGATTCCTGACCAGCCTGCTGATCGGCAGGGTCGTTCAACACATCTCGTTCACACCTGTCTTCGTTGCCGCGGGGGTTACTTATCCGATTTGTCTGGTCATCATGGTTCGTGCCATCAAGGAAATCAAGCCGATCGATTTTCCATTCCCTTCCCTAGCAGGTAGCAGTAGAGTTCCGTCTTGAATCACTTCATCTTCGATCGAAATCCGCGAGGTCCCGCATGTCGCCATCTTCTGGTTCAGAAAATCGCCAAATGGCAGGCCAACCGTTCGGAATCAAACGGCGCAAAGGACTGACGGCGAAGGTGTGCCTTTTTGCCGTCGGCCACAAACCCTATTGGGCACAATTTGAAGGGCTCCTCGATGAGCTCATGGGCTACCACCGGGAGTTAAAGGCGAGAATCCAGGCCCACGGCGTCGCTGTCACGGACTTGGGGATGGTGGACGATGCCGCGACCGCATACCAAAAGGTCAAGGAAATCCATGCCCTCCAACCCGATCTGGTCTTCGTCAACATGGTCACCTACGCCACCAGCTCCACGTGGGGAATCATGGCTCGCGAACTCGCGGCGCCGGTCGTCTTCCTCGCCCTGCAACCGTTGAAGGCGATGCCCTACGAGCGCGGGTCAACCTATATGCAACTTTGCAACGACAACATCTGTGCCATTCCGGAGTTTGTGAATACCTCGATTCGGATGGGCCGGAAGCCGCCCGAGCTGGTGATTGGTCACCTCCAGGGCGACGAGCGCGCCGAGCGGGAACTGAGAGAGTGGTGCCAGATCTCGAAGGTGCTCCACGACGTTCATGGGGCGCGGATCGGCCACTTTGGCCATCCCATTGAGGCGATGCTGGACATGCATTCTGACCAGACAGCGTTTACGGCGCAGTTTGGCATCCATATTGTGCAGACGGAGATTGACGACGTACTGGAAGAGCAGAACACCGTGCGCCCGGAGGAAATCGAGCAGAAAAAGCGTGAGATTGCCGATTTCTTCGACTTTCCGGATCCGAGGAGCGATCCGATCACCCGCAAGGTTACCGATGAAGATCTCTACGCTGCCGCCCGCGCCGCCGTCGCCCTGGATAAGTTCATCGACCGTTACTCGCTGGACGGACTGGCTTACTATTACGCGGCCCGGCCAGGCTCAGAGGGCCGGGAACTCGCGACGAACCTGATCGTGGGAAACTCATTGCTCACGGCCGCGGGATTTCCCATGTGCGGTGAGTCCGACCTCAAAACTTGCGTTGGCATGCTCATCATGGACCGCCTGGAAATTGGGGGATCGTTTGCCGAGTTCCACCCGATGGACTTTGAGGAAGACTTCATTCTGGTGGGGCACGACGGACCCCACCACCTCAATATCGCCGCGGGCCGGCCACTCTTGCGGAGCCTGCTGAAGTATCACGGCAAGCCGGGATCGGGCGTGTCGGTGGAATTCAAGATCCGCGAAGGGCCGATCACTATGTTGGGCGTAACCCAGAAGTTTGACGGCCGGTTCAAATTCGTAATTGCCGAGGGTGAATCGGTGCGTGGTCCCATTCCTGCCACGGGGAATACCAATACGCGCGGCTATTTCAAGCCGGATGCGCGTACGTTTTTCAAGGCGTGGGTCGCGGAAGGACCAACCCATCACTTTTCCCTTGGCGTCGGGCACCACGCGGAGACGTTGAAGCGAATCGGTGAAGCTTTAGGAATCGAATCCGTCATCGTGAGGAAGTCGTCGGAGTAGGTCTTAAGGGGAGTACGACATGAAAGGAAAGCCCGTAAATAGCCAGATGATTTCCCGGAGGGACTGGCTCCAGCGGACGGCGGGCGCCGCCGTGGCGCTCCCTCTCTCCGGCCAGGGTCACTACGAGGTGCGGCCGTTGCCGGCCAGCCCGCACGCACTCTGGACCGAACCCAGCGCCTTCAGGCGCGTGACGCTCGAGATGAGCTTGAAGCCCTTTCGCAACATCGATGAGCCGGCCATTCGGTCGGTTTGTGAGCATGTCTTCCGGCAGTGGGCGGCTCTGCTCCGGCGCGCCGACGCGAGTGCGGTGATGCTTTGGACAGCCGATGGGAGCGAGATTCTTGAATACGGCGGGAGAATGAGTGACGAAATCGAGTGGGCACGCTACATCGGCAGCGCCAACCCCGAGAAGGCGCCGCCGAAAGCCGACGCGTCCAAGATCAACATCCATGAGCAGGCCCGGCTGTACATGGACAACCCACCCAGGATTACCTACGGCATCCTGAAAGAGATTGTCCGAACCTTCAGGTGCGTAGGGCAATCGATGACTGGCAAGGCGGTGAAGGTGGGCGCGACGTTTGACCCCGGGCCGGAGTTCGCGCGTTCGCCCTTCAAGTACCAGCGGCATCAGGAGATTCTCAAGGGCGAATGGGTGGATTGCAGTTCGATGTTGAACGGCGATGCGAAGGCCTACGCGGGCTTCCCGAACGGCATCCCCGCGGGCACGCCATTCGGGGCATTCTTCGGACGTCAGGTGCAGCATTTCCTCACCGACCTTGGCTTTGATTACATCTGGTTTTCCAACGGCTTCGGGTTTTCCGCGACCGCGTGGAGCGTGAAAGGCCCGCTTTTCGATGGCGAGGCGTTCCATCCAGAAAAAGCTGCGGGAATTCGCGAGAAGGTTATTGGCTTCTGGAAGGTTTTTCGCCAGGAGTGTCCGGCTTTCCCCGTGGAATGCCGCGGCAGTAATCTTTCTACTGGCGCGGACTTGGCCGCGAGTGCCTCGCCGATTCGCGACATCTTTGATGGGGGATTCAACATGGTGGCCCCGCCGAACTCGCCCTGGGCCGCCATTGACGGGGACTTTGGATTGGAGGTGAGCGGGTATCTCTCTCACATCGCGCACCTGCCACCCGGCGACGTATTTCCTTTCCGCTTCTACACGCACGACCCCTGGTGGTTGAATAGCCCTTGGTTTGATCGCTACGGGCATGAACCCCACGACATCTACCTTCCCCTCGCCCTGGCGCGCTTGGACCGCGAAGGCAAGGTCACTCGGCCGTCGTACGTCGAGTTCCTCACGATTGATAGCTCTTATGGAGAACTGCCCGACCAGTGTCCGAACGAGGTGACGCCGCACATTCTATTGGCGATGGATCATTTCTCCGACGAGCCAGGCCTGCTCACCTGGGTGTACCCCTTCCGCGAGTTCCATGAAAAAGTGTTCGGAGATTCACCCCACCCCGGCGAAGTATTTTTCAGCGATTGGTTCATGCGCAACGCCGTGAATGCCGGCTTGCCCCTGAACACGGTCGTCTCAACAGATAACTTCCTGGCCTCACTCGGAGCGAATCCTGAGGTCTATGAAAACACTATTTTGCTGACGCCCGTTCCCCAGGCGGAAACCCTGCTGGAGACCGCGCTATTGGAGCACGTTCGTCGAGGGGGCGATGTTTTCCTTTACGGCCCGATGACAGAGGCCAACAGGACGTTCCTCGATTTGCTCAACTTGAAACTGGCGGTACCCCTCACAGGGGAACTCAAGATGCAACTATTGCTAGAGGGTGACGACATCCGCCGCGGAACGCCGGCAGCCCGCATTCTTCATCGCGACCTGTTATCGGGCGGCGGCATCGACACGGTATTAAAGGAGCCGGGAATTGTGGGCTGCGAGGTGTGCGCCATCGTTTCTGACGGACCAAACGAGCGCGTCTTTGCCGTCACGCGGACGGTCGGCTCTGGCCGGCTGTCGTGGGTTCGCGGTAGCCTTTCGTCATCGATCACGAACGCTTACCTTCCCCAAGCCGACGATCCGAAACTGTACTTTCAGGCAGAGTATCTAATGCGCTACGTCCTGGGGAAACTCGGGTACGAGTTGCGGGTGGAGAAACCCGCAATCGACAGCCGGAATCCGCTTGTGCTCGTGGCGCGCAGCAATAATGGGTTCTTCTTTTCCGGGTACTGCCCGTCAACGGCCGTAACCCTCCGGCTACGGTTTCCGCGCGGGGCTCCCATCCTGAAAGGAAACGAGACTTGGTTCAGGGGCGGGTACTCGACATACAACATGCCGCGCGCCTGGCATCACGAATGCCGGTGTTTCCTCGAACAGGCTGAGGAGGGAGAGATTTCCTGCGTCGAGAGAATTTCCGAGGAGATTGGCATCCGGCGGCGCCTGTTGCTAACGGGCCTCAAAAACGCGACTGTGCATTTTTATCCCGAAGTTCGACCCGCCGGCCCGCCTGTCCGAATGGAAAGCGGTCGAACACAGGCCAGCTTCTTTGAAACTGAGAAGCAGGTTGCCTACGTACCGGCAGAGTCAGGACGTCGTCTGGTGGCCCATGACGTCACCGGCGACCTGCTCATCTCCTGGTGAATCCTCCCGGCGCAGGTACGGCAAACAAAAACTCCACCACCGCCGATTCGTATCCCTGCCAGTCACCGGCACGGACCGGGATAGGGATTTATGCCAAGCCTTCGCTTATGCATTGACATATCCTCCTGACCGGGAGATAAAGGAGTGCCAACCCTGGGTGCGGCATGCATCCGAGCTTTACGCGGAGTGGCCGTAGCGGGATGCCAAGCGGAAGCCCCCCACGATCGCGTTGAGGGCACCGGCACCTGGTCCACGCTGTGAATTCCTGACATGAATTCAGGGCAAATGCCTAATCAGAATAGGCTGTTCAATCTTCTCGTTGTGCTCATCTGCTTTGCGATGGCACAGACCGCGGCGGCGGGCAATCAATCGTCCGCAAACTGGACGGGGACGTTGATTGATTCGACCGGCAAGCCCGTCGGCCAAGCAGAGGTCGAGTTGCGCGATATCCGCTCAGACAAAAGACGGCAGTCCAAGACAGACACGCACGGCGTATTTGTGCTCTCCGAACTCCCCGCGAGTGAATACTCTGTATCGGTTCATTGGAATAGCCAAACCTTGGTGGCGACGGCTCCCTTGAAGATCAGTCCCGGCCAGATTCTCGCCGATCAACTCCAACTCGGCGCACATGGTGTCGAGGTTGTCGCTCCCCGGCTTCCTGGCGAGGCGGCAAAACAATCTACCGGCGGAGAGGTCCTGTCCAGCCAGACGGTGGCCGATCTCCCGCTCAACAAACGCGACTTCAGTCAGCTCCTTTTGCTTGCCGCCGGCACCATGACCGACACCAATGGCGCTGCCAATTTCACCCAGCAGTTTGCCGTCAACGGTCAGCGCGGGACGACCACAGTTTTTGCCACCGACGGCATCGATACCACAGACCCGGAGATGGGCGGAGCGACCTTCTCGAACTTCAACGTGGACGCGATTCAGGAGATCAAGTCGAGTTCCGGTGTGATGCCGGCAGAGATCGGCCACGGAGCCGCCGGGTTCACCAATATCATCACCAAATCCGGCAGCGACCAGGTTCATGGATCTGTGTTTGAATTTGTGCGCAACGCGGCATTTGACGCCCGCAACTTCTTTGACCGGCGGAATGTCGCAAACCCTGAGCGAATACCCCCGTTTGTCCGCAACGAATTTGGTTTTACCAACGGCGGTCCACTGATCCTTCCCGGAATCTACGACGGCCGGCACCGGACGTACTACTTTGGTCAATACCAGGGCTTCCGCCAGGTCCTGGGAACCACGCAAGTCCTCTCGGTCCCGACCGTGGAGGAACGCCAGGGCTTGGACACCACGGCTTTCGCCGGAGACACTTTACTGGTTCCAGTGAATCCACAGATTGCTCCCGTATTAGCGGACTACCCCTTGCCGAACGACCCGATTGGGGCTTACGGCGCGCGCACCTACGCAACTTCCGCCAAGGTGTCAACCAATACCAATCAATTCTCGCTACGCATCGATCATCGAATATCCGACCGGGCCACGTTCTTTGGGCGATTCAATTTCAGCAACGTTACCGGACCGCTCACCAACCCCGATCAGACCGCCATTGATCCCAGTTACGCCATTCGCTTTTTGGATCACCAGCGGAACGCCGGGATCACCTACACTCGCACCTCCTCCCCGCACTTCAGTTGGGATGCTTCTTTGGGATTTATCCGCGCCACGCCGTTTTTTCCCTCGATCGACCATACTCAGCCGGCCATCGAGTTCGGCGACGGCCTCTATGAACCCATCAACTCCGCGGATGGCTCGGTGATCGGCGTCTTCGGCAATCTCCTCCAGGCGAAGCAGAATTTCACCTACCTGCACGGAATCCATGCGCTGAAGTGGGGCTGGGAAATTCGCCAGAACCGCGATTCCACGATCTTCGGCACGAATCCCAACGGCCTCTACACCTTTGGCGGTGGGCCGGCCTACGCGCCCATCCCTATTCTTTCCGCTAGCGGCCAGCACAACATCCAGGCTGGCGACTTGCTTCCCGATTCCCTGACCGGCCTGCTTACGGCTACTCCGTTCGCCTACCTGATCTCTTTGGCCTCACCGCAAACAGCCACGGGCGACCGTTTCAATGAAGCGTCAATGCACCGGCAGGCCTATAATTTCTACATCCAGGACACATGGAAAATCACGCCCCGTCTACAGATGGATTACGGTTTGCGGTACGAATATAATTCACTCTTTGAGGAGCCCAAGGATCGCACGTCGGGTCCGATCTTTCTGGGACCTGATGGCCGGCCGGCACGCTCCTGGGACCCGGGCGTCTATCAGCACTTCCTCGTCAGACCCGAGCCACCCTACGCCAAGGATTGGAGGGGGTGGGGGCCGCGGCTCGCCATCGAGGTGCGGCAGAGTGAACACACCGTCTGGCATGCGGGTGCTGCCATCACCACGCGTTTGCCCAATCTTTTTCAGGAAGATTTCACCACCGGCGGCGCGCCCTTCATGGTTCAGCCCACCCTTACGGCCAAGTCGGGAGTGTCTGTCCCCTTTGAGAACGCGGTAACTCATTTCAATCTACCGGTGCCCTACACTGCGTCGGGACAGCCGGTATTTCCGACCGGCCGCACCACGGACGTTCCACCCAACACGGTGATGGATGTCCAGCGTTATGAATCCGACCTGGCGGCCGCGACGCCCGGGCACCAGTTCCAGCCTCTTTCCATTTTTGGAATCATGTCGAACTTTGCCGATGGTTACATCCAAAGTTACACGGCAGGAGTGGACCACGATTGGGGCGACGTCAAGTTGAGCGCTGCCTACGTGGGCACCGCGGGCGTGCGGCTGCCCAGCATTGTTTATCCCAACGGTTATACAGGCGCCGATGCGGCGTTCGCACATTTTACAAGCTTCGACCCGGCAGGGAATGTCACGGGAGGATTTGGGCCGGAAGCTATGATGAGCAGCCGTTCCCATTCCACGTATCATGGCCTGCAAGTGGGTGCGGAGAAAACTTCCGCCCGGCTCGGTCTGGGGTTTCAGGCGAACTACACCTTCAGCAAATCGCTCGATGACACCAGCGCGACCTTGGGAGGTTTCCTCGGCTCCTCGGGGACTCTGTTGCAGGCGAGTCCGCAAAACCCCTGGGACCCGGGCGCGGAGAAGGGGCCGTCCACGTTCGACACGACCCACGTTTTCACTCTCAGCTTGATTCAGGCTTTGCCCTTCGATCGCATTTCCGCGTTTCAGCCGCTCGGCCGCAAGGTGACCGCCGGATGGCAATTCCTGAACATCACCACGCTCACCAGCGGCGCGCCCTTTACCGTTTTCTCGGGAATTCAACAGACCGGGGTGGGTGCCACGGGAGCCGACCGCCCGGATCAAATCGCGAAGCCGGATTTCTCGACGAGCCGCAAGGTGCGGGAGGACTACTTCGGACGCGGCCTGGATAACCCCTCGTTCTTTTCCCTTCCCATCAATCTTCCCGACGGTACGGGGCCCAATCTCGGGAGGTTCGGAACTCTGGGCCGCGACAGTTTCCGCGGACCGGGCTTCCGCGACTTGGATATGTCCTTAATCAAGGATACCCAACTTGGAAGGCGAGGCAATGCGGAGGCGGCAACGCTGGAGTTCCGCGCAGAATTCTTCAATGTCTTCAACCTCGTTGATTTCAGCCTGCCCTCGAATGTCGTCCTGGGGTCGGGATTCGGGCTCATCAACAAGACCGCCGGTCCCTCCCGGCAAATCCAGTTCTCGCTGAAGCTGATTTACTGAATTGTGCGGAGATTCAAGAAAGCAAGCCCTGGCTGGGGTCAAACCGGAGAGAGGGCGCGGCCGACTTCAGGCAGAAGCCGCGCCCTCACAACCACTGTTACGGCGTCACCTTCAAGATCCCTTCGACGGGAATATCCGCCGAAGACTTCCCTATCATGATTTCAAAGTCGCCGGGCACCACGCGCCAATGCATGTCGATGTCGAGCAACTGGAGATCCTCTGGGGTAAGCGTCAGGGTTACGGTTTTGCTTTCGCCGGGTTCGAGCGCCACCCGCTCAAATCCGTGCAACTGCTTGACCGGCATGGAAACGGGTGCGTACTTCTCATGTGTGTAGAGTTGCACCGTTTCTACACCCGCGCGGCCGCCGGTATTCTTGACGTCCACGCTGACGCGCGCCTCGCCTCCCGGATGAATCGCGTCGGGCGAAATACGAAGATTGCTATACTCATACTGGGTATAGCTTAATCCATGGCCAAAGGGGTAGAGAGGAGTGGCAGGCATATCCACGTATCCCCGCTTGATCTCTTTCATCCAGTAGGCCTTGGAGGGTTTGTAGTTGTAATAAGCAGGTAACTGGCCGGAGTGCCGGGGGATGGTAATGGCCAGGCGGCCGCTGGGGTTGTAATCTCCGAAGAGCACATCGGCTACGGCGGTGCCACCCAGCTCGCCAGGCCGCCACGCCTCGACAATAGCGGATACGTGCTCGGCAGTCCAGCGGGTGGAAAGCGGCCGGCCGTTGACCAGCACCACCACGGTGGGCGTACCGGTTTCATAGACGGCGCGGACAAGGTCTTCCTGCACACCCGTCAAATCAAGGTTAGCGATGTCGTGGCCTTCACCGTCCGTGGGCGGATCTTTATCTTCATCCACGTCGTTCTGACCCTGGTTTTCGCCCACCACCACAATCGCCACGTCGGCATTCTTGGCGGCACGAACGGCTTCGGCGAATCCGCTCTTGTCATCCCCCAACACCTTGCAGCCCTTCACCGCCGTCACCTTGGTTGCTGCCCCGACTTTGGCTTTGATGCCTTCCAAAATGCTCACAACGTGCTGCGGAATGGCCTTGGGCGAGTAATCGCCGAGCTGGTTCATCAGGTTGTTGGCATCCGGACCGATCACCGCCACCGACTTGACGTCTTTCTTGAGTGGCAGCAGGCCTTTATCGTTCTTCAGCAGGACGATCCCCTCGCGGCCGGCGCGCAACGCCAAATCCTGGTTCGCATGGGAATGCACGATGGTCGCGGCGCGGTCCACGTCGACGTAGGGATTCTCAAACAAGCCCAATTGGAACTTTAGTTTCAGGACGCGGCGCAGCGCCCGATCCACGAGCGCCCCCGGCACTTCCCCTTGTTCCACCGCCTCGACCAGCGGGCCCATATAGGCGGGTTCATAAGTGATGTTCAGGTCAACTCCGGCTTTGAGCGCCAGGGCACCGGCTTCTTTCTGGGTGGGGACGATCTGCTCGTAGGTTAATGTCGAAAAGCCGCCGCCTTCGCTTTCCACGACGCCCTCAAAGCCGATGTCCTTTCGCAGAATATCGTTCATCCATTTCACCGAGCCGTGGGCAGGTATATCTTCGACCTCCGGGTATCCGGCCATCACGCCCAAGCCACCGGACTTGGTGATTGCGCCTATCCAAGGAAACATGTCGTTCTCGCGCAAAGAGCGTTCGGAGAGTTCAATCGCTCCGCGCTCGAGACCACTGGCGGGTGAGCTTTGCGTGGGGAAATCTGTCAACACCGCGATCACCCTGCCCGGGTCGGCGATGTTAGTCCCTTGGGTACCGTGCACGATCTCCTCACCAATGCGCATGTAGAGGTAGGGGTCTTCGGTGTAGGCTTCCTCATTCCGGCCCATGCGCGGATCGCGGTCCAGCTCCATCACCAGGGTGGATAACATGTGGATGCCGACGGCCCGGGACTCCGCGGCGGCGGCAGAGTAAATCGCTCGCACTAAATCAAGATCGAACGAACTGCCAATGGCCAGGCCCTCGGGAAAGACCGTTGCGCCAGGATACATGGCGCCGTGCGTGCCCTCCTCGTCTTGCATCAGGGGGATTTTCAGCCGCGTCTGGGTGAGCGCGATCTTCTGCAGCTCATTGAAATACTCGGCCGCGTGGCGGGCATTTCCGTCGTGCAGTACTTCGTCGGCCAGGGTAAAGAAGCCGCAGGCCGGACCGATTTCCTGGGTGTAGGTTCCGGCCGCGAAACGCTTGCACGCCTCCTGCTTGGCCGGAATGGTGGTTCCCAGTTCATCCACATAAACACAGGGCAAGTTGAGCTGCCCGACCTTCTCTTTAAGCGTCATGCGGCTCATCAGGTCATTGACGCGCTCATCGATTGTTCGCGTGTGGTCGAGGTACATCGGCAATGAGCTGCCGGCCTGCGCGAAAAGCGCTGGACCTCGTGACAGCACCGCGGCGGCTATCACCATCAGCAACCAAAGGGATTTCTTCCTTATCATTTCTCACCTCCAATGGATCATATCCTCAGGGCTTAGGTGCCTGAAACGTGTACTGGCCGGACGCTACTTCGAATACAGATGCGGTGCCTTCCTGCCGAAGGTAATGTACGCCCGCTGCTTGGGAAACGGGACGGCCGGTTTCAGTGATCTGCTCCTGGGTGCGGGCCGGCAGGTATACCGTGGCGGAGGCGTTTGCCGGGATACGCACCGTCAACTCGAAGCCCATACCATCCTTCTTCCAACTGCTTTCCACGCGGCCTCGCACCGTGTCGTGCCAGGCTTTCACCCAAGTGAGATCGCCCACCGGCTGCGGTTTGATCGTGATGTGGTTGATATCCGCTTCGATGCCTGCCAGACCAGCATAGAACCACTCCTCGATATGCCCGAGCATGCAGTGATTCTGCGACGAAGCGGGGTCCGCGTCCCAGGCTTCGGTAAGCGAAGTGGCGCCGCGATCAAGTTGTGCCCCGTAGCTGGGCGGGTCACGGCGATTGGTCATGGCGAAAAGTACGTCGGAGCGGCCCGCGTCCATCAGCGCAAGGACGAGGTAGTGATAGCCAATGTCTCCCGCGGTCTGCTGATTCCCACGCCGCGTCACATCGTCAACCAAATGGTCAACAACTCGGGTACCCTCGGCACGGGGGCAAATGTCCATGACCAGCGGCATGGCTTGCGCAGTCTGGCTGCCGGTCGAATACTGGCCTGTCCTCGGATCGAAGAAGGTCCGGTTGAACGCCTCACGCGCGCGGTCCGCCAGAGCCCCATAGCGATCCGCCTCCGCCGTATGTCCGAGTAGGCGGCTGGCTTGCACCACCACGCGCAGGTCCTGGTAATACGTTGCCGTCGCGGTCACGCCCAGCGGCGTGAGCTTTGAAACCCCCGGCTCGCCGGGCCCGATATCATACCAATCGCCTAAGCCGTAAGAGATGATGGAATCACGGGCCTTGGTTCCCAGGTAGTCAACGTAGCGTTCCATGGCCGTCAGGCTCTCTTCCAGCGTTCGCCGGTCGCCGTATTGGAGATACGTCCACCAGGGAACCATCACCATCGCGCTACCCCATTCGGGTGAATCTCCGAAGCCGAACGCGTGGACTGTGTAGTTGGGGGCGGTGTCAGGGATGAGCCCCTCGATGGTCTGCGCATCCCGCATGTCGCGGGCGATTTTGGGGAAGTACGACGAGAGGTCGTAATCGAACCCGATGCTGGACGCCATCAGGTAGGGCACTTCCAGCCAACCGAGCTTTTCGCGGTGCGGGCAATCGGTGACCACACTCTGGAGATTGCTGCGCACTGCCGCGTTGATCAGTTTATGGATGCGGTTGAACAATTCATTCGAACAGGAGAACTCGCCCGCCTGGGGCGCCGAGGAGTAAAGGAATTGCCCCTCCAGGTCGGTCACCTCGGCGTCGCCCTCCACCTGCACGAAGCGGAAGCCGTAATAGGAAAAGCGCGGATGCCAGGTCTCGCGACCGCTGCCCCGCAACGTGTAGGTGAAATACTCGGGGCTGCCAGAGCTCCTCTGGCTGACGAAGCCCTTGCCATCCAGCAGTTCTCCGGGGGTAAGGCGCACCTGAGCGCCGGCTTTCCCGCGCACGGTGATCTGCGGCCAGCCGGCAAAGTTCTGACCGAGGTCGTAAACATGGATTGCCGGGGCAGGTTCGCTGACTTTCACCGGGTGGAACACTTGCATTACCTCAATGGGTGGCTGCGATTGGGAAAACAGGCGCTCCGTCGAATCATCGACGACCTCGGACGCCTCCCAGCCCTTCCCCGGAAAGCCCGGCTCACTCCAGCCGGGTTGTTCCTCACGAGCGTCATAATCTTCGCCGCCGTAGATGCACGAGAAGCGAGTGGGGCTCGGCGCGACCTTCCAGCTTTCATCGGAGACAATGGTTTGCGTTGTCCCATCGTCGTACTCGATGCGAAGGTGCAGGATGAATTTGGGGCGGCCAAAACTCGCGGTGAATTTAACGTAGCGGCCGCCCGCCACGTTGTACATGCCGTTCCCCAGAAGAACACCGATTGCGTTGGCCCCTGAGCGCAGGAAATCTCCAACATCGTAGGTGGCGTATAGATTGGTGCGGCGGTAATTGGTCCAGCCCGGTTCCAAAACGTGGTCGCCCACTTTGCGGCCATTGAGGTATAGCTCGAAAAACCCCAACCCTGAGATATAGGCCGTGGCGCGAGTCACTTTGCGTGCGACTGAGAATTCCCGCCGGAACATCGGCAGCGGACCGGAGTTTATCGCCGTGCGGCTCCAGGCGATCCAAGTTGCCTGCCAGTCTTCGGGGTGCAGAATTCCCATCGACCAGCTCGCCACCGGGCTCCATTCCGACGGCACGTCGTTCTGGTCCCAGGTGCGCACCTTCCAATAACAACGCAGGTGGGAGGACAGTGGCTTTCCGCCGTATGCAACACCTACACTCTCGCGGCTGGCCACCTTACCGCTGTCCCATTCATCCGCCTGCCCGGCGTCCAGGGCATTGCGGGAGGAAGCGACGAGAATCTGATAGGCAGATTGTGACTGGCCCCGCTCCGGAGACTCGAGCGTCCAGCTAAAGCGCGGCTGGAGAACGTCGACCCCTTGCGGATTCACCCGATATTCGCAGCGCAGGCTTGCAGGCGAAACACTCGGCGAAGCCAGCAGCGCCGCCCACAATAACAACGTGGTCATGAAACCTCACTCCTCACGGTGGCTGCGTTCGACGGGTTCGAGGCCCACCGTCGTCTCCGGCACCGGCGGGATAATCCACTGAAGGATAACCGGCTGGACAGACTACTGGAATTCCTTCATGTATTCAAAGAATTGTTTGTCCGTGGGGTCCAGGTTTTCGACAAACTCCCCCTGGGGTCCGCCAAAACTCTGGCCGACTTTGAAATCAATACCATAGCTGCCGCCCTCCCGCCATTGTTCTGCTCTAACTCCTGGCCATGTTTCGATTTATTGTGCTGTCCCTCGAAACGCTGCTTCGCCTCGTGCGGGCGCGCCGGAGCCTCCCTCTCGAGAATCTCGCGCTACGCCAACAACTCGCCGTGCTGAAGCGACCGCATCCGATGCCAACAATGGGCCTACAAGCTCTTCTGGGTTGCTGTCCGTCGGTTCTGGTCAGGATGGAAACCATTGCTGATCGTCGCTACACCCGAGACTGTTGTCCGGTGGCACCGGGCCGGTTTCCGCTTGTCCTGGCGGCTGATCTCCCGGGCCAGGACGCAGGTGGGAAGAAGACCAACGTCGCAGGAAGTTCGGGAATTGACCTTCCCGATGGTGGCTGAGAATCCGACAGGGGGAGCACCGCGGATACAGGGGGAACTCCTCATGCTCGGGTTTGATCTCTCCGAGAGAGCGATTTCACGCTGGATGAAACGAGCTCCGAGGGATCCCGAACCGGCCCAACGTTGGCTCGCCTTTCTTCGCAATCACCGCGAAGCCATTGCGGCGATGGATTTCTTCGCGGCCCCCACGATCACCTTGGGTGGACGCTATGGCTTTTTCGTGATCAGCCATGACCGTCGGCGGATCCTGCCCTTCAACGTCACGAAGCACCCGACGAGCCGTTGGATCATCCCGCAGTTACGGGAAGCATTTCCATTCCAGTCGGCGTCCAGATTCCCAATCTTCGACCGAGATGCGAGATACGGGTTGGAGGTCCCCGTGGCCGTTCGATCCCTGAAGATGAGCCCCGTGCGGACCTCCTTCGAGAGTCCCTGGCAAAACGGTGTGGCGGAGCGTTGGGTCGAAAGTTGCCGACGAGACTTGCTGGATTATGTTATCGCCGTGAATGAACGCCATCTGAAACGGCGGCTCTCTGAATACGTCCGTTACTCCCACGACGACCGCACCCACCTCGGATTAAGCAAGGAAACACGGGGCGGTAGAGTTCAGGTGGCTGCCAAGGTTCGCGTTGTTTCTCCCGCCCGACTCGGCGGTCTGCACCACCGATACGACCGCGCGGCGTAAACGGCACCAGGAAATGATCTCGGGACTCTTGCGCTGCTCAGGGAGCAGGTGTCACGAGTTCCCAGGTAATTGCGAGCACGACACTGCCAGGAAATATTTCACCGCCAGAACCAACCTCCCTTCAAACCAGTAGATCTCACCGATTATCCACTCTCCCTGATGCAGATTGGATTGTGGCGAGACACAGCCATAGAATATCAGAGACGGTCGCAATCGATACGGTAGATGTCACGGGTGTTGATTGGGTTGACTCTCTTGGTTGCTCGTCGAAGCGACAACGAATTGAGCCTGTGAACGCCTACCCAATTGAGGAGGAGACACAATAGCTGCGGCAACAAGGGTCCCTAGCGGTTGCTCTTGGACTTGCCCAAAAAACCCTTCTCCGCCCCCCACGGCAAGCTCTTGATGCAATTGGGGCGCCAGCCCCTTTGTGGGACTGCCCACAAACATCTGATTCCGGGCAGCGGAATCTGCTCAAACCGGCACTTGAGAATCAATCGCTTGCGCTGAGCCGAATGGCGGGGTTCTTGGGCAAGCGAATCCATCATCTCAAACATTTCCAGCTCCCAGCATTAAACAAGATTCATGACGTTCTGAGCGCCCGCCGATAACACATATGAAAGTCGAAAGGGGCCGCAGCAAAGGCACGGTTGAAGGCGCCAAGGCCAAACGGGGGGTGGATAAAATGAGCGACGTACACTTGATCCTCATATTTTTATTGGCTCCTTTCGTTGTGGTTCTGGCCGGATTGATCGCTGCGACACGCATCGGGGATCCGGAATGCTCGCTCGGCACCCGGAAGTCTTCTCGACGGGCGATGACGCCGCCCATGACGGGCTCGCACGACTAACCCCACCGCATTCCACTCTAGCGGTCGGTGCATAGGTCTCTTGGCTTCGTCAGGCGAAATGCGGAAGGAGTACCACTGTGTCATTGCCTAGGTCTCACTCGACGAGCATCAAGCGGCGGTCCAACCCTGTAAGGGGTGGGCTCTGGCCCCCCTTCGGTCCTGATGATGGCGAACCTGTTTATTGCGCCGCGGGTGTGCCTTTTATGAAGCCGCCGTACTTTCGTACTATTGAGGGTAATAATTTTCCTTGATATACCCTGGTTAGGAGTTTACTACGTCCGTAGTCACCATGAGCGCATGAGGCTTGCTTTGCTGCTCAATGGCGAATGTTTACTCCATCCTATTTGCCGAGGCTCTCAATGATGAACGAAATGGGGCGGATACCGTTCCAACCGCACCGTGGATGTGATGGTACCGGGTTGCAAAAACGCCCATGAAAACTTGCCCCACTTGCCAGCAAACCTACACCGACGAAACTGAATCCTGTCCCCGTGACGGCGCTCGGTTTGCCGCCGAGTTCCGTGAGGAACGGAAATGCCCATACTGCGCCGAGCGGATTCTCAGTAAGGCGCCTGTCTGCAAGCACTGCGGCCACGATGTGGAGCCGCTCACCAAATCTGACACTGAAACTCCATCACCTGCTCCACGGCAAAGATCTACCGAACCCCTGAGTGCGCAGCCGCAAGGGAGCGAGCCCGCAGGGGGAGTCCAGTTTTCAGGGGCGGCGGCAAGCCGCCCGCCCGCAGCGGCCAAGCCCCCGCGGCATAAAGTGGCCATAGGGAATCTCCTCCTTGACTTGTTTCTGCTCGGCTTCATTGCATTCGGGTGCATGTCGTATTTCTCCCAGTCAGACCGGGCGAGCGCCATGCGAGTAGACACCCCCGCAACGCAGTCAGTGGCGATACCTCAGGGGACACAGTCCATACCCCACGTCGTGAAGCGCAATGAGAGCCTGGGTGGGATCGTGTCGCACTACCTTCCCGAGAGCATCTATATGCGGCGCGCCGAGTTGGAAACGGCTGTGCGCCAGGCGAACGGCTTAGGCAGCAACCCCCTCAAGCCCGGCACTCAGATTCTGATCCCGGGCATTCCCCTTCAGCCCATCCTTGACAGGCCCGTCCCGACACCTAAGGATTTTGTGGCGCGCGGCATCTACCTGACCGCTTACACCGCGGGCGCCGCTTCTGGGCTTGACCTGATCCAGCGCTGGAAGGAAGCGGGCGGGAACACGGTGGTTTTCGACGTCAAGGATTTCGATGGCGAACTGCACGTTCCTTTCACGCACGCTTACGCGCCGGCCGGGAATATCACCATTCGCAACCTGCCCAAATTCATCCACTATGTGCACTCGTTGCGGATGCACGCCATCGCCCGCATCGCACTGTTTCGGGATGCCCACCTGGCCCAGACCTACCCAGACCTCGCCGTCCACTCCCGGAAGTTCGGCAAGCCTTGGCTGGAAAATGGCAAGCTCGTCTGGGTGGATCCTTCCAACCCTGCGGTGCAGGACTACAATTTGGATTTGGCGCGCCTCGCGGCCGGCGCTGGGGCAGACGAAATCCAGTTTGATTACGTTCGCTTTCCTGCCGAGGGAGACCAGGCGGATGCGCAGTTCGCCTTTCAAAAGGAGCATCCTGACTGGCCCCGCACCAAGATCATCACTGACTTTGTCGCCCGTGCCACTGACACCCTGCATCCGCTGGGCGTGTTGGTCTCGCTCGACGTGTTCGGTGTAATGGCCTGGGCGAAGCCGGTTGACCTGGTCCTCACTGGCCAGAACATCCATGACCTCTCACGTCACTGCGACATCCTCTCGCCGATGATCTACCCGTCGCACTTCTTTGGATTTGACGGCTACCGTGATCCCGGCGATGCTCCTGAACATTTCATTTCGGAGTCCATGGAACGCTTCGAACGGGCGACCGCGGGCAGCGGGGTGGTGCTGCGTCCCTGGCTCCAGGCCTTTGGCTGGCATACGAAGACCTATTCGCCCAGCTACATCGTTACGCAGGTTCGCGTGGCCCACCTGCAAGGCAGCGTCGGGTTTCTGTTCTGGAATGCGCGCAACGACTACTCGAAGCCTCTCGAGGCGATGCCCGAAGTGAACCTGGTCGCTGAACACAGCCTCTCGCCTGGGGCCCCTGGTGGCGGCCTCGGCTCGCCAACCACCCGATCCTTCCGCTGACCACGTGGCCCGTCGTGATAGCACGGTGTCATTTGAAGGTAGGCTCGAGGCAAATTTGAACATGGAAAGCAATTTACGCGAATCTGTGGCCGCCCCCGGACGACTTCACGCAATCCGTAAACTCGGTCGGATTTTTGGATATGCGCGTATCGCCCTGCTCTTGATCCCCGCCCTCTGCAGCGCTGTGGCTCAAACCTCCCCAAGTGCGGCGCGACCTATTGATCGTGCCTCCCCCCGGAAGATTATCGCCCTCACGTTTGATGACGGTCCGCGACCCTGGGTGCTGAAGGGAAACTCCGAGGCGGGACATGCGTCAGCCAGCCTGCTGGATTTGCTCGACCGCGAGGGCGCGAAGGCCACGTTTTTCGTAATGGCATGGCGGCTCGCGCCCGCCGCCGACAAGGACTGCCGGAAGATCGATACCGGCATCACTTGCCGCCAAGCCGCCGAGGAGGAGCATCGCCGCGGTCACGAAATTGAAAATCACACCTACGGCCACGGCAACTTCCGCCTCATGCAGAAACGCTTTGGCGAGGATTGGATCTTGAACGACATCGACCGCGCCTCCCGGACCATCGACCCCATTACCGGCGTGAAGCCGCAATACCTGCGCCCGCCGGATTGGGAAATCTGGCCCGAGTTGGCGCAGCGAATCGAAGCCCGCGGCTACCACATCATGAGCAAGTCCACCACGCTGCCTCTCGTCCTGCGTGACGTCGATTCCGAGGACTATTTCTGCGTGGGCAAGGATATTTCCAAATGCCCCCAGCCCTCGCTTCATGATTACGTCCTACGAACCATCGAGCAACGCGAGCGCAAAGGCGTCTTCGACCATGTCCTCGTCTTCCACGAAATACCCAATTCGGTCGAAGTGCTCTCACGCCTGATTCCGGAACTGAAGAAGCGGGGGTATACATTCGTGACGCTCGCCGAGTACATGACAATGGAAAAACCCAGCTAACCTGTGGTGGCGGCCCTCCCCGCGAGGCAAGTGCACTCGGGAGTGGCTCGCTTGCGATTCGGCCGCAGTTCTGACTACGGCTTCTCGCCTGCTACGAAGAACCGCCAGATTTTGTTTTGTGGACCGCGAGATCAGCCTTCCACATCACCCTAAGAGGATTGTGCCCGAAAAGCGCCCTACCTGGAAAATGGGACGGCGGGACTTTGAAAGCGGGCCAGACTCCCATCGATCTTCGCATCACTAACGAGTCGCCATGTGTTTTCCGATGGCACCCGCATCCTGACAAGGGTTCCGGACGGCGCATTCGAAAGTAATCCACTCTTCCGAATGAAATCTCTGTTGAAAACCAATTCTCTACCCTTGCATCCAACCATGTTGCCTGCCTAGCCTGCCGCGCCTCCTCAAGAGTATTTTCCCCGACTTTTCTTACTTTTTCCCTTCTTGATGTTCCCTATAACAGTAGAGGGGCAAGTATCGAGAAAAGGCGACTGAGTTCCCAGCCCTCCAACAGGTCGAGTACTCCTCGCCCGTCCCTCGCATAACTCGAAGTGTGAAAGAAGACTCAAGGTAATGAAGATCCTGCATTTACCATCCACTCGTAACAAATTATGGCGGCGTGATACGCTGACCTTCGCGGCATGCCTGCTGCTTGCCGAGATTGGCCGCGGCCGAAGGATCTGAACACCTCTCCGACGCAATCGAGGTCGCCGAGAACACCGGAGTGCGTCGGGCAAACGTGCTCTTACTCAAAAAAGATGAGTGAAATTTCCAAACGAGGATGACCCGCAAGACAGACGCGAAGAATAATGACACTCTGTTGGTGCGCATGACCGACAGGGTGTGGGAAGTCCTCAAAAGGCGTGCTGAGAAGTTTCCTAATTCCGAATATTTCTTTCCCCATGCGGCGGGCACCCACGCTGGCGAGGCGATTCGTAGTTTGAAGAAGTCATTCAGTACTGCCCCGCAGGTAGCGGAGATCAAAGGCTTTAAGTGGCACGATTTGCGCCACTCGTTTGGGAGTCGCTTGGCCATGGCAGGGGTCGACCTAGTAAGCATACAAAGACTGCTCGGGCACAAGAGCCTGCGGATGACAAGCGGGTACGCCCACGTGTCGGATGAGCATCTCGCCAAGCAGGTCAAAGTCCTCGACAAAACATTGCCCAAAACTTGCCCGTCGCCTGCATCAAAGTCGGACAATAAGGCGAAAAAAGGGCGCGACGACACAAGCATCCCAAATTGCCGATGAAATCATAAGATGTGGACCATCAACGAAAAAGCAGCGGATGAGAGAGAAAAACGACCCATGGCAAATCTAGGCAAGATAGCTGAATTCGGCTTTGCAACCATGGGGTCGGGAATTCGATCCTCCCCAGGTCCACCAATCTATTTGATAACCTATCGACAGCACCATCTTCAAGTACCCGGATTTGGTTACCAAGTTTGGTGCATATCTCCCTCAAAAAACAGAATGCGAAAGAGGGACCTCGTGATCGGGGCCGACTCTTCAATTTACAACATAGCTGACTCATGAGTGCCTGTGCGAATCTGTCCGGGGGTATCAGACAAGTGGAACCCCGCTACGTCCGGTTACGCTCCAGTGGTCGTTCGGTACTGTTCGACGGCGGCTTCGAGCGCCCGGAGAAGCATCCCGGTGGGGCACGGCTTGGTGAGGAAACGAAAGATGTTTCCCACATTGACCGCCGAGGTTGCTGCCTCCAGGTCCGCCTTACCCGTCAACAAGACACGCACCGTATTTGGCGCGGCCTGCCGAACTAGTAGTTCGATTCCTAAATAACATATCAATGAATCTAAACCACCGAAAGTGTTTCCAGTTTGTACTTCCAGCGGAAGATGACCGGTTCTTCGTTCACCTCGCGCAGGTACATCTCGATGCGGGTTTTAAGTTCCCCTTTGGACCTCACGCGTATCCCGCGCAACAGGGTCCTGGCCATTTTTCCAAAGAACGATTCGATCAGGTTCAGCCAGGAACCATGGGTGGGCGTGAAGATGAATTCGAACCGGTTGGGCACGGTGCTCAAAAAGGTCCGGGTCTCTCGGGAAATATGCGCGGAGTGATTGTCCAGGACCAAGCGAATGCGCGTTCCTGCCGGGTACCGGGCATCCACCAAGCGCAGGAATTCGATGAACTCGACACTCCGGTGGCGGTCGCGCACCAAGCCCAAGACCTCTCCGTTCCACAGATCGATACCCGCCAACAGCGACA